>Ga0182030_10004204_pt1 | contig 30709 bp, 30 predicted proteins | sample 812S3MmetaG_FD_121299 | JGI IMG/M metagenome (GOLD analysis project Ga0182030, IMG submission 121299) | Permafrost microbial communities from Stordalen Mire, Sweden - 812S3M metaG (Illumina Assembly) | ecosystem: Environmental > Terrestrial > Soil > Wetlands > Permafrost | place: Sweden...
CACGTGGGCTCATTGGCCGCCGCCATCGCCTCACACATGGGCTTCGACGACAAGATGGTCAAGCTCATCCTCCAGAGCGCCGGCGTGCACGACATTGGCCAGATCGAGGTTCCTTCAGAGATTTTCGCCTCGCCCGGAGCGCTCAGCGCAGAGCAGTTTGAGATTGTCAAGCGACACACCGACACCGGTTCTGAATTACTCTCCCAGGCTTCGCTACCGTGGCCCTTGGCCGAGGTCGCTTTACAACACCACGAACGTTTGGATGGTTCAGGCTACCCGTCGGGTCTGCGCGGCGACGAGATCATCATGCCCGCCCGTATTTTGGCCGTGGCCGACGTGGTGGAGGCGATGTCGATGCGCCGCCCCTATCGTCCCGCGTTCGGTATCGAAGCAGCCCTCGCAGAAATCTCCGAAGGCTCGGGCACGAAGTACGACGCCAGAGTGGCGAGCAGCTGTCTCGCTGTGTTCAAAGACGGCTTCACGTTCGACGGGAGCTGAGCACTCAGGTTGATGACCGTGGCGACTCCTGAGACAACAACCGTGAGGTCGTAACTACGATGAGTGCACCCGCACGTCGGTTGCACTCGTTGGAACGGCTGAGCGAATCGCGAAGACGCTCGCGTAGATCTCACCAACGTTGGCGATGGCGTGGTCGAAACCGACGAAGACGCACGCGCCGATACGGACGACGAGGACGCCCACCGCCGCAACCCTTGTGAGGCGATTTGACACCATGCGCACCGCACACCTCTGCGCCGGGCCTCGCTTGACCGGAAGGTTGACGCCGCGTTTTCAGCCCCTTTTCTTTCTCGCCGACATCACCTAAGGTCTCTGTTGAGAGGGTCGAAGGGGGGAGCCATGGACGTGGCCGCTTTTGTGAGTTCCATTTTCGCCAACGAACTTCCGTTTCGTGTCGAAGCCTACGACGGGAGCGTCGCTGAAGCGACCGTCGCATCGCCCGCAAACAACGTCACCCTCAAGATCATTCGCCGAGAAGCCCTGACGAGAGTCCTCACTCATCCCGGCGAGCTCGGTCTCGCCCGAGCGTACGTTGCGGGCGACATCGACGTGGACGGGGACTTGGACGCACTCTTCGATCTCGCCGTGCCACCGATCAACCATATCCTGAAGGTCGACAATCTTCGTTCCCTCCTATCCGTCGTGGGCGCGTCCGCACTGAAGCCGATTGCGCCACCGAGTATCGAAGCCAAGCAGCGCGGCTCGCTGCACAGTCGTTCGCGCGACAAGGCGGCCATCTCGCATCACTACGACGTGTCGAACCGCTTCTACGAAATGGTGCTGGGTCCCTCGATGACCTATTCGTGCGCCGTCTTCAATACACCACAGGACACCCTCGAAGTGGCCCAGCAGCGCAAGGTCGACCTCGTCGCGCGCAAGCTGGCCCTCGAACCAGGGATGCGACTGCTCGACGTGGGTTGCGGCTGGGGCGCTATGGCCATTCACGCGGCCGCGACGTACGGGACATCGGTGGTGGGCGTGACACTCTCGGCGCCCCAGCAGCGCTACGCCACCGAACGGGCGAGGCTGGCCGGTGTCTCGGATTTGGTGGAGTTCCGGCTGCAGGATTTCCGTGACGTTAGCGATGGACCCTACGACGCCATCAGCTCGATCGGCATGTCGGAACACGTTGGTCGCAGGTCGCTGGCCAATTACACCCAGACGCTGTTCGACCTGCTTCGACCCGGCGGAAGGTTCCTCAACCACGCCATCGGCCGGCCGGCTTCCTTCGACGAAGACCCCCAGCCGTCCAGGGCCGCCGAGACGTCACGCCAGCTCCAAATCGCCCTCGGCATGCGCGGTCCGTCCAAGAACGGGAGCGCCTTCATCGAACGCTACGTCTTTCCCGATGGAGAGCTCCACGAGGTGGGAACCCTCGTGTCCATGTTCCAAGGCCATGGTTTCGAGGTCCGGCACCTGGAGAGTTTGCGAGAGCACTACGCGCTCACCCTTCGCTACTGGGTCGATAATCTCACCAAACGCTTCGACGAAGCCGTTGATGAGGTGGGCGTCCAGCGCGCCCGGGTGTGGCGGCTCTACATGTCCGGCTCGGCGGTGGGCTTCGAGCGTCGCCACCTCGAGATCCACCAGGTCCTCTGCGTGCGGCCACTGAACGGCTCCAGCGAACTTCCCTTGCGACCGGACTTTTCGGCCAGTTTCTAGCGGGCGGACCTTCTCAGGCACAGGTGGCGTCACCCATCGCCGATCTGACTTCGCGAACCATGAATTTTTTTCACCGGATATCGGGGCCGGACACGGATCTGCGCCAATCAGGCATAATGAAACCATGCCATTCACCTCCACCAACCCCACCACCGGAGAAGTAATCAAGGACTACCCGGGGCACAGCCCCGAGGACGTCGAGACGGCGATGGGCGAAGCAGTGTCCGCCTTCGAGCAGTGGCGAAGCGCGTCATTCAAGGAACGCGCGGACCTCATGAACCACGCCGCCGACCTACTCGAGGGCGAACTGGCCACCGTCGCCGAGCTGCTGACGTCGGAAATGGGCAAGACCTTGGTGTCGGCAAAGGGAGAGGTCACCAAATGCATCTCGACCATGCGATACTACGCCGAGCACGCCGAGTCCATGCTCGCCGACGAGGTCATCGCGACCAACGGTTCTCGAAGCGGAATACGTTACGAACCCTTGGGCACGATTCTCGCCGTGATGCCCTGGAACTTCGCCATGTGGCAGGCCGTTCGCTTCATCGCGCCATCCCTCATGGCGGGCAACGTGGGGATCCTGAAGCACGCGAGTAACGTCCCCGGAACGGCGAAGTACCTCGGTGAACTGTTCGTGCGGGCGGGTTTCCCGGTCGGCGTGTTCACCAATCTCTTCATCGACCATCAGACCCTCGCCACGATGATCGCCGACGAACGGATTGCGGCCGTCACCCTCACGGGCTCCGAGGGCGCTGGCAAGATCGTCGGTGAACTCTCTGGGTCGAACCTGAAGAAATGCGTCTTGGAGCTCGGAGGTTCGGACGCCTTCATCGTGGCCTCCTCCGCCGACCTGGAGAAGACGATCCCCCTGGCGGTCACGGCACGAATCCAGAACAATGGTCAGAGCTGCATCGCCGCGAAGCGTTTCATCGTGGTGCGCGAACGGGCCGACGAGTTCATCGACGGATTCGTCGCTGCAATGTCGGCCGCCGTTGTCGGCGACCCCATGGACCCCGCCACGGTCATGGGGCCATTGGTGAGCGCTTCGCAACGCGACGAGATCGACGCTCAGGTGCAGGACTCGGTGGCCAAGGGCGCGGTCGTGCGCACGGGCGGGAAGAAGCCCGAGGGCAAGGGATTCTTCTATCCGCCAACCGTGTTGACCGACGTCCCGCGGGATTCTCGAGCCGGCTGCGAGGAGCTCTTCGGACCGGTCGCCGTCGTCGAGGTGGTGGAGAGCCTCACCGAAGCGATCGAACTCGCCAACTCGACGCCCTGGGGTCTCGGGGGTTCGATCTGGGCGACCGACCAGGACGAGATCGATCAGGCGATCGCCGGCCTCGAGGCGGGCATGGTCTTCGCGAACGCAATCGTCGCGTCGATGCCCGAGCTCCCCTTCGGCGGCATCAAGAGATCGGGATACGGGCGCGAGCTTTCCACGCAGGGCATCCGTGAGTTCACGAACATCAAGTCCTTCTACGTCGCCTGAGGTTTAGAGGCTGACGATGCCTGATGGCGGCCATCGCGCAGCCATCCGGAGCGAATGACCGGGCCTCGCCCGGGCGAGGTTCACTGATTGTCGGACCGCGAGTCGTCATAGACTCAAATCATGGCAGCGCTCTTCTGGATCATCATCGCGGTCTTTTGCCTGGCGGTCGAAGTGCACACGAACGCCTTCGTATCGCTGTTCATCGGCGTGGGCGCGGTTGCCTCCTTCATTTTGGCGTTGGCCGGCGTGCCTTTCGCCGTGCAGGCCGTGGTGTGGCTCGGGGCCTCCGCCGGCACGTTACTCATTCTGCGGCCGTTCGCCCTTCGCCGGTTCCATCATCATCGTTATGAGATCGACATGTCGCGTCCGACCAGCAATACGATGACCGACCTGCGAGGCGTGGTGCTCCAGACGGTGGGCGATGAACAGCACCCCGGCAAGGTCAGGATCCAGGGTGAGTCCTGGAGGGCCGTGACGGATTGGCCTGAGAGCATTCCCGACGGGTCGATGATCGTCGTTCGAAAGGCGTTCGGCACGACCCTGTGGGTGGACCCCGCGTCGCCGGGGGCTTGACGCTGCCGTAGCGGCCCTCGACGGGAACTACGGCGTACCGGGGACGCTCTCCATGACGCTCTTGATGGCCTGGGCGGCGCCCAGAAGTGCCGAGCTCTCGGCGGGGATGATGAGCTTGGTGTTCGGGCTTTCCGCAAACTTCGACAGCGTGTCCAACTGCAGGATGGCGACCAGCGTGGGGTCGGGGGCCTGCAGCTTGATCGCCGCGTACACCGACGTTATGGCCTGGGCCCGACCTTCGGCCTCGAGTATGAGGGCCTGGCGTTGGCCTTCAGCGCGCAGGATGGCGGCCTGCTGGGCTCCCTCGGCCTCCTTGATCGCGGCTTGGCGCTGACCGTCGGCGACGTTCACCGCCGACTGCTGCTGTCCTTCGGACTCGAGGATCTTCGCCCGCTTCTCCTGGTCGGCCTGTTTCTGGAGGGCCATGGCCTGGAGGATCTGTTCGGGAGGCGTGATCTCCAAGACCTCGACGCGGTTGATCCGCACGCCCCACTTGTCGGTGGCCTCTTCCATCTGGGTCTGCAGGAGCGTGCTGATCTGCTCGCGCTGGGAGAACGCCTCGTCCAGGGAGATGCTGCCAAATACCGCTCGAACCGAGGTGCGAGCCAGGTTGTCGACGCTCACGAGATAGTCGGAGTTCGTGAAGAGCGCCAGGCGCACATCGACGACCTGGCTAAAGATCGTGGCGTTGACGATCACCGCGACGTTGTCGCGAGTGATGACCTGCTGGCGATCACCCGTTCGGGGCGTCTCACGGACGTCGACGATCTTCATGACCTCGATGAACGGAACGATGAACGCCAGACCCGGATTCTTGATGTCCTTGAACTCACCGAAGCGGGTGATGACACCCACGAAACCCTGCTGCACGATCCGGACGGCCTTCAAAATACCAGCCAGGACCAGTAGCACGACGAGGCCCGCCACCACTGCCAAAACGATTCCCACCATCTGGATCTCCTCCAACGACGCACCGCATCAACTGCAGCTTTCAGGTCTTTGCCCGATAGTCGGAGTGTACATGCTTGAAAATAGCGCCCTTCGGGGCTTAGCAATCAGGCCGTTCGAAGGTGCAACCTCGAACTAAGCGCGCATTGATTCGCGAGCCACCGCCTCCACCGCGGCCGAGACGGCCTTCACCACGTTGGGATTGAAGACGGTCGGCACGATGTAGTCGGCCGACAGCTCGGTCTCCTTCACCACGCCCGCAATCGCTCGACCGGCCGCGATCTCGATCTGTTCGGTGATCTTCGAGGCTCCCACGTCGAGCAGACCCCTGAAGATGCCCGGAAAGGCCAGGACATTGTTGATCTGGTTTGGTTCGTCGCTTCTACCCGTCGCGACGATGGCCGCATAACGGCGCGCCAACGCCGGATCCACTTCAGGGTCGGGGTTGGCCAGCGCGAACACGATCGAATCGGGCGCCAGCAACTTGAGCTGAGCTTCGTCGATGAGATTCGATCCCGACACACCAATGAGTACGTCCGCCCCCGTCATGGCGTCGGTCAGGTCGCCCTTACGCTTCTCTACATTCGTATGGGCTGCGAGCCAGCGGCGATCATCGTCGAGACGAGTGTCATCCTCGTCCAGGATGCCGTTGCGATTCACGCCAACGATGTCGCCGACCCCTTCGGCGAGCAACAACTTGCTGATGGCGACGCCGGCCGCCCCGACCCCCAACACGACCACGCGAATGTCCTTCATCTGCTTGCCCACGACGCGCAACGCGTTCAGCAGGGCTGCGTAGACCACCGTGGCGGTACCGTGCTGATCATCGTGAAACACCGGGATGTCCAGCAGGTCCCTCAAGCGGGCCTCGACCTCGAAGCAACGAGGCGCGGAGATGTCCTCGAGATTGATACCGCCGTAGACCGGTGCGATGCACTGCACGATACGCACGATCTCATCGACGTCCTGGGTCGCGAGACAGACGGGCCACGCGTCGATGTTCGCGAACCGCTTGAAGAGCAGAGCCTTGCCCTCCATCACGGGCAGCGCGGCCTCGGGTCCGATATTGCCCAGGCCCAGCACCGCCGAACCGTCCGTGACGACGGCCACCGTATTGCGCTTTATCGTGAGCTTTCGCGCGAGTGAAGGGTCCTTGGCGATGGCCATGGAGATCCGAGCGACGCCCGGCGTATAGGCCATCGAGAGGTCGTCGCGCGTCTTAAGCGCGACCTTCGGCTCGACCGCAATGGTCCCACCGAGATGCAGGAGGAACGTCCGGTCGCTGATGGCGTTCACGTTGGCCCCTTCGACCGCGTCAACGGTCGCTCCCAGCACCTCCGCGTGACCTTCGTCGGTCGCATTGCACGTCACGTCGATGACCATCCGGCCATCGATGGGCTCGACGATGTCCAGGGCGGTGACCAGACCGCCGGCACCGCTGATCGCACTGGCGATGGCCGGGATGTCCGATGCGCTGTCAAGTGCGACACGCATGGTTATTGAATAGGAGGCGCTTGGATTACTCATGACAGTGACAAACCTTCTTTGAATATCGACGTTGAAATTCGGACTTTCATCGACTGTTCACTTTGCACAAACGCTCAATGATCGCAATTTCAATGCTATCGCAATGACTCAAAGCACCGCCGACGGGGCAGTCTGATCGATTCGCCGCACCGTGGACCCGACTCGCGCACACCTTCGGCCTCGTTCGCCACCCACAGACGCGACCCGCTGACGGCAATGTGGTTCGCCAGCACGAGGAGGCATCCGACGACGCAGCCGGCTCGCCGGTCGCGGCGATCGAAAACACGCTCAGTGCGGGCACCACGATGCCCGACGCCGCGGACGCGACGACGCGGTGCGGGATGCGAAGCATCCGGACCCCTTTCATGTCACCGACATAGCCACGCACGGCTGCGACTGACTGCAAGGTGTTCAGGAAGGAGCGTATCGACTAGAATTGATCCTGAAGAGTGCGTGTAGTGCGACTGAATCAAGGTTCATTGACTCGTCACACGCGAATCAAGTTGACTGCCCGACATGCCCGCACGCCACCATCCAAGAGCTGCTTACTGATTGGATTCTCCATGGAACATTCGACAATTCCCCAGCGTATTAGCCGCGTGCTCCACTGGATCGGCGACATGACGGCTCGATCGGGCGTGGCCGCCGCCGTCGCGGTCATCGTGATCGTTTTCACTGTCGCCTTGTCGATCGAGGGCTTCCCGGGGCGCTGGGAAGAGGAATTCTCGACGGCGGCGACTTCGATCACTTTAGTGATGCTGTTCGTCATCCAGCACACTCAGAGCCGACAGCAGGTAGCGACGCAGCTGAAGTTGGACGAGCTCATTCGAACCTCGCCCGAAGCCGACGACCTCCTGGTCAAGATCGAAAAAGCAAAGGACGAGGAACTCATCGAGCGCGAGCAGGATCACCTCGACCAGCACGAGTCCCTACGCGAAGGCGATCACGACGGCAACGCCGCCAGCTGACGCTCACGCGCTAGCCCGAGCGTCCCGACCCCGTCAGGGACAACCGATACACGAGTGGCTCAATGGAAACGATGTCGTTGGCGCCGTACGGGCGCCAACACGACCAGTGACTTGTAAGTCACGACGGCGATCGCCACGTGCATGCACATCAACACGACCACAGCCTTCAAGGGTTCGCCGGTGTAGAGAATGTAGAGGTCCGGCAGGAAGAGCACCAGGGTCATCGCAACGGCAAGGCGGAAGAAGAGCCACTTCGGCCTCGACGTCATTCTTGCCACGATCGGCCATCCAATACCGGCAATGACCACTCCGATGACGGTCAATTTCGCGTAATCGGAGAATTGGAAATGGACGAAGCCCTTGGTCGATGTGAAGACGTGCGTCCCAATCACCACCAAGAGCGCGTCAGCGACAAGACTGCCCACAATCGCGATCGTGGTGGCAACCGCGACTTCTGCGTTGGACGGAGGCAGGGGTGGATTGAAGTCAACGTGAAACCAGCCAAGAATACGCTGAACGCTCGCGGGAAAGCTATGCGCACGAAGGTTCATCGGTCGGTGCTCTCCTCAATCGGGTCTCGCGACGATCCCATTTTAGGCAGAACGACCGAGGCGCCTCAGTTCCTTAGATCGAGTTTGGTCTCTTCGAGAATGGTCCGGAATTGGCGGCCGATCTCTCGGGGGTTTCCCTTGATCTCGCCAATGAGTTCTCCCTCTACGTCAGTGTCATCGCCGGGCTGATACAGAGAAATTCTCATGCCTCGACCGATCCTCGCCGCCGTCACGACCCAAGGCCGACCGATCTCGCCGGAGTCCTTTGTCGCCATGATCTCACCGCGACGGCCCACGCCGATACTCCACTCGGGGGATCGCGCCGCATCGACAATGCGCTGCAGTTCATTACTGCTCGAGAAACCGGAGGAGGTGGCGATACCTCCAACCCTACGACGAAGTCGTGGGCGTCAAAGTAGATCGTTTCGTCTCGCGAGCGGCGGGTCGAAACATCTCAAGAGTTCATCGATTTGGTCACGGTGGTGACGATTCTCTCGACCGACGGAATCGCCATGTCCTCGAGCGCATCAGCCGCCGGAAGAGGAATGTGCGGAGTCGTGATTCGCACGATCGGACCGTCGAGGTCGTAGAAGATCTCCTCGCTCACGATTGACGCCAACTCGCCACCCCAGCCACAGAGTCGAGGATTCTCTTCAACCGTGAAGAGCCGGCCGGTCGAGCTCACCTCGCGCAGGATCGTCGTCGTGTCGAGAGGCACCAAGGAGCGAACGTCGACGACCGTGCATTCGATCCCGCTCAGCGCCAACTCCTGAGCCGCGTCGAGCGCCTTGGGGACCATGGCGCCCAGCGCCACGAGCGTCGCATCGGTACCCTGTCGAAGGACCTTGGCGGTCCCGAGAGTATCGACGATCTCGCCGTCCGCGACGTCCATCTTCGACGCGTAGAGCACTTTGGCTTCGAGGAAGATGACGGGATCCTCGTCACGAATCGATGCCGCCATGAGCCCGATGACGTCCTGTGCGTTCGACGGCACGACCACCTTCAGCCCGGGCACCATCATCGCCCAGTTCTCCACGCTCTGAGAGTGCTGCGCGCCAAAGCGGAGCCCACCACCATTGCCCGATCGAATCACCAGCGGAAAGGTCATCTGGCCATTGGTCATGTAGCGACTCTTGGCGATTTCGTTCGCCACGATGTCCCAGCACACGGCGAAGAAGTCCGCGAACATGATCTCGGCCACCGGGCGAAGGCCCGTCATCGCGGCGCCCATCGCGGCGCCGAGGATGGCCTGCTCGCTAATGGGAGTATCGCGAACACGGACGCCCCCGAACTCCTCGAGTAAGCCCACCGTGCCCTTGAAGACGCCTCCGGCGGCCGCGATGTCCTCGCCTAGGAATACGACCGACTCGTCGCGGCGCATCTCCTGCGCGATGCCACGAGCTATTGCTTCACGAAACGTCAGTTGCGCCATGAGGATCCTCCGTCAGCCCATACATCCTTCATCAACAGGTCCTCGCCGGGAATTGCGCCCGCCTTCGCCTCTTCAGTCGCGCGATCCACTTGCGCGGCAACGTCCGCTTCGATGGCGGCAAGTTGCTCCTCGCTCGCGCCTTCGTTGAGCAGTCGGGAGCGGTACTGCGGAATCGGGTCCTTGGCCAACCATTCCTCGACCTCCGCGTCCGGACGATACTTGGCCGGATCGGCGCGAGAGTGCCCTCCGTGACGATACGTCATCGCTTCGATCATGCTGGGCCCCTCGCCCGCCCGCGCACGCGCCACGGCCGCCGACGCGACGTCAAAGACCGCGTCCGCGTCGTTGCCATCCACGATGATCCGCTCGAGGCCGTACGCGATGGCGCGATCGGCCGCTGGATGCTCCACCGAGGTGACCTCCGTCGTGCGCGTATACTCCATCCACAAGTTGTTCTCGCACACGAAGACCACTGGCAGCTTCCAAATCGCGGCCAGATTCAGGGCCTCGTGGAACGCACCGATGTTGGTCGATCCGTCGCCGAAGAAGCACACGGCCACCTGATCGGTCCCGCGGTACAGGGCGCTCCACGCCGCCCCGCACGCGATGGGCAGGTGCGCGCCGATGATCGCGTAACTACCCATGACGCCGTGCTCGACACTCGTGAGGTGCATCGATCCGCCCTTGCCGGCCATTAATCCATTGGTGCGGCCCAGGAGTTCGGCCAGCACCGGGGTCATCGGGACGCCGCGCGCGAGCGTGTGCGCGTGGCCCCGGTAGGTGGCAAAGGTCCAATCGCCCTTCTTCATCGCGGTCGCGAACCCGACCGCGATGGCCTCTTGGCCGAGCGAAAGGTGACTGGTACCCTTGACCAGATTCTCCAAGAACATGTCGTAGGCGCGCGTCTCGAACTGGCGCAGGGCGACTTGGCTGCGGTACATGTCCAACTTCGTTTCGAAGTTGGTGGGTCCCGAAACAACAGTGGTGGTGGCCATGTCTCTCTCCTAATACTCGTTGGCAATCATAAGTTCCTGCGCTGGAAAATGAGTCAGGATCGCGGGTCCGTTGTCGGTGACCACGATCTCCTCCTCGATGCGCGCAGCCGATACACCATCGCTGGCAGGGCAGTAGGTCTCCAACGCGAAGACCATGCCGGCCTGGAGTTCGATGGGGTCCACCAGGCTGTTCAGGCGGCTTATCACCGGACGTTCGTGGAGCCCCAGCCCGAGTCCATGGCCGAACTGGAGCCCGAAGGCCGCCATTTCATTCGCGAACCCGAACTCCGTGGCCGCGGGCCACGACTTGGCGATCACGTCGGTGCCGACACCCGGGCGCACGAGGTCGATGGCCTTGTCCATCCATTCTCGCGCTTGGGCGTAGGCGTCTCGTTGAGGAGCCGTCGAACTGCCCACCGAGAGGGTGCGGTAGTAGCACGTTCGGTATCCGTTGTAGGAGTGGATGATGTCGAAGAACGCTTGGTCTCCAGGTCGGATAATCCGATCCGTGAAGTTGTGAGGGTGGGGATTGCACCGCTCGCCCGAGACCGCGTTGATCGCCTCGACCTGATCTGATCCCATCTCGTAGAGCCGCTTGTTGGCCAACGCCACGATCTCATTCTCTCGAACACCGGGCTTCAACGCTTCAAAGATGTCCTGGTAGACACCGTCAACCATGGCCGCCGCCTGCGAGAGCAGCATGATCTCGTCGGTCGACTTGATCTGGCGCGCGTCGAGCATGGTCTGCTGGGCATCGCGAACGTCCACACCGGCGCCCTGCAGCTCAAACAGGAACGGCAATTCGACGATGTCGACGCCAACGGGATGACCCAACACCTGGTGATCACTCAGGATCGAGACGATCTCCTTCACCGCTGACTCGAAGAGCCCGGCTCGCGGCGCTATCGCCCCACGTAGCCCAAGCATCCCGGCGCGACAGTTCTCGGGCTCCAGCCAAGGGGCGAAGAGCTGGTGGTGCCGGGCGGCGCTGCCGAAGTCCCACAGAATGGGCTCATGGTCGCGCGTCAAGAGGCAGTACCGCGTCATCTTGTCACCGAGAGCACCGCCGATCCAAGTGCCCGATACGTAGCGAATGTTGTAGAAGTCGAAGAGCAGGAGCGCGCCGAACTCACTGGAATCGAGCGCCTTACGCGCGCGCTCTATCCGATAATTCCGGAGTCGGTCGAAATCGACTCGCGTCTCGAAGTCCACGCCTATATGACCGGGCGTGATTATCGTCGGGCCGAATCCCTCTCTCATGCGCTTCCTCCGCTCAATCCGTCGTCAACCTTGATGTTCTCAGCCTCCATGACGAGGCCCGCGCTACGGGCCTGCTCGAGCAGTAGCACGGCGAAGTCGTCGTCAACATGCCCCGCGCCGATGGCACTGACAACCATCTCCGTGCACAGAGCCGACATTGGCATCGACACACTCAGCTTCTTGGCCGCCGCCATCCCCAGATCGAAGTCCTTTCGCAACAACACCGGCGTAAAGGTGGGGGTGAAGTCGAGGTTCACGAAGGCCGGCGTCTTGTAGCGGGAGAATGTTGAGCCCATGACCGAATCGTTGAGGAACGCCAGCAGATCGCTGCGACGAATCCCGCCACGCTCGGCGAGCACGGTGATCTCAGCCAAGGCCTGGGTCACGACGCCGAGAAACATGTTGTGGCAAATCTTCACGAGCCGCGCCACTTCGCCGTCGCCCACGTACGTCACGCCCTTGCCAAGCTGGTCGAAGTAGGGGTGGACGAGGTCGAACGCCTCACGGTCTCCGGAAACGGCCATGGTCAACTGGCCGGCCGCCACGACCTTGGGATTACCGCTCACCGGCGCGGCGAGGAACGACGCGTCGCGCGTCGCACATGCTTCACGCACGGCAGCGGACGTCTCGCTCGAAACGGTCGAGCAGTCCACGATCACCTTCGGCGCCCGGGCAGGGTCGCTCAGCACGCTCTGCGGGCCGGTCGTGACGTCAATCAGGTCCGCATCCGCCGAGACCATGATGAAGACGATGTCGCACGCGGCCAAGTCCCTCGGGCTCTCGACGACGGTCGCCCCGAGCCCGCCGAGCACGTCGGCCTTGGCGAGAGTGCGATTCGTCACCGAAACGTCATTGCCCGCTACGACCAGCCTCTTGGCCATGGCGGTTCCCATGCGCCCGCAGCCAACCCAGCCGAGTCGCACCTTTTGCTCGTTCAATTCGACACCTCCGACGTCTTTCTCCAAGTCATACAACCCGTTTGGTCTCCTCAATCGACCCACCCAAGTACAGTGCCCCAATCTCGGGATTGTTGAGGACCTCGGAACCAGTCCCTTTGAGCCGGACCTTACCGTTCTCGAGCACGACCCCGTCATGACTCATCTTGAGAGCCATCCGGGCGTTCTGTTCAACCAACAACACCGTGCGACCGAGGCTGTTCATCTCCTTGATCGTCTTGAACAGAGCTCGCAGGGTCTTGGGGTCCAATCCCATCGAGGGTTCATCGAGTACCACGAGCTCGGGTTCGAGCATGAGGCAGCGGGCGAACTCGACGAGCCTTTGCTGCCCTCCCGAGAGGCTTCCGGCCTTGTCACGGGAACGCTCCGCCACGATGGGAAACAGTTCTTGGATGACCTGCTTGCGCTGGGCAATGACCTTCTTGTCCTTCAGGAGAAAAGCACCCAATTCAATATTCTCGTCGACCGTCATCTCTCGAAAGAGGCTGTGGTTCTGAGGTACCTGGACGATGCCGAGGCGAAGGATCTGGCGAGGGCTGAGTCCAACGAGCGGCGTGCCGCGAAACCAGATCTGACCGAGTCGGGGTCGCACAAGTCCGCTCACCGTCTTGAGCAGCGTGGATTTTCCCGATCCGTTGGGGCCGACAATGCACGTGACGCCACCTTCTTTGACGTCGAAGTCGACGCCCTTGAGGACGTCGCCGCCGCCGTAACCAGCCACCACTCCTTCGAAGCGCAGGAACACCGGTTCGTCAGCCATGCTCAAGCTCAGATTCCATGTCGTCATCGTCGTCGGCCCCGCCAAGGTACGCGTCGAGCACCAAGGGATTAGCGCGGACCTCGTTAGGTGTACCGGAGACGAGATCCTTGCCCTGGTGCATTACGGTCACCTCGTCGCAGAGACTCATAACGAACTCCATGTTGTGCTCAACGATGAGGAACGTCTTACCACTCTTGTTGAGGGTGCGAATCTTGTCCGAGATCTGGTTGACGAGTGTCAAGTTGACCCCACCCGCCGGCTCGTCCAGCAGCACCACGTCGGGATTGGCCACCAGGACATACGCGAGCTCGAGCAACTTGCGCTGGCCGAACGAGAGGGCGCCGGCTTGCAAGTTCGCCAATCGCGCGATACCCACGAAGTCCAGCCATTCCATGGCCGCGCTCACCTCGCTCTTGCTCGACATCGAGCGCGTCAGTCCGCGTAGCCAACTCTCCTCGCGTTGCGTCGCAACCAACATGTTCTCGAGAACGCTGATGCGCCCGAAGATCCGCGTCAACTGGAAGGTTCGACCAATGCCGAGGGCGAAGACCTTGTCCGGACGTTCATTCGTAACGTCCACTCCTTCGAGGGTGACCGATCCACTGTCGGGCTTCACGTAACCAGTGATGACGTTGAACAAGGTCGTTTTGCCTGACCCGTTGGGGCCGATGAGACCCGTGATGCTGCCCTTCTTGACCTCCATCGAGCAACCGTCGAGGGCCTGAACTCCGCCGAAGGCTCGCGAAATCCCGGTGGCCTTGAGAAGAATCGTCACTTCGTGCCACTCGCCATGAGCGTCGTTTCATTTGACGCCACGGCGTCACGTTCGCGTTCGTCCTTCTTCGTCCATCGATCTCGCAGGGCTACGACGACACCTTGGGGCATGAAAAGAATCACGATGAGAAAGAGCGACCCGAAGAGGATCAGGTAGAGCGAACCATTGGAGAACGAGACCGTAAGGTACTGCTGCAGCGACTCGAGCACGAGGGCACCGAGAAGCGGTCCGACCAGCGTACCCAGTCCGCCCAGGAACGCCATCAGCGCGATGCTGATGTCAAAGAGGGGATCGAATACGAACTGCGGATAGATCTGACCGATGAACATCGCGTACAGCGCACCGCACATCCCGATCACGAACGCGGACATCGAGAACCCGGTCAGCTTGACCGCGGCGACCTTGACGCCGAGGCCAAGGGCGCGGTCCTCGTCGTCGCGGATAGCGAGCAGCTGGAGGCCGAAACGCGAACGCCGCACCGAAGCCGAGAGCGCGGTGATGAAGATGACGATCGCCAGGGCAACGTAGTAAAACGGCACGTTGTAGTAGCTCGCTCCCCACGTGATGAACGGCAGACTCAATCCCGCTGTTCCTCCAGTGAATCCGGCATTGATCGCCGACAACTGGGCCACGAAGAAGACTGCAATCGTAATCACGACGAACGTATGACGACGAACACGCAGCACAACCCAGCCAACGGGAATGGCGACCAGCACCGCCAGCAGGCCCCCGAGCGGCACCAGCCAGAACATTGCGGCGCCCGCAGCCATGTGCCAGTGCAGGGAGCACAGCGCCATCGTGTACGCGCCCACGCCATAGAAAGCACCCGAACCGAGGGCGATGTAGCCCGAGTAGCCCGAGAACATGTTCCACGAACTCGTGCAGGCCATGAACAGGAGTGTGAACACGCCAATCGTGGTGTAGGTGGGATTGGTCACGACCAGAGGAAACGCTAAGAAGACCGCGAGTGCAACGAGCCACAACAGATTTTTCTTCTGAAACATTACGCAACTCTCGCCGACTGTTTGCCGAAGAGGCCTTGGGGACGTACCGAGAGCACGATGACGAGAACGAGGAAGAAGGAAAGCGTCGACCAGACGGGCGACCACGCGACCGCAACGATGTCCTCGATGGTGATCATGGCGATCGCGGCCACCAGGGCTCCGCCAAGGCTTCCCATGCCCCCGAGGACGATGATGATCAGCAGGCGCGAGATGAGGTCATAGCTGGTGCTCGCGTTAAAGGAATTGGTTGCGCCGTACACCATCCCGCCGGCGGCGGTCACCGCCACACCGATGCCGAAGCAGATCGTCGACACTCGGCGCACGTCGATGCCGACCAGGGCCGCGGCCGTCTGGTCGGCGAGCGACGCACGCACGCTGGCGCCGAATCGAGTCCGGTACAGCATGAAATACAGCGCCGTCAGGAGAACCGCCGCAAGGATGAAGCCGAACAGATAAATGTACGCAATATAGATACCGAAGACCCTGAACGAACGATCCACGTACCACGCAGAAATCTGGACGTCGTTGACCGAGAAGATCATGTTCAGCGCACCCTCGATCAGGAGCGAGACCGCGTAGGTGACCAGTATCGACATCGCGGTCTTTTCCGGCCCCTTCAGACGTCCGATGAAAGCCCGTTCGATCACGATCCCCACCACAAAGAGAGTGGGGATCGTGATCAACAGACCAACAAAGGGGTCAATGCCCAGATGCACCGTGAGGGCGTAACTCAAGTAGGCACCAAGGATCACGAGAATCCCCTGCGCCACGTTGATGATGTCCATCACCCCAAAGATGAGTGTCAGACCCGTCGCCATCAGTGCGTAGACCGATCCGGTCAGAACGCCGTCAAGCAGAGCCTGAATGAGCGCGGTGCCATTCAAGGGTTAACTACCCCAGTTCGGCTTCGGGAAGAGGATCTTCACTGAATTCACGTCCGTCACCGGGTTCACCTGCACAAACTTCGCACCCTGCCATTGGAAGGTGTAAGCAGTCATCTTTGGATTCTCACCAAGTGAGTTGAACTGCGCCCCGCCCAGGACCGTCGTGAGCGAAACACCCGAATGCAGGTACTTGATGATCTTCGCGTTGTTGAAGCCTCCGGTGGCTTTCACTGCCTCGGCCACCACTTGACCGACACCGTACGCCTCCGCAACGTCCGCGTTAACCCCCGCCGCCGTGCCGCCGTACTGCTTTATGTACTCAGCGACCATCTTCTGGCTCTGGGCATTTGCGGCAAGTCCGTACCACGAGTTGGGAACCATCACGCCGTTGACGTTCGACGCGCCGACTACTTTCACAAAAGCGGCGCCCTGGTCGGGACCGGCGGTCGCGATGAACACCTTGGGGTTGTAGTGGGCCTGTTCGAATGCCTGCATAAACGCAGCGACCGTCGGAACATCAACGGAACCAAGCACTACCACCTGCGCCTTCGCGGCCGCGACAGCGTCAGCGATGGGGGTGTAGTCCGTCACTTCCGCAGGGAAGACCTTGTTGTAAACGGTCTTGATGCCAGCTGGCGACATGATCTTCTGCGCGACCGGGATCTGAGGCTCCGTGAACGGGTCGTTGGAGGTGACGTAGGCCACTGACGTCGGACGTGATGCCTTGGGCAAGGACGAAATCCAGTCCGCAAACGGGACCAACGAGTTCGCCACCGGCAACGCGACGTCAAAGACATTGCTAAGGCCGGCCTGGAACACCGACGGCGCTCCGCCGGCGCCTTCAACCATCGCGTAGCCGTAACGCGAGACCGCCTTGGCTGCGGGCAGCGTCAGCAGTGACGAGAACGGTCCGAACGTGAGGTTGACGTGCTTCACCGAGATCAGGTCCTGGTAGTTCGTTACGACCTGGGTTGGGCTCGAGGCATCCGAGACGATGTCAAGCACAACCTTGTGGCCGAGCAAGCCACCCTTGGCATTGACGTCCGCAGCCCACAACTTGTACCCCTGCTCGAAAGCAATTCCGTCGGCCGAGAAGTCACCAGACAGTGAGAGTGATATCCCGATCGTTACGGGCGCACCCTTGGCGAGCGTCCCGCCCGAACTGGCACCACTCGTTGTGACCAACGCAAACATCGACGCCATGGCGACCGACGTCACTCCCAGTGCACGTAAAATTTTTCCTTTACTGATCATCAATTTCCCCCTACACTTGAACGTCTCCGGCGCTCCCCCAAAAATGTCGCGCAACCAGAATCGACCACTCGATGAGTGATGGGGCAACCCTAACGATGGTGCCTCCGACTAGCAAGTCGTATAAGGCGAATATTCACCATTTCCACTGAAAAGTTTTCAAGCCTCCGACACTGTCCCGCGGACCCCTTTCTCCGTTACCATCAGCATCTACGCGCATTGGGGGGGACCATGGCCGACGTTCTATTAGAGACCGCGATTGCGAATTGGGAGCCACGGTTCACGGCCAACGGCGTCGACGCCAGTGACTACGCGCGCATCACCAAAGGGCTCGAGAGCTGGGACGAATGGTGTGGCGCCTGGTCCGCTGGCGCCCAAGAGCACTTCGACTTGGCCACCATCGCACTGAGTGAGGGGCGGCTACGAAGCGCCTGCGAGTTCTACGCGCGCGCGGCAACCTACTTCCACTTCGGGAAGTTCCTCTTCGTGCACGACCAGGCTCAGGCCAAGCAGGCGCACGCGCGCGCGGTTGACGCACTCAACAGAGCGCTTCCCTTGTTCGATCCGCCCGCGAGCCGCGAGGAGATCGCCTTCGCCGGATCCAAATTGGTGGGCGTCTTTCGAGCTCCCAACGAAGACGGACCTCACCCGACCGTCATCTTGATTCCGGGCCTCGACTCGACGAAGGAGGAGTTCCGCGACGTCGAGCGGGCCTTTCTCGACCGCGGTATGGCCATCTTTGCTTTGGACGGACCGGGGCAGGGCGAAGCCGAGTGGACCTTGGCGATACGAGCCGAGTGGGAGACCGTAGGCGAGGCGGTCTTCAGTCACCTCACGACCATGGACCAGGTGGACAGCGAACGTATTGGCGTGTGGGGCGTCAGCCTCGGTGGCTTCTACGCTGCGCGAATGGCCAGCTCGGGCCTCCCGATCAAAGGCACGGTCGCCTTGGCCGGCCCTTACAATCTGGGTGCGACGTGGAAGGACCTCAATCCACTCACACGGCACGCGTTCGAGGTTCGGACGTTTTCTTCGTCGCCCGAAGAAGCGGAGGATCGAGCGTGGGACATGACCCTGGAAGGATTCGCATCAAAGATCACGACTCCCCTGATGGTCGTGATGGGCAAGCGCGATCGATTGTTCCCCTGGCAAGACGGCGAACGGCTGGCGAACGAGGCGAGGGGCGAGTCCACCCTGGTACTGCTCGAAGAGGGCAATCATGGCTGCGCGAACGTGGTCTATCGTCACCGACCACTCAGCGCGGATTGGTTGGCGAAGTGCTTGAACGTTCCAACCAAGTGACGTCGCACCGCCGTCATGACGTAGCAGTCGAGGTGGCACGGCGTGCCTGACGTTACGATGCCCCAACTTGGCGAGACCGTGAACGAAGGAACGGTGACCAAGTGGTTTAAGCGAGTGGGCGAGTCAGTCGTGCGAGGTGAGTCGCTCTTTGAGGTTTCCACGGACAAGGTCGATTCGGAAATTCCCTCTCAGAGCGACGGGATCGTGACCGCAATCTACGTCGAAGAGGGAGAAACCGTCGACGTAGGCACGACCTTGGCCGTCATTGGAGACGCCAGCGCGAGGCCCAACGAAGTGCCGACCGAGACGAAAGCGCCTCCACTTCGCCAATCGAAAGCCAACGTGACCACCACACGCACTGACGGCGCGAGCGCACCCCTCTCTCCCGTGGTGCGCCGCCTACTTGTCGAACATCAACTGGACGCGTCTCAGGTCACCGGTACGGGTCCCCAGGGTCGACTCACGCGTGACGACGTACTCGCCTTCGTCGCCACGAGCACGAGCTCCTCCTCCGGCTCTTCGGTGTCCCAGTCACCAGTCGTGCGCCGGCTACTGCAAGACAGCGGCATAGATCCTTCACGTATCACCGCCAGCGGCCCCAACGGACGGCTCACGCGCCGCGACGTCGAAAACGCACTTGCCGACCGGCAGTCTGCGGTCCCGGCCCTAGAGGGCGATGAAGTGGTCGCTTTCTCCAGGATCCGTCGACTCACGGCAGAGCACATGGTGCGATCCAAGGCCACTTCCGCACACACGCTGATGGTCAAGGAGGTCGACTACGAAAACGTCGAGCGAGTACGCCGCCGCCACGGCGCCGAATTCAAAGAGCGGGAGGGATTTACTCTCACGTATCTGGCTTTCAACGCCGTGGCCACGCTGAGCGCCCTGCGCGACTTCCCTCACCTCAATGCCTCGGTCGGCGACGACCAGCTGATCGTCCACCATGATCTGAACTTGGGCTTCGCCGTCGACCTCGACGGCGAAGGACTCATCGTTCCCGTCATTCGAAGCGCCGACGGCTACGACCTTCGCGCCATGGCACGCAAGATTCACCAATTGGCCGTGGACGCCCGAAGCAAGAAACTGAGCGTCGACGACACGTCACACGGCACGTTCACTATTTCGAACCCCGGTCCGTACGCCACGCTGCTGACGGGAGCCATCATCAACCAACCCCAAGTCGCAATACTTTCCACCGATGGTGTCACTCGCAAACCCGTCGTGATCGACGCCGACGGCGTGGAGGCGATTGCCATCCATTCCGTTGGCAATCTGGCCCTCACGTTCGATCACCGGGCTGTCGATGGGGCGTACGCCGCAAGATTTCTCGCTCGCATCGCCGAGATCCTGGCAGGCCGCGATTGGGAGACCGATATCTAGATTTTCCGCGAACGCGGTCGAGAACTACTATCCAGTCATGACAAGGGACAAGATCCTCGAGGCGGCGGCGCTCGAAATCGAGAGAAATGGCTTGACCCAGTTTCGCGTCAAGCGTGTCGCTTTGGAGGCGAACATCTCCATCGCGCTGCTCTACAGTTATTTCGAGGACCGCGAAGACCTCATCGCGGCCACCGTCGTGTATCGATTCCGACAGGTGCTGGTGGGTCTCGCGCAGATCTTCACGACACCGCTCACGGGCGTCGAGACGACCAACGACCTCCGCACGGCGCTCACGGTGATGATCACCGATGCCCAGCTGCCATTTAGAACAGAGGCGCGAATACTGAGGATCGAAAGTATGTCGTTCGCGGGACACAACCCCACGGCGTCGGCCGGCATCGCGGACGCCAAACGCGAAGCCAGCGATCTGATCATGCAGCACGTGCAGCCCCTCGTAGATCGAAATCTTCTGGCTCCAGGCGTCACGGGCGTCGCGTTCGCCCGAATCTGGTACGCGCTGTTCTTCGGTCAAATATCGCTCGAGGGCGAGCACGCCCTGTCCATCAATTCAGGCGACTGGCTGATGGCTCTCCAAGTCCTCGCCGAGTCGATGGTACGCTGCGACGATCGAACATTGGTTCGCTAGCCCTCGCTTCTGGCACTCACGACGTCCTCGGATCGAGCGAGTACCGCGTAGGTCCACTGAATGAGACAGAGCCCGAAGCCGATCTCGAAGAGCGTTTCACCCTGCAGCAGGTACCCAAAATGCCAGTCGGGCAGCGACGCCGCACTGATCACGCCGCCGGCCAACTGGACGACCAGGCCACAGACACTGGAGAAGGTACGACGCCTCATGAGCAGCAGCGCAACGATCCCCAGTTGGACGAGCGACATCGACACACCGGCTGTCATGTGCGCCCAATTGAGAAAGGTGCCGCGGTTAAAGGGTGTCACCAAGAGCGCGACGAGACCGAGCGCGAGCACGCGGAGTCCGACCACGCTGAACGCCGGTGCGTCGGTGCGTGCGAAGTACGAGGCCGTTCGCCAGAGGCCGACGGCCGCGCAGGTGAAGCCCACGACCAGGATGAGGATCGTCGGCGCGTACACGCCGTAAAAGGAGATGCCGTCATTCTGAGCAGCGGCTCCGTGATCGATGAGGAAGCACGCGACCAGACAGCAGAAGAACATGGCCTGTGAAAGAACGAGCACGTGGCGGGCGTGTATGCCCACCGCCTCCTCTTGTACTGCTACGCCAATATCGCTCAAGTGGATCAGACTCCTGATCGATTACACCAAGAATCTTTCGCGCGACGCCTCAAGTTCCTCAAGGGCTTCGTCTCGCCCGACCCAGTTCTCCACCTTCATCCACTTGCCTTCATCTAGATCCTTGTAGACCGTGAAGAAGTGGCTGATCCTGTCCAGGACCTCTTTGGGAATGTCGCCGATGTCGGTCGCTGACTTCCATTTGGGGTCGTAGTCGGGAACACCGATGAGCTTCGCGTCGTCGCCGTTCTCGTCGGTCATGTTGCACATGCCCAGGATCTTCGTCTCAATCAGACAGCCCGGGAACGTGGGGTATTCCGTGAGCACGAGCACGTCGAGCGGATCGCCATCGCCGCCCAGCGTGTCCGGCACGAAGCCGTACTCCGCCGGGTAGCCCATCGACACCAATAAGTGGCGATCGAGCATGATCGTGTGATTCTTGTGGTCGTACTCGTACTTGTTCTGACTACCACGTGGGATTTCTACAATGACATTTACGGTGTCCATGGCGATGCCAATTCCTTCTGCGAGGTGTTGCGTCGTTACTCACCATCGTAGCGATTGGGGGCCCGCGGTGCCCTGGCCACGTCCTCGCGATGGAGCTGCACGGCTCATGGACGTATCGCGCGCGCGAGCGATGATCTCCTCGATTCGCGACCATCGACAAAAGTTGCGCGGTGCCGAACGGACCTAGACTTTCTCTGCGCAAGATTCGCGTGTTGCCTGACGAGGAGGTCCCGGTGGAACGTATTGGTGTGGTGGGATGTGGCCTGATGGGTTCGGGGATCGCCGAGGTCGCGGCCAGAGCTGGCGCCGATGTCGTTGTCGTCGAGCGTGATTCGGAGGCCCTCGCGGCGGGCCAGGCACGAATCGAGCGATCCCTTTCTCGAGCCGTCAGTGGCGGGAAGATGCCGGAGGATGTTGCCAACATGATTCGGGGCAACCTCACGTTCAGTGACGACTTCGCTCCGCTCGCTGACCGGGACATGGTGATCGAGGCGGTCGCCGAGGACGAAGCCACCAAGGTGGCCGTCTTCAGGATGCTCGACGCGGTGGTGAACGACCGACAGGCGATCCTCGCGACGAACACCTCGTCCATTCCCATCATCAAATTGGCCATGGCCACGAAGCGACCTGAGCAGGTCATCGGCATGCACTTCTTCAACCCGGTCCCGGTCCTGCGCCTCGTCGAGGTGATCTCGTCGCTGCTCACCAACGCCGAGACCACGCAACGCGTGCACGACTACGCCATCAACTCGCTGAACAAGCGAGTGATTACCTCGCCGGACCGTGCAGGCTTCGTGGTCAACGCATTGCTCATCCCGTATCTGCTGTCGGCCGTCCGGATGCTCGAGTCGGGCTTCGCCAGCGCCGAGGACATCGACACTGGAATGGTGGTTGGTTGCGCACACCCTCTAGGACCGCTCGCCCTGACCGACCTCATCGGACTCGACACGACGCTGGCGGTGGCCCAATCGCTGTACGAGGAATTCAAGGAGCCCCACCTCGCTCCCCCGCCTCTGTTGTCACGAATGACCCAGGCAGGGCTGCTGGGTCGAAAGTCGGGACAAGGGTTCTTCGCGTACAAGTCCTGAGATCTCGACGTCAAGAGCGAGTTCACTTAATGCCTAAGGAGCAGCATCCATCCAAGAGAGGATCACGGTGCGCTCTACGATGTCACTGAGAGAGAAGAGTGCGCTTGCCTAGTTATGTCGTTACCCTGCAGTGCATCGACGGACCGGGAATCGTGCGAGCGGCCACTACGGCGATCGTCGAGTTGCACGGCAATATCGTGGAGAACGATCAGTTCACCGATCCGATGACCAACGAGTTCTGCATGCGAACCCGCTTCGAGACGTCGATTGATGATGTCGAAAGGGTACGGGTGACCCTCGCGCACGAGCTCGACCGATTCACACCCACGCTCAGCGTGCGTTCACAGGAGGTTCGACGACGGGCGCTGATCCTCGTCTCAAAGTTCGATCACTGCCTGGCCGACCTTCTCTATCGCCGCGAGCAGGGCGACCTCGCGCTCGATATCGCGGCAGTCGTGAGCAACCACCCCGACTGTCGCGACTTGGCGGCACGCTATTCGGTCCCCTTCCACGAGGTGCCGGTGAACCCGTCAAACCGGGACGAGGCCGAAGAACAGCTCTGGTCCCTTGTCGAGGACTACCGCGTGGACTTTGTGGTACTGGCGCGCTACATGCAGGTACTGTCGCCGGACCTGTGCGCGAAGCTCGCCGGACGGGCGATCAATATTCATCACTCATTCCTTCCCAGCTTCAAGGGCGCCAAGCCCTACCACCAGGCCCACGAACGCGGCGTCAAGCTCATCGGTGCGACGGCCCACTTCGTCACCGTCGACCTCGACGAGGGTCCCATCATTGATCAGGACGTGGTCCGCGTCTCACACGCGCGCCAGCCCGGCGAACTCGTCGCGCTCGGACGCGACATCGAGCGAAACGTGCTCTCTCGAGCGGTACGACTCGTGAGCGAGGATCGCGTCGCGCTGGTGGGAAAGCGCACCGTCATCTTCTCGCAGTAACGCGATCGTCCGTTACGTCACGGCGTTGCGCACCGCGAAGCGCGCATCGCCGTAGGCGCCGGACCTCATCACCGCCACCAAGTGCTCGACCGCGTCATAGACGTCGGCGTAGCGCAGGTAGAGCGGAGCGAATCCGAAGCGGCAGATGTCGGGAGCGCGAAAATCACCGATCACGTTGCGCTCGATGAGCGCCTGGATGATGGCGTAAGCGTCGCCGTGACGCAGGGCCACCTGACTACCGCGCTTGGCGTGCTCCCTCGGCGTCACCACCTCGAACTCACCGCTCAGGCGCTCCTCGACGAGCGCGATGAAGAGGTCGGTCAGCGCCAAGCTCTTGGTTCGCACCTGGGACATGGTGACGCGGTCGAAGACGTCGAGCGCGCCGTCGAGCGCCGCCAGCGCGACGATGGATGGCGAGGACGTCACGAAAGCCTGCATCCCTTGGGCCGGCTCGTACTCCAGTTCGAAGTCGAAGGGCCTCGCGTGCCCCAACCAACCAGGCAGCGGGTTGCGCAACGTGCCCTGCCACGACTTTCGAACGTACATGAAGGCCGGCGCCCCGGGGCCGCCGTTCAGGTACTTGTATCCGCAGCCCGCCGCGAAGTCGACGCCGGCTCCGGACACGTCAAGAGGGACCGCTCCCGTCGAATGTGCGAAGTCCCACAGCATCAAAGCGCCCGCGTCGTGCACCCGCTTCGTGATGCCCTCGAGATCGAGCATCTCACCTGTTCGATAGTCGACGTGCGTCAGCATGACGAGCGCGACGTCGTCGCTCAAGTGCTCGTCCAACGTGGAGCGCTCAATCGCCTTGACGGTGATGGGGCGACCCGCGCGGGCCGCGACCGCACGAACGATGTAGACGTCCGAGTGGAAGTTCGCCACATCCGTCAGAACCACGTGACGCTCTTCGCGCTGGTCCAACGCGCCACCTATCAGCTTGGCGAGCACTATCGTCAGGCTGTCGATCACTACTACCTCGTCGTCCACCGCTCCGATGAGGGGCGCGAGGCGATTGCCGAGCCGTGTTGGTGCGTCCATCCAGCCCCTGCCCCAGCCGCGCACGAGACCCTCGGCCCACTCCTCGTCGATGGTCTCGCTCACCCTAGAACGCGCGGCCTTGGACACGGGGCCCAGCGAGTTACCGTCGAGGTAGATCATCGAGTCGGCCAGGATGAACTCATCGCGGATGAGCGCGAGCTCGTCGCTCGCGTCAAGGGCGACGCAATCGTCGCGTGTTGTCACCGTACTGACCTCACTTGCCACAGGGCGGGATAGAAACGTTGCGTGATCGTCGTATCGAGATAGGCCGTGCCATCGCTGCCCCCGGTGCCAAGGCGACGACCAATCTGACGGCCGGCCACGAGCATGTGTTGATGGCGCCACATGGCCAGACGCTCATCGTGAGCGTCGTCGGTGAGAGGGATCTGCAACTCGAGGAGGTCATAGATGCGCAGGTACGTCAAGTGGTCCGTGCCGGTAGTCACACGCCGACTCTAGGTCAAGCGAAAACGGCTGGCCCCTCTAGGCGCGGGTGATCGGTTTGTAGTGCATCCGGTGGGGCTGGTCGGCGTCGGTGCCGAGGCGCTTGTGGCGTTCAGCCTCGTAGTCGGAGAAGTTGCCCTCGAACCAGCGAACGAGGGCATCGCCTTCGAAGGCCAGCACGTGCGTGGAAATACGGTCGAGGAACCAGCGATCGTGGCTGATCACGACCGCACAACCGGGAAAGTTGAGAAGTCCGTCTTCGAGGGCCCTCAGCGTGTCGACGTCCAGATCATTGGTCGGCTCGTCGAGCAGCAGGACGTTGCCACCGCTGCGCAAGACCTTGGCCAGTTGGACCCGGTTGCGCTCGCCACCCGAAATCTCTCCCACCTTCTTCTGCTGGTCGCTGCCCTTGAAGCCGAAGCTCGCGACGTAGGCGCGCGCGTGAATCTCGCGATTGCCCACGATCATGCGCTCTTGGCCTTCGCTGATCTCGTCGAACACCGTGGCCTGCGCGTCGAGATCGTCGCGCGATTGGTCCACGTAGGCGAAGCTCACCGTGGAGCCGATCTCGATGGTCCCCGAGTCGGGTTCTTCCTGCCCGACCATCATCTTGAAGAGTGTGGTCTTGCCCGCCCCGTTGGCCCCGATGACGCCGACGATCCCACCAGGGGGCAGAATGAACGTCAGGTCTTCGATCAGCAACCGGTCATCGAAGCCCTTCATCAGGTTCGTCGCGTTCACCACCATGTCGCCCAGGCGCGGCCCCGGTGGAATTGGGATCTCCAGCGTGTCGCCGCGTCGCTCGGCCGCTTCGGAGGCGGCGACCAGTTCGTTGTAGGCGTTCAGACGGGCCTTGCCCTTGCTCTGGCGCGCTCGTGGCGACATGCGTATCCACTCGAGTTCGCGTTCGAGTGAGGCCTGGCGCACCTTGTCGGCCTTCTCTTCCGAGGCGAGGCGAGCCTGCTTCTGTTCGAGCCACGATGAGTAGTTGCCCTCCCAGGGGATTCCGTAGCCCCGGTCCAATTCCAGGATCCATGAAGCGGCGTTGTCCAAGAAGTAGCGATCGTGCGTGATCGCCACCACGGTGCCGGCGTAGTCCTGAAGGGCACGCTCCAACCACGCGACCGACTCCGCGTCGAGGTGGTTCGTGGGCTCGTCGAGCAGCAGAAGGTCAGGCGTGGAGAGCAGCAATCGACAAAGTGCCACGCGACGGCGTTCGCCCCCCGAAAGTTTGGTGACGTCCGCGTCGGGGGGAGGAAGGCGAAGCGCATCCATGGCGATCTCAAGCTTGCGTTCGAGATCCCACGCGTTGACCGCGTCGATTCTCGTCTGCAGGTCGGCCTGTTCGCTCAGGAGTGCGTCGAAATCCGCGTCGGGGGCGGCCATGGCGGCGCAGACCTCGTTAAAACGAAGCAGGAGGTCACGCTGCTCGGCCACGCCGTCGGCAACGTTTCCCACGACGTCCTTGGCGGGGTCGAGCTGAGGTTCCTGGGAGAGGTAGCCAACGCTGAATCCCGGCGTCAATCGGGCCTCGCCGGTGAAGCCGTCATCCAGACCGGCCATGATCCGAAGCAGCGACGACTTCCCCGATCCGTTGGCCCCGATGACGCCGATTTTTGCTCCGGGATAGAAGGAGAGGTTGATGCCTCGCAGCACCTCGCGGTCCGGCGGGTAGAAGCGTCGTAGGTCTCGCATGGTGAAAATGAATTGGGCAACCACGCCTACCAGTGTTGCCGATTTGTGCCATCGGCTGCGCCGCCAGCGGTTCGACGTGTCATGGTCGACCCTTAGAATTGCTCAATGTCCGACGCCATGCCCGAAAGTCTGAGCGACGCCCAGACGACGACACATCGCCACGCGCCCGACTGGGTGGTCCTGCTCATCGCGTGTACCGCCCAATTCATGGTGGTGCTCGACGTCTCTATCGTCAACGTGGCCCTGCCATCCATGCAGCGATCGCTTCACTTCACGGTCTCGAACGCCCAGTGGGTCGTGAACGCCTACGTGTTGACCTTCGCCGGCTTCTTGTTACTCGGCGGGCGGGCGGCCGACATCTTCGGTCGCCGTCGGGTCTATCTGACGGGACTCACGATCTTCACCGTCGCGAGCATCGGCGCTGGCTTCGCCGCCACCGGTGCCCAGATGATCGCCGTGCGTGCCCTGCAGGGTGTCGGTGGAGCAATTCTCTCCCCGGCCACCCTCACAATCATCGTGACCACCTTCCACGGGGCGCGCATGCCCAAGGCGATTGGCGCCTGGAGCGCCGTGGCGGGAGCTGGTGGGGCCGTGGGCGCCCTCCTGGGCGGCCTGTTGACCGGTTACGCCTCCTGGAGGTGGGTCTTCTTCATCAACGTGCCCTTCGGCATCGCCGCCGCCGTCTTGGCGATGATGTACTTGCGCGAGATGCGCAATCGCGATGCCGCCGTCAAATTGGACATCACGGGAGCCGTGCTCGTCACGGGGTCGCTCGCGTCGCTCATCTATGGAGTGGTGAACACAACCAACTACGGCTGGGGATCGAGTTCAACGCTTTCGTGGTTTTTCGCCGGGGCGGCCGCGATGGTCGTCTTCTTGTTCTGGGAACTCAAGGTCGCGTCGCACCCGCTGGTGCCGTTTCGTATCTTTCGTTCTCGGACGCTCTCAACGGCCAATATTGTCATGCTCCTGGTAGGGGGAGCATTCTTCGCCATGTGGTACTTCCTGACCTTCTACTTCCAGAACATCCTTGGCTACGACGCGATTCGAACGGGCTGGGCCTTCTTGCCCATGGCGCTCGCGATCATCGCCGGGGCCCAACTCAGTTCGAGGATCCTGCACAAGACCGGGGTCAAGCCACTGTTGCTGGTGGGCACGTCGCTCGCCACGCTGGGATTCCTCTGGATTTCGCTGATCACTACCGATAGCTCCTATTGGGGCGATATTTTCACGCCGTCGATCATCTGCGCCTTCGCCATCGGACTACTCTTCGCGCCCCTCGCGACCGCCGCGACGGCGCAGGTCAACCGCTCCGAGTCCGGCCTCGCCTCCGGCGTCCTCAACGCGGCGCGCCAGGTCGGAGGCTCCATCGCACTGGCCGTGCTCGCCACGGCCGCGGCCGCTCGAGCCCACTCATTCAGCGACCCGACGAAGCCCCTCGCGTTGGTTGACGGCTATCAGCGGGCCTTTCAGATCTCGGCGTTCATCACGTTCGTCGGACTCGTCGTGAGTTTCGCACTGCCGCGCCACACGGGTCGCCAGACCACGAGCACTCCAGAAATCCCCATGATTGAGTCACCTATCTAACCGCCGGCGCCCGGCTCGGGCTAATCCTGGCCGACCTCTCCCTGAAGTACCCGTCAGATCAGATCATCGTGGGCGTCGTGCCCGTCATGATGCTCTCGAGCCTCCCGTCGTACCTCAACCTTCAGACCTACGGCATCCCGACAGCAACCGAGACCCTCGGCATGTTCCCCTGCCTCATCACCATCGCCGTCGTCGCGGGCCTCGTCGGGCGGTGTGCCCGATGGCCGCCGAGAGCCAGCCCTACAAACGCGTCTGACCCCGAGAGCCGAGACCGCGCACCACGACCGCGGCGGCCTCCATGGCGTCGATCAACGACCGGGGAATACTCGACCCACTGAGCCGCGCGCCCAGGTACGCGCCGCTCGCGGCGTCGCCAGCGCCGGTGGTGTCGAGGACGTCGACGCTGCGAGACGGCTCGCTCCATGTGCCGAACGCGTCCGCGGCCAGGGCGCCATCGCGTCCCCGCGTGATCAAGACCTCGTCGAAGAGCAAGACGAGCACCCGCGCCGCCTCGGTGACGTCGCCAACGCCGCTCAGGAGGAGCGCCTCCTCCTCGTTGGCGCTCAGCATCCCCGACCCGGCCGACGCCTCCAGGAAGATCGCGGCCGTCACCTGTTGAAGCGGACCGACGGAGCACACGTCGACCGAGGTGCCCGCGCCGTTGGCCGACGCCACCTCGAGCGCCGCGCTCGCGACGGCCCGGGTACGTTCGTCGAGCAGGGTGTAGCCCGACACGTGCAGGTGGTCGAACGGCTCATCAAGCGCGGACAACACGCTGTCGAGCGTCAGGCGCCCGTTGACCCCACGATCGGTCATCATGGCTCGCTGGCCGTCGGGGGCGATGAGCGCCACCACCACGCCCGTTGATCCCTCGACCAGCTCGAGGCGCGGCGTCACGCCGGCCTGTAGGAGGTCCTCGACGAACTGACCGCCGGCCACGTCGTCACCCACCACTCCCACGTAGGTCACCTCGTGGCCGGCCCCGGCCAGAGCGACCGCGACGTTCGCGCCGGCGCCGCCACGGCCTAGTCGCACGTTGGCCGGCGTGTCGCTGGTGGGCGCCACCGGCGACGTGGGCTGGACGATCACGTCGAGCATCACGTCGCCGATGACGACGATCCTCTTGGGACTCATCGCGCCTGTTCGCTCATCGCCGTCGCCACCTGCCCGGCAAGGCGCGCGTTGGCCACCACGAGGTCGCGGTTGACCCTTACGCTTCGCCCGCCGGTGAACCTCGCGAACTCCGCAAGCAGCACCGGCGTGACATCCTTGCCCGTCACCGCGAGCGACCTGGCGCGCTCCAGCGCGCTGGCCAGGGCCCCGTCGTGAAGTGCGGCGTCGAGCTGGCGATCGGCCGCCACCGGATTGGCGAGCAGCAGCCCCGAGCCCCCGAAATGGCGGTGCGCCAGGAACACCGCCGCCGCCTCCTGGGCGCTCGACACCGACCAGTCGAGCGCGAAGCCGCTCTCGCTTCGATAGAAGCCTGGGAACTGGGTGGTCCCGTAGCCGACAACGGGGACGCTCAAGGTGTCGAGGCGCTCGAGCGTGGCCCCGACGTCGAGGATCGATTTAACGCCGGACGCGACAACCATCATCGAGGTTCGCGAGAGCGCGGTGAGGTCCGCCGATTCGTCGAAGGTGCGCTGCGCGTCGCGGTGCACTCCTCCGAGTCCTCCGGTCGCCATGACGGCAATTCCCAGGCAACGCGCCACGGCGATCGTTCCCGCCACCGTCGTCGCGCCGTCACGCCCGAGGCCCAGGGCGAGGCCCAGGTCGCGCGCCGAGAGCTTGGCTGCATCGTGCAGGGGCTCGGCGAGGCGTTCGAGCTGTGCGAGAGAGAGGCCCACCACGGCGCGACCGTCGAGCACGCCAATCGTCGCCGGCACCGCGCCGCCCTC
>Ga0182030_10004205_pt1 | contig 30708 bp, 29 predicted proteins | sample 812S3MmetaG_FD_121299 | JGI IMG/M metagenome (GOLD analysis project Ga0182030, IMG submission 121299) | Permafrost microbial communities from Stordalen Mire, Sweden - 812S3M metaG (Illumina Assembly) | ecosystem: Environmental > Terrestrial > Soil > Wetlands > Permafrost | place: Sweden...
TCACCGGCGACGTAACGCAAATCATCAGCCAGTTGCCGCCCGTGATCGAAAGCCTCACCGGCATCAAATTCGAGAAACTGCTCGAACAAGTGCCCGCGCTCAAGAAGGCGATGGCAAAAGAGGAACCGGAAAAATGATTTACGATTTACGATATACGATTTACGAGTTTTCCCTGCATACGGAAGTTCCCCGGTGAATTGTATATTCAAACGAAATCAAAAACATGTCTCCTTGAAGCGTTGACGGAATGGCCAAACGCGCGTAAATCGCAAATCGTAAATTCCATGACCCGCGAAGAGATGAAAAATCGGACGAAGGTTTTTGCGAACCGAATTGTGAAACTTTGTTCCGCGCTGCCCGCGAATTGGATCGCGCAAACGCTTGGCAAACAGCTTTTGCGGAGCGGAACTTCCGTCGGCGCAAATTATCGCGCCGTCTGTCGCGCGAAGTCCAATTTGGACTTCATTAACAAACTTCGGATTGTTGAGGAAGAATGTGACGAATCGCTGTTCTGGATGGAACTGTTGGTGGACAACAATCTGGTCAAACCATCGCGTCTCGGTGATTTGATGAGAGAAGCCGATGAGATTCTTTCGATCGTGGTCTCTTCGGCCAAAACCGCTCGAACCTCTGTTCGCGCGTAAATCGTAAATCGCAAATCGTAAATCAAAAATATGTTCGCAATGATCCATGGCGGTGACATCGGCGGCTTCCTCTTTGTGCTGATGCTGTTGGCGGTGATAATTCCCATCGCGCTCGCCCTGTTTGTATTTTGGATTTGGATGCTGGTTTCGGCGGTGCAGAACAAAGGGCTGACCGAAGGCGAAAAAATCGCGTGGGTGCTGGTCATCGTTTTTGTCCACTGCCTGGGCGCGCTGATTTATTTCTTCGTCGGCCATCCGAAGCGGAACCTGCCGCCGCCGCCACGGCCATGAACGGCGTCAGCCAAACTCCGCTTGCCGCCCTGCCGGGGAAAAGCGGTGGCGGGCCACCGCAGTCCAAGACGCTGGCGCGGTTTCTGTTGCTCTCGTGTGCGCGCAGCGTCTTGGAGTGCGCCAGCCCTCTGGCGCTTTGGCCCCTAATGCCGGAAGAACCGCCGCCCGCGCTGCCCTTCGACCCGCCGCCGTTGCCGCCGTGGAAAAAATCGGCATGAATGCGTTCATGTCAGAAAAGTTATTTCTATGAGCAAGAATGAAATTCGGTATTGGAAAATAAGTCCCGGCGGAGGAGGATTCCTCTGGCGTGAGCAACAACTCAACAAATGCATTGCGATTGGCTGGTCTGAAATCGGTAATGCAAAAGGACTTAATGAAGAAGCTCTACGGAATATTTTTTTAGGGAAAAATTATACCAAAAGAGAAGCGATTTATGCGGCAAGCCAGCTTGATTGCTTCATAAATAAAGTTTCGGTAGGAGATAAAGCTATTGCTTCTGCAAGTGGCAAAGGTATCTATGCAGTCGGAACGATAATTGGAGAATACGATTTCAACGACGAGCTTGAATACAGACACAGCCGGAAGGTGCAATGGGAAACAATTTTTTGGCATCCAGTTGACATCGGTTTGCTAGGAAAATTGCCCGAGTCACTTTACAACAAGTTTCATGGGCAAAGCTCGCAAACGATTCGAGAATTGGAGGAAAAAGAATGGGATAAATTTTGTGATCGGCTAAATAAAGTTCCCACGCCTTTCAGAAACCTTGGAATGTGGGCCGGCATGATTCAATCCCCGGAATACGAGAATGAAGTGATGATTCTTTTTAGTCATATGTTACAGCATTTTGGTATGCGCATTATCCAGTTCGCAACACGGTTTCCAGATGCGATAGTCGAACGGAAAAAAGGAAAGAAGTGGGAAAAGTTGAATGTCGAATTTGAGTTGTGGTCTAGCGGTTTTCAAGACCATTTGCCGGACGAGGACAAGAAGTGTGATATTATTGTTTGCTGGGAAAATAATGATTGGGGTCGTAATGAACGCCAAAAAGAAGGCTATGAAATAATTGAGTTGAAGGAACATTTGGAAAAGATTTTGTGAGGACGAAGTCAAAGCAGAGAATTTGTTCACACTGTCAGAGCCATGCAACTTTTCGAATCCATCATTGACGCGAACCACCCGGCCGTGGCCGGTGACGGCTTTGGCCTGCTGGCGCAATTCAACAGTCCGGGCTTTTCCTCCGGGCCGCCGGCCATCTTCATGGTTTTTTTCGTGGTGATCTTTATCGTGGTCATCGGGTCAATCCTGATTCGGATGGGCCAGAGCGTTTCGGAATGGTCGGACAACAACGAGCAGCCCGTCTTGACCGTGCCCGTCAAGGTGGTGACCAAACGGGAGGAGGTTTCCACTTCCTCCTTTAATCATGGCAATAACACCGCTTCCTCTCTTAGCAGCAGCACGTCCTATTTCGTCACCTTCGAGTTTGCCTCCGGCGACCGCAAGGAATTCAGCCTCTCCGCCTCACAATACGGACTGCTCGCGGAGAACGACACCGGTGAACTGACCTTTCAAGGCACGCGTTACCAGGGATTCAGCCGTCAGACCGCCGCGCCCGCCACTGAAGCTGCCGCCCAGGTGGCGGATCAGCCGCCGCTGGCGAGCGAAGACGGTTTTTGTCCGTATTGCGGAATGCCGGTGCGTGGCGATTTCAAGTTTTGCCCGCAATGCAGCAAGCCGTTGCCCGAATACACCGCCAAAACCTGATTTATGCGCCGCTGCGAAGCCATCCTTGACGCGAATCACCGGCATGGCGGATGAAAAACCGGTCAGGAACGATGCCCGGCAGCTTAATACGATTGGCCGTTGCGTCTGCTTGGTTGAAAATCTGGATAAGTTGACAGTGGGACGCAACAAATAGACTGGCCAATGGGCCAACTTGTTTGCTGGACAGGTAAAGTAGAATGAATGACAGGCCGGCTTAATGACTTGACATAGTTGATAGATGGCCTGATATGGCAGCTAGATTGTTCGACAGTCTGACTTTGAAGCCAGACAAGATGACTTGGTTGGTTGACAGGTTCGGATTGTGTCCTTTTAGGCTTGCTTGATTGCCTGACAAGTCAGCTTGATTGTCCGATAGTCCAGCTTGGTTGTCTGGCATGGTGGCATGATTACGGAATAATCCGGCTAGTTTGCCGGACAAGCGGGGTGGATTGAACATTCTGTTCACTTTGCTGCCGGACGAAGGTGTTGTTCAAAGACTTTGACCATTAAAATGACGAATTATGAAACTTTTTGAAGCCATCCTGGACGCGAATCACCGGGCCGTGGCCGGTGACGCCAGTGCCGGACTGCATCCGGCGGAGTTTGCGGACGCGTTGCCGGTCGTCGCGCTGACGTGCATTGACCCACGCCTCAACGCTCTTTTCCCGAATGCGCTGGCATTGCCCGCCGAGCAGTTCATCTGGCTGCGCAACGCCGGCAATATCATCACCAGCCCGTTGAGCAGCACCATGCGGTCGCTGGCGCTCGCCTGCGCGGTCAAGGGCGGGCGCGAAATCGCGATCATCGGCCACTCGGACTGCCAGGTATGCAAGACCACGACGCTGGTGCTGCTGGAAAAACTCCGGGCGCTCGGCGTGGACCGCAGCCGGTTGCCGGACAATGTGAACGAGTTTTTCGGCATGTTCGGCAGCGAACGGCAAAACGTCATCAAGGCCTGCGATTTTGCGCGCAACAGCCCGCTCATCGGCCCGAACACGCCGGTGCATGGCCTGCTGATTGATGTCGAGACCGGCAAGCTCGAATGGCTGGTGAACGGTTACGAAGTCAAGCCGTCGCTGCCGCTGAAAGACATTCAGATGCGCGTCACCGACATGATGGAATCGCTCGGCGCGTTCAAGGAATTCGCGATGGGCGAAATGAAGTTTCCGGAAATGAAAATCGGCGAGGCCGCCGCGCACGTTGACAGCAAACTGTCCCAAGCCGCCCCGCAGATTGGAATGAAGTTGGCGGAGAAGGTCGCGCCGATGGCCGCGTCCGTGGAGTCGGTGGCCGGGCAGGTGACATCGTTTGCGGAAAAGAACTGGCCGAAACCGCCGCTGCCCGCGCGGCCGTCGCCATTGCCGCCGCTCAAAAAACCAGTCAAGGCGCCATTGCCGCCGCCCATCCGCCCGCGCAACCTGCGGCGGGATTGAAGGTGAATTTATTTCAGCTTTCGCAACTATTCGTTGTGCGGAATCTGGATGGTGCTGCCGCCGATGAATTCGCGGATCACCGCGTCGCCGGGAATGAAATCCCCATCCGCCACCTGCGCCGGCGTGAAACCCTCCACCGATTCGAGCAGCGCCTTCACGCGTTCGTAGCGGATGCGCGCGTCGAGGAAGCCGCTGTAATCCGCAAATGCCTCCGGCGGCGGGAGCAGACTTTTTTCGCCGGTGAAGAAAGGCTTGAGCGCGGGCAGGTCAAAAGGAAAACCGCCGTTGACGACGTGATCGGCCAAACCCATCAGCGGAATGATGCTGAACAGTTCGCCTTTGCGGACGTAATGCCAGTGGAGAATCGTCCGCAGCGCGCTGTGATTTCGGTGTGTCGCATCGCGCAACATCCGCCGGATGAGCCGCACGTCGGTAAAATGCGTCAGCCGCTGCGAGTTGCCGTCGCCCTCGTAAAGCACGTTCTGCGTCTCGATGAACAGCCGGAACTGCGCCGCCGCGCTGATGCCTTCGGTGATGGGCGGATAAAATCCGTGCAGGCAATCAAGCAGCAGAATCTGGTTGCGCTCCAGCTTCACCGGCTTGCTGGCCGTGCGCCGGCCTTCCTTGAAACTGTAAACGGGTTTCTCGATGGTCTCGCCGTTCAGCAAGGCGCGCAGGTGCTGGTTTAACAATTGAAAATCCAGCGCCTCGGGCGTCTCGTAATTCCGGTCGTTGATCCAATCGGTCGGATGCTCGACGAGTGACCAAAAATAGTCGTCCAGGTTCAGCATCAAAAATTTCAAGCCGTGCTGTTTCAATCGCTGCGTGAGTTTCACCGTCGTCGTCGTCTTGCCGGAGGAACTCGGCCCGCTGATCCAGATCATTCGCAGCGGGTCCACGACGTTCAAGCGCGCCAGAACTTTTTTCGCCGCCTCGTCCAGCGACGTTTCGTAAGCCGCCAGCGCCGCGCCAATGACCGGTTTCATTCGGCCGCCGCGCACGGCGTCGTTGAGGCCCGCCACGGTGTCCACGCCGAGCCGGCGATTTTCGTCGAGCGTCCGCCACATGCGGTCGTGCGGAAAGCCGTTGCCGACAAACTGCTCCTTCGTCAGCGCGCCTTCGCGCAGCCAGTGCCGGCCCCAGCGATAACATTCGAACGCGTCCGCTGTGTTTTGAAAACCGTAGCTGCGCAGCGCGTGCAGCACCTCATCCTGGATCGTCTCAATCGTCGGCGGAAAATTGGAGATGAGATGATGCGGATCGGCATTCAGGCAGACCACGGCCGCGTCCGCCAAAAAAGTGGCGAGACTTTCTTCCGTGGTGTGCGTGGCAAAAATCTGGTCGTTGATGCCCGGCAGAAAATCGCGCCGGAAGCCGCCGATGGATTCCGCCGCGCGGAAAATCGCCTTGCCGATGCGGCCCGGATCGAATTTGACCAGCGCGCGGTTGCGCTTCTGGATTTTGACGATGAGGTTTTGGACGGCCATGAGGGAAAACTATACCGCCGCCGCCGAAAGTAACAATTCCTTTCCGTGCGGCGGAATCTGTTTAACAACGAAACCCAGGGTAGTATCCTAAACTCTCAAAAGCCGGTGGGGCGAGCGTCCTCGCGAGCCGTCGTGAGCCTTGGGTTTGCGTGGCTCGCGAGGACGCTCGCCCCACCAAATTTGGACACTGCCAAACCCAGCCTGCGCTTGCATCCGCCGCCGCCGGACGGTTCAATGGCGCGCATGGAAAAAAGTTCGCGGAACGCGCCATGGGAAAAACTGCTCGACGGCCGTTTCGATTCCCAACATCCGGGCCGCACGCTCTGGAGTTTGTTCGAGGACCAGCGCGGAAAAGTGTTCGCCGCCGTCACGCTTTACGTCATCAAGCAGACGCCGGCCTCGCTGCTGCCGCTGGCCGTGGGCATGATCGTGGACGCGCTGACCACCGGCGGCGACGGCGCGTTCCGAAAAATTCTCTGGATCGCCGGCGCCTATTTTTTGCTGCTGCTGCAAAATCCTTTTGTCCACACGACTTTCGTGCGGCTGATGAGCGGCTCGCTGCGGCATATGCAATTTAATTTGCGCAGCGCGCTGATCGAACGATTGCAGCAGCTTTCCATTTCATTTTATGAGGAGAAACAATCCAGCGCGCTCCAGACCAAAATCCTCCGCGACGTGGACGCGATTGACGGCCTGTGCCGGCATCTGATGCACACGGGCTTGAACGGATTGCTCGTCATCATTTACGTCACCGTCATCGCGCTGGTGAAACAGCCGCTGCTGGCGCTGTATTTTCTCGTCACCGTGCCGGCGGGCGTGGCGCTGCTGAAATTGTTCGACCGCCGGTTCAAGGAGCAATACCAGGCCATGCGCGTGGAGACCGAGCAGATGAACGCGCGCGTCGGCGAGATGCTGCAAATGCTGCCGGTCACGCGCGCGCACGGCTTGGAATCCATTGAGACGCGCGATGTCCGCTCCGTGTTCGAGCGCATCCGCGAACGCGGGACGCAGGTGGACACGCTCGCGGAATTTTTCGCGTCCAGTTCGTGGTTCACCTTCATGCTGTTCCAGCTCGCGTGCCTGGTTTTCTCCGCGTGGCTCGTCGTTCATCATCGCATCAGCGTCGGCGACGCCGTGATGTATCACACTTATTTCGGGATGCTCATCGGCGCGGTTCAGCAATTCTTGAGCGTCTTCCCGGCGCTCGCGCAAGGCGCCGACGCCGTCCAATCACTCGGCGAAGTGCTCGAAGCCGAACCAGTCGAACGCAACGAAGGCAAAGCTTCCGCGCCGGTTCCGTTGCGCGGCGAAATTGTTTTTGAAAACGTCAATTTCAGCTATCCGCGCGGACGCGAAGTGGCGTTGCAGGATATTTCACTCGTCATCCAGCCCGGCGAAACCGTCGCCTTCGTCGGCGAATCTGGCGCAGGAAAATCTACGCTGGTAAATCTCGCCATCGGTTTCCGCCAGCCGACCGCCGGTTGTGTAAAATTGGACGGACACGATTTGCGCGAACTCGATTTGCGCAGCTATCGCCGGCAAATTGGCGTGGTGCCGCAGACGACGCTGCTCTTCGACGGCACGCTGCGGGAGAATGTGACTTACGGTTTGGAAAAAGTTTCCGACGACGCGCTCTGGAAAATCTTCGCCGATGCGAATCTTGCGGAATTCGTCCGCAGCCTGCCGCACGGCATGGACACGCCGCTCGGCGAAGGCGGCGCGCAGCTTTCCGGCGGGCAACGCCAGCGGCTCGCCATCGCCCGCGCGCTCGTGCGCAATCCGCGTCTGGTCATTCTCGACGAGGCCACGTCCGCGCTCGACACGGAATCTGAACGGCTCGTGCAAGCGGCATTGGTGCGGCTGACGCAAGGCCGCACCACGCTGATTGTCGCGCATCGTTTTTCGACCATTCGCCACGCGCACCGCATCGTTGTTTTGCACGGCGGAAAAATTGTGGAGGTCGGCACGCAGGCGGAATTGCTGGCGCGGCCGGGACAATTTCACCGGCTGGCACAACTACAGACGGTTCTTGCGCCGTCGGCTTCCGATGAGAAATCGGAGCGGACTGTTTAATCCAGTTTCGGACGTTTGCCGGGCTTAGTGGCACGGGCATCCTGCCCGTGTGTTTTATTTGGGTCTGGCGACCGCACGGGCGGGACGCCCGTGCCACTACTTTCCGGTTCAAGCACGAACAGATTTTTTCCAGCGCAGCCATTGGCGATGAACATTGCCCGAACTGCGCGGAAATTTAATTTCCAAAGCGCCGCTTGACTCGGCGGCGGTTTTGCTTTGAACTCAACTCACCTCGTCATTCCATGATTGCCATCCTGCCAGTCGGAATGAATTATCGGACCGAAAGGCTTCCGATTGTCACGCTGTCCCTCATCGGCCTCAACACGCTGGTCTATCTCGTCTCGCTGATTTGCGCGCTCAACACCGGCGGCGATTCCACCGTCTGGGTCATGAGCCATCTCTGGCTGATTCCCAGCCAGTCGCTGTGGTGGACGTATTTCACCTCGATGTTTGTTCACGCGGGAATTTTCCATCTGCTCGGCAACATGATTTACCTGTTCCTGTTCGGCTGCTGCGTGGAGGACATCATCGGGCGGGCGCGGTTCGCCGCGTTTTATCTCGTGAGCGGAATGGTTGCGGAGCTGGCTTACATCGCGTTCACGCCGGCGCATTTCACCTCAATGGTGCCGATGGGCGGCGCGTCCGGCGCGATCACGGCGTGCCTGGGAATGTATTTGCTGCTGCGGGCGAACGCCGAAATCGAGTTCAAATATTTTGTCTGGTTGTTCTTCTTTTATGTGCGGGTGGGCGAATTTGAAGTGCCGGCGTGGGTGGCCATCTCGTTCTGGTTTGCGAATGATCTGTTGTGGATGGTCCTCGGATTTTATTTGAATCACACCGGCGGTGGCACGGCATTCGGCGCGCACGTCGGCGGATTTCTCGCGGGACTGGCGCTGGTGAGTATTTACAAATTCATCATAAAAAAGCGCGAAGCGCCGGCGGCACTGGACACACGCATCATCAAGCCGGAACGAATCCGTGTGACGCTGCCCGCGCGCCGGTCGGTGGCCACGGCGGAAACGCCCACCATCTTTCTGCACGACGGCACGCAGCAGACCGGGCCGTTCACGCTCTCGCAAGTCCAGGCCATGCTGCGCGCCGGCGAAATCAGCCACGAGTCCCAATACTGGAGCGAAGGTTTGGACGACTGGCAAAACGTCGGTGAATTGTCCGGCCAGCCCGGCGGGTAAGCGTTGCGCCGCCGCCTGCGGGCTGGTAATTTTTCTGGCAAAGTTATTTTTAACATGAGCAAAGAAAATTCACCTCTCGTTGGAATTTTAATGGGCAGCGATTCGGATTGGCCGACCATGAAGGCGGCCGCCGAGGCGCTGAAAGAATTTGGCATCGGCTCCGAAGCCAAAGTCATCTCCGCGCACCGCGATCCGCGGGGGTTGGAGGAATATGTTTCCACCGCGATTTCGCGCGGGCTGAAAGTCATCATCGCCGGCGCGGGCGGCGCGGCGCATCTGCCGGGCGTCACGGCGGCGTTCACCACGCTGCCGGTCATCGGCGTGCCGATTTTGGGCAAGGCGTTTGACGGCTTCGACTCGCTGCTGGCGATTGTGCAAATGCCGCCGGGCGTGCCGGTGGCGACGGTGGCGGTCGGCGGCGGACGCAATGCGGGCATTCTCGCCGCGCAGATTTTGGCGGTCGGCGACACGCATTTGCAGGCGGAATTGAAAAAATTCAAGGTGAAGCTGATGGAAGAATCCCGCGCCAAGAATAAAAACCTGACGTGAATACAATGATGCGTGATGCGTGATGCGTGAAAACGCAAGCGCGACAAACGATAGAATTCACGCATCACGCATCACGCATCACACCTCATGCAACGGCTCATCGAAGGCGTCCACAAGTTCCGCACCGACGAGTTCGGCAATTACCGGAAACTTTTTCGCAAGCTTTCGCAGGAAGGGCAGAACCCGCACACGCTGTTCATCACCTGCTCGGATTCGCGCGTGCTGGCGGAGCTGATCACGCAGAGCAAGCCGGGCGATTTGTTCGTCGTCAAAAATGTCGGCAACATCGTGCCGCCCGCGAACGTGCGCGGCGACACCAATTCCACCGCCGCCGCCATCGAGTTCGCCGTGGAAACCTTGCGCGTCAGCGACATCGTGATCTGCGGCCATTCGCAGTGCGGCGCGATCACGGCGATGCTGGACCCCAAACCGGTGAGCAATTCCACGCCGCATCTGCGCGACTGGTTGAACCTCGCCGCGCCGGTGCTGGCGACGTTGAAAAAAGATTACGCGCATCTTTCTGAAAAAGCCGCCCGCGAAACCGCCGCCGCCGAGGAAAATGTTTTGTTCGGCCTCGACAATCTGCACAGCTACTCCTGCGTGCAGGAGCGCCTGATGGACGGTTCGCTGCGGCTGCACGGCTGGTTTTTCAAGATCGCCACGGCGGAACTCTTCGCCTACGACCCGGAGACGCGGCAGTTTTTGCCGCTGGTCAGTGAACGGAGTTAAGTGGCGGACAAATGCGGCGTGGAAGCCGGTTCCAAAAATCTCCGCTTCTTGTAATTGACTGTTTCGCCGGTCACAGACAAGCTCGTCCGCAAATTAATTGCCTATGAAAAAAACATTCCTGCCCATCCTTGCCTTGGTTCTGATCGCTGCGCCGTCGCTCATGGCGGCGGACACGCCGGCCGTTGCCGCTTCGTGGCACGCGCAGACGCTGCTGTCCGCCGTCGGCAACGTGCTGATTTTTGCCGCCATCGGCATTGCCGCCGCGATCATTGGTTTCAAAATTTTCGACATCTGCACGCCGGGACATTTGGAGCGGGAGATCATCGAAAATAAAAACATCGCCGCCGCCATCGTGGCCGCTGCGGCGATTCTCGGCGTGAGCATCATCATCGCCGCGTCCATGCTCGGCTAACCGGCTTTGCGAACGTGAAACGGAGCCAAAGCATCCGCCTGTTTTTGATCGGCGGGCTGTCCGCCGGCGCGCTGGCCGGCTGCACGCAGACGCAAAAACCGTCCGTCAACGCGGAGAATGTTTATACCAACAATTATTACGTTCCCGGCGCCGGGTATTACCACGCGCCGTTTCGCAACTGGTATTCGCTGCCTTACAATCATTTTGACGCGCAGAAAAATCTTTACTACTACGGCGGCCAGTGGGGCGCGCAGCCGTTTGAAAGCATTACCAACATTTCCTCGCCCACGCCCGAGGCGGTGCAGCTTGCGCAGGCCGCGCGCACGGACATTTCGCGCGGCGGCTTCGGCAGCAGCTACGGCGGACATTATTTTGGCGGCGGCCATTCCGGTTTTTCCTCGTGATGAAACGTCATCGTTGCCAACCTCGTTCCGACTGGCGCGAAAAAGTGGAGGGCGTCGGCCTGACTTACCATTCGCATGACGACGGGCCTTACTGGGACGAATCCGCCTGCTACGAACTCACGGCGCGCGAAGTGGACGAACTGGAACTGGCCGCGAACAAGCTGCATTTCCTCTGCATTGACGCCGCCGAGGCCGTCATCAACCACAACTGGTGGTCGCGGCTCGGTATTGGCGAGGCGGCGGTTCCGAGCATTTTGAAATCGTGGGAGCGCGATGATTTCAGCCTCTACGGCCGGTTTGATTTGAGCTACGACGGCATCACGCCGCCGAAGTTGCTCGAATATAATGCCGACACGCCGACCGCGCTCGTCGAGGCGGCGGTTGCGCAATGGTTTTGGTTGCAGGAATTGCATCCGCACGCCGACCAGTTCAATTCCATCCACGAGCGACTCATCGCCGCATGGAAACGGTGGGCTGGGAAAACGATTCATTTCAGCGGCATCAAGGAAAACTTGGAGGACGAAATGACCGTGCTTTATTTGCGCGACACCTGCGAACAGGCGGGCGTGAAAACGAAATCCGTTTTCATCGAGGACATCGGCTGGCACGGCAAAGAAAATATTTTTGTTGATCTCGACAACGAACGCATCGAGCGCGCTTTCAAGCTGTATCCGTGGGAATGGCTGTGGCACGAAGAGTTCAGCGCGCATCTGGCGAAAGACGCGATTCAGTTCATCGAGCCTGCGTGGAAAATGCTTTTGAGCAACAAGGGTCTGCTGCCGATTCTCTGGGAACTTTTCCCGGAACATCCGAATCTGCTGCCGGCCTACGAAGTCGCGGAACCGCTCGGCGGCCGCTACATCCGCAAACCGAAATTGAGCCGCGAAGGCAGCAATATTTCCTGGATCGAAGGCGGCGTGGCCATCGAGGAGAACGGCGGCTTTTACGGCGAGGAAGGTTTTGTGTTTCAAGCGCCGGCGGACATTCCTGATTTCGATGGCAACCATCCTATCTTCGGCGTCTGGGTGGTGGATCACGAAGCCGCCGGCCTCGGCATCCGCGAGGACACGCGGCGCATCACCGGCAACTTGAGCCGTTTCGTGCCGCACTTTTTTCGGAACGCTTTGTTATGAGCTTTGAGAATCCAACGCGCCTGCGCATCGGCATGCACGGCAATTTCGGCGGCAAGGATTACCGCCTCATCGGCCGCGTCGTCATGGGCGAGACGGAAAGTGGCGAAACTTATTATTGGAATGAATTTAATCTCCAGGCGAAGGACGGCAGTTCCGCCGATCTCGTTTTCGAGGAAACGGAACGCGGCGGCGAATGGCGGCTGTTCACGATGTTCGAGCCGGAATATCCGCTGACCGCCGCCGATGCCGCGACCAAGCGCGTCGGCGACTCCATCAATCTCACGGGCGAAGATGTCCGCATCACGCTGCGAAGTTCGTCGCGCGTTTATCACATCGAAGGCGAGGCACCCGAAGGCATTAAGGTCGGCGCCGAGGCGAATTATTTCAACGCCGAGGCCGGCGACATCATGCAGGTCGTCAGCTGGACGGGCGACGACGTGGATTTTTACAACGGCGTCAATCTTGCGCACGGCGTGGTCAACTCCGCTTTCAATCTGCCGCCGGAACCGGCGGGTTTCAGCAGCGGCAAAATTTTTTCGTCCTTGAGCGGCTCCGGTTCCGGCAACTACGACAGCGGCGTTAAATTTCTGCTCAAGGGCGGAGCCGTCATTTTTCTTTTCCTCATCATCTTTGGCCGGGGATTTTCCTGCTCGACGGATTACGAAGCCGCGCCGGTGAAAAAAATTCCCGCCGGCCCGCCGCCGCTCACCGTCGGGGCGACCGGCAAATTGAAGGACAAAAATTACCGCATCACCGGCCATACTGTGGTGGAAACCGCCGAGGTCGGTTTGGATTTTGAGCGGCAGGAATATCAGCTTACGGATGACTATGGCAAAACGGATTTGCTGGTCTGCGGCCTCAAACCCGGTGACAAAGACTGGACGCTGTTCACCGCGCTGGCTCCGCTGCTGCCGCCGTCTGCAAAAGAATGTGCCGCCAAAAAAGTCGGCGACGAGGTGAATGTGGACGGCATGGTCGGTCCCGTCCGCGAGATCTTTTTATGCACGTTGCGCCAGATTGAAGGAAGCGGCTTGGTGGACGGACAAAATCCCAGCCAGTGTTTTGGTTATCTGGCGCAGACCGAATACGGCGGTTCACTGCTCGTCCGCTGGAACAGCCGCACCATCACTTTCTGGCGCGGAATAAATGTTCCTGCGAACAGCGCTACCACCGCCTTTGTCAGCCAGACGGACAAGCCGTAGCGTTTCATTTTTCCGTCCGTTCGCCCGCACCGATTTGAAAGTGATTCAGCGGTGCCCGCCAAAATGCCCGCCGCCGCCCGGCGCACCTCCGTGCCCGCCGGTATTAACTCCGCCGCCATGCCAGCCACCACTGACTCCGCCGCCGTGCCAACCGCCACCATGCCATCCGCCGCCCCAAACACCGCCCCAGCCAACGGAAAAAGTCACAGGCGGATACCAAGCATAAGACGGGTAGTAATAATAATACGGCTGATAATAATAAGTCGGATCGGGAACGGTTTGCATATACGTCACCGTCGGCGCGACTGTGGCCGTCGAAACTTGTTCCTGATAGGCCGGCGACGCCACCGACTGCGAGGCTGACATTGCCGGTGGCGCGGCGAACACGCCCGCTCGCGGTTGGTTTAACATCACCGTGATGACGGCGTCAGAAACTCCCTGCTGCCGCAGATAAATAATTTGGTCCGCGTTCAGACCGTAGCTGTTCCCCGCATTTTTTATGTAGGCGATAATTGTGTCGTCGCCGACTTTCGCCTGCGCAAGTTGGAGGATTTGCGGCACACCGTAAGACAACTGCGGTGCCGGGTTTGGGGCGGACGAATCCTGTGCCTGCACGAATGAAGCTGAACCAGCCAATCCGACTGCGGCCATGACTGCCAGCATTTTTTGGAACTTATTTATTTTCATAAAATCACCTGTTATTTCTAACACCACAGCTTCGCGCGAGTTGCTGGCGAAGTCAACCGCCGGTCAAAATGGGGAGTGTCCTAATCTCGAAAAACCCGGTGGGGCGAGCGTCCGCGCGAGCCGTCGTGAGCCTTGGATTTGCGTGGCTCGCGCGGATGCTCGCCCCACCAAATTAGAACACTGTTTCAAAAGGCTTCGGCGTGGTCAACTTCACCAAAGCGTCTGCCGCCATCGCAAGTTTTTTTCTGTGCCTCCGCGTTCCAAGCTTCGTGCGCCCGGCCGGGCCGCTGGAAAATTCATTCTCGCCAATCCGCGCGGTTCGGCTAATTTCTTGGCCGGATAAAATCATGTTCACCGGCACTTACACTGCGATTGTCACGCCGTTCAAAAACGGCCAATTGGACGAAGCCGCGCTCGCCCGCCTGATTAAACTGCAAATCAAGGGCGGCGTGGATGGCATCGTGCCCGTCGGCACCACCGGCGAATCGCCCACGGTGGATTACGACGAGCACATCAAAATCATCGCGCGGTCGGTGCAGTTCGCCGCCGGCAAAATCAAGGTGCTCGCCGGCACCGGCAGCAATTCCACCAGCGAGGCGATTTATCTCACGAAAGCGGCCGAGCAAGCCGGCGCGGACGGTTCGCTCCTCGTCGCGCCGTATTACAACAAGCCGTCGCCGGAAGGTTTGTATCAGCATTTCAAGGCGATTGCGAAGAGCACGAAACTGCCCATCGTGCTCTACAGCATTCCCGGCCGCTGCGGCATTGAAATCGGCATTGAAACGGTCAAGCGCCTCGCCACCGACTGCAAAAATATTGTCGGCATCAAGGAAGCGGGCGGAAGCTGCGACCGCGTGTCGCAACTGCGCGCCGCGCTGGGGCCGAAGTTCGAGATTTTGTCCGGCGACGATTCGCTGACGCTGCCGTTCATGGCCGTCGGCGCGTGCGGCGTCATCAGCGTGGCATCGAACATTCTCCCGCGCGAAGTTGCCGCGATGGTGAACGCGTTTGCGCGTGGCGACGCGAAGAAGGCGGCGCAATTGCACGCGAAATTTTATCCGGTGTTCAAGGATTTGTTCATCGAGACCAATCCGGTTCCCGTGAAGGCCGCGCTGGCGATGCTCGGCGTCATCACGGAAGAATACCGCCTGCCGCTCGTGCCGCTCACGGACGCGAATCGCGCGAAGCTCACGGCGACGCTGAAGGCGTGCGGAGTTTTGAAGTAACTATTGAATCGTGATGCGTGATGCGTGAGCAACCAATCACGCATCACGCATCGCGCATCACGCACATGACCAAAATCATCATCAACGGATACAAAGGCCGCATGGGCCAGGCGCTCGTGCAGTGCGCGCCGCTGCATCGCGGGCTGGAACTCGCCGCGAAAATTGACGCGGGCGACGATCTCGCCGCCGTGATCGGACAGGGCGACGTGGTGATTGATTTCAGCTCCCACAACGCCACCGTGGCGGTCGCCACTCTGTGCGCGCAGCACAAGAAGGCGCTGGTCATCGGCACCACCGGCCAGAGCGACACCGAGACGTTTGAAATCCGCCGGCTGGCGAAGGAAATTCCGATGGTCTGGGCGTCGAATTTTTCCACCGGCGTCAACACGCTCTTCTGGCTCACGCGCAAGGCGGCGGAAATTCTCGGCCCGGACTTTGATCTTGAAGTGGTCGAGATGCACCATCGCCTGAAAAAAGACGCGCCCAGCGGCACGGCGAAATCGCTCGCGGAAATTCTCGCGGCCGTGCGCAAATTGCAGTTGGACAAAGCCGCGCGGCACGGCCGCGTCGGCATCGTGGGCGAGCGCACGCAATCGGAAATCGGCATCCACTCGATTCGCGGCGGCGATGTCGTCGGCGACCACACCGTTATTTTTGCGAACACCGGCGAGCGGGTGGAGTTGACGCACAAGGCGTCGAGCCGCGACACATTTGCCAACGGCGCGCTGCGCGCGGCGGCCTGGGTGGTGAAGCAGCCGCCCGGGATTTATGACATGCAGGCGGTGCTGGGACTGAAATAATTTTTACTTGTCCCCGGCCGGGTTCGGATTAGGATAGGCATCACTTATGCCAAAAAAATCCGAAGCTCCCAAAAGCAAATCCTCCTGGGTCATTGTCGCGCTTGGCTCCAATCTCGGCAATTCCCGGCAAACTGTCTGCGACGCCATGGCGCGTCTGGAAAAACTTTCCGCCGCGCCCGTCCTGAAATCCTCGCTGTGGCAAACGGCCCCGGTGCATTGCCCGCCGCTGGCGCCCAAATTTGTGAACGCCGTGATGGCCCTGGTGCCGTCGCCGGGAGAAACGCCGGAGTCGTTGCTGGAGAAATTGCAGGCGCTCGAAATGGAATTTGGCCGGACGGCGAGCGAAACCGCCAACGCCCCGCGCCCGCTGGATTTGGACTTGATCGCGTTTGGCAGTGAAACGCGCGCCACGCCGGAATTGAAACTGCCGCATCCCCGCGCGCACAAGCGGCGCTTCGTGCTGCAGCCGCTGAATGAAATTTTGAGCGACCTGGTTTTGCCGCTGCAGACGCAGTCCGTGTGGGATCTGCTTCGGAAGCTGCCGGACCCCGACGCCGTCGAATGGCTGGCTTCGCCGATTTAGCCGCGCCGGGCCGCCGGATTTTCCGCCGTCAAGCGCACGCTGCGGCCCAGCAGCCGTTCCCCTTCCAGCATGGCATAGCGGTCGGTCATGCCGGCGATGTGGTCGCACACGGCGCGGTGGCGACTGACGCGGCCGAGACGCTTGGGTGAGAGACCGCCGATTTCCTGCGGATGCTTGAGATGATAGGCGAACAAATCCTTCAACAACTGCTTCGCCCGGATGTGCGGCGCGTTGACGACGGCGTTGAAATAAAGATTTTTGTAAAGGTAGCGGCGCAGTTCGAGGTTTAACTTCCGGCGTTCGGGACTGTATTGAATGAGCGGTTTCGCAAACCGGCGCACGTCGTCGGCGGACTGGACCTGCGCGGCCTGGATCAATTTTTCGCTGGTCGCCACGACGTCCGCGATTTGCATGTCAATGATCGTGCGGATGGTGAAATAGCGGCGGCATTCGTCAGGCAGATTGCCGTGCTCCTTTTTCACCAGCCGCGCGGCGTGCGCCCAGATGCGGACGTGGCGGGACAAATCTTTTTCCGAAAGCAGTTCCGAATCGAGGCCGTCGTCGAGGTCGTGGCTGTAATAAGTAATTTCGTCCGCGAGATTGGCGATCTGCGCTTCGAGCGAAGGATGTTTGGCGATGAAACCTTTTTTCACACCGGGCCGGTCAAACGCCGTCTGATGCTTGGCCAAACCTTCCAGCACTTCCCACGAAAGATTCAGGCCGGAGAAATCCGGATATTTTTGTTCCAACTCCTCGACAATGCGGAGGCTGTGGTGGTTGTGTTCAAAGCCGCCGTGGCCGCGCATCAGCTCGTTCAAGACGGTTTCGCCTTTGTGGCCGAACGGCGAGTGGCCGAGGTCATGCGCCAGCGCGATGGTCTCGGCGAGATCAGTGTTGAGGCGGAGCGCGCTGGCGAGATTGCGCGAAATGGCGGCGACTTCAATCGTGTGCGTGAGCCGAGTGCGGAGATGATCGCCGGTGCCGTTGAGGAAAACCTGCGTCTTGTATTCCAGCCGGCGGAAGGCGCGCGAATGAATCACGCGGTCGCGGTCGCGCTGGTATTGCGTGCGCCAGACGGGCGGCGCCTCCGGGTATTTGCGGCCGCGCGTGTCGCCGCTGAACTGCGCGTAAGGGGCGAGGATCTGCCGTTCGACGGCTTCGAGTTCCGGGCGGTAGCGCGGCATGGATTATTTCTTGAGCAGTTCCAGCACCGAGATGCCGCGCAGCTCGAACAGCCGGCGGAGGGTGTCTTCGATGAGATTGTTCGGGCAGCTCGCGCCGGCGGTGATGCCCACGGTGATGTTGCCGGATGGCAGCCAGTCGCGCGTCTCGACTTCCTGCTTCAAATGCTGGTTGTAATGATGGATCAGCTTGTCCGATTCCATCTTGGTAGAGTTCTTGATGAAATACGTCGGCAGCTTCGCCTCGCCCATTTCCGCGAGATGCGAGGTGTTCGACGAATTGTAGCCGCCGACCACGATGAGCAGGTTCGGCGGGTCCAGCAGCATTTTCTCCAGCGCATCCTGCCGGTCCTGCGTCGCGCCGCAGATCGTATCGAAAAAGCGGAAATGGTTGCCGATGCTTTCCGCGCCATGCTTCTTTTCCATCACCGCGCGGAACCGCCTTTGCACCTCCTCCGTCTCGCCGCGCAACATCGTCGTCTGGTTTGCCACGCCGACGGCCTGCAAATGCAGATCGGGATCAAAGCCGGCGGAGAATGCGCCTTCAAATTTTTTCAGGAACTCATGCTTGTCCCCGCCGTGCATGATGTAGTTACAAACGTAATCCGTCTCCGCGAGATTATACACGACGAGATAATGTCCGCTGCCGTAGGCCCGCGCCTGCGACGTCGTCGCCTTGGTCTCTTCGTGCTTGGCCTTGCCGTGGATGATGCTAGTGACGTGCTCCTTGGAATATTGCCGGACGCGTTTCCACACGCTCATCACGTCGCCGCACGTCGTGTCCACGAGGACGCAGCCTTTGGCCTCCAGTTTCTTGCGCGTGCTCACCTCCGTGCCGAAGGCCGGGATGATCACCACGTCGCCCGATTGCAGGAGCGCCACCTCATCGTCCGTCGGCTTGGGGGCGATGATCTTGATGCCCATGTTGCGGATCTGGTCGTTCACCTCCGGGTTATGGATGATTTCGCCCAGCAGATAAATGGGTGTGTGCGGCGACACATCCGAGAAATACTTCCGCGCCGCGTAAGCCAGGTCAATCGCCCGCTCCACGCCGTAGCAGAAGCCGAACTCCTTCGCCAGCTTCACCGTCAGCCCGTCGGCGGACAGCACGCCGCCGTTGGCGCGGATGCTCTCCACGATTTCGCTGCGGTAATGCGACAGCACCTGGGCCGACACCGCCTCCATGACATCGGGGCGGCGGAGATTGATCTTGCCGGGCGCTGCGTGCGAATCCTTTGACATGGAGAAAAGTTAGCTGCGAACCCCGGCAGCGTCGAGCAGAACTTGACCAACATTCCGCGCGGGAAGGCGAATCGTAAATTGGGAAATCAATTCTTGCAGCCTGGCCTGATATTAGGCTGGGCCATCAAATAAAAGATAACGTATTCCAAAGCCAATGACATAAAATGCAAAGAGGGACACATCCTGTCCAGATATAGCAAAATCCATAAATCAAAGATTGAGCGGTTAATGCCACCCAAACCTGCCAAACGCTGTAGGTCAAATCATGGCAACTGACAAACATCATACTTGTAAGCAGGACCGCGCCAAATGGCCATCTGGAAAAAAACGGTAAAATGGCAGCCAAGAATACTCCTCGAAAAACAATCTCCTCATTTATCGGTGCCGTAATTGCATCCTCGAAATATGTGGAAGGATCTTCTTTTCGGAATGTAAATATGTGGAATGTCAAAGCGTGGACTGCAAAAACTAAAAGCACGCACGCCCCTGCTGCCATCCAATCTTTTCTATCTTGCAACCAACGACCAATAAAAATCGTGTATATGCTGGAAATTCGATGGCTTAGCATTAGCGTGATCGTCATCAAGCCCAAGAGAACCAATCTCAAGAATAGATATGAATTCGGATAATTGGTTGTTTGAGCAACAAAATAATGCACTGGCAAATAAAGCAAAACCCACAGTGGAGATATTCCTTGATCAAGACGCGCCTTTAAGTTGATCAGCGGCATAAAAATGTCCTAACAGCCCTTTGGCATTGGCACCTGCACGAGGGCGTGCAGGACGCTATTCATGGCCGTTACGAGCATGGCTTTATCAAAGCGGACGGGCGGATTTCTGTCAAAGCTTATCGCCGGCCGAAAAACTGCATCGCACCCCGGCCCGCCAACGCAACCGCCCCAAAGCCGTTCCAGAATTTATGGCAGCGTTGCATCGTCAAACGCCCGACCATTTTCTGCGCCGGCGAAATTTTGGTCTTGATGAAATGGCTGGCGGGATTTTGAATCTGGATATGAAATCACATCCGGGCGCTTCCGTCGCCGTCAGTCTGACTTTAATTGTGTCGGCATTTTTCCCAATTCGGGCGCAAGCGGCCCAACTGGCCTGGCAAACGAATTCGGATTCGGTGGCGCTGGTTCAGGACGGCCAGCCCGTCTGGCAGTTCAATTACGGCACGAGCAACGCCACCAAGCCGTTCTTCCATCCGCTCGCGCTGCCCGGCGGTTCGCCACTAAGCTGGCAAAGTCCGCCGGATCATGTCTGGCATTACGGATTGTGGTTCTCGTGGAAATATCTCAACGGCGTCAACTACTGGGAGGAAGACAAAAAACTCCGCCGCTGCGAAGGCGTCACCAGTTGGCGCGTGACGAAGATCGCAACCCATGAGGATTTTTCGGCACGGATCGAGCTGGCATTGGATTATCGGCCCCGCGAGGCCGGCAAGCCGACGCTGACCGAGTTGCGCGAGATTGAAATTTCGTCGCCCGCCGCTGATGGCTCCTATCAAATGGACTGGCAACTCGAATTCAAGGCCGGAGACGCCTTGGTGAAGTTTGATCGCACGCCGCTGCCGGACGAACCCGGCGGCCAGTCGTTCGGCGGCTATGCCGGACTTTCGCTGCGGTTCGCGAAGGACTTCGCCGATTGTCGCGTGACGGCCACGGACAATCTCGGCGACGCGCGGGAAAATCGTTTTCGTTTCGCTGCCTCGGCGGCGGATTACAGCGGGAAAATTGACAGCAGCGAAGCCGGCGTGGCGTTTATGGATCATCCGTCGAACCTGCGGTTTCCCGGACGCTGGTATGCGATTGTCAATCCGGCGCAAACTTTCTTTTTTCTGAACGCTTCGTGGATTCAGCTTAAACCTTTTGAGCTGGAAGCGAATCAGAGTTTCACCCTGCGCTACCGCGTGGCGATGCATTCCGGTCGCTGGGACGCCGCGCGGCTGGCGACCGAGCAGAAGACATTCGCGGCCGCCAGCGGCGCGCACGCCGATTCCCCGCGCCGAATTCTGGTGTTCACCAAGAATGGTAAGGGCTACGTTCACGACAACATCGCCGCCAGCGTCGAAGCCATCCGCAAGCTGTGCGCGGAGAATAAAATTGCAATGGATGTCACCGCTGATTCGTCGGCGTTCACGGATGACAATCTCAAAAAATACAAAGCCCTGGTTTTTTCCAACACGAACAACGAGTTGTTCGACAACGATGAGCAGAAAGCCGCGTTGCAACGCTACATTCACGCGGGCGGCGGTTTTGTGGGAATTCACTCCGCGTGCGGTTCCGAACGGCAATGGCCTTGGTTCTGGTCCCTGCTCGGCGGCAAATTTGTCCGGCATCCCAAACTCCAGCCGTTCGTTATCAATGTTCGCGACCGGCAGCATCCTTCCACCGCGCATCTCGGCGAAACCTGGCAATGGACGGATGAATTTTATTTCCTCGATCACTTGGAACCCGGACTGCACGTTTTGCTTTCAGCGGATCGCGCCCAACTGGACGACGCGAACAAAGCCCAATCTGCGGGCGAGCAAATTGACGGGCAATCCCCGCTGGCTTGGTGCCACGAGTTCGAAGGTGGACGCGCTTGGTATTCCGCGCTGGGCCACAAAATCGAGTATTACTCGGATCCTCAATTCACCCGGCACATTCTGGGAGGAATCCTTTGGGCGATGAACGGAACCAATCTACCTTCCAATTAGAATTCACTTATGAAAAAGAACACCGCGTCATTTCAATCCTCCCGCCGTCGTTTTCTGAAAACTTCTGCCCTTGGCGCTGCCGGAGTTTTCGCGGGGCCGCTCATCGTGCCGTCCTCGCTGTTTGGCGAAACGGCGCCGAGCAAAAAAATCCAGATCGCGCAAATCGGCTGCGGCCGCATCGCCCGCGAGATGGATTTGCCGGGCATTCTGAAACACGACATCGCCCGCGTGGTCGCCGTTTGCGACTTGGATTCCAAGCGGCTCGCGAACGCAAAAAAGTTTGTCGAAGATTATTACGCCAAGCGCAGCGGCAGCGCCGGAGCTGTGGCCGTAAAAACTTTCGGAGATTATCGCCAGTTGCTTCAGGAGCCGGGCATTGACGCCGTGGCCATCAGCACGCCGTATCATTGGCACGCGGAACTCGTCGTCGCCGCCGCGCTCGCCGGCAAGGATGTTTATGTTCAGAAACCGCTGACGATGACGTTGGCGGAAGGCCGTCTCGTCAACGACATCCTGCGCGCCAAAAACCGCGTTTTCCAAATCGGCAGCCAGCAGCGGTCCACGGCGCAATTTCACACCGCCTGCGAACTGGTTCGCAACGGCCGCATCGGCACGCTGCGCACGGTCAAAATTGGTTTGCCCAGCGATCCGTCGGGCGCGGTGGAACCCGACATGCCCGTGCCACCGAATCTTAATTACGAAATGTGGCTCGGCCCCACGCCACAGGTTCCTTACACGGAAAAACGCGTGCATCCGCAAAATGATTTTTCCCGGCCCGGCTGGCTGCGGATTGATTCCTATTGCCTCGGCATGATCACCGGCTGGGGATCGCACCACGTGGACATCGCGCATTGGGGCATGGGCACGGAATTGACCGGGCCGCTGGAGATCGAAGGCAAGGCGGAGTTTCCCAAATCCGGTCTCTGGAATGTCCACGGCGATTACCACATCGAATCGAAATACGCCAACGGCGTCACGATGATCATTGACCACACTTTTGACAACGGCATTCAGTTTGAAGGCTCGGAAGGCTGGATTTTTGTGAGCTGCGGCGGCGGGCAGGCGACTGCGAGCGATCCCGCCAGCAAGAACGGCAAAGCGCTTGCGGCGAGCGACGAAAAAATTCTGAAGTCCGAAATCGGTCCGAAGGAAATTCATCTCTACAAAAGCACTGATCATCACGGCAATTGGCTTGAAAGCATACAAACGCGGAAGCCGGCCGTCACCACGCCCGAAGAGGCGCACCGCTCGACCAGCGCATGTATTCTGGGTTGGATCGCCATGAAACTCGGCCGCAAACTCCACTGGGATCCGGTGAAAGAAGAATTTATCGGCGACGCGGAGGCCAATTCCATGCGCAGCCGGCTCGAACGCAAACCTTACGGCGTCGGTCAACTCGCTTCACGCCACTGACACATTATGAAACGAATTTTCACACTCCTTGCCGCCAGTTTTGCCATGACTACGCTCGCCGCCGATTCAACCATTCGCCTGATCACGCTTGATCCCGGCCATTTTCACGCCGCGCTGGTGCAGAAGGCGATGTATCCGCAGGTCAGTCCGGAGGTCCACGTTTATGCGCCGGGCGGCGAGGATCTCACCGCACATTTGCAACGAATTCAAGGCTACAATTCACGGGCGGAAAATCCGACGCGCTGGGTTGAAACCGTTTATTCCGGCCCGGATTTTCTTGACCGAATGGGCCAGGAAAAAGCCGGCAACGTCGTTGTTATCTCCGGCAACAATCGCCAGAAAACAGAATACATCCAAAAGGCCGTGGCTGCCGGTTTGAATGTGCTGGCCGACAAACCGATGACGATTACCGCCGAAGGCTTCGAGCAACTGCGTCAAACCTTTGATCTCGCGCGGCAGAAAAAAGTTCTGCTCTACGACATCATGACCGAGCGTTACGAGGCCACCATCGCGATGCAGCGGGAACTGGCGCGGATGCCCGAACTGTTTGGCTCGCTCGAAGCAGGCACGCCGGAAAATCCCGGCGTGGTGATGGAAAGTGTGCATCATTATTATTTCAAGCAAGTTTCCGGCAACCCGCTCATCCGGCCGGCGTGGTTTTTTGACGCGCGCCAGCAAGGCGAGGCGATTCCCGACGTCGGCACGCACCTCGTTGATCTGGTGCAATGGCAGTGTTTTCCGGAGCGCGTGCTCGACTGGCGCAAGGACATCAAAGTGACTTCAGCCCGGCATTGGCCGACCCGCCTGACGCGAACGCAATTCAAGCAAGTGACCGGCCTCGATGATTTTCCTGAATTCCTGAAAAGCGAGGTTGGTCCGGATGGCGTTCTCCAGGTTCAACAGAATGGCGAAGTGGCCTACACCATTTGCGGCGTTCACGCCAAAGTCACCGCGCTCTGGAATTATGAAGCGCTGCCAAATGGCAAAGACACGCATTACGCCTTGCTGCGTGGCACCCGCCCAACCTCGTGATCAAACAAGGCGCGGAGCAGAATTTTAATTCGACACTTTACATCGAAAATATTTCCGCTGCTGATGGCTTTGAAAAAAAAGTGCGCGCCGCCGTCGCCAAACTCGCCGACAACTGGCCGGGCGTGGACGTGAAACCTGCCGGCAAGGCCTGGGAAATCGTCGTGCCGGCGAAATACGATGTCGGCCACGAAGCGCATTTCGCGCAGGTGACCGAAAAATTTCTTCGCTGCCTCGCGGAAGAAAAAATTCCTGATTGGGAAACCGCCGGCATGCTCGCGAAATATTACACCACGACCCAAGCGCAGCGGTTGACCTCGGCGAAATCACCTTGAATGGCCGGTGGGCAAATCGTAGCCGCCGCCGCTGCAGAAAGAAAATCTGGCGCACCATGCCAAAGCCGCCATGGACGACACAGCGGGAATGGAGTCGAACCGGGAAACGGCGTGGTCCAGAACTGTTGCGAACTGGAAGTTTCCTGCGTGGCCAGGATGGCGACGTTCAGCAGGCCCGTGGTATTGATGGAATGTGCCGCGACGTTGGCGTAAGCCTGGGCCTGCAAGTTTGCATACGGTTTACCATGTCCGGTCACCGGTCGGCGGCGGCCAATCAGTCGAGGTTCGTCTGGTTCTCCGGTCGGTCGGGCTTGAGTTTATTCTGGAGCACATTGACCGCGTGCTTGGCGTTGGCGAGCCAGGAATAATTCTTGTTCTCCAAAAAATTCCGCAGCCGTGTGCCGGCGGTGCGATGCCGGTAGTTCTTGCCTTGCCAGAGACGTTCGCCGGTCTGCGGCTGGCGGGCGCGCGTCCACGAGGCGGCGGAAATGTGCCGGTGCCCGTAGTCGCGGATGGTGATTTCACGCGGGATGGTCTGGTAACGCTGGTCGCAGATATTGCCGTAGTTCTCGCAGTTCTCGACGTAGGTATCGGTGGTGCAATAGACGATGTCGCCGTTCGGCTTGACGGGTTGGACGCAACTGGAATACAAAACTTCCTTGGTTTCCTTGATGCCGCCGAAGCCGTCGAGGGGCGCGTAGGAAAACTTGCCTTTGTAATAACCTTCAAAGCGGTAGAGCGAGGCGTTGAAGCCACGGGCGCGGAACTGTTCGCGGAATTTGTGTCCTTCATCGCGGTCGGGCAGATGGACGATGGAGACGGGAATGAAATTGCTCAACAGACCGGCGGCGCGAAGTTTTTCCATCTTGCCGGTGAATTCCTCGAACTCGGCAAATTCAAAATGAAACGAGGGCTGGACGATGACGCGGGTTTTTTCCCGGCGGCAGGCGGCAATGAGCTTCTGCACGTCGAAACTCAAATTGGTGACGATAAGTTTGCTGCGCCAGCCGCGAACCCGCGTGACAATGTCGAAGAAGTCGGCATGGAGACTGGGTTCGCCGCCGGAGAAGATGAGCTTGTCGTAATCGTCCTTGAACGGGAAATGGTTCAGGCCTGCGATCCACTCCGCACCGCTGCGCCGCTTGTTGGAGGTGATTTTGCGCTTGGACTCACTCAGGTCGAACATGGGATGATCGAGTTCCTGGCGCTGGTTGCAGTAGGAGCAGTCGTAATTGCAGGAGCGCGTCAGGGACACGTCCATGATTTTGGAGAGCGGAGCTTCGGCGGGCATGATGATTTGCAGTTAGTCCAAAAAGATTTCCGCGCCGTGCTCCCGGGCGGATAGCGTGAGGGCTTCAATGACTTTCATGGTTTTGATAAAATCGTCCACGCCGGTTTCCGGTCGCGCTCCTTTTTTCACGCACTGGGCGAAATGGTCCAAGGCGTTGAACACGGAGTCCGACATTATCTCCGCGCGGCAGGGAATTTTCAACTGCGGGTTTGATTTATGTCGGCAAAGAATGTTCCCCTTCTTCAAATCGCTGGACAACTCGCCGTCAGTGCCGGTGAATTCTACGCGCTCGTAAGTGGTGTCAACCGCTCCGGCCAGCGAAGCGTCGAGCGTGGCGGTCACGCCGTTGCGAAACCAGAAGCGGCAGTGCGCCGTGTCCTCGCCGCACTCGACCGGCAACGCGCGGTTCTCGAACCTGGCGCTCACGTGCGCGACGTCGCCGAACCAATGCAGAAAAAGATTGATGAAATGAATGCCAGCATTATGAATCACGCCGCCGCCGGTGATTTCGCGATGGAGCGGGGCGAAGGATTTTAGCCCGCGCAAATCCTGATTGTGAAACGCACGGACGGAAAGAATTTTGCCGAGGCGCGCTTCGGCGACGACTTGTTTGAGCACGCGGTCGCGGTCGAGGTAGCGCTGATTGAAATCCACCATCAGCACGCGCCCGGATTTTTCCGCAATCGCCTTGAGCGCGAGCGCCTCGGCGACATTTTGCGCGAGCGGCTTCTCGCAGAAAACATGGAGGCCGCGTTCGAGCGCCTGCCGGACGATTTCAAAATGCAGATGGTTCGGCAGCAAAACCAGCGCCGCCTGAAGATTCGCCACCAGCAACGCGTCAGCCTCGCGGAAAGCCTTGACCGGATAACGCAAGGCCCGCTGTGCCGACTGAAACCGGGCTTCATCCCGCGTGAGAATGCCGGCGATGACCAGCGGCGAGGCGCTTTGATTCAGCGCCGGAGCATAAGCGTAGTGGAAAAACTGTCCAGCCCCGAACAGACCGCTGCTTAATCTGCCAGCGGGCGGCGCGGCTTTCGGGCCAAGCCGATGCCAGCGCGTTTTCAATTTGGAAAACAACTGGCGGCGGGCGGTTGGCAGGGAATGTTTGATAGGAATTTTCCTTCCGGCGAATTTTCGCGTCTCGTCGTTCCGCCGTCAAGCCCGCGTTGGTTCGCCGGCCAAGTGAAATATTTCACAAACTTTTCTTGCGAAGGCGGCGGCCAATTGTTAAAACACGCGCTCGATTTTGTGGTTAGTCGAACCACTTTTAATTCGTAGCGGATTTAATTTTAGAACGCAGTGATTTTTCCGAAATGGACAAACAGTTTGCCTTTGGTGCTGGGCGCGGTTGCCGCGCTGGCCGGCGCCGGCGTGGCGGCGGGCGTGACGATTTATCTCACGCCCAAATACACCCGCGCCGGCTACCAGCCCGTGCAGCCGGTGCCGTTTTCGCATAATATTCATGCGGGACAGCTTGGACTCGACTGTCGCTATTGCCACAATGGCGTGGAAAAATCGTGGTTTGCTAATCTGCCTGGCGCGTCCACCTGCATGAACTGCCACAATCAGGTTTTGAAAGATGATCCGCGTCTGCAAATCGTCCGCGACAGCGCGACGAACAACACGCCGATTCCGTGGGTGCAAGTTCACAAAGTGCCGGACTACGTTTATTTCAACCATTCGGTCCACGTCACGCGCGGCATCAGTTGCGTGGAATGTCACGGGCGCATTGACCAGATGGACGAAGTCAGCCACGCCAAATCCTTGAGCATGAGTTTCTGTCTCGACTGCCATCGCGACCCGGCGGCGAAAATCCGCCCGACGGACAAAGTCACGAGCCTCGGCTGGCAATGGAGCACGAATCCTGTCGAAGCCGACCGTTTGCAGGATGTGAACGGCAAGAAATTTGTCCACGACTGGAAAGTCGAATCGCTGCAAAGCTGTTCGGCGTGCCACAGGTAAAATGAATTTACGATTTACGATTTACGATTTACGAGCGCCGTCCCTTGCCGGACGCCGCGTGAATTTTTTTGTGGCTCGTAAATCGTATATCGTAAATCGTAAATTTTCCGCAGCCGCATGAGCCATTCGCCCACATCAAATTCTGCAACCGGCCGCCGTTACTGGCGCAGCTTGGATGAACTGGCGGACACGCCGGAGTTCAAGGACTGGCTGCATCGCGAATTTCCCGTCGGTGCGAGCGAGATGGTGGAAGATGGTTCGAGTCGCCGCAATTTCCTGAAAATCATGTCGGCGTCTTTTGCCTTCGCCGGCATCGCGACACTCGGTGCGGGCTGCCGCCGGCCGGAAGAGAAGCTCGTGCCTTACGGCAAGCAGCCGGAGAATTTCACTTACGGCGAGGCGCAGTATTTTGCGACCGCCATGCCCACGCGCACCGGCGCGATTCCGCTCGTCGTCAAATCTTACGAAGGCCGGCCGGTCAAAATCGAAGGCAACGCGCTTTTCCCCGGCAGCAACGGCAGCACCGACCGCTATGCGCAAGCTTCGATTCTCGATCTTTACGATCCCGACCGCGCGCGGCATTTCAAGCATGACGGCAAAATTGTTACGCGTGACGAAGCGCTGAAATTTCTTCAAAGCCTCAGCATAAAATATTCACAGAACAGTGGTGAAGGTTTGGCTTTTCTTGCCGAAACCAGCACGTCACCGGCGCGCGCACGGATTCAAAACGCCATCGCGAGCAATTTTCCGAAATCAAAATGGTTCACCTACGACGCGATTGACTCCGGCATCCACCAGCGCGCGGCGACGCAGGCGTTCGGTAAGCCGGTGAAGCCGGTTTTCAATTTCGACAAAGCAAAAGTCATCCTGTCGCTCGACTGCGATTTTCTCGGTGGCGAGGACGACGCGCACAATCACATCCGCAAATTCGCCGCCGGCCGCAAGGCGGGCGACGGCATGAGCCGGCTTTACGCGGTCGAATCGCTGTTCACGCTCACCGGCGCAAGCGCGGATCATCGGCTGCGCGTGGCGGCGAGTTTGGTTGGAAAAGTTGCGGAGTTGATTTCAGCATGGACGAACTCTCCTAATCACGGACCCGTTCCGCCGCCTGCTTCCGACTTTGAATCACAATGGGCATTTAATTGCGCCAATGATTTGCTCAAATTTGGAAAAGATTCACTTGTCGTCGCCGGCCAGCGTCAGCCGATTGAAGTTCATTTGCTCGCACACGCAATGAATGTCGCACTCGGTGCGATTGGCAATACGGTGAGTCTGCTGCCTTCGGAAAAACCATTAGGTTCGGAACTAAAAGATTTCAATGGCGGTTCGTTTGATACGCTCGTAATTGTCGGCGGCAATCCGGCTTACTATCTGAACTGGTCTGCGAAACCCAAGACAATGGTTCGACTGGGTTACTACGAGGACGAAACGGCTCAAGCCTGCGACTGGCATTTCCCGGCGGCACATTACTTGGAATCGTGGGGCGATGCAATTACGAGCGACGGTGCGCTGGTTCCAATTCAGCCGTTGATCGAGCCGCTGTTTGGCGGGTTGACGGAATTGGAATTTCTCGCGCCGATTCCCTATAACTTACCACCACCACCGAACGGTTACGAGCATGTCCGCTTGGCATTTCGCGACCGTTTTTTTGATGGCGAGACCGGAGTCAATACTTCTTCAAAAATTGAAGCGTGGTGGAAAAAATTCCTGTTTAATGGCTATCTCGAAGGGTCCGCGCCGAAACCGGCGAATTTGCCGATTGACCACTTGCTGACTATTCCAAAGTCGGCGAATGTTTCAGCGCCAACCAAAGATAATCTCGAAGTTATTTTCTATCGCGACGCGAAGGTGGACGACGGCCGTTACGCCAACAACGGCTGGATGCAGGAGTTGCCCGATCCGATCACGAAGATGACGTGGGATAACGCCGTGCTCGTCAGCCGCAAGACGGCGAAGGAACTCGGCGTGGCGAACGGCGACATCGTCGAGATTTCGCTCAACGGCAAAAGTGTCAAAGGCCCGATCTGGACGCAGCCCGGCATGGCGGATTATTCGCTCGGCCTCGCGCTGGGTTACGGCCGCGAGAAGGCTGGTCGCGTCGGCACCGGCGTCGGTTTCAACGCCTACAAAATTTTCTCCGGCAAATATATCGAAACCGGTGCGACGGTGAAGAAGACCGGCGAGACGCACGTTCTCGCCTGCACGCAGCATCATTGGTCAATGGAAGGCCGTCCGGCGGTGCGCGAGGCGAATCTTGATGAATTTCTTGCCGCTGCCAAGAAGAACGAAAATTTTGCGGAGGAAAAATTCCATGGCGTCGAGCCGCCGGTCGTCCAATCGCTTTATCCGAATCCGCTGGACGAAGCCAAGAAGACGGCGCTGCACCAGTGGGGCATGACGGTTGATTTGAATGCCTGCGTCGGCTGCGGCACCTGCGTCATCGCGTGTCAGAGCGAGAACAACATTCCGATTGTCGGCAAGGATCAGGTGTTGCGCGGTCGCGAAATGCACTGGATGCGCATTGACCGCTATTTCACTTCCAATCCGGCCAAGCGGCATGACGGCAGTATTTTCTCGATGAAGTCGGAAATCAATCAGACCGACGAGAAACAGCAATTTGCGGAATGGATTGACGACGTGCAGGCGGTGAACCAGCCGATGATGTGTTCGCATTGCGAGTCCGCGCCGTGCGAAAACGTCTGCCCTGTGGCCGCGACTGTCCACGACCAGGAAGGCTTGAACGTGATGGCGTATAACCGTTGCATCGGCACGCGCTATTGCTCGAACAACTGCCCGTATAAAGTTCGCCGCTTTAATTATCTCGATTTCAACAAGCGCCCGCTGACGGAGCTGAAGGGCACGATTTATTCCACGACGCTTACGCACAAGACGGATGGCGAATGGGATTTGCTGCGCTGGTGGAAAGATCCGAACAGCGGGATGCGCACGGAAGA
>Ga0182030_10004207_pt1 | contig 30703 bp, 28 predicted proteins | sample 812S3MmetaG_FD_121299 | JGI IMG/M metagenome (GOLD analysis project Ga0182030, IMG submission 121299) | Permafrost microbial communities from Stordalen Mire, Sweden - 812S3M metaG (Illumina Assembly) | ecosystem: Environmental > Terrestrial > Soil > Wetlands > Permafrost | place: Sweden...
CTCTTTTTGTCTTTTTTTTTTTTTTTTTTTTTTTTTTTTTTTTTTTTTTTTTTTCTGAAGGTGATTGTCTCTCCCCAATCGCGTGGAAAGTGCCACGTTGTAAGCTTTCTTGACCTTTTTGCTTTCGGCTACTATGGTCGGACTGAAGTTATTAAAGCAAAACACCTTACTAATGCTTTACAGAGCGTCTTCCAGAAATAGCCCTCTTCACGAACCGCGCGAATTACCGGGCGCGTTTTCGACTGATGTAAGTAATTATGTTTTTATCCTTGTCAATTGCATCTTAGACAATCGTCTTATCTCGCAATTTCATACTATTCACAAGGACGCGTCGCCCATTAACACATCTTCAGGCTGGTATCATCGTGGACGCCCCAAGAGCTGACGCCGCCGACCCTTCGGCAATTATGGTAGAAAATGGTATTGACGAGGACGAAGAAGATGATGTTACAACATATCAAAAGCGAAAGCGCACCTCGATCAATTACAATCTAGATGATATGATGAACTACAATAAGTTGCGCGGAAGCCCAGGCAGCGAGCACTCCGTCAAGCGGCCAAAGCAATCACAAAAGATGCGAGGCGTAATCATTGGCGTTTGGCGCGATTCTTCGGAACCCAATGATGTGGATAAGCATGTCATTTACGGCTTTATTGACATCCACGATAGACTTCGCACCCGCATCTATGGTATGAATCGTCGGGGAGAGGATCTTATCGGCAACATCCCAACTGGAGCTGGAGGATGTTGGGTCACGTTTCCAAGAATCATATTCGATGCTCATCTTCAGCCACTCAATCCTGCTGAGATCAAAGAATACGTTAAAATTCGATCTGAAGCCAAGCCCGAAGCCACCCTCGAAGAGCGACTTGAAGCAGATCAGAAAGCAGTTTTGAGGGCGATAGCAATCGTGGCAGCCTCAGAAGGTGGGGCACCTGCAAGCAAGCCAATCGTCCATCGTCCCTCACTAGGTCGCCCACCAAACAAGGATCGTGGATCATTGCCACGTCAATCTCTTAACCATACGCCAAGCTTCAAAGCCGTCAATGCCTCCGCCAATCAAACCCCGAAGTCCTCTCCATCTGGGGACTACAAACCCACTGGTATTGTTGTCGGCTACTGGGTGGATTCTGATCAAATCCGTGTGGAGGATAAGCATGCTGTCTATGGTGTTCTTGGAAGCGGTGACTGCTTCCGGGTCAAGGTGCAGAGGGTTACACGAGACGGGCGATACGTAGATGGTAATTTCCCCTCGGGTGCTGGCGCTTTGTGGCTGCATTACGATAAAGTTGTTTTCGAGCCTCATCTAGTGGGAATGTCCAGACCTGAGATCAAAGAGTACGTTCGCATTCGCCAACGAGATATTGAGGGTAGGGAACTGGAACGAGACCGCAAGACGAACGAGTTGAAGGCTGCCAGAATGGCGAAGGAGATTGTCGCCACCCAAGAACCCGGCAACGGGGTCGTGCAGACTCGGCCCAGCCCAGAAGCCGAAGTACGTCACAGTGCAAGATCCGAGCTCAAAATGGCAGCCAGACAACAAGCTGAAGCTGAAGCTGCATCGGAGAGAATCAGGAGGGAGAAGGCGGAGGCCAGAGAGCGGCAACACGAGAAATCCAGAAAGGAATTGGCATTGGCAGAAGCTGTCATTCAAGAGGCAGCACAAGCAGAGCTCAAAAATAACCTCAAGAAACTTAACAAGGTGTGGGTTGCCCAACAAGCTGCCACGGCTCCAGGTGCAGCTCCAAGTGAGGAGATCAAGTACCACAACGGCATCAAGTACGAGAGAAAGCAGACAGGCCCATTCCAGGGCAAACTTGTCAGTTCCGCTCAAATCTTGAGTATTGATGGTGAGGATTATGTTGAGTACAGGGTTCTGACCAAGCCATCCTTCTAAACTTTAGGAGTAGCTTTTGAACCAAGCTCAAGTGTGGGATGATGCTGGTATGCGCCTACAATGCATTTGCTGTCCTTGCGCCTTGTTTCTGCATGTATTCTTTGTATGTATTGTACAGATTTGTTTTTCTCATTGCAACGAGCTATGGGCATAATATCGGTTGTGAGGAGTTAGTGGTATGGATGCATGATTCGAACCTGTAGTATTTGTTCTAGTCAGACGTGTAAAGTTCACTTTAAATTCAGTTTCGGAAATAAAGATGAGGGTTCAGTCTTAATTGCGTAATAAATCGAAACACAACAAAGGAGTAAAATCATGATATGATCTGGTCTACGTTGTGCTATGGATCTCAGCACAGAACCCCCAGTATTTGCTTCTGATATCTTGTCTTTAAAGTTGGCTGAACACGCTCAATGGGGAATTTCGGTGGCTAGCTAATGCCGCAGTAATTCAGGAATCAATCAAAACTGATCCTTTGTGAGAAACATTTCAATTGTTACTATAACTTGCAATATCAACCATTACTTTCGTCAACCTTATGCTCCAATTTTAGCCTCTTCTCATCACCAACCTCATCCACATACCCCTCCGTCTTCATATCCGCCAAACCCAAATCCTCTTCCTCCTCTGTAGTCCTCTCATAATCCTCTTCCGAAATCTGCGGATCTTTCTCTGGTGAACACAAATTCTGGACATAACTACTAGCTAACGGATCCGTCAGCACGACCGTGAATTTCCTCTCTCCCTTAATAGCTTCATTAACCCCGTCGAAAAAAACCTTCCAATTTTTCTTCGCCTCTGAAGGTAAGGAATCCCCTCCTGCTCCGACCTCATCGCCTACATCAAATATTTGCTGATGTAAATCATCCCGAACTTGGGTCAATAATCCCTCGACTGTCGTGAATCTTCCTCCTAATGTACCTGGGTTCACGGAAAGGTTCAATTCCGGACATTCAAGAGCGCAGGATTCGGACTTGAGGATATCGCGACCGAGATCAGACGCTCGTTCCACTTTGAGTGTTATCTTTTTGCCTTTCTCAGGGACTTCACCACCAGTTTTCACTTCATTGGAACGGTAGCCGCAGTGATCGCAGACGGTGCTCATGATAACTACTTGTTTGAAATGCGGGATTTCAACCATTTTCATATGCGTGACACAGGATTTGGTACAGCCTGGACAGGTGGCGGGAAAGGAGTAGACCTCGTTGGGGATAATATCGTCGTCTTCGAAGCTGGCTGCCGTGGGTTGGGCCGGTGTAGCTTCAACGGCATCTGGTTTCTCATTCCCTTCGCCGAGTCCCAATGCTTCGTTTTGCTCGGGTGTGCGAGCGTATTCAACTTTTGACCATTTGCCAACGCCATCTTTTTGATCGGGCTCTATCCAGGAGTTGCCTGCGGGATCGTCGAGGGAAATTCGGAAGGGGAAGCTCTTTCCAGCGATCATGTCTCGTCCTTTGGCGACGATCTCTTCTATCTTTGCCCATACTTCTGGGATCTGCTCTTTACGCTCTGGTTGTTGAAGCTCGAGATCCTCGAGTATCATGCTCAGGAGACCTTCCACATTTGTTAATTGTCCTCGGCCGGCAGGGACCTCGATATCCAGCTCTATAAATTTCACAACGCATGTGTCAGACTTGACAACTTGTCGGGCGAAGTCTGCAGATGTGGTGAGGCGCAATTCGTATCGAGAGCCTTTTTGCTGAATCTCGCCCGCGGACTGGATCTCTGAGTTCTTGAAGTTGCAGTGTGGGCAGAAGAAGGACATTATTATGATCTCGCGGAAGAAGGGTATTCGAGTGAGCAACAGGCGGGTGATTCCCTGATATAATTAGCATAATTCGATAGAAGTGGGAACAGCTTTACGTTTTTACGACAGTTCATACACAGACTCTCTATCTCATCTACCACTTTCTGGTCATCTTCGCTATCTGCTTGCTCTGTCGGATTGCCATTGGTGGCGGTCGTTGCATTCGCGTTTTGCTCGGTGATCGACAGATGTTCTGCCTTCTTACCAAGGCTTTCGAAGTAGTCGTCGAATGCAGCTCCATCTGGCTTGGGGTCTTCATTACGGTCCGTCATAGTGAGTTGACTTGAAATTTTGGTGCGAAGTGGGATGTTGTTGGTGGGGTTCAAAATATTTTGCACCGATTATGCAAGGCTGATTCAGGGTTTGTTAGCGTCATCGATCAGGCTGAAGGGAAGGCTGTGGAAAGAGAAAGTCACAAAAGTCCAGGTAGGCAATGATATGAATTTTGATCTAATTTGAGTGTTGGGGAGATTTGTTGCAAGATGAGGTTTTTATGATATGCGTACAACTTGGCCGACACTGGCGGGGGCTTCATTCCATAGTCAGGTACTCTGATCTTAGGATGGAGCCCTTTGATGAAACAAAGTTTTCACTTGTATTCATCCGATATTATCTGGGATTCAAAGTCCTCTCCTAGACTTATAAGTATTATGCCTTATGTTCTGAGTAGCTCCCTCAACAGGAGTTGAGGGCTCAAGACCCCCTGAGATGTCGCGAGCTCTCGGTATCTTGGTAATTGTAGATTTGAGACTCGATGTTGAAGTCTCGAAGGTTTTTGTAGCTGTTTTCGACTAAACTTATTAGTGAGCTCCATCACGCCCTTTTCATGAAGTCCATCAAGTCGAGTCCGAATCCAAGTTTAGGAGCTTCAGAAGCTTTCTTGTTTGCCAAAATAGCACCTAGCCCGCTTTGCTTTCTGGTCTTCGCCCTCCGTTTGCTGCTCGAATTTGGAGAAGGATTTGCAGGAGTTATGACGTTTGTGGATGTTCCAGGAGTCGCGAGCTGTGGGATGAGATTCTTTGTGCTTGAGGTGGAGGCTGATTTCAAAGGTCTTGCTTTCGATGCTGCCGGTGCGATGGAGAATCGAGTTGTCCTGCTGCAGGATTCGCATGTATATACCAAGTCTTTCCTTCTAGGTGGTGCCTCCTTCTCACCCAAGGCCTTTCCTCGTCGACCCCGCCGGGGAAATATTTCCACTCTAGCTTCCCAGCCCATTATTATAATTGTACCACATGCACCACAGACCTTCCTTCTATGAGATTCTGACAATTCGAGATCGTTATCGAACACCAGAGAATTACATCGTGACATTAGGTACCTTGCAGTGGATGGAGCGGTCACTGCAAGAAGGTGAGCTGAGTCGTTCAGGTAGCGAAGACGCGCCGATAATTCTGGGGTTGCCATTTTTTCATTGCGAATATGAAGATTCAAGGAGATTGAAAATATTATGTCGTGTCAGAAAATTCAAGAGACAGAATCTCAGAGCGGAAGCGAGATTTTGAACTTCACGCTTCCCCGCACCATTTTGCAAAGGCATTCATTACCTCGCCCACGAGTCATGAATTTGTACACGGTCCAGACGGATGGACTTTTCCTTGAATCAGATACGGACACAATAAATTGACGGCTCTCTGATAATGAACCCTTCATTGGAGGAGGTTCAAGGCCTACGAATCGCTGTAGAAGGCTGCGTGCGTACACATTTCTGACTCTAAACTTTGAATGTTCCTGATTTTATCTAACAGGGTCATGGCACATTAGATGCTATATATGCTTCCGTCACCAAAGCCTGTGAGGTTCGGGGCTGGGATGGAGTCGACCTCCTCATCATTGGGGGCGACTTTCAGGTACGCTCTCAATCCAAGAAAAATCCAAAGCAAAATCTCAACACTGACATATTCAGGCAGTTCGCAATGCATCCGACTTGACAGTCATGTCTTGCCCAGTGAAATACCGCGAAATTGGAGATTTTCACTCCTACTATAGCGGTGCTACCACAGCCCCCTATCTTACTATATTCGTTGGAGGAAATCACGAAGCAAGTAGTCACCTTTGGGAATTATATTATGGAGGGTGGGTTGCGCCGAATATCTACTATATGGGGGCAGCGAGTGTGGTCCGCCTTGGTGGAGTGCGAATCGCTGGGATATCTGGCATTTGGAAGGGGTATAATTACAACAAACCTCACTTCGAAAGATTACCCTACAACGACGACGATATCAAAAGCATATACCATGTCCGAGAAATTGATACCAGGAAGTTGCTTCAGTTGAGGACCCAGGTAGATATAGGAATCAGTCATGATTGGCCCAGAGCCATCGAGAAGAACGGAAATGAAAGGGCTTTGTACAGGATGAAGCCAGATTTCGAGCAAGAATCAAAGGACGGGACTTTGGGAAGTCTAGCTGCAGCATATATTATGGATCGACTACGACCACCGTATTGGTTTGCTGCTCACATGCATTGCAAATTTTCTGCAACCAAGACCTACGAAGAGGTTTCAGCTTTGGCTGAAGCTGTGGAAACCCCACCAATCCCTGTCCCTACTGAAGCCAAAGAAAGCAGTCTCACTACCTCGTTAATCGCTCACAACGATGATGAAATAGATCTTGATATGGACGATGAGGAGGCTCCCACGCCACATCCAGCTTCGACGAATGGGTTGTCCGCGTCTGCCCATCAAGCTGATGTCAAGCTAGATCATAAGGAAAGTGCCGCCACGCTCTCTAGATCATCTTCAGTACCTTCAGATCTTCGTACCCAATTGCCAGCAGCATTTTTCCGACCTGTTGCAAAAAGAAAGGGACAGCCAGGTCAACCACCTCCTCCAGCCATCATCAACAAGACAGTCCGGTTTCTTGCATTAGACAAGTGTTTACCATCGAGGAAGTTTTTACAACTCCTCGAAGTTCACCCGCATACCTCAAATGAATCTCCAAATGGGTCAGCACCTTCGTCTCATGCACGACCCAAACCCAAGTTTGAATACGACCCTGAGTGGCTAGCCATCACTCGGGTCTTTGCATCAGATCTTATCCTAGGAGATAAGTCCGCTAGGCCATCAGAAGACCTAGGAGAAGAACATTATCGGGAATTAATCCAGAATGAAGAGGCGTGGGTTGCAGAGAATGTAATCAGCAAGGGAAAACTTGATATTCCACACAACTTTGAGATCACCGCTCCTCCTTTCGTGGTCGGCATGCCTCAGATTGTAAACGAGGGCCCGAAAGAATATGACAATCCTCAAATGCAACAATTTTGTGATTTGATAGGGATAGAAAACAAGTTCTTTGCTACAAAGGAAGAAAGAGAGAAGCGAATGAGCACTGGACCAGCGCCAACAGAAAGTCGTGGATTTGGGGAAAGAGGTAGAGGCCGAGGAAGGGGTAGGGGTCGCGGTGGAGGTGGAGGCGGAAGGGGAGGGCGTTGGAGAGGCGGAGGCGGCAGGGGAAGAGCCTGGTAGTATGGGGGCTTTTAATTGTTTTTGAAGAGACACCCTTGCTTTTCGCACGTACAAATTATAGATGAACTTTCGCTGACAGACATATCTAGGCTCAACTCCTAGCAGGAGGTGATATCCTTCATAGTCAATTTTATGATAGCGATGTAACCTATTTCCCTGATGAGAATGAGCCTAAAAGTCGGCGGTGCCATTGTGCAGAGATACCTGTGGACTTGAATGGATTTGGCCCGCACCTGTCACCTCCTAAGGTAGTTAATCTTCTAAAGAGGGCGTCCCCGGGGTAAGGAGCCAAGCATCCAAGCAGACAATAGCAACCCCATGTCTCCCAATCCCAGCTGGACATTTTGATCCGGACGGCAGGAAGCACGTACATGCATAACCGGATATGGTTTCCGACCCTTGATACTTTACAAAAATACCTTGCCTCCTCATCCACACACACACACGTCACATAACAATTCGGAGAACCCCGGCGCATCCTTTCTAGCAACTCTTTTTCCTGCCAAAAAAAAAGAGGAAAAAGAAAAAAAAAAAAGAAATGACGCAGCCGACTAAGAATCCACCAGCTGATACCTCATGACTTGTTACCTCTCACCGACATCTTTACAGTATCAACTGATAGTACAAATTGGAACGATATGCCTACGCCTTTGTCTCCGAGACCGTTCCGCTCTTTGAGGGTAAAGGCGGTGAGATTAGCGTGGTGTCGTGACGACGAATCAACGTCAAGCCTGCAACCGACTATGGCAGAAAAAGACCCCAGCCCGCTTCCGACTTGGAAGTTCTTTGAGGCATGAATTCACCAATCGAACACGGTTTTGGCTCCACGCTTCACTCCTGAAATACTTTATCCACTGCTCCTCGAGACAACGTCTTCCCCTAGGCAGACTCTTTTTTACATCAGTACTGTATATTTATCCGACAGCGACTTTTCCTTCTACCAAGAAACCCCGACCGCCAAAAGCATTTCCAGTCCAAATTGAAACGGCCTGAATGGCTTTCCCTGGACAGTTATTATTCGACCAGCGAAACTGCATATCGTTTCGTCCTCAATAACCGAGACCTCAACTTGATCAGAAGCGCAAAATCTCTATCGCTGTTCTGAGATCAAGTAATAGCTGTAGCTCTATGCTACTTTGTCGCGACCTAACTTGTTAAGTAGGTTGAATTGTCAAGTGCACTTCACGTCATTACAATACAACATGAAGTTCGGAAAGAAGTAAGTTATACGATTACTCTATAGCCACATTATTATGTCTTCCATTACTCTAATACTAATCAACCATTATTGCAGTTTGCATCGCAACCAGGTTCCTGAATGGTCTTCCTCATATATCAATTACAAAGGCCTAAAGAAACTCATCAAGACAGCTGCTCTTGCTGCTAAAGCTGGGAAGGATGTCGATCTTACAGGTAGGTATAGATTACCCAAGTACGAGGCATTCATAGCTAAGATTAGCATTTCAAAGAGTTCTTCTTTTCCCTCGATCGAAATCTCGAAGATGTCGACGAATTTTATAACAAGAAGTTCGCAGATGCATCACGACGATTAAAGCTCCTGCGAGATCGATATGGCACATCTCAAGATGCTCTTAATGAGCTGGACCGTAGTGATATTGAGGAGCTAATGGGTGCCTTACTCGAGCTAAGGGGCCAATTGAGAAAGCTACAATGGTTCGCCGACGTCAACCGTAGAGGTTTCGTCAAGATCACCAAGAAAGTGGATAAGAAAGTGCCAAATGTCTGCACACAACACAGATATGTGACATCAAAAGTGGATCCAAGGCCCTTTGCTGCCAATGTAGCTCTCATTCAGAATACGAAGGCCCTAAATGATTGGTTATCCATACTGGGAGAAACGAAAGCGAAGGATGACGCTGGATCTATTCATTCCAACCACTCACTGAAGCGTGTATCCTCAAAGTCTATCTTTAGTTTGCCTCGCGGTCTCTCGGATAGCGTGGACCTTGCAACCAGAGAAGACGATGTGCCTACGTTGAAGGAGGCTCTGCTTGAGGCTAACGTCGATGCTAACAGTCCAGCGATGAACAAGTTGCTTGTGAACCTCTTGCAACGAGCAATCTCCTGCAAATCCAAAAAGACCATCAGCTATCTCTTGAAGGGAATGGCATCCCTGGACGATACGAATGACATCAATGGGCGTAATTGTCTTCATCGACTAGTGATCTCAATTGGAAGGGCAAATTCGACCAAATCCGAAGAGGAAAAGGCTTCTGCCTTGACCGTAGTTGAGAATGGCAATATGCAATATATCACACCAGCAGCAAGTCCTCCAGTTGGCCCTGCACCCAGCAAGCTCAAAGAGTCCTCGCTATTGAGCATGGAAGATGAGCATGTCAAACTATTGGCATACGTACTTGACGAGTTAGAACCGCACCAGCGAGCGGCTTTGGTGAGTAAGGACACATTTGGACGACTTCCCCTTCACTACGCCGCCCAATTTGGGTTTGTGGTCATATGCGAATTGGTCATGAAACATATGCAGGACTGGGACCAGTTTAATGTTGAACACGGCATAGATGCGCCTGAATGGCAAGACAACGAGGGCCTCGCGCCTCTGCATCTCAGCGTGATAGGAGGACACCCCTTGACTACGAAGGTTCTCTTGAAGGCAGAGAACTGGAAAGGTCAGAACCATCAGAAAGCCGCAATGCGTAGAGACATATCTAAGTCTAGTGCTGTCCTTGCTCTTGCTACAAAGTCAAACTTCAAGGTCATTGTGAAACTACTGGTTGACGCTGGTGTTGATGTCAATTGGCAAGATGCAACAGGCGAGACTGCATTGCATGTTGCCGCGAGATTTGGCCACGATGAATGCGCCAAGATCTTACTCGAAGGAACCGAGGATCAGAAGACTGACTTCGAACTCACGGAGAAGACTTTTTCGTGGACGCCGCTGCATGTTGCGTGCGTGGATGGCCATCTTTCGGTCGTTGAACTGCTTATTACCGCCGGTGCTGATGTCAATAGACTCGATGCCTCTGGTTGGACTGCTAGGGAGCATGCTGCCCTCAGAGGGCACATGGATATTGCCAGGAGATTGGCCGATCCCGACCTAGATACCGCAAGTATAGCCTCCTATAAAATATCGGATGGCTCTGCGGGCGATGTGAAATCGTCTCCACCTGTGGTCTCGTCGATGGAGGCACTGCGAACCAATGGTCCTGTGCGGGCGACTGAACCAGTGAAAACCTTTGGCCATCGATACTTAACCAGTGATAGTATGATTCTTGTCAGCCTAGGCTCAATGGATATGAGAAAGAATACTCCCGCGGTCAAACTAGATCGAATTCCAATTGCCAAGGCACACTCCACTCAGCTAGATACCGCTCTGTCAGTTGTCGTCTCTGCCAGCGGAGCACAAGGCGAGCCAACTATTATCGATCTACCTGTCCAGGACAATATCTCAACCGAACCAATCGCCTTTACCACCGCTGATGTTTCAAAGGTCCAATTGTATTTTGATATCATTCCAACCTATGCTGGGACTCAGAATGACAAAGTCGGAAGAGGCGTTGGTATCCTCTCCAGTATTAAGCAAGCAATCGGATTAAAGCGTATGAACCTCCAGGTAGACGTCAGTGTGCCAATTATGGGCACAAATCTGGATGTTATAGGTTGTGTCAATTTCAACTTCCTTGTCATTACACCATTTTCCCATCCGAATATGGAAATTACGGCAAAACAGACCTACTGGAAGGAGCTATCCTCTACAATGGTCATTGGACACAGAGGTCTTGGCAAGAATATGACATCCAACAGGTCACTTCAATTAGGTGAGAATACATTGCAATCCTTCATTGCGGCCGCAAATCTTGGCGCGAATTATGTCGAATTTGACGTTCAACTCACGAAAGACCATGTTCCTGTCATTTATCATGACTTTCTGGTCAGCGAGACTGGTATCGATGCGCCCGTACATACATTGACGTTGGAACAATTCCTCCATGTCAACAACGCATCGATCCGACCTTCTAGACCACCCTCTCCTCCCAAAGACGGTCCTAAAGATAGTCCTCAATTCCGAGTTGTGAGAGGTGCAGATCGCCAACGATCTCTCTCGCTAGGCCACAATGCACCGGACTATGACATGGCTGAGAGGATGAAGCATACTCGTGACTTCAAGTCAAAAGGTTACAAAGCCAACTCACGTGGCAACTTCATCCAGGCACCTTTCACAACTCTTCAAGAGATGTTCCTACAACTCCCAGAGCATGTTGGCTTCAACATAGAGATGAAATACCCTATGCTGCATGAGTTGGAGGAGCATGAAATGGACACCTATGCCGTTGAGTTGAACAGTTTTGTCGATACCGTCCTCACTAAGGTGTATGATCTGGGCAAGAAGAGGAAGATCATCTTCAGCAGCTTCAATCCCGAAATATGCCTACTCTTAAGCTTCAAGCAGCCGAGCATCCCAATTCTATTCTTAACAGATGCTGGAACAAGTCCTGTGGGCGATATTAGAGCTAGTAGTCTTCAGGAAGCTATTCGTTTTGCTAGCCGATGGAATCTTCTAGGTGTTGTTAGTGCCGCTGAGCCATTATGCAATAGTCCGCGACTAGTAAAAGTCGTGAAAGACAGCGGGTTAGTTTGTGTCAGTTACGGGGCGCTGAACAATGATCCTGAGAAAGTACAGGTTAGTCAAACTTATTCCGTTCGCCAAAAATGCATACTAACAAGAAACAGCAACAAGTGAATGAAGGCATAGATGCGGTGATCGTCGACAGTGTGCTTAAGATCCGCAATGGATTGACGAAGTCTTCTAAGGCGCCTGGGACAACCTCTTGGCCAACTGAAGGCAAAATCAATGGCGTCATTGCTGTCAATGATCCAGTGGTTGCGTGAGGAGTTTGGAGCGATTTAACATTCGAACGGGCCCAGCAGTGCAAAAGTTAAAGAAGCGATCTGAATAAATTGACTATTCAGAAAGGGGTGCATCGATGCATTTTCATGGGATGGTTTTTTTGGGCAATGCATTTAGGAAATAGTAGAGAGGCTTTCAAAAGCACGATCAGGATAGACATATGAACTTTATCAAGGCCCCCGGCTTTCCTCGGGAGCTACGAAATTCACATCATAGATAAATTTTTACGAGGTGATAAAATCTTCTCAATTCAATTTGCCGTATTTCCATAGAAGTTTCTCAATACAAGGAGACTTCTTAATGGAATATTCCGCAGTGATGTCAGTTGGTATTCTCGGGCACGTTATTGTCTGTATGGATGTGATGGTGCTCTCAGGTTGGTAGGGATGGCAAGGCTATTTCATGAAAAGCAACCCCCAATGAAAGTACATGGCTAGCATGGAATGTATCAATTCAAAATGAAACTTCAAAGAGCCTGGATCTTTGTATCGTGAGAGAAAATTGCTTGTGTCAGTCTCACACATTCCACGAGCTGACCTAGTCGAACTCAAGGCTGTTAGACCTTACCGTGAATGTGGCAGCTGAGATCCAAAAAATCCTTAGACTTGACGTCCAGTTCATGGCCAAGCTGGAAACTCTCTTAATTTTGTTGCATGTAACTGATTTTAGTATGGGAAGGTTAGCTGGACAATCCCGGATTGGGCCACGATAGGTCTGGAATGAGTTCGATGCATTTCTTTTTCTCCCCACCGCTGTTGAGAGGCTCCACGTCAATGTGGAGGTAGAGCCATTCTAAGTACGCAAGCTATGGCCATTCATGTGAATTCTTCACTAGTTCCCATTGGAAGTATAAACGAGTTATGAACTGAAAGGTTTCCTCTCCAACATGAGTATGGAATAGCTCAGTGTTATCCATTCTTTTGGTCAGTGGAGCAAAGGTTGGTAACACCGGCAAAGCTTCAGGTCCAACGAGAAAGATGATCGAATTGCATGAGTTGATAATGTGCACGCCAGATGAGGTGATCATCCCATTGGTATCCATTGATCACCGCAATCTCTCTGTACTTCCTGACGAGGCTTGCTAGAGGGCAGTCACAATGTTCAACTTGATCTAATTAACCTTAGCCACTTGTCACCTCAAGGTGTTGAGAAGCCGAGAAGGAATCGGAAAATGATATACTCATGATGGAAAGAGGGGCTTTAAGATTGAACAAGAACGGTTGCTGACTGGGAAGGGGATATTTCTTTTGCTATGCATCAATACATTGTGAAGAAAACCAACTCAAGAAATCAGCACCTGAGGGTTCATGACTGAAGCCTGATAACGCTGCCCTTCATATGCTCCAGAACTGCCCAACCCCACGGAATTGGTGGCCAGAGAGACGTACCTAGACTTCATAGCTTTCCCCCGTATTGTTTGTTTCACAATCCTCTTTAAACCTCTGATCGCTGATATACCACAAGCTTGTCTTGGCTGGATATTCATGAAGAGGGGGGCCCTGCCACACGGACTTCTTTGCTCATTCTGACAACTTTCGATGTCATAGCTCATGTCTACACTTGTGGATGCATGTTTGGCTCGATAGAAATAGAAATAGATATATTCATAATATACCTGTATACATAGCAACTGAATGGGGTGCGAACTGGACTGGATAGCCTACGATTCTGCAACTGGTGTTTCTTTAACATTATGAAAATAGTTCTGCCATCCATACCACCAATTCCTGGCAGGTATCCAAACTTGCCCTATCGATAATGAACCCTGTATGTTTAGAACGTTTTCAGATCTTCCTCACGAATTCTCCCTTCGCAGATCTGTTGTCTCAGACCTTGTGGAACATCTTGAAGGGCAAAAATGGCCCAGGTCATTATGACAAAGAATTTCGATACCAACATTGGATGTGAGACAGTGAGTGATACTAAAACGCGGGAAGCCAACGGTCGGCCCCTGCATGACCTCGGTGCCTGGTTGCATCATCGCGGTACAACAATGCCGTGCTTAATCCGATCTCTCTTTCATCAAATACCACAAAATATACCTATTGTAAATATCTCATCAAATGTTGGGCTGAATAGATCTATATAGAAAGGAACGCCTCCTCCCCCCGGCCTTCACAATGGCCTCAACCCGCACACCCCTCCTCCATGATGCCTCAATTCGACCCTCCTCACCTATCTCCACCGCCGCTTTCAAGACCCAGCAAAGGAATCGAGACATAACGCGCTACATAGCCTTCTCCTCCGCAATTCTCTCCTGTCTATGTGCTGGCTCCATCACAGCTTTCTCCCTCTACGGCCACCTCTTCCAAGAACGGCTTCACTACACCCAACTCCAAGTTAACATTGTGAGCATCGCAGCCGAACTCGCTCTCTACCTCCCCGTTCCTCTTTTTGGATACCTCTGCGATAGAATTGGTCCCGCCCCTCTTTCCTTCATCTCAGCGCTTCTGTTCGGGACGGGGTATCTACTCGCTGCGTTTACATATAAGAGTGGAGCCAAGGATGTGGAAGGCTATACACAGGAGAGGGGATGGCCTCTATGGGTTATGGTGCTAGCATTTGTGATTATAGGGTTTGGGACTACGTGTATGTATCTCAGTGCCGTCACGACCTGTGCGAAGAATTTTGGGAGGGGGAAATATAGGGGATTGGCGCTGGCATCTCCCATTGCTGCGTTTGGATTGAGTGGCATGTGGCAGAGTCAGTTAGGGGAGAAGGTACTTTATGAGAGGAGGCCGGATGGGAGAAGGGGGGACGTGGATGTGTTTAGATTTTTTATATTTTTGGCTGTTGCGCTGATGGCGGTGGGGCTTTTGGGGACGGGCCTGCTGAAGGTGGTGGATGAGGAAGAACTGATTGATGAGGCTGTGGAGGAGTTGGAAAGGAGCGGGCTTTTGGAGGATAGCGAGTTCTTTAGAGGGGCGAATGGGAATAGAGGGTATGGGTCTTTTGAGGATAGATTAGATGATGAAGGCGTTGAGGTTCATCGCATAGAGTCTGCGAAGGACCATGAGGATGAGGAAGCACGCAAGAAGACATGGTTGCTGAATGAGGAGACGAGAAGATTTCTCAAGGATCACACAATGTGGTGGCTAGCAGGAGGATTCTTCTTCGTTTCAGGTATAGCTCTATCCTTGCGAAGTTGCTTCACATGCTAACAATCACGAAAGGACCTGGAGAAGCTTTCATAACCAATCTCGGGACTATCATCAAGACTCTATATCCACCTACAGCTGACCCCTCGGTCATTCCGACCACAGCTGCAACCCATGTTTCGATTGTCGCCGTTACCTCAACAGTTGCTCGAATTTTATTTGGGACGCTGACCGACCTCTTAGCCCCCGTCCCAGCCAGCCACCACTACTCATCCGCAGCAAATTCTCTTTCTTCACTGCCACCCCAACGCTCACGATTCGCCGTCTCACGAATCGTTTTCTTGCTCTTCTCTGCATTCCTGCTATTACTAGGACAAATCCTCCTAGCCTCTGGAGTAATCCAAAACCACGACGAGCGATTCTGGCTCGTATCAACCCTGATCGGCTCTGGATACGGCGCGTTATTCAGCTTAACCCCACTCATTATCACCGTGATCTGGGGCGTCGAGAACTTTGGCACAAATTGGGGGATTGTGGCAATGGTGCCGGCAGCAGGAGCTACAGTGTGGGGTCTCGTGTATTCACAAGTCTATCAACGGGGCGCAGAGAAATCTGCCTACGGAGACATGGCTGAAGATGTGCTGTGTTATGGGAAGCAATGTTATGCGAGTACATTTTGGGCTATGGCGGTCAGCGTTGTTGTGGGGTGTGCGTTATGGCTGTGGGCGTGGAAAGGTAGGGATGGATGGAGCCGAAGGGGCATTGCTATCTAACCGAAGCACATTATACCAATTACACTATAGGTCCAGACTGCTAATCTCAAGCTTGTGGACCTCCTTCATGTATCTCGGCCAAGGGTATGGTAATTACTTCATTGCCTCATTGTGATATGATTCAAATCATTGGCAGTCTCACTCCCAGCCATACCACTACAAACAACCCGAAACAAAACTAGCCTTCTAGAGATGTTTCTTTCCACTTACTCCCTGTATTGTTCAATGAGCTTTACAATATGGCCGCATCGAAATATGAAGAAGATGCTTCTGATTCAATTTTCGTAAGCTAGATCATTCCTAGACATTTTTTGTCTGAACTATTTCCTAGCCAAGGCAACCCTCAACCTTAAGACAATGCCATATCCCCTCTCCGATTCATATATCCCAAAATCATTCTCGTATCTGAAAACTACTTCCTCAGCCTTGACATCCATTGCCACTCTATCTTTCGTTTCTGCAACTGGAGTCTTTGATATAGTTTCCACCTTCGAATCTCGGCTCTCCTCAATCAAAGGAGGTCTTTCAGCAGTACTCCTCTTCCTTCCCCAAAAGCCCCTACTACTCGTCGGACTCTGCTCAGCAACCTTAACTTCCTCCTTCCTAGGTGGTAAGTCTTTAGTTCTAGGATCTTCAACAGGCCTCAAATACCCCGCCAACCTCTCCGCCATATCTTCATCTCGCCAAAACCACGTCTCGCCGTACTCATCAGCTTCTTTGTCCGAGACTCTTACAATCCTATCGTATTCGCTCGGGTTCTTAAAGTCATATTCCACGGGCATGGCATTCTCATTTGTCAAACCACTTGCAGGAACAAGTATGAGAGTTCCTTTTTGAAGTCCGCTGTTGGCAAAATCGGAAAGGTACGTTTGGATTTGAGTTGTGAGGAGTGAGAGGATCTTCTCGTCTTTGGCGTGGGAGAGGAGGGTTTGCTGGGTTTGTAGAGAAGTTATTTGGGAGGTGAGCGAGTGAAGTTGGTCTTGGATTTGAAGGGAATAGTATCTTGAGGTTGACGAGGTCGCTGGGTAGGTAGGATTTGATTCTGTGTAGGATGGTGGCGCGACTTCCTCGTCGTAGGAGGTTGGGAGGCCTGCCTTGTCGTCCATGATTGGAGATGGTGAGTACGAAGCTTGTTTTTTGATTGCGGCGGGAGATGAATGGGCTTTGTTGAATGGGTAATGATCAGCTGACTGACGTGCAATCTATCAGATGACGTCTAGATGTGAGGATTATAGCCCTAGGTGTCTTTTGGAGATGGCGACAATGTGATTTGTGATGATAAGATAAGGAGGGAAATTCTACCAGTTCTAGCTTTCCGTTGTTCTCGTATTTTGGGTCCCGCTACGGGCGATGTGGAGTTCTCGACCCCAAGATTGATGGAGGGCTTTAGTCAACCAAAGTGATTATGAAGATGAGGCTCTGTCGAATCAGTCTATCGCACGTTTTCCGACAAGATTTTGTAGTGGTGGCTATGAACTCATGCAGGGGGCATAAAATGTTGTTGCCTAATTCCTTGTGTATGGGTTATGAGGAACCGTTTTTGTTTCTCCGGATCTGCCTTACCTTGGCTGAATATAGCCAAGACAGCATATCTGGCTGTGAGTGGAACAAGACCTGTCAGATGAGCTTCTAGAAGGGAGCTAGAATAACTTTGGCGTCAAAAAGGGGGGGGTAGCGCAAAGCGAACCCTAGGAAAACGGTACTCGGCTACTAGTACGCTAGTAGCCTTGTCGCTGACCTTTATCTGTCTCTCACCTTCTTTTCACCTCTCAATTATCGAACCTTGGATTGACATTGACATCAGAACGCACAATAGTCCTGACTGATCGCCATACCACTCGGATAAGACGGTCTGTGAAAATCACACTCAAACGCGGCAGTGCTGCATCAAAGGATTGCGCCACTAACGCTATTGGCTCAACAAGGCTTCCTACAGGGCATAGAGATAGTATTATTTCTATTCTTTGTTTGGAATGCCCCGATGGTATGCTTGAGCCTAAATCGCATTGCGCCCTGCTCATTTAAAAGTAACAAATCACACTTGATATCTCCATAGTTTCTGCTGCGGCATGAACAAAGGAGCCTTGATGCACCGATTCTGACAGTTGTCAGCCTCGCCAGAAGCTAGGATCAGCACATAGGTGGCACCACAAACAGATTGTTGCAGCAAGCGTTCGATCCATTCCTATTTTTTGGCTATTTTTTCCCATAAGAATTTCAAAAGTGTTTCTCAATCGTCATTTTACTCTCGTACTCAAGGCCCTAAGCTAAAAGTGTTTTGGGGGCAATTTCCGGTAGCAACCAGGTTACACACAGCCTTGCGGGCCCCATATATTCGCACTACCCAAATCAAAAGATAAACCTTCCCTCCAAGGGTAGGTAGGTAGTCTAATAAGCTAGCATCACCTGACGAAGATACACAACAGTACTTTGGGCACTAGTGTCGCCGTCTTATCCCCAAATTCACCATCATCTCTATATTAAGACTCACATCTCCCGGTCATTCTGAATCTTCATTCTTGACCACAACTCTTTCTACATACGTTGAATTCCATCAGTACTCCAATACAGTACATCCTTCACAATGGTCTACACAATCGCATCGCCTGATGAGTACCTTGCCATCACTGGATGGAACGTCAAGACTGTTAAGATTTGCAAGAGCACTTGGGTTTGGCCTTTACAAAGAGTGAGTCGATCACCTCAAATTCGACGTGAAGCTCATGCTAAAATGATCACAGTGTCAACGCTTTAGCATCCAGCCTCATGATTATTCTATGAATCTACAGGTGAGAAACATACATCCTACCTCGAAGCCATCTAGCTAAGCCATGACTCTAGGCTATGACCAGGGAGAAATTGCAATTCCTTCTCCCCGTCGTCTTCACCGTGGGCCCCGATGTCAACCAACGCGGTGCCGTCGCTGGCCAATCAGCAAGGGATGCCCCCGGTCTTGAGCACTCTCCAGAGGACCGCGGGGATGCTCTCATGAAATACGCTATGCTTCTCGCCGACGGGGACGCCGCCAAGAAAGACCTCAGCACCCGCACCCAACACATCGAGAATATCGTCAAAGGTATCATCGAGGGTGAGACCCGTGTCCTCGTCAGTAGCATGACTATGGAGGAAATTTTTACAGAGAGTAATTTTAAATTAGGCAATCTAAAACTTTCTGCCATGGTCACTGATGATTTGTAGGAGAAGAATTTAAAAAGCGAATCTTTCGCAACATCCAGGGCGAGCTTGATCAATTTGGCCTCAAGATCTATAACGCTAACGTCAAGGAACTCCGGGATGCTCCGCAATCCAATTACTTCGAGTCTCTCTCCCGCAAGGCCCACGAGGGTGCAATCAATCAAGCACGTATCGACGTTGCTGAAGCCCAACGCAAGGGTAATGTAGGAGAAGCCCAACGTGTCGGCGAGCAGAACCGTGAAATCGCCAAGATCAACGCCGAGACCGCCGTCCAAAAGACCGAGCGAGACAGTGAGAAAGCCCGCGCAGAAGCCACCCTCGCCACCCGCAAAGCAGCATTCAACCGCGATGTCAACATTGCTCAGATCGAAGCTACTCGCGCTACTGAAGCCAAAGATGAAGAGTTGCGAAAAGACGTTGAAGTCAAACGTGCATACACCGAGCTTGAGCGCTTAAGAGCCAGCGACGTCGTCAAAGCTACCATTCTCAGAGAATCAAAGCAACAAGCCGCCGATGCAAAGAACTACGAAGAGAACGCTCGCGCTAACGCTGCTCTCTACAGCGAGCAAAAAGCGGCCGACGCCCACGCCTACAAAGTTGGCCGGGAAGCCGAAGCCGCCTACAAATCCAAGCAACAAGCCGCGGACGCCAAGAACTACGAGGAGCAAGCACGAGCCAACGCAGCTTTGTTCGCAGAGCAGAAGGCTGCTGATGCGAACGCGTATAAGATTGAGATCGAGGCTGCGGCTTCAGTTAAGAGGGCTGAGGCTGAGTTGATTAGGCAGCAGAAGGAGGCTGCAGGTTTGTCGGCTATGGCTGGTGCTTATGCTGATTTGAGTCATGCGTTTGGTGGCCCTGCTGGTCTTATTCAGTACTTGATGATTGAGAAAGGTGTTTACACAGAATTGGCGAAGGCGAATGCTGATGCTGTTCGTGGATTAAACCCTAAGATGACGATCTGGAACACTGGTTCGCAGGCGGGAAGTGAGGGACAGGGCGCCCAGGGCGCGGGTATGGGTGGTGTGGATTCTATTCGTAACAGTATGTTACCCCTGTCACTCTCATAGGTATACGGCAAACTGACGAACATGTTCTGTAAGTGTATCAAATGCTTCCCCCTCTCATGAGCACCATCAACGAACAAACCGGCATTGTCCTCCCCGAGTGGCAGTTCGGAAAGCTAGGTAGCCAGATCTCGGAGCGCGAAGTCAGCGGCAAGCCCATCACTGGTATCAATGGCACTGGTATCAAGAAGGTCGTAGAGTAACCTTCTTCAACACAATCTCATAGAATACCCAATTCTTTTCTTTTGTCAAGATTTTCTTTGTTAGGTGGCATCGGTGGGCGGGGCGGCTTTCTGATCGTTGATTTTTGCATACTGGGACTATTTGAGAAATAACCCATCAGTGAGCAGATTTGTTCACCGTAGTGAACATTTCGATTGGGAATAGTGGCGTTTGGGGATTCTTGCGTCTAAATAGTATTTATATATGCCTAGCAATATAATTTTAGTATAATCAAACCGTAGTTCGCCTTACGATGATATTTTGCTATGATTCCTCTTATGTACAATTTACTGCATTTGGAACGATCAATTGAAAAGGTGACATTAATCTAATGGATCACCTTTTACATCACTTGGGCTATCTGTAATATTTTGTAAATGAATGGGAGGCCAAGAGGAGGCTTAGAGAGGTCTGAAGAATTTCTTTGACTTATTGCTCAGACCCTTGAGTGAGAGCAAAGGGCACGCATGACCTTGGAATCTCGAAATATGTAAAATGGAATAGTAAGTCATCGCCAGTCATCGCTAGCCATCGCCAGTCGGCTCTGATCTAACCGCATTGGTGAAGCTCAATCCTGGCAAGCCTCACTTCGTGCCTACATGTGTGAATGACGACCGTTTAGCAGGCAGAGGGGAATCGCTCTTTGATAATAGCTGCCATGCTCGCAGGTACTCGTTGAAATGGCTTTAACTTCGGTAAGCTGACCCTATATCGAAGTCTGGAATTGCCCCAGCTAAGCTTTGATTACAGTGGAAAACGTTCGATTTCTTCGAAGTCAGTCAAGTCAATGCGCCGGACGACGAGACAAAATCATTCTTGGAGAATAACGAGATTAGCTGTGTCTGTTCAGGATCCGAGAATCTGTTTCTTGGGAGCTATGATGGCAGTGTACGGATTCTTTCCTCAAGCTTCAAGATTCTACGAACCTTCCAGGCGCACGACACAGGCTCCATTACACATATGAAACAGGTGGAAGGCACGTCTCTGTTGGTCACAATCTCGGTATGTAAATAGGCAAGACGGGTGCTACGGTTGCTGATCTGGTGTAGGAAGACCTACCGAACGAGCCAATTCTGAAGGTATGGGCTTTGGACAAACCAGTCAAGAAGACGGGACTTCCAACTTGTCAATCCACGCTGAGCATCAGCAATGGGCGTAAACCCTTCCCGGTATGCACAAAATTTCTCATACGGGCACTGCAACATTGGACTAATCTATAAAGATATCTGCATTCACGGCCCTAGACGATCTTTCCCAGCTCGCCGTTGGATTTGCGAACGGGTCGGTGACAGTCATAAGAGGAGACTTGGTACATGATAGGGGAGCCAAGCAACGGGTCGTCCACGAATCAGAAGAGCCCGTGACAGGTTTAGAATTTCGCGTGGAATCAAGGCTCACAACTCTTTATGTCGCAACCATATCTCGAATCTTAAAGCTCGTCATTTCTGGTCGAGGCCAAGGGCAACCGGCTCGGACTCTAGAGGACTCAGGCTGTGGCGTTGGCTGCATGACGGTGAACCAAAAGGATGGAGACATTGTCGTTGCTCGGGACGATGCTATCTACTATTATGGAGTTGATGGGCGAGGGCCATGTTTTGCTTACGATGGTCCCAAGAGCTTGGTGGCTATATATGAGGACTACGTTGCTCTTGTTAGTCCGCCTGCCACGACTACTGCAGCTGCCGCAAAATCAAACACACTCCGTCGTTTTGGCGGTGCACAAGCCGATGATCTATTCAACACAACCACCTTTACCTTATTAGACACCGATTTGAAGTTTGTAGCGCATTCTGAATCATTAGTTTCGCAAGTCAAAACCTTGTTCGAGATCTGGGGTGATCTATATGCCCTCACCCAGGATGGAAAGGTATATCGACGCCCCGCCCTTATGAATATATGCTAATTATTTGTCCAGATACACCGCTATCATGAGAAGACCTTACAGCAAAGACTTGAGATCTTATATCAGAGGAACTTATTTGTCTATGCTATCAATCTAGCACAGAAGTCTGGCGTAGATGCTCTGCAACAGAATTTGATATTCCGGAAATATGGAGATTTCTTATATCAAAAAGGGGAATACGACAGCGCTATGCAACAATACTTGAAGGCTATTGACAATACGGAGCCTTCGCAAGTCATTCGAAAGGTAAGATACCGTGTTACCTCTGGAGAACCAAATTAATTCAATTAGTTTCTCGACACCCAACGGATACACAATTTAATTGAATATCTCGAAGAATTACATGAACACCACAAAGCTACAGCTGATCATACAACGTTATTGTTGAATTGCTATGCAAAGCTGAAAGACATAGCAAAGCTGGAAAAGTTCATCAAATCGCCTGGTGATCTTAAATTTGATCTAGATACCGCAATCTCAATGTGTAGGCAAGGCGGATATTATGAGCAAGCGGCATACCTTGCCACAAAACATGGCGAGCACGAACTGGTAGTTGACATTCTAATCGAAGACTCAAAGACGTATTCAGAAGCTCTGCAATATATATGGCGGTTGGAGCCAGACGCTGTACGTAATGGAGAGTTTCTTGTTTGTTTTCATCGCTTACACGAACATAGACATACCCAAACTTAATGAAATATGCCAGAGTGTTGTTGGGACACTGTCCTAAGGATACGACGCAACTCTTTGTCGACTATTTTACTGGTCATTACCGCCCAAAGAAGGACCCAATAATTCCTGAAACGGCCCAACAACAACAGCTTGGGTATGGCGTCGGGGCTATCAATGCTGTTCAGAATCTCAGGGACTTGCTCCCGTTACCATACATGAATACTTCTGCTATTGCGTCGCCGCCGACTCAAGGTAATGTTGTTACCACTATCAGCGACAACCAAATCATCGAAAACGCGGATCAACTATCTGTACCTCAATATTCCCCTCCTCAGCCACGAACCGCGTTCTCTTCATTCGTTGATCAACCGGATGAATTTGTAGTTTTTCTAGAAGCTTGTCTGAAGGAGAAAGACCTCAAAGAGAGAGACAAGATCGATCTGTATACGACTCTCTTTGAAATGTATTTACACAAGTCAAATGAGAAAAAAGGCAAAAACAGGGAAGAATGGGAAGCAAAAGCAAAGAAACTCATTGAAGGAAAGGAGATTCCAATAGACATATCAAACGTTCTACTCCTATCCCACCTCTCCGACTTTCTTGATGGAACCACTCTTGTCCGTGAACAAGCAGGCCTTCGATTCGACATCTTTCGCTCATATACCTCCGCAAAAGATACACGGGGCGCGATTAAAGCTCTTCGGAAATATGGTCCTGAAGAACCACAACTTTATCCAGCTGCACTTGCGTATTTTACTTCTGACCCTCGCATTTTGGAAGAGGCGGGCGACGAGCTCGATGCTGTGCTTAAGAAGATCGATGAAGATGGTCTCATGGCTCCATTGCAAGTCATTCAAACTCTGAGCACAAATGCAGTTGCGACTATGGGAATGGTAAAGAACTACCTACAACAAACTATTGAGAAAGAACGGAAAGAGATTGCATCGAATAGACGCCTTATCACATCTTACAGAACAGAAACATCCGACAAACGTCAAGAAATTACGGATCTCACCACGAAGCCTCAGACGTTCAATGCCACGCGATGCTCTCTCTGCGGATCTCAGCTTTCTCTACCAACCGTACACTTTCTGTGCAAGCACAGCTTCCACCAGGACCATTTGAATGTGCAGTCTGGACAGGATGGCAGTATTGAGGGAGATTGTCCTATTTGTAAAAAAGACAATGACACAATCCGTGCCATAAGGAGGGCACAAGATGAGAGCGCCGATCGGCATGATATGTTCCAGGATGCGTTAGCCAGAAGTACTGATAAATTTGGAACTATCAGTGAATTCTTCGGGAGGGGAGTCATGGATGTACCTATAGCAGAACAGTGACAGGTATTCTCAACGCCTACCCAATAATAATCATTGAAATTCGAACCGAATGAGAACATGTTCCACGGATTCTCCTCATACGGTAATTGGCTAGTATCTTTAATCCCAGGGGGTTTCTTGTTGGTAGGAAGCTGAAATATTGAACTTCGTTCAGGTTTCAAAACTGAATTCAGGAATATTTGGATATCTTTCGCAGCATCGCGGCATCATTTTTCATTAAGCCATTATAACCCCTCTACGCCAACATATTATAGTTATCTTCTAGTCCTCACGAATCCTTCCACTTCCCATCATGATTTGTTCTTCAACCGCTCCAGCTCCTGCCTCTTCATTTCTTCCATCCTTTTCACGCGTTTCGGTATCCATTCCTGTCTTGGACGAGTGATTTTCCATCCAGGAAGCCCATCTGACATCCCTAGATCTTTCAACGTCTTGAGTTCTACGAGACTGTAATCTGCTTTGTTTTCTCGATCGAAATTGAAGGGATCTTTCAGGGATACTGGTGGATTAGTGATCTACGGGGAACGTCAGTGTGGGCTTGTCTGGCTCATCACAGCGGCAAACATACCACCCTCACATTTCTCAACAAATTCTTCGATGCCGAATGCAGCATAAGCGGGTGCAGCAAAATCACATCTCCAGTTTCTCCTGTCATCTCATGGAAACTTTCTTCCCTCGTCAGAGACGGGTCTTTAGCCATGTCGTTCCAATACTGGCCACTCTCAAAGTTGGCGTGCTCGGGATCATCGAGGGATTTCATCCAGGGTGTCACGCCCTCTGGATGATCGAACTACAAGTTCATCAGAGCTTCTTCAACTTTCTATAAGAACGATGGCTATACCAAATGTTTAGCAATATGCGCAATTCCATCCGTACAAATAGCCGTCCCGCCTCCCCTCGTTGGAATATCACTCCACAACGGAATCACCAACAGCGCCTGATCCGGACTATCCAGAAAATGCACAAAGAAATCCCCATCATTATGCCACCCCCCTAATCCCCTAAAATCCAATTCATCCTCAGCCCTATACTCCGGTTTCCCTAAGTTCACAATAAACCCATCACTCCATCCTCTCATGGATTGAGAAATTCTTTCTTCGCCTCCAAGAAGCTGACACATAGCTGACCATGCCTTGGGTGAGAATTCAGAGACGGGAATGTGGTGGTGCCAGGGCATATTGGTACGTTCCGTGGTCCAAGTGGATTTGTCGGTCGGAGAGAAACCAAGACGAGTCCATAGCGCGGAGGTGAAGTCAGCGGCTTGGGATCGCGTGAAGCATTGGGGGATTTTTATGAAGCCATGTTCTAGAAAGTGGGATTTCTGAGCTTCGGTAAGAAGATACTCTGCTTCATTTAGAGCTGTGGACATTTGGGAGGTGAGTTGTAGTACAATATGAATTTGACGTCGCTTGACTCTTTCGGTATCTATATCTTGGAAGAGGACCTGGTTTCTTCTCCGCCCTTGGAGGTGAGAAGGGCGTGAGCGAGCCACATGATAGGGGAGGAGACGGCTGATTTAGCCGGTTGGCTAAATACAGCCGAAAGGCGTTGTCCTACCATAGAAGCTGTAGAACGATCATCTTCGTGTGGCTCTCCGCTCAACGTCACAAATATTTGTCAAGACTTTGAAATATCTCCCGATCTTCTGCTGAGATTGATGTATACAAGCGTTTCGAGACATGAATTAGTTGAATCTGATAATTCTTGTTTGATAGGGAACAGGCTGATTCGCGGCCCGCGCCGCCGAGTAGAAATGGCTTTCGTCAATGAAGATCCTCCTGCAAGGTACAATCATTTGTGACTTATTTCCTCTATCTGAACTGGCCTTGTGAAAGTTCAGGTATCAGAAAACTGCATTTTTGCTTTCTATTTCACCCAATGGATCCCAACTAGGGGTCTAAAAATTCTTGTTTCGTGGCTGCGTGCGATGATGCGAGCGTCACTACCCGTGGATAATTTTGCCTCAATCCAAACAATGCTTAGCTATGTGCAAAACCTGTATCCCCCGTCTGAAGCACAGCGATTTCCTGGCACCTAGAAGTCAGCTCTTGCTGGAAATTCAGTATGAAGTTCTGCACTATAAAGCCCATTACCTATACCACCTATGATATATTACGCGTATCTCACACAGGAATCCAAACTTGATTTCAAGTTTCTACTGAATTATATCCTCCTGTCATCTGCATGTCTCTAATATTTGTCCCCAATGGTCACTATAGAATTTGGTACCGCTGACCAGGAGCAGCTCTTCGGTCGTTATTGCGTATATTGGCTGCTGTGCGAGGCTCCCTTGCGTCGTCTCCCCAACGTCAAAGTGACTTCTGACTTCTCACTGTTGAGTAAAAGGCTACTGGGGCTTCAGAGCCGGACTCGCTGTCATATCTTAGGAGGTCCGGAATTTGCTCAGGATAGTCTGTGAGTGGACTGTATGAACGAATTATGTCGAGCGGTGCTGTCAAACAGTCTCAACCGTTTTGAGCTTCTAGGTTTGGATATTTGACGGTGGGCAAGACAATGACAGAGATCTACGGTCATCGGTTGGGCTGCAGATCTTTGGTGACAGGCATGACGGACTTGGGTATAAATGTAACCTCTTGCTTCCAACCACTTTCCTGAACCTTCAACTCCATACTCTGAGAGCTCATAGCAACCTGCTCTCAATATGAAGTTTACCACCACTTCACTGGTCTTTCTGGCCTACAAAGTGCTTTCATGCGCAGCAGGTTGTCATGCTGCAGACCCCGTACCCGCCGATCCCAAAGAAGCAGCCGCTATTGCATTTTGCGATAGCCACTCCAACTCGCAGCTACCACTGACTCCTATATCGAATGGTAAGGGGGGCTGGTCATGCATTGCCTGCGTAGGAACAGTCTGTAAGTCTTCATGTTAAGTTTTCACCTAACTCTTATACTGACGTCTAGCTAGATATTGATCCTAAGTCCGGATCTAAAGGCTGCTGCGACCTTGGTAGCAGTTTCATGACCGATGCTGTGGATGAAAAAGAAGGCGCATGTTGTGATTCAGGGCTACACTATTCCTGGGATGCCACCGCCAGCAAGGGTGACTGTTGTGATCCGGGACAGAGCTTTACGGGAGGATCTTGCCGTCCGCCACCTCCTCCCCCTATTGTTCGTTACCATGCTTCGCCCAATTCATACCTTAATTTCTGAGTCACCCACCCTCGTTCAATCCATACCCAAACACTCTTGTTCTACGCCACTCTACAAACAAATATACCATACTGACCAAAATTTCGATAGCCACCAATTGCACCGTCGCCACAAATTCCAATCGCAGTTCCAGATCCTGCTCCACCAGCAAAGGTTTGCTCGGGTACCAAAGACTATGTCTGCGCCAAAAGATGGAAATCTTGGCATCAGATACGGCTTCTGCTATACGATGACAGATACCAACGACCTACCGCTCAATCGTGATGTTGGTGGAACTTACCAATCTGGTGGTGACATCGGTAATCTGATCTTCAGGGTAAACATAACTCTATTCAAGTCTTTGGGGGGAATGCACTGACATTAAAACAGATCTGCAACAGCACCGCAAACTGCGGCGACAAGCTAGGACTGTATGTCCCACTGAATGGAACCTGGGCACTGCAAGATCAATTAGGCGCTCGATCTGTTCCCGGACCTTCATGGTTTGCCAATATCCTTCCACATATGGGAATCGGAGCTTTCAAGTACACCACCCTCCCCCGCCCTCCTCCCAACCTCCTACCTTCTTCATATCAATACTTGCATGATATAGCAACCCAAACCAAGCGGCAAACTTTACAGCCGAACCCTTCTGCATCTTCGGTGACTGTGCGCTCTGCCTTAGACTCGGCAGCGGAGCATACAATTACCTAGGTATTTCGTCACCCTGCCCACTGTATCCAAATTCGAATCTTGCGCATCTAGGCGCAGCAGCCAATCCGAACAATTGTAAGATGTATCGATTTCAGGAGATCTCTTGTATGAAGGGCGTTCCGGACTCGCCGTCGAACTAGACGCTGGTTTGAGTATACGGATACCTGGAACTGTTGGCTAAGCATATTTTATTTCTGCATTATCTGTTATTGTGAGAAGGCTTGTGGAAAGGAGAAGGTTAATGTGCTCGAGAGTCTGGTTAAGATCACTTGAGTGGTTGAGGAGAGAAAAAGTTGAAAAGCTCTTATGATTGCATTTTTGGATATTTTCTTCCGCCCTTCATTGTTAGAAGACCAAATATTAGTAAAGTCCCCTTCACACAATTGATGTCTATTGCCTCCAATTCACACCAGCTCCTTCCATCATGCTGCAAAGCAAGAGAAAGCAGAATTTTCTGTGTACCGAATAAGCTTTCCATAGCAGTAAGGATATCAGCAAAGGCCGTAGAAACGAGGCTAGTAGAAAGCGGTGATACCAGACGAACTCTCGCTGAGGGAATGCGCCCTCACTCCACACATAAGATAGACGGTTCTACCAAAAGTTGTCGACTTTCTGAATACGAAGTCGATCCCGAAGACTAGTGCTCCAAGACAAATGTTTGGAAAGTCTTCGTAACTACGCCAATCGCCACCCTCTGTCCCCGAAGGGTATACATTGGAATTATGCATTCTAGTCCTAGACAAGCGGGACATAATAACATCACTTGGCAGACGGTCCTGTAGGGGGAGCAGCAGGCAATTTTGCGTGTTCAGAAGGACCTGCTTGAGCAGCACCACCTCTAGGACCGCCTCTGCCACCTCTTCTAGCCATGGGACCGCCGCGACCGCCGCGACCGCCACGAGCAGGTCCATGGGGAGCCTGATGCGGTGGCTTCTTCTCAGGGGGTAAAGCAGTTCCTTTTCGCTGCATGACATGAACCGTACCTTGCGCGACAGAAATTGGATTTGCTGCCATAGCCTTCTTCAATCCTTCCGAGTCAACAAATTCGACGTAAGCGAAGCCCTTTCTCTTGTCAATCTCCACCATAGAGACAGCACCGAACTTTTCCATGGCTTCTTTTAGAAGTGGCTCTGTAACACCTTGAGAGGGGTTGGCGTGCTTGACGAAAGCTTGCGTAGCACCTTCTGTCGGTACAGCGACTGGAGGCTTTCGAGAGACAGCAGCGGACGTAGGCTTAGCTGGTTGGCTGGCAGCAGGACTAGTAGGAGCGGCCTGTGGTGCATCGGGCTTCTTGAGCAAGACAATTGGAGTTTGGGGACTTGCCGTAGTTGGAGTAGAACCAGATGGACCGGGCACTCTACTAGTTTCTATCTCAGGACCCTTGCCTTTGGCTCGTCTGTTGACTTGAGTCGTGCTTGCCTTTGGTGCGGTCGGTATGGCCGGAGCTTGAGGTGTTTGTACAATTTCTCCCTTAGCATCAGTGGCAGCTACCTGAGCAGCGGCTCGTTCTGCTCTTTGAGCATCTGCAGTATCACGTCTGACTTGGCGATGGGCCTGAGCAGGACTAAATCCGAGGTCGCGTTGCAACATTCGAATGTGGGCAGCAATTACGGCCCCCTTTCGACGTTCAGGCACTTTAGAGACATCGAGCTTGGGAGTTCCTGAGCTCTCTCCTGGCCCTTGTGGTGCACCGACTGGTACCGCCTTAGTAGCCTCTCGATTGAGGATTTTGACGGCTTCCTTAGCTGCCTTTTCAACTGATTTATCGGGTTTGCCATCCTTTGCTTTCTTCTTTCCATCTTCGGTAGAATTCGAAGAATTTGACGTGTCCTTGCCATGCTTGCCTTTGGCAAGCTGTAATTCTTGCTTCTTTGCAGCTTTGGCGGCAGCATCCTTATTCTTAATAGCTTTCTTCTCCTTGAGATATTGTACGAGTGGAGTAGTTGTGACTTTCTCAGGCTTCGTAGACTGGCCGTCAATCATGGCATCTGAGTTGAGCTCCTTGATTGTTGTCGGATTTGCTAAGCCTTCGAGGAAAGCCATGAATTCGGGGTCCTGGTCTATAGTGCCTGCATGTCTATCTACACGTCTTCCATTTGGTGTTCGACCATAAGGAGCAAACTCCACCGTCGGGGGGCCAATCAATGAGGGACTTGTGAATGTGTTTTGGGCATCTTCAAATGTTGTCTGCCGGACAACGTCAGAGAGAGTCATGAGGTGTGCTTCACTTGTAAGATGTAAGTAAGCACGCGAAGGTCGAGAAGGTTTAGATGGACTGAGAAATTATTAGTAGGAAGTGCTGCACCGTACGCACGATCTCTTACTCTTTGGAATCTTTTCCTGCCTTGTAGAGAAACCAATCAACTCTTCCTTGACCCAGCTTCCACTCATCCCCAAGAATCGTTGTAAACTCATCCTCCGTAAGACCTGGAGCGAGCCTTCTGATAACAACTTTCAATTTGAGAGATGGCGGTTTGGTAACGATCTGCTTGGCAGTATTGCCAGAGGTTTGTGAAG
>Ga0182030_10004209_pt1 | contig 30681 bp, 35 predicted proteins | sample 812S3MmetaG_FD_121299 | JGI IMG/M metagenome (GOLD analysis project Ga0182030, IMG submission 121299) | Permafrost microbial communities from Stordalen Mire, Sweden - 812S3M metaG (Illumina Assembly) | ecosystem: Environmental > Terrestrial > Soil > Wetlands > Permafrost | place: Sweden...
AGCATGGTGGCGGCTTTGTGACCGCCATGCGTGCCCGGCAGGGGCAATAAACAAAAAATATAATCGTAATGATTTTCAGTCAGTATCTCTTTCAGGCGGGTATTTATCCAGGGCACGTTCCAACTGGTATCCAATGGTTCATGCTCATCCAGGCCATAATGAGCATCTTTTTGATCAAGAAAATAAATATTATGGGTGCCTATAATTTTGCCGGCATTCATTAACTCCTGCTTGCGGATGCGCGGCAGGTTAGCACGGCCTACGGCTTCGTCAGTCAGTTCAAGTCCATAGTACGATTCTGCGAGCGTAGAATATTTGTAACCACCCTCTCCGTTCGTTATTACGCATTGGTCAACCAGTCCGTTTAACTCATGTGTAATTTTATAAATGGTGGCGGCGGCGGCAGTTTCATCATCCGGATGAGCGACTACAACCAATACGCGCGGGCCGGTGGGTTGCTGGGCGTATAAAGAGTCACAACAAATTATACTCAATAAAACCGGCAGAATAATAACCCTGAAGTATAGAAGCTGTTTCATAAGTATTAGTTTATCTAAATTGCAAAGTAGTTATCTTAACAAACAAAACATAAAATTGGTTTTGAAGGGTGCGGCGGCAGATTATAAGTGATGTTTTTTGTCCGTGTCTCCGCCCCTTCCGTCCCCTAAAGGGGATACCAAAGCCGAATACAAATACAAAATTTGGCGGTTTTGCCCTGGTTTCTCTTTAGAGATAGAAAAGGCAGCTGTTGGCACTTTATTTATTCAATTATCAATTTTTGCGTATAGTGTTTGTCGCCTTCGCGTACGCTTACAAAATAAACCCCGGTGGCTACATTCAAATGTATTTGTTTGCTATAACCAGAGGTAGTATTCATCTCCTCAGCATATAAAACCTGGCCTAGCACATCGTATATCTGAAGTTGCCCGTTATTGATGGCACCGTTTACTTCAATCGTAAAATCATTTTTAGCGGGGTTAGGATAAATGGATATCTGGCTTGAATTAACCAGAGCAATTCCAGAGCATATCTGCACCGGAATGGTATCGGCAAAATTACTAACACAGCCATACTGCGAAACCGTAAGCGAAACGGGGCAAAATCCTATTGAATCCCAGCTAACCGAAATAGGGCCGGCACCGGTCAGAGTATTTGCATTACCATATCCGAAATTCCAGTTAAAAGTTGCACCTGCAACTGCGCTTCCCGTAAACGTAACCGTTATGGTATCTCCAACACATACCAGCCCTGAAGTTACAAACGAAACCACCGGATTTGCATTTCCGGTAATAGAAACCGAATCAGTTGTTGAACAACCGTTAGTGGTACCGGTAACTGCAATAAAAGTGGTTGAACTATCGGGCGAAATTGTAATGCTATCGGTTGTGTACAAAAGCGTATCAACCGCCCACACATAAGCCGATGCGCCGGTTGCCGTTAAAGTAATTTGATTGCCTAAACATGCGGCAGAATCACCAATTAACGTAAGCGCCGGTGCGGCTTTTACGGTAACAGGTACTGTGCTTAGAGGCGAAATGCACCCACCTGATACCACAGTTAAAGTAACATGCCTGATGCCAGCAGTTGGCCAGCTTAGCAGATAGGGACCGCTACCGCCACCCGAATCGACTACCGCTCCGTCAAAGTTCCATATATAGGCGGCGTTACCTGCCGCATTTCCGGTATAGGTTATTTGCGCCGTGTCGTTTGCGCAAACCGAATCTGATGCAATTAAACTGACTACCGGTACAGTATTGACTTGCACAGTTACACTGTCTGTGGCCTGGCAACCATTTAAAGCTCCTGTAACATAATAAGTGTCGGTACTATCAGGCGTTGCTGTTACGCTGGAGGTAGTGGTTGCACTTAAAGTTGGGTCTGCAGCCCAGGTATAAGTAATGGCGCCATTGGCGGTAAGTATAATACTGCTTCCTAAGCAAATTCCAGTGTCATTGGTTAAAGTAAGAAGGGGGCCGGAAACCACAGCCTGAGCAGTAACCGGTAGCGCAGAACAATTGCTATCAACAACCGTAAGGGTAATGTTTTTAGTGCCTCCGGTTTGCCACAATACAATATAAGCGCCAAAAGCGCTGTCATAAGCCAGCGTTGCGCTGTCAAAATTCCAGTTATACGTAAAGTTAATTGCGTTTGTATCATTAACCGAATAAAAGACTGTTGAGAAGTAGCCCTCGCATACCGGAACCACAGGCGTAATTGTGGCTATAGGTTTCGAAACCACAGTAACATTTATAATTGTATCAACCGTGCACGATAAAGATGTAATAGTCAATTTTACCGGATAAGTGCCTATACCCGGAAAAGTATACGAAGTGTTTTCTGTTGTTGCGTCAGTAACTCCATTATTATTAAAACTCCAAGCCCACGAAGTAATACTATCATAAGGAACGGAAAGGTCGGTAAACACTGAGGTGCTATCCAAACAACTGGTAGATACCGAAAAATCAGCCAGGAAAAAGCCAAGCGTATCCGGCACCAATGTATCGTAAGCTATATTACAGGGGTCATTGCCAAGGGTGGTCATTACAACCGTATAAAGCCCGGGCTGTTTAATGCTTATGGTTTGAGAGTCGGGCGAACTGTTTATACCGGGGCCGATCCAGCTATAGGTCGCAAGTCCGGCAGGGGCAGTTAGTTTGGGGTTAGGCCCCTGGCAACCATTGCCAGGAGTAAAAGTAATAAATGATGCCGGGGCACAGTCGCACGAAAAATAAGCATAACCATAATGGTCTCCGGCACAACCATCGGGCAAACAGCCCCGTGTGGTAAAAGTAATAGTAATCGTTTGTCCAATATAATTAACCAACGGGACCAAAACAGATGCCCAGGGTTTGTAATAAACATTATTGGGGCCAATTAGTGGTACGATGGTAAATCCACCTATAGTCTGGCAGGTTGTAGCGTTTACATCATATCCTGCGCATGTTATTTCGTTGTTGTTGCCATCCATCATTTTTACCGAGAAATACGGTTGCTCGTCCGGCGCATGCCCCCCGTCTTCTAATACTACTGCGTAGTGGTAAGTAAAATTGCAATTGCCGGGTGTAACCACAAATGTGTAAGACATGGTTTCGCCATCACCATAAAGATTATTACCGGCTTCTACACTTTGCCACATAGTCCCCATTCGGGCGGCATAACCACTTCCGCCGGGCCATACCACAGGAAGGTTGTAGCCCACGCTGGCCAAATTACTGTCAATGGCCGCCGCTGAGGTAGTAATTACCTGGCTGTATTCGGTGGCGGTATCGTTTAGCGGGCTATTATTGGGGCCCTGATTAAAGCCCATACTATTTAGCGGATTGGTAGGGCTACATGAACAAACACCGCCCGGGGCGCATTGTCCGGCGGAATAAGTACCGGTCCAACCTGTAAAATTACCTTCACTAAAATCGGCATTTACGCACTGAGCCATCAATGTGTTTAATCCTGAAAAAAGGGCGAAACAAACTATGCAAATGAATGTAGTTATGTGGGTAAACTTATTTTTCATAGCTGCAAATTTTTAATGTTTCAGAAAACAGAACCGCTGGAATTAAAGTTAACAAAACCTTCAATAAGTGCCATTATCTGTACGTTAAATTTAAAAAGTTTTAAATTCATTTACCTGTCTTCTCACCTGAAAAAGCCGGTATTTGATACTGCAAATTTGTAACATGCAATCATTTAAAACAAGTACATTATATACATCAAATACGGCGATATTTTTAGTTCGGTAGTGTTTCTGGTTCAAAAGTAAACCCATAAAGCAACGCATTTTTATTAAGTAGAAAATGCTGAGTTATACGGTAAATAAATACGGCCCGAAAAACAAGCACGTATTCGCATTTAAAGAACAATTTAAGCTGTAACCCAAATATATTGCGCAATGGTGGAGCAAAATTTGTCAAACAATATAATCCCCGGTTAAAAATAAATCCGTATTTATATAATCGATGAGTAAGCTTGTTCGCGGTTTAGGTTTAACACAGGCGGTTGCCATTAACACCATTGATATGGTGGGCATAGGTCCGTTTATTGTTATCCCTTTTATCATCGGTGCTATGCACGGCCCGCAATGTATTATTGCCTGGATACTCGGCGCAATCCTTTCCTTTGCAGATGGCGCAGTGTGGGCAGAGTTAGGTGCCAAGTGGCCCGAAGCCGGTGGCAGCTATGCTTTTCTTCAAAATTTATATGGCCGAAAAAAGTGGGGCAGGTTAATGTCGTTTTTGTATGTATGGCAAACTATTATTCAGGCGCCTTTAGTTGCTGCTTCCGGGGCCATTGGTTTTTCTCAATACCTGCTTTACTTAATTCCCTCGCTTTCACCAATAGAACAAAAAGCCGTCTCCAGTGGCCTCATCATTCTCATTACCATTTTACTCTATCGCAAAATAACCGACATCGGTAAAATTTCGGTGTTTATGGGTATCATAGTTGGTGGTACTATTTTGTGGCTCATCGCCAGCGGGTTTTCGCATTTTCAACCGGCGCTTGCATTTACTTTCAGTAAAGATGCTTTCGATTTAACGCCTGCATTTTTTCTTGGCTTGGGGCAGGCCAGCACCAAGACCATTTATTCGTTTTTGGGATATTACAACGTTTGTCACCTGGGCGGCGAAATCAAAGAGCCTGAGCGCAATATACCGCGTAGTATTTTTCTTTCCATCGGTATCATAGCTGTATTGTATTTACTGATGCAGGTTGCTGTGTTAGGTGTAATCCCCTGGCAAGAGGCTAAAGACTCACAATTTATCATCAGCCTTTTTTTCGAACGGCTTTACGGTCATACCTCCGCATTAATAGCAACCGGGCTTATTTTGTTTATTGCCGTTTCTTCACTTTTTGCAGTTTTGCTGGGTTATTCGCGTGTGCCTTATGCAGCGGCAGTTGATGGCAACTTTTTCAGCGTCTTCGGCAAACTGCATCCCACTAAAAACTTTCCTTATGTGTCTTTATTAGTGCTGGCGGGTGCAGCGTTTGTGTTCAGCCTGCTTTTTAAAATGAAAGAAATAATAACGGCGATTATTGTTATGCGGATACTGGTTCAGTTTTTAGGGCAAGCTGTTGGTTTGATTTTATATCACAGCCATTATAAACAAGAGCGGTTTCCATATCGCATGTGGTGGTACCCTTTACCACCGGTAGTGGCTATTATGGTTTGGGGGTTTGTGTTTTGTTCATCGGAAGCGCGGTATATGCTTGGGGCAGTTGCGGTAATTGGATTGGGGGCTGCTTTGTTTTATTTAAAAGAGAACGCTGCCCTAAAAAATCAAGCTACCAATTTGTAATCTTGCACTAATACGTTGGCCGAAATTTTAAGAGTACCGGTTAGGTTACGTATCATATCGACAGTAAGTTTTCGCCGCTTATTCAACACTTCCGAAACACGGCTTTTTGTGCCAATAAGGCCTACCAGATCCGACTGCTTCATATTCATTTCCTCCATTCTTATTTTAATCGCTTCAATGGGGCCTGGTGCTTCAATGGGGTAATGGATGTTTTCGTAATTTTCAATAAGCAACGAAAGTACATCTGCCTCATCACCGGCAGGAGTATTGGGTTTGGCATCAAAAATTTTCTCTAAACGTAATAATGCCCTTTCGTAATCTGCCTTTGTTTTAATTGGTTTAATGCTCATAATTCAAAGTTATATTGTTGTCGAATCTATTTTATCATATTCCCGGTGTGTTCCGATAAACCGGATAAATGCCCATTGCAGAGAATAATTAAATTTTACTACCAATCTATAATCATTACCTTTTATATTAAACACCACCCGGTTATCTGCAATAATACTGGCATTGGCATACATTTTCTTTATATCATTCGGCGACTTCCATTCGGCATTACTGGCTGTTTGATACCACGTTTTAAGATACTGCTCACAATCCCGGTGTTTTTCCCAAAACCCGCGCAACGTACTTTTAGCGATAATTCGTTTCATGTAAACCAAAAATAGTGAAAAGTTCTTGATTTGGGAACTTATTTGATAAAATAATCTGCCCTCCCCACTATCCACCCTCAAAATCCCCTGTTTAAAACAGGCAATGTGCTACCGGCAAAATGCCCTAACATTCGGTTTTAAATTACGGGTAAATGCGTGTATTAAAATTTGGTGGCACTTCAGTGGCCAATGCAGAAAACATGAACAAGGTAATTGCCATTGTTCAGCAAACTTTAAAACACGGGCCTGCCATGGTAGTAGTTTCAGCCCTGGGCGGAACTACGGATGTTTTAATTGATGCCGGCAAACTGGCCGCGGCTGGCAACGACTCATATAAACAAAAATTAAGTGTTATTGAACAACGCCACCTTACCTGCATAAAAGAATTGGTACCGGTTGCCCACCAAAGTGCCGTGCTGAGCGAAATAAAAACAAAGTGTAACGAGCTTGAAGCCATTTGCGAAGGCGTGTTTATGCTCGGCGAATTATCGGCCCGCACCTTAGACCGGATAGTAAGTTTTGGCGAGTTGATGTCTTCGGTTATTATTTCACATCAGCTAAAATCGCTGAACATCGCTCACCAGTGGGCCGATTCGCGACAGCTGATTGTAACCAATTCAAACTTCGGTTTTGCGGCCGTTAATTTCGAGGCTACCAATCATAAAATTCAGGATTTCGTAAAAACACATCCGGCGCAGCTTTATCTTTTCCCCGGCTTTATTGCTTCCGATGCACATGGGGTTACAACTACCTTAGGCCGCGGAGGTTCAGATTATACTGCCGCTATTTTCTCTGCCGCAGTATCCGGAAAAAATCCCGAGCCGCTGGAAATCTGGACAGACGTTAGCGGCATGATGACCGCCGACCCCCGCCTGGTGCAAAATGCCAGGGTGATTCCGCATACCTCTTACCAGGAGGCTATGGAGCTTTCGCATTTTGGAGCCAAGGTTATTTATCCGCCCACCATTCAGCCTGCCATGAGCAAAGGCATTCCGATACTTATAAAAAATACCTTTTCTCCGGATGACAGCGGAACCCTGATTGAACAGGTAAAAGCAGGTTCCCCCTTCGGGGGTCAGGGGGCCGTGACTGGTCTTTCGAGCCTTGGAAAAATATCTATGCTACTGCTTGAAGGTAGCGGCATGGTGGGCATACCGGGTTTTTCGAAAAGATTATTTGAAGCCCTGTCTGATGAAAAGATAAACGTCATCCTCATCACACAAAGTTCATCCGAACATTCCATCTGCGTCGCTATTGATGAAGTAAATGCCGCCAAAGCCAAAGAAGCCATTGATGAAGAATTCGATTACGAGATAAACACCGGCAAACTGAACCCCCTTGAAGTTGAAAATGGGTTGGCGATAGTAGCACTGGTAGGCGATAGCATGAAAAACCATCCCGGTATAAGCGGACGTATGTTTAGCGCCCTTGGCAAAAACGGGGTTAACATCCGCGCCATTGCACAAGGCTCTTCGGAAAAAAATATCTCAGCCGTTATTAGCGTGGCCGATGTAAAAAAAGCAATTAACGTTTTGCATGAAGAGTTTTTCGAAACCACATACAAGCAGCTTAACCTTTTTATAGCCGGTGCGGGCAATGTAGGTAAGCGCTTATTTGAGCAGTTGAAAACACAACATGCTTATTTGCTGAAACACCTTCGCTTACAGTTGCGCGTTGTGGCTATTGCCAACAGCAAAAAAATTGCCATCAACGAAGAAGGCCTCGACCTTAACAAATGGGAAGATGAACTGAAAAATGCGCAGCCCATGACTATAGCCGGGTTGGCCGATTTTATCCGCGAAAAGAATTTGCGCAATTCAGTGTTTGTAGATATCACTGCTAACCATGAAGTGGCCGGTACCTATGCAGGCCTGTTGCAAAAAAGTGTTTCGGTAGTGGCTTGTAATAAAATCGCCAGTTCATCGCCCTACAGCAATTACGAAAAGCTTAAACAACTGGCTAACGAATTCAATACTGCATATTTATTCGAAACCAACGTAGGCGCCGGCTTACCCATCATAGGTACCCTGAACGATTTGCGCAGCAGTGGCGATGAGGTATTGAAAATGCAGGCGGTACTATCGGGCACCTTAAATTTTGTGTTCAATAATTACGATGGCACCCGCCCTTTTGCCGAGGTGGTTAAACAAGCACAGGACGAAGGCTACACTGAACCAGACCCGCGCTTAGACCTGGGCGGCGTAGATGTAATGCGCAAAATACTAATCCTTAGCCGCGAAGCCGGTTATAAAATGGAGATGGAAGAAATCAGCAATGACGTGTTCCTTCCTGAATCATGCATGAAGGGCACCGTAGCTGATTTTTATAAAGAGCTGGAGAAACATGAAGGGCATTTCAAAAAACTGTACGATGCCGCAGCAGCCAAAGATTGCAAACTAAAATTTGTTGCCCAGTTTGAAAACGGCAAAGCCGCAGTAGGCCTGCAGCACATTGGTAAGGAGCACGACCTCTATCACTTATACGGCAAAGACAACGTAGTGCTGTTTTACACCCGCCGCTACGTGCAGCAGCCATTGGTAATTAAAGGAGCAGGAGCAGGAGCGGAGGTAACTGCCTCCGGTGTATTTGCTGATATTATCCGTAGTGCGGGGAAGTAAATACACAAATACGGGGACGCTGATTTATTATGATAATTATGATTAAATACAATTTTAAATACTTATTCAATTAAACTTATTAACATTAATTTCTACTTTTGAACATTTTTTTTAATTTTCATTAGTTATATACATTAACCATTTTTCTATCATAACTTGCAAATCATAATCATCATAATAAATCAGCGTCCCCAAAAACCCAAAAAATGAAACAGATTACAGTACATGCCCCCGCAACCGTTGCAAACATTGTTTGCGGTTTTGATGTGCTGGGGCTTGCGCTGAACAATCCTTACGATAAACTGGTAATGCGCCTGTTGCCCGAAAAAACCATCCGTATTATCAATAAAGATAACTTCATGCTCCCCGTGGAACCCGAGAAGAACGTATTTGGCGGAGCCCTGCTGGCCATGATGCGCGAGCTGGACGATAATATTGGTTTCGAGATTGAAAGCACTAAAAACATTATGCCCGGGAGTGGAATTGGTTCAAGCGCAGCCAGTGCCGCAGGTGTTGTGGTGGGCGCTAATCATTTGCTCAATAACCGTTTTAGCAAAACCGACCTGGTGCGGTTTGCAACTTATGGCGAGCAAGTAGCTTCCGGTGCCCGACATGCCGATAATATTGCCCCATGCATTTATGGCGGCGTTACACTCATCCGTAGTAACGACCCGCTCGATATAATTCCCCTCAACTTTCCGCCTTTGTTTGTTACGGTCATTCATCCACAGCTAGAAGTGAAAACTTCCGACGCTCGTCAGATACTGAAAAAGCAAATCCTGCTTAAAGATGCCATTACCCAATGGGGAAACGTGGCTGGCTTGGTTGCCGGTTTTATGAAGGAAGATTATGAACTCATTGGCCGCTCACTGCATGATGTATTAATTGAACCGGTGCGCAGTATGCTCATTCCTGGTTTTGACGAATTAAAAAAACGAAGCATTGAAGCCGGTGCTTTAGGTGGCGGTATTTCCGGCTCCGGCCCATCGGTATTTATGTTGAGCAAAGACGAGGCCACTGCTAAAAAGGTAGAGCAAGCCATGCGCAGTGTTTATGAAAAAATCGGGGTTGATTTTCATATTCATTTAACTACAGTAAACAAAAGTGGTGTTGATGTGATTAACGCCGGACAAAAATAATTCTGCAAAATAAAATTTTCCGTAAGCAATGCAGGCTAAGGCTATTATCCGAATAGCTGATGTAATATTTCTTCCCTGGTCTGGCCCAGATGCATAGCAACACCAGAAATAATAGCAGACAAAGTTCCAATTTTAAGGGGCGAATGATTGGGTATAGTAATGTGATGTTCTCCTTTTTGTTGAGTGGTTATTCGTATATGGCTACCCACTTGACGCGTAGGCTCATATCCATACCTTTTCAAAAGTTTCAATAAGTCGTTGCCTGAAATATCCCTTGGAATTTTCATACTGCAAAAACCTCATCTCTCACAAAATGAAAACGTATTAATTTAGGAAGCTTGTCAATATCAAAATGACATCTCACTGCATCCTTTACAAGGTTCTTTAAATCTTCCAGCGTTTCGGCTTGCGTAATTATACTTTCACTTACAGCTTTGGCAATAAAGCCACCTTCATCCGCTTCTTCAATCAAAAAAATGATCTCACTCATAAACCTTATTTTTACTAAAATACGGAGTTCCTTTGAGGTTTCAAAAACCAATCCGCTTATTTTGGGCGATACTGGAACCAGTTTAATTTGACAGTACACAACTTTTGATTATTCACTTTTGTAAGTGCTGGTCTTATCGCAAGCTCTTGCGCATTTATTATCTCTTTAGTTTATATAATGTTCTATTATTCACGTGCATCCCTTGAAATTCCGCCGCCTCTGTAACTGCGGTATATCCATTCCATGGTGTAGTACAACCATCTCCGACTAAAATATAATTGGGTAAACTGTCTACTGCTAATAAATATAGGGGTGAATCTTCTTCAGCCTCACCTCCTCCAAAAAACGTCCAATTGCCGCCGAATCCATGATCTTGAATTACAATTACATTGGGCGTTTTGCCAGCATCTTTAAGAACTTTATAAGTTTGAACCGCGTCCGTTCTTAAATAGATGAACATAACCTTCTTTCCTTGGGCGTTTTGAAGAATTAATTTTACTCCACCTGCATTTACCGGGTTGCCAAATTCTCTGCTTCGAGGATTCCCGTGCCAAAAATTTTCCCAGCTGTTTTGGTTAAAATCTTCGGGATATAGTTCGCAAGAACGGGTTATTTCCCAACCGTGCAAATGACTAACGATTTCCTCCGGTGCAAAATGTTCAGACCCGTAATCTGCATAAATCACAAAATCAATGGTACTATTATTCAAAAACAATTCCAGCGGGCTATAATCATTTCCTGACCCGGGGTAGTAGAGTATTTTCCCAACGTTAGGATTTTGTTGAAGGTATTGTTGTGGCATTTCCATAAGTTTAAAAATTTGATAAATACAAGGAACCTTAATTATTTGGTGTGAACCAATATGTCGAACCTGAATAATTCACTTTTAATGTATCAGAACTCAATTTTACATTATACGTTTCATTTGTTCCAATGGACAATACTCCAGAATCATTACCAAACTTTATAATCCCAGGAGATTCTATTGCTGTTAACGCAAGTGGTGAACTATTTAGATTTATTGCAACATATCCAAATGGATCCAAACCTTTTGTATTTGGAGTGTCTACTATTTCAATTGATGGGATAGAAGAATTGGGTCCATAAATATTATACTATGGTGTATCAAAAATACCATACTGGTGAGTGATAGGAGTGTCTGCTTTCTTACAAGAATAGATTAACACAACTAACACTAAGAGGGGGATTAAGTTTTTCATATGGTTTGATTTTACTACAAACGTATAAAAATTCGGCAGATATACCCTCAGAACAAGTAGAGGATAAATGTTGATTTTTTATGATTTTTGAAACTGACCTTACCATCCGAAATGCAATTTATACATTTTACTTTTCTTAACAAAAAGAGGGATGACATTAAGCCATCCCTCTTTTAATTTAGGGGATTCGGTTGCCCCGTCTACCTTATTGCTTGACCCCAATATAGGTTTGTGTAACCACTGAGCCATTGTAGGTGATATTCGTAGAACTGGCAAAAGAGTTACCTGACGACAAAAATGCGCCGTTTACGCTTGGGCTGGTGTTGTAGGTCGGATTTCCGACCAGGCTTACGCCGCCACTTGTTGTCTGCTGTGGGATGGAAAATGTATAGCCATTAGCGGTGGCCGTAACGGTAGCTGTAAAAGGAATGATTGCATTGTTAATCGGTGATACCTGGATTGTTTGGTTATCAATCCTCGTAACGGTGATGCTTTCGCCGGTCGAATCATAATTAACCCCACCGGAGATGTCTACAAAAGAGCCATAGTAGGTTCCTACCAGATTCGTAGTTAAATCCGTGGAATCTTTCCCGCATGAAGAAATGAATACTGTAAAGATGACCGCAATAGCAGCCAAGGTGAAAATGTTTTTCATAAAAAATGGGTTTTGTTGCTGATATAGCCCCATCAGCGGTTAGTTAAAAAGAGCGCAGGCTAATAACTACACCGCTATTCTGGCACTGATAGCCAAGCAATACGACAAGTTACGCCTGCGCCGAACCGCAGACGTTAAACTTATTCTTGTGTTGCTTGAAATTACCAGTTTCGAATAGCAAGAATAGATAACGCTTTATCTTAAAAATATCTCTTAGTAATGCTTTATAGGCATTCAGTTTTAGGTTAATAAATGATGGAATTATTACTGTATAATCAGATTTTGGCAATAGGTTTTACCAGCCTGCAAAACCTTAGCTACATAAATCCCTTTGGCCAGTTGTCTAACATCTATGTTGTTGGCCGTACCGGTACATTCGCGAGTGATTATTTCACGTCCGGTTAAATCGTAAAGATTAAAGACAAGCGGCTCTGTACCATCAGTGGTAACTGTTACCATGTTGGTTGCCGGATTTGGATACAATGATACTGTGGTGCTATTTATTGTTTGAATCCCCGTTGTAACAGCACTAATACCTAAAGAATCAACGCCTATTGTGTAGCCATCTCCTGTGCTTCCGGTATAATTAGCGGCAGTAACTCTTATAATGAGGTATGTATAAGCATCGGATGGATTGCATGTAAATGTATATACGCTCCATTTAGGGGCAGAGAGCGAATTAATCACCGTGTCTTGAATCACTGGGCTCGTCCATAATGCCACCACTGGCGAGCAGGAATCATAGCCTGCACAAATTTGGCACACTGCCCCAGTTTGACTGGTTAAATTGCACAGGGCGACAGTTACGGTATAGGGAGCACCATTCCCGGCAAACGGCACGGTCAATTTTTGGCTTACGGCATCAGTCTGGCTTGTATCTCCACCATTGTTGCCATACGAAAGCCCTAAATAGCTATGACCCGCATAGGCAGGAAAAGAATATTGATAAGGTTGAGTTGATGCACCTATACAGGGGTTCCAGTCCGGTGGCGCAAAATTACCTTGCGTCCCTTCGAAAGAGGGGTCTTGAATTATAAAGGTTTGCGCAAACGTTTGGTTGAGGCATAACAATGCAAATGCCGATAAAAGTAGAAGCTTCTTCATAAGAGGAGATAATGGGTTTGGTTCTGCGCTGAACCCGATGCAGAGGTTATAAATGAGAGGCGTGGGTATCAGTAGACATCCGTTACGAGGTACTGGAATACCCAAACTCAAATGCCACCAACCCCACGCCAAAGCGCGAGACCTGATAGCTTTCTTGAGTTTTTGAAATTTTCCAGTTTTCGTAACAAGAAAGGCTAACGCCTAAAATTTTGAACTTTCGTTCTTGCTACAAACATAGTAAGTTGTTTTGAAACATCTGAAACTATTTTATCTGTTTACCTCTGAAGCGGAATGATAAACTACGGCTTAAACAAGCTTTGTTCCCCCAATGCTATTAATTGCATTTACTATGCCCTTAATGGCTGTCGCTTGCGCTGTATCCGTTGGGTCTGGCGTAGTGGATTTCGGTTTTATGGTTGTGGTAGCCTGAGTAGTTGTGGCTTGGCTTTTTACGGTGTCCTCTTTGGTGGAAGTATCTTTATCTGTTGTTGCCACAACCGCTGAATTCTGGCGCTTGTATAAGAAATAACCTCCTATACCCACGCTCGTCAATAAGACTACGAATATACCTATCGTAATAATGGTGGACATTCCACTCTCTCCCGTTCCTGGTGTTTCATTCTGCCCTTCCATTGAACATTTATGGGTTAATTATTTAGGGGCTGATAACATTGAGAAATCAGCGATGCCACCTGGAATCACAGCCGCTTTACCGGTGGTTTTATCTATAGTATACCCCAATATTTGCAGTTGTGTGGATATGTTTTTAGCTGCTGCCTGGTCTGCGGCATTTAAACCGGTCAAGCCCGTGCCAGCGGGATATTTTCCGATAATGTTCAGTAATTGGTCAATTAATTTCTGAGCTTTTGCCGTATCCACTTTGGGGTCTACTTCATTGGCTTTCATTGAGACCTTTCCTATTATGGTAAAGGCAGCAACCGGAGTGGTGAAGCCTATAAACGCAAAAGCCAAATAGCCCTTTAATCCCCATCCGTATTTCACATCAAGAAAACGACCAATTGCAAGGCCAATACCTAACCCAATGAAAGGAGATACAATTTGCACTTTATCATAAGTTGACCAGCCTGGTTTTATACCAACAGCAGCAGGGTTATCGTTATTGTTCATGTGGTTTTTTTAGTAGGGTTCAGGTTACATTAAAATAAGCTTTCCAAATCACTCAAAAGGCTATATGAAGTATTTGCGCCCCTACCAGTATTCCCGGCCATTGCTGCTATGCCATCACCGTTTGCGGGGTCATACGTATATCCCATCCGCATGAGTTGGTTAACCAATGTATTATATTTTGCCATGTCTGAACTGCCCAGGTCGGTATAATTAAGTACTCCGGCAGCATCTATAAGTGCCTTTATTTGGCCTGCGATATTATTCGCCGCACTCTGACTACCTGCATCATTGCTAAACTTATGCTTGGCCTTATGCTTTTTAATCAGTCTTTCAATGCCAAAGAAAAGTTCTGACAATCCACCGGTAGCTGCATCAGCAGCAACTTCGCCAGCGATGGCACCACCATCATTATTAAATTTTTCTGTTTTCTGCCTTTCCCAAGCACTACCATGTTCGTTACGCCACGCCATAAATTTGAGTTTTAGTTGTAAAAATATTTTGTCTCATTACTTTTATAAAGCACCCAGTTTTACTCTGTAAAGTCCATAAACACGAAGAGAAAATCCGCCACTGATAATTGTATATGCAGCATCAGAACACAATACAAATGTTCCGCCGATATTGAGTTCCCTTAATATTCCGGTTCCTGGGCCAGGATTAAATAAGCATGGCGGCAGTCCGGCACTATCAGAGCCATTAGCCCATCCTGTAGCAGATTGAAACATCGGAAACGCGCCGACACTGGTACTTGCCTGTATGACTGGATTGCCTGCCGAAGTTACTATTGGGGTACCTCCTGTTTTGATTGCATTAAAGGTTACGATATCATAAGCTGCTCCAGATGGAGGAATGCCGAGGATTTCAAGGGCTCCTGCATCCGGGTTCTCGAACATTGCTATAATTTCAGCCTGTGTAAATGTTACATCAAACTCCAAAAGCTGTATTCCTCCGCCACCGCCTCCTTGTTGGAAACTGCTTGCTAAACCACCGAAAGTTGCTATCCAGGCAAAAGTATTGCCTAAGTTCAAAGAACCGGTTCCTGTAATCCAGGCGTTGCCATGGGCTGTATTAACCGCAATGCTTGATGCACCGTTTATAGTATCCGCCTCCGATGCTGTTTGAATGGTGATTGGATTAGTTGCCCCCTGACCCGAAAGGTCAGAAACATAAAACTTAATATTTATGTTTTGCAACCCAATGCCCTCCGGTAGAATTAGTAGTGTTGGGGCTTCGCTGGTATCTACAACAAAGTTTACTGTGTCTTCCTGAAGGTTGCCACCGGTTTTCCCAGGTGAGGCATTAGCTAATAGTGTAAGAATGGAGAATGTACCCCCCCCCGAAATTGGTATCAACCTGTTCATAATTAGCCGGTTTTTTATTAAATCAGATATAAATGTATGGTAGCGGGAATGATAAATAGCCGAATCTCCTTAGCCCGATTTTATCAAACCTGGCTAACTTGTAACATTGCCGCGCATTACAAGGCAAATAATCAGACTGTTTTGTTGTTTCAAAACAACTAAATAGATTAGCGGTTAGTGAATGAGCCGATAGACCAAATCTCAGAAAGAGAACAATTCATTAAAGCCTGGCAGGAGGAAGCCAATAGTGTAATTCAGCAGATATCCCCGTCACCAGACGAAATATTTGTAGGATTTATCCGATTCTGGTTTTCTGAGGGTGTAGGCTTATACTATGATAATCTACTTGAGCAACAGTCGAAAACGCGGGAAGAGTATTTGGCTGGCTTAAAATCTATCTCTGAATTATCCTACCTGGAACAAACAATGGGTACGGCACTCTATGAATATTTAAAGCAGGATCCCGATTACAATACCGAAAACTTAGAACTTCAACTTACTCACTTTGGAATGGCCCTTAACGACAAGGCCTTGGAGTTTGACAAATCCCCGCTCGAAGATAAACTGGACATGTTTCGCGCCCGCCGTCTTGCCCTACAAAATAAAATAGCCCTAAAACAAGATGATGCGCGATTTATGAAGACAGCAAAGCCCACTCTTGATTACATCAATAACCGAATAGCCGATTTTGAAAGTATGATTGCAGAAAGAGGAGATTTGAAAAAGGAATCTGAACGGCTGATATTTTTCATTCGTGACAAGCGCAGGTTTTCGGATAAGACCTTAGATGAACTTGCAGAATACCTATCCCTGAACGGAATAATCCGCAATAAGCAGGCCTTCATTGACTTTATACTGGCAAAAGATGTTCAGGTACCCATTCATGCAGATAGCTTACTTTATTACATGGAGGTAATCCGATTACTATATGATAAACATAAAGTGTTAAAGCTGAACAAAGGCAAGGGCTTCCTAAAGCACACCGCACAACATATTCAGGACTTCTCTTTAGAAATTAACCGGTCTAAAATAAGCCAATACCTATCTAACTTACGGTCTAAAACCCCTCCAAATACAACCAAAATGACTGTTTTAGGCGAGTTTATTCAGATGAGAATCAAGTAATTATCCTTTCAGACAGTTTTCAGACCGTTCCAGACTTTTCTTTTTATCGGCTCCCATCACCGGTATCTGCCGGGCGTATGTTTGTTCCGTTGGCTGTGTTATAAGCACAGTTAAAATTTAGATATTTTTTAGAAAATATAAATTACTACGCAAATACATTGCGTAGCGGCGACCTAACTTTATACCTATGAAAAAGACGCTCACATTGAAAGAATTCAGGAAACGCTACGATACCGAAGAAGCTTGCCTGGATAAGATATTCCGCCTGCGTTACGGAAAGTTGGAAGCTTGCCCAAAATGCCATGCCCCGGCTGACTTTAGAAGGGTGGATAAAAGAAGGTGCTATTTTTGCAATAGTTGTGATGCGCAGTTTTATCCAACGGCAGGTACTATATTTGAAAAGACAACAACCCCGCTTGTAGATTGGATGTATATCATGTATCTGTTCACTACAACCAGAAACGGAGTTTCAGCAAAAGAGATTGAGCGCACATTAGGGGTAACCTACAAATGCGCCTGGAGAATGGGTCATAAAATACGGGAATTGATTGGTGTGATTGGCGTAGAGAAGCTTAAGGGTATAGTTGAAGCAGATGAATGTTTTATAGGCCAAAAAGCAAAAAATATGCACCGTAAAAAAAGAGAAGTCGCGGTTGGTTACAGGGAACGTATGGCCAATGTATTTGGTGCTGTAGAAAGAGACGGTAATGTTGTTGCCATGCTTGTCTCTGATACAAAATCAGCAACTCTTTTTCCGGTAATTGAAAATATCATTGAGAAGGGTGCCACTATTTATACAGATAAATCAACCAGCTATGATTCAATGCCTGATAAGTTTTCTCACGATTCGGTAGACCACAATCGGGGTCAGTATGTAAAAGATGGAGTGGTTCACACAAATAATATCGAAAATTTCTGGTCAAATCTGAAACGGACAATTAAGGGAACCCACATCCACGTTTCGCATAAGCACATTCAGAAGTATATTAACGAGTGCGCTTTCCGTTATAATAACCGGGATTCAGCAGATACAATGTTTGAAATGATTTTAAGCAAACTGCCCGAAGTTAAGGCCTAATCGTCTTATGATTTTTTCTTACCTTTCTTGATACTTCCTGCAACTAACGGACGCGCATTAACAATTGCGTGTAGCACTGAATCAAACTGTTCTTCCGTTACCGGTACTTTCTCATTTTCGGGAATGCTGCTATAGAACTCTTCCTTATTCTTTTCAATCTGTTCTCTGCTTAATTTTGGCGTTCTCGTTTTCATACTGTAAAATTATATCTTTATGGTCAGGAATAAAAATGCATGGAAGGCCGGAAAAACCAATATTTTGAAATTTCAAAAATTATAAAAAATCAACATTTATCCTCTACTTGTTCTGAGGGTATATCTGCCAAAAATTCTGGTAGGGGTATTATAATTTCCCCACAAATCAACGACTTACAGAGAACTTAACTTTGCAATGTTAAAATCAAAATTCACCAAAGAAGATATAATCCTGAAAAAACTGGGTGAAAGAATATCCGATTTAAGACGAAACTCAGGTAAAAGTCAAACTACATTCTCTTACGAAATTGGGTGGGATAAACCTAATTTAAGAAAGATTGAGAAAGGTAAAACGAATCCGACCGTTGGAAGTCATTTAAATGTATAGTTTTATTGGCAGGTTACGTCAGTCGGAGAGTCAGATTAATTAATGTCCAAAGATTATACTTCTTGAATCAACATTTTCATCCTGTTCACAATAAAAAGAGAAGCGGGAATTAATGTTTAACCATATTGGCCACTGCAATAACAGCGCCGATAATAGCAAAAATATTTAGCAGCAATGCTCCAAAAACAAACGAAAATGTCCATCTGAGAATTTCCGCTTTCGTGTTGGCCAGGTCTTCTTTTATAACTAATTGATTCTTTACTGCATTAAACTCCTCGGCAACAGCGGTCTTAATGCCTTCCACCACGGCCTGTGCTTCTTTTTCGCCTAATTTAGATTTAAGCGTATTGAACAGCGTTATTTCAGATACTACCATGGTTAAATTTTACTTCAAAAGTAGTTTTTTAATTACATTAAAGCAAGGGGTGCTAACTAAAATCACCGGCCCTGGTTCAACTTTAACTACGCTCTTATTTCTTTTAAAACCTTTTTAGAATCTTTAAACTCGCCTACCGGTCTATTCAGATATTCTTTCAATTCTTCATCGGTGGCAACGCGCCCAATTCCAAATGCCACATCATGGGCACTTAATTTTTTAGGAAGCTCTTTTATCTTAGACATATCTCAACTTTTTCGGAACTAGAAATACGATTGGACAATTACTTAATTCAAAGATAAAGTAAATCATCGTAATTTGAAAGCACTGCACCAGAACAAGTGCTGTACTAAAAAGTAAGCGAAGATTAAGTTGGGAGGTAAAATTATCGCCTCGGTTATTAAAGTTTAAAAAGCTGAAATCGCAACTTGCAATGGCAAGAATATAAAAGCAGATGCTGCAAACAAGCTTCTAAATCTTGAAGTCACAAATTGTGACCTCAACTTGTTGTGTCAAATAAAACTATAGCAATGGCAAAAAGTATTGCAATTCCGGATGAGATAATTATTAATAAAATTTATTTTATCAGAGGCCACAAAGTAATGCTTGACAATGATCTTGCAGAACTTTATGGCGTGGAAACAAAACGACTAAAGGAGCAGGTAAACAGAAATATTAACTGTTTCCCCAAGCACTTCATGTTTGAATTGTCCCATAAAGAATACGAAACTTTAAGGTCGCAAAATGCGACCTTAAAGAGGGGGGCTCATTCTAAATACTTACCATACGCATTTACTGAACACGGAGTCTTAATGTTATCGAATGTGCTCAAAAGCGGCAGGGCTATTGAAATGAGCATTAAGATTATAGACGTATTTGTTAAGTTCCGCGAAATGCTACTCACCCATAAAGATATTTTACTAAAGCTTGAACAGATTGAAAAAAAGATTACCGGCCATGATGAAGAAATACAAATGATATTTTCTGCACTTAAAGAATTAATTGACCCACCTCAGGAACCAAGAAAAAAAATTGGCTTCAAATCAAGCAAAACCAAATAGCGCGCTGAACATCATGCAATACTACAGCACCAATAAAATATCACCCAAAGTAGATTTCAAAGAAGCCACCATTCATGGGCAGGCACCGGATAAAGGACTGTACTTTCCTGAACAGATTCCAGCGCTTTCGAAAAACTTACTGGCGTCGCTGAAGCATACTTCGAAAGCAGATATCGCCTTTGAAGTCATTCGCCCATACGTTGGAGGAACTATCCCTGATACAGAGCTGCATGAAATTTGTGCTCACACTGTCAACTTCGATTTTCCCTTGGTTCAGGTAAATGAAAATATTTCATCGCTCGAATTATTTCATGGCCCAACGCTTGCATTCAAAGATGTGGGCGCCCGGTTCATGAGCCGTTGCCTGGGATATTTCTCGCGAGGCAACAATAAAAAAATTACAGTTCTCGTAGCAACCTCCGGCGATACGGGCAGTGCGGTGGCCAACGGATTTTTAGGAGTGGAAGGAGTGGAGGTTGTTATTCTTTATCCTTCAGGTAAAGTGAGCAAGATACAGGAGCTTCAGTTAACCACACTTGGACAAAACATTAAAGCACTTGAAGTACAAGGCACTTTTGACGACTGCCAGAAAATGGTGAAGCAGGCTTTTACTGATGCTGAGCTGAACCAAAAACTTTTTCTTACTTCTGCCAACTCCATCAACGTTGCCCGCTGGTTACCACAGCAGTTTTATTATTTCTATGCCTTGCAGCAATGGACGGGAGAGGAGCCACCGGTTATCAGCGTGCCCAGCGGTAACTTCGGAAATATCTGTGCCGGACTTTTAGCTGCGGTTTCTGGTTTACCGGTCAAACATTTTGTGGCGGCCTGCAACAGCAACGATGTTTTTACCCGCTACCTCCAATCCGGATTGTTTGAAACTATGGAAGCGGTTGCCACCATATCAAATGCCATGGACGTAGGCAACCCCAGCAATTTTGTTCGCATCCCCGAGCTGTTCGGGCACGATTATCAAAAGATTAAATCCTTCATCAGCAGCTACCGGGTAAGCGATGCAACCACGGCTGAAACAATTCAACGCGTTTTTAAAGAATTTAATTACACTCTCGACCCGCATGGTGCGGTTGGTTATTATGCGCTGGAAGAATTCCTTTGTCATGGTGAGCGAAGCCGAACCATGACAAGCGGGGGGCCAAAAGGGTTATTCCTTGAAACTGCTCATCCATTAAAGTTCAGCGATGTGGTTGAAAAAGCAATTGGACAGACATTGGAAATACCGGCTTCATTGCAACAGCTATTGCAACTAAAAAAACAGAGTGTTGTTGTAAAGCCGGAGTATGATGAATTGAAGAGTTATTTGATGGATAAAGATTAATTCAAGCGTGAAGATAAAGGTGGTCCGTGGTTCGTGGTTCGGCTTCACTCACCATGACATAGGTGGAGGATGGTGGAGGAATAAAATGAAAGGCGAATAACCTGTCATGGTGAGCGAAGCCGAACCACGAACCATGGCAACGGAAACAGAAATACTTAAATCAAAAATTTGCTATGACGAAGTTGTCATAGTGAGCGTAGCCGAACTATGGCAACAAAATTTCTTTACGTCTACATTCTAAAGTGCGCCGATGAGTCATACTACGTTGGCATAACTAATGATGTTGAGTTCAGGGTTGCTCAGCATAATTCAGGCAGGAGCGAAACAGCGTATACCAACTCGCGGCTTCCGGTTGAGTTGGTTTATGTTGAGCAATATGCCGATTACAATTTGGCAATTGCCAGGGAGAAGCAGATTAAAGGTTGGACACGTGCAAAGAAGAAAGCATTGATTGATGAGAATTGGGATAAGCTGAGAGAACTGGCGGTATGTAAAAATGAAACGAGTCATTTGAAAAGAAGGCGAGAATGACCATTGATTGTAGCGTGGCCCGGTGGTTCGGCTTCGCTCACCATGACATAATTTTGTTGATTGGAGACATGAAAAAGAAAGCGGACCCGGCCCTGTCATTGGCAGCGAAGCCGAACTATGAACTAAGGGAAAAAGAAAAAACAGATTGACCGAGTATGTCATGGTGAGCGAAGCCGAACCACTGGCCAAGTGAAATAAAACGATTAGCGAGAAAACAATAATATGCCCATCACCCTCCATACCATCGACATCAAACTGCCGCCGCTCCAAAAGGCTGCCCTCAAAAAATTTATTGCAGCCCAGGGATTGAAGGAAGCAAAAAAGAAACTGCATATCACTTACATTTTCTGCAGCGATGAATATCTGTTGAACATGAACCGGCAGTTTTTAGAACATGATTATTACACCGATATAATCACCTTCCCTCTCAGTGAAACTGAAAAGGAAATCGAAGCAGAGATATACATCAGCATAGACCGGGTGAAAGACAACGCCGAAAAATTCAAAACAGAGTTTTTAGACGAATTGCACCGTGTTATTTTTCATGGTGTATTGCATTTAATGGGCTATAAGGACAAGACCATAGTCGACAAAGAAACCATGCGCAACAAAGAAAACGAGTGGCTGCGCAGGTTTAAAACAGCATTAAAGGGCATTTAAACCAAATAGTACACCGGGAGAATTAGTCGAGCTGTTTTTCCGCACAACTAAATGACAATCAAATAGATGTACTGAAATTGAAGAAGAATGGCCCTTGTTGTCATGGTGAGCGAAGCCGAACCACGAACCAAGATAAAATGTGCCACGTGGAACATGGCATAAAGTCAAAACTGGACGCTCCCAAATGTGCCACGTGGAACATGGCATAAAGTCAAAACTGGACGCTCCCAAATGTGCCACGTGGAACAATTTCTTGTAGGGGCAGACCCATGTGTCTGCCCTGCATTTCTGAATTTAGGAGGCAATTTGATTGTGCCACGTGGAACAATTTTAAACCCCAAGCTTAACAGGTGTTATAGTGCGATAAGCCAAAACAATTTTTAATACGCAGAGTAGTTATCTTTGCGCTCTAAAACCAAGAAGTGTTTAAAGAATACGATGTAATAGTAGTAGGCGCCGGCCACGCCGGTTGCGAAGCAGCGGCGGCCGCAGCCAATATGGGCAGCAGCGTTTTGCTGGTAACCATGAACATGCAAACCATTGCCCAAATGAGTTGTAACCCCGCCATGGGTGGAATTGCCAAAGGACAAATAGTGCGGGAGATTGATGCGCTGGGAGGTTACTCAGGCATTGTTTCAGACAAAAGCATGATACAGTTTCGCATGCTCAACAGGTCTAAAGGCCCGGCTATGTGGAGTCCAAGAACACAAAACGACCGCATGTTATTTGCCGCTGAATGGAGAAACATGCTTGAACAAACCCCCAATGTAGATTTCTGGCAGGATATGGTAGGGGGTTTGCTGGTAAAAGATGGCCGCGCTTGTGGTATTAAAACAGGCATGGGTATCGAAATCCCAGCCAAATCTGTAGTGCTTACCAATGGTACTTTTTTAAATGGACTGATTCATATTGGCGAGAAGAACTTTGGTGGGGGCAGGGCAGGAGAGAAGGCCGCCCATGGAATCACCGAACAACTAGTCACTCTCGGATTTGAATCAGGCCGGATGAAAACAGGCACCCCACCCCGTATAGACGGCCGGAGTTTGGACTATACCAGGATGGAAAGGCAGGACGGCGATGAAGATGTAACCGGATTCTCCTTCAAGGAGGGAGTAAATCCTTTTAAAAACCCAGCTAATAAACTCGTTCAACGCAACTGCTGGATGACCTATACCAACCAAAAAGTGCATGACCTGCTAAGGACGGGCTTTGATAAATCCCCCATGTTTTCGGGTAGAATTAAGGGGTTAGGCCCCCGTTATTGCCCCTCAGTAGAAGATAAAATAGACCGTTTTGCTGATAAAGACAGGCACCAGTTATTTGTTGAGCCTGAAGGATGGAGCACCGTAGAGATATACGTTAACGGTTTCTCAACCTCCTTGCCTGAAGACGTACAATATAAAGCCCTGAAAGAAGTGCCCGGCTTTGAGAACATGAAGATGTTCCGCCCGGGCTATGCCATTGAATACGACTATTTCCCACCCATGCAGCTAACCCAAAGCCTGGAGACCAAGCTGGTGAAAAACCTGTTCTTTGCCGGGCAAATAAATGGTACCACCGGCTATGAAGAAGCCGCCTGCCAGGGATTAATGGCAGGAATTAATGCACACAGGGCCGCAAAAGAAGAAGCACCGGTAGTATTGGGTAGGTCAGATGCTTACATAGGAGTGCTGATTGACGACCTGATAAACAAAGGAACCGAGGAACCTTACCGCATGTTTACCAGCAGGGCAGAGTATAGAATACTGCTGCGCCAGGACAATGCCGACCTGAGATTAACCGAAATTGGCCATCAAATTGGCCTTGCAGATAATCAACGCTTGCAAAACGTTAGGGCAAAAAAGGAAGCCATCAAGGCAATAGGGGAGTTCATTTCCAACTACCCGGTTAGCCCTGATACAATTAATAGTGCACTGATTGAAGTAGGGAGCGCCGAAATAAACCAAAAAATTAAGCTCGATAGGCTGCTTGCCAGGCCACACGTAGATCTTCCTTTACTGCAAAAAGCATTACCCGAGTTAAAAACTATGCTGGATAAATACAGCAAAGACGTAGTGGAATCGGCCGAAATAGAACTGAAATATGCCAGCTATATACAAAAGGAGGTCGAACTGGTTGAGCGTATGGGTAAGATGGAGAATATTAAACTGGAAACAGACTTCGATTATTCAAATCTGAAGTCCCTATCTATTGAAGCCAGGCAAAAACTAGCGAAGATAAAACCCACTTCACTGGGTCAGGCAAGCAGAATAAGCGGAGTTTCACCTGCTGATATGTCAGTATTACTGGTCCACATGGGCCGCTAAAGCACGTTCGTGAGAAAAAGAAAGGATCTTTTGAAGATTATTGCTACCCTGAATTGGGTGATGGTATTGCTATTTGCCATAACATTCAGCAACTGCGCCAATGAGAAAAATCCGGAAGGAGGAAAGAAAGATACTACTCCACCCAAGGTAAAAAAGATGTCACCGCCCAATAAAAGCCTCCATTTTACAGCCACCAAAATCGACATTACCTTCGATGAATTCATTAAAGCAACCGGTTTTGCGCAAACTTTAATATCCCCTCCGCTTGATAAAAAACCCGATTATAAGGTATCCGGTAAAACATTAACCATCAAATTCAAAAGCCATTTACGCGACAGTACCACTTACACCATCAATTTTGCAGAAGATATTAAGGACTTAAACGAAGGCAACATCCTCAACAATATTACCTACGTTTTCTCTACCGGTGCCTTTATCGATTCGCAAAAAGTGAGTGGAAAAATAATATTGGCCAAAGATAACACCCCTGCAGATGGAGTGATTGCTTCACTTTACCCGGTTGATTCCATCAACGCAATCAGAAAATCAAAGCCCTATTATTTTGCCAAAACCGATAAGACGGGAAATTTTAAAATCAATAATATCAAAGCCGGCCAGTACCGAATATTCGGGTTAAAAGATCAGAATTACGATTACCTGTATAACCAACCTAACGAATTGATAGCTTTCAGCGATACAATTTTGGACCTAAGAGACACTTTACCTAAAACAGTGGAGCTCCGTTTATTTGAAGAACGACATGGCAAGCTAAGTTTTATGGGCGAAAAGGCCATGAAGCCAGGATTTGTGCAATTATACTTTTCGCAGCCACTGAAATCACTTACGCTCGAGTCAAATATCAGCACAGATAAAGATTTTTACTATTTCAATGCCACCAAAGACACTATAAACTATTGGTATTCAGCATATTCCGAGAAAAGGGCCAAATTGTTCCTCGTGGCAAATGATACCCTGAAAGACAGCGTGAGAATCACATTACAAAATATTACTGCTGATTCAATAATACGAAATCGTAAATACGCATTAACCCCTGATTTTCAATTAAATAAAGGCGCATCAGCAGCATCCAGCAAAGAAATAATTAATACTCAAGAGCTGTTTAAACCGCTTAAAATTTCTTTCACCTATCCTATCACAGGAATAAACTCCGCTAAGGCCTTTCATTTATTCGAGGATTCTGTTAAAAAAGACCTGCCTGTTAAATTCAGTATTGACTCGCCCGGTAAACAGGCTCTGGTTTTCGATTTCCCGAAAACCGAGAACACCAACTATACTCTCGATGTTCCGGACTCGGCCTTCCAGGATTTATTCGGCACGTGGAACACCGCCTTTAAATACAAGTTCAAAACAACCAGCAAAGACAATTACGGAAACCTGAACGTAATTCTAAAATCCCCGCACCCCGAAAAAAATTACATAGTAAAAATCCTTGATGCAAGCACCGATGCCCTGATTGCCGAAATTCATATCGGTAATGAAACAGAAAAAAAATTACTGATAGAGAACGTTCCGGCAGGAACGTACAAAATAATTGCCATTGACGATGCCAATAATAACGGCGTATGGGACACTGGTAACTTTAAAGAAAAAATACAACCTGAGCGAATCATCACATTTAAAGATACCTATAACCTTAAAGGGGGCTGGGATTTGGATATAGAAGTACGGCTGTGAATACAGTATTAAGTATAGAGTATTTAGACAAAGGCAAACACCCTTTCCGATAAGTTTTCTCCGATGAACCAATCCTCAAGTCTCAATACTTTATACTCAATACCAAATACTCCTCTTTGCTTTGCAAAAAATAGCACGTATCCTTGCATCATGGCACTGGTAATTCCTGTTCACGGCATACACCCTAAATTTGGAGCAAATTGCTTTTTGGCAGAAAACAGCACCGTGGTTGGTGATGTTGAAATGGGTAACGATTGCAGCGTTTGGTTTACTGCTGTTGTACGTGGAGATGTGAACACAATCCGTATTGGTAACAAAGTGAACATACAGGATGGCGCCATCCTGCATTGCACTTATCAAAAAGCTTCCGTAACCATTGGCGACAATGTATCCATAGGCCACCGGGCCATAGTGCATGGCTGCACTATACATAACAATGTTTTAATAGGTATGGGCGCCATTGTAATGGACCACGCCGTAATAGGAGAGAACAGCATTATAGCCGCCGGCGCCATCGTTTTGGAAAATACCATCGTGGAACCTGGTTCTATTTACGGTGGCATACCCGCTAAAAGGATTAAATCAGTTGACCAGGAAAAGTTTACCAGGATGATTCAACGAATTAGCAATAATTATATTATGTATTCGGGATGGTTTAAGTCGCCGGACATTAATGACAAATAAACGCACACATGGAAGATTTGAATAAACAGGAGGAAGTTGTTTTGGTAAATGAGAACAATGAAGTATCAGGCTACCTCGAAAAACTGGATGCCCACCAACAAGGATTATTGCACCGCGCCATCAGCGTAATTATATTTAATGCCCGGGGAGAAATGCTGATACAGCAACGCGGCCTTAAAAAATACCACTGGGCCGGTATCTGGAGCAATACCTGCTGCAGCCACCCACGCAAAGGCGAAACATTTAAAGAGGCCGCCGAACGCAGATTGTTTGAGGAGCTTGGATTTAAAACCCCCCTTACCGAAGCCTTCCACTTTATCTATAAAGCATACGACCAACCAAGTGGCCTGACCGAGCACGAATACGACACTGTTTTTACCGGAACCTACAACGATACTTTCGAGTTTAATAAAAATGAGATTTCCGCTATTAAATGGATACAACCGGCAGAACTTGAAAAAGACCTGGAGCATAGCCCCGAAAAATATTCATTCTGGTTCAAGATTATTATGAATGAATTAAAAAATCAAAAAGTATTTTAATGTGAGTTATGAATTAGATTTCTGTCTGGCGCACTATATTGTATGGTTCTCCCATCTCTATCAGGTTACAATGCGCAGCTTTGTTTCCTGATGGAGAAGGGAGATGCCGAAGGCAGAGGGATGAGGCCGGGAAATTGCATATTTCATGTATTTGCACCATAAACAAACACTTTAAAATCAACCCGTTCGTTTCATTTTAATCCATTACCATGCACCTCATCTCCTCCGAAATAGAACAGTACATTGAGCAGCACTCATCGCCCGAAGAGGCAGTATTAAAAGAGCTTAACCGCGAAACCTATGTAAAAGTGCAAATGCCCAACATGCTATCGGGCCATTTGCAGGGGCAGTTTCTTGAAATGCTGAGCCGGATGCTGCACCCGAAAAGAATTTTGGAAATCGGCACCTTCACCGGTTACTCCGGCATGTGCCTGGCAAATGGTTTACCGGACGATGGGCTTTTGTACACCATCGATATTAATGAAGAACTACAGCCCATGGTTGAAAAATACATTAACAAAGCCGGGTTTTCCAAAAAAGTAAAACAACTGATTGGCGATGCCCGCCAGATTATTCCAACGCTTGATGAACCCTTCGACCTTGTTTTTATTGACGCCGACAAAATAAATTACAGCACCTACTACGACCTGGTTTTTGACAAAGTACGCACCGGTGGCTATATCATAGCCGATAACGTTTTATGGAGCGGAAAAGTACTGGCCGAAAAAAAAGACAAAGACACCACCGCCATTGATGAATACAACAAAAAAGTGGCCGCCGATACGCGCGTAGAAAACTACATTTTACCGCTGCGCGATGGTTTGAATATTGCACGCAAGCTTTGAGTTTTACAATACAGGAGACGCTGATTTTTTATGATGATTATGATTGAAGGCAAAAACCATAATTATAAAAGTAAATATCGCACGTTTTTCCCGGCTGTTTACTCTGTATTCCACCTCCGTGCGAAAAAGGTATTCCGGTATTACTTCCAGAAATCATAATCACCATAAAAAATCAGCTTGCCGCCTTTTCAAACCTTGTTTTGCACAAAAAAAGCTACGATGTTGCGCTAACGCACAACATTAGGTAAACATCCTCCGTTACATTATACAGCTATGTGCCATATTTTCGATATTGGCAAATACTGTGTAATACCATGAAACCAATAATCACCATAAGCTGCCTGTTTCTTCTGCTGCAAACAGCATGCGGCCAGATGAAACAGGACATTGCAAATTATATTGAAAAATATAAGAGCATTGCTTTGGAAGAAATGGTGCGCTGTAAAATACCCGCCAGCATTACCCTGGCGCAAGGCCTGCACGAAAGCAGCTATGGCAAAAGCAAACTATCTGCCGAAGCCAATAACCACTTCGGCATTAAGTGCAAAGATGAATGGGATGGAAAAAAGTTCTACCAAAACGACGATGCACCTAACGAGTGTTTTCGCGTTTACGACCACGCCGAAGATTCATACGCCGACCACTCGGATTTCCTGGTTACCCGCTCCCGTTATGCCGAATTATTTCAGCTACCTATCACGGACTATAAAGCCTGGGCACACGGCCTGAAATTATGCGGATATGCCACCAATCCCAAGTACGCCGAAATACTGATAAAGACTATAGAAGACTATAACCTCTCCTCATTCGACCAGCAGGGATTGGCTATGGTAGCTGAAAAGGAAAAACAAATGCAACCCCTGCTCACCACAGACCAACCGGTGCAGGCCAAAGCCGAAGCGCCCCAAACCACAGTAGTAGTAACGCCAGCCAAAAGCTCGCCGGCGCCAGAAGCAAAACACACACCATTTACCAAAGCAACCAGCACCGCTTTTGTAACGGTACATGAAGATGCCACCAAAAAAGAATTTATAGTAAACGGCAGCAAAGCGATAAAAGCCGAAGGAACTATTGACCCGCTTGCCATAGCCTATAATTACCAGATACAATATGCACAAGTACTCGCTTTCAACGATATAAATGAAGGCGATAAATTTAAAGACGGCGAAAACATATTTTTACAAACCAAAAGAGCCAAAGGCGGCGACCCAATATATGTAGTTCAGCCCGGCGAAAGCATGCACCACATCTCCCAAAAACTGGGCGTCAAATTAAAAGAGTTGTATCAAAAAAATGCCATGGCCCTGAACGACCAGCCACTTGCAGGAGAAACCCTCTACCTGCAGGAAAAGCGTCCTGGTCCGCCAAAAACAATGGCGTACAGCGACTTTCTGAAATCCCAGGCCTCAGGTAACAGCAGCACCCCCTCTTTAACAGCAAGTGCAAGCACCGATAACAGCGTACCCATAATAGCTAAACAAACTTACAGTTCACAATACAAAGTTGAACCCAGCGATACCCTCTATTCCATCGCCAAAAAATTTAATACAACGGTGCAACAATTACGCGCGCTCAACAATCTCGATAATACAGCGCTTCATCCGGGGCAAACTTTAGTGGTTGGGAAATAAGACCAATCTGCTTTCGTATAGATGCCAGCGGCATCATATATTTATAGCCACGAACGCGGTAATGTTCCCCGACACCAGCGGTGTCGCATAAAGGGAAACCTGACATAACCGGTAGTTTTTATACGATGCCTCTGGCATCGAACCCTCCTTTTGTGCATTGGGCTATAAATATGTTATCGCCCTGCGATAAAACCTAATACAACATTACCTACAACACAAAAATCAAAACGCTTATACACCAGCCGGTATATAAGCGCTTTAAGTTTATAGTTTAACTTCAGCTTAATGCGTAAGGTCGTACTCCTTAAATCCGTTTTGTATGTTCAAATCCTTTTTGGTAAGCGACAGGATGTTGAACATCCTTACTGTGGTATCGCTTCCGCCACCCAGCAGTTCAAGGTCTTCTTCGCTGTTTATCAGCGCCCAGGTACCGGTACCGGCATAAGGAGTAACGGTCGTATCCACAAATCGGATAGTATCACGTTTAATTGCAGTCCATGCAGTATCAGCTGTGTTCGTCCAGAGCGTATCCGGAGCTTGTATAATAAAACCCGGCACAAAGGTATA
>Ga0182030_10004210_pt1 | contig 30676 bp, 35 predicted proteins | sample 812S3MmetaG_FD_121299 | JGI IMG/M metagenome (GOLD analysis project Ga0182030, IMG submission 121299) | Permafrost microbial communities from Stordalen Mire, Sweden - 812S3M metaG (Illumina Assembly) | ecosystem: Environmental > Terrestrial > Soil > Wetlands > Permafrost | place: Sweden...
ATCAATTAATCAGGCACAGAAAATAAAAATAAAATTTTCAGAGCACCACCCGCAGCAATTCGGAGGGTCCGAAGGCGGGGAAAGATGGAAGACGAATCTGGTGGCCTTTTCAATATCGAAGTTGATGAGGAGTCAGGGGAAGATGTTCATGAGACGGAGAAAGTGAAGGTTCCTAGGGATTTCCAGTCTGAGCAGAATTTTGAGAGGCAGAAGTGGGAATGGAGGCCTAAGTGTGAAATTGGTGAGGTATGTTCTTTTTCATTAAATATTTTGAAAATTGGAGCAGAAGGTAATGTTTTAAAAGATTTGGAAGACATTGAAACTACCAATTAACAATCCGTCGAAACCAGTGTCTCAGACGATTTTACATGCTATTGAGGAACTGTATTTCTTTAGGAGGTATGAGGAGGCTATAAGAGTTACGGAGGATGCGTTGAGGGGAAAGTTGAATGGGGAGTTTAGAAAAGTGGTGGAAGGTTATAGGGAGAAGTGTGAGGCCAAGATTAGAGAGAAGGCAAAAACTTGAGGTTGGAGGTATGAGAGACAATTATGATACCCAATATGAAGTTCATCTGTCGCAGAGATAGCATATACCGATTCCAGTGCAGAAAATATATGTCTGGCGTCAATAGACCAAGATCTCGTCAGTCACAACAACAATGTCTCCTTGAGCTTGTATGTTCAGAGCGAAGTAGCATTAGATTATGATCTAGCCTCTGTCTTCTATATACCGTCTTGGCCTCTCCCTCTTCTAAAGTACACCGCCAATCATACAATTCTCTATTAGTCAAAGAGGCCAACCCAAACTCCATAGAACCTGTATATTCGGTATCATCCCAACTCCTAAACTCCAAAGTTGACTTTTGTATACCCATCCCTATCGCAATGCTGCCAAACGCTCTAATAAGCAACGCTAATCGAGAATGAATGAGGAAATCGTGTAGTCGTAAAAATGTCTAGAATGCTTGCGCATCCGCTGGTCCGTCTATGCCGTGATCTTTTGCTCCCGGCTCTGCTCTTTTTTCTTCTCCTCACTAAAGACCTTCCTACTCATCTCGAGCACTGCTTCGAACCCTTCCTTTCCTTTCCGGGCATTCTCGGAGAACCGGCAAACTGACGCTTCCTCCACAGCGTTCTTGATCTTTTGCCATCCACCACATAGCGCAGTGATCTTCGCGTCTTGTACGAATTGTGTTTTCGTAGAGGAAAGAGGCTTGTAAACGACAGTTTCTTGAACATTCAGGATATTTGAGAAGGTCATGTTGGAGGAAGTCATGGTGACTTGCTTCGAGGCCGGATCAACGTAGGAAATTTCGAATACGTGGGAAACGTCTGTGCCTCCCATCAATGAATTTAACCATTTCGGAGCACTTTGTTTGCAGGTGATAAGACGTTCGGTTCGTAACTATCTAAATGTTAGTTTCCATCTCAAAGCAAGCGTAGCTGGAGACGTACAATTCCCGTTTCGGGATCCACATGTCGCGATAATGTGTCGACTGCTATTACGTGCGTTGATTTATCGTTCCATGGGCAGTATTTCCTCCAGTTCGCGGTCGAGACTTCTTCCCAGGAGTAATCGAACGTGCAGTCATTCGAAAAGACTTTCATTTTGCTCGTGTGTGCGTTGCAGGACTAGTAAATCCCCGTTTCCGGTCGCGGTGATACTATTTCTGGCCTTCGCAGTTGAGATGGAGGTTGAGATGTGGTGGAGGCCGTAATATTGGGGGGGTTTCCAGTGAAGGTCTTGTTTGAACAAAATCGATTCGAAAGGAAAGCACAACGATGATATGAAGAAGATCGTAGATGAGAGATTTCTGTCAATTAAATCCTCAATCGCGAATGTCCGGGATGCAAATTCCTTAGCGCGAAGGCGAAAAATCAAATGGCTTTGCCGAATCGGCTTGGCCATTTTTTCCAACCCTGTCAATTCCGAGGTGGTGGCCGATGAAAAGTACGAACTCCACGGATTGACGGGAAATAGATCATCATGCCTCCTCATTTCGTCCATATCGAGAACGTGTTTGTGTCTATCGCTCCAGAATCGTCGTCACGATCATCATTCATCGTATCAAACAGTTGCACAGTCTTCAACCCAGCAGCTCGGTTTCACAAAGGGAGCAAAGCTTCCCAAGCTTCTTCCCCGTTCTATTCAAGCCCCCGCAAAGCCGCAGAGAGGTTTTCCCTCAGCCTAAAATACAAGTACATCCACCAGATCTATGGCTTCTTTCTAGTTCCTATTCTCTTTGCTGGCAGAGTCAAATTGAAAGATCATTTACTACCTACCTATAGGTAGTATATTGATTCCCGTGATATCCTCCAACCGCTAGTCCATTGCCAACATATCTGGACGGGTGGGTCCAGCAGGGTCTATATGCTAATATAGCTAGAGAGTTGATGCGACATAAAGAAAGTCCCTAATATCTTGAGATCTTTCCCAACCTCCCACAATTCAAGGGTTGAAGTGCTCTAGTGAAAAGCAAAAAAGCAAGTCTAGATCCTAACATCGACAAGGGAAGCATATCCTTCCCCGGCTTACAGTTACTCGCTTCGAGGGATTTGGGTGCACAAACCTGCTATTTCGTGGCCCTTGATAGAGCTCTCATTTGCCAGATCTTCTGGCTGTGCTGCAAGGCAATGCGGATCATACAAATGGCGGCAAAGCTGTGCCCCTGACCTAGCTGTGCGTAGCTTTGAGTATGAGGAGATTGCTCAGCTTATAATTCAACGTCCATCCATCATTTCATCTTTCAAACCTTCTCCTATTTCCCCCAATTCACTTTTCCATCATCCCCTTACATCTTCAACAAACTTGTCGCGCAAACCTCTGATATCCATCCTTGTCAGCCACCCACGTATCTAAAACCCGAACTCTTATTTACGCCAATCAGGCGTCTCAATTCGGCAACCTCAGTTTAACAACAGAACTTCATTAAGTTCACCCTCAACACATTTAAAATGCCACCTGAGTTGAGAAAGCGCAAGGCACCTGCAGCGGAACCAGCTGCAGCTCCGCCTACCAAGAAAAAGGGCCCAGTCGCCAAAGCGGTCGCCAAAGTCAAAGAGGTTGTCACGGGAAGTCCAAAAGCTGCTAAGACCAATGGATCCAGCAGCGCTACCAAAGTTGCCGTTGGAGATGTAGTTCCCCTTGAGGGATTTGGTGGTGAGATTGAGACCAACGATGGAGTAAAGACAACACTTCAGAAGCTCGTTAAAGAGAGCACCGGCGGAGTTATAATTTTCACTTATCCCAAGGCTTCAACCCCCGGCTGTAAGTATTACGTTCCAGAATCCTTATATCAGCAAATTCTCATGAATTTTAGGCACAAATCAAGCTTGTTTGTTCCGCGATTCATACTCCAATCTTACATCTACCGGATTCTCCATCTATGGTCTATCCAAAGACTCGCCAAAGGCCAACACGACCTTCAAGGAGAAGCAGAAACTCCCATATCCACTTCTGTGTGATCCTAGTGGAACTCTCATCTCAGCGCTTGGCTTGAAAAAAGCTCCTAGCGGTACCACCAGAGGCGTCTTTGTGATCAACAAATCTGGAAAAGTCTTGGCAGCCGAACCAGGATCTCCTGCTGGCACGGTTGAGGTTGTTAAGAAGTATGTATTCCTCTAGAAATCGCTTCAATTGCTCCAATGTGTGAGAAGTTCTTAGACATTCCCGAGAAATTCCCCTTCGATGATGCCGATTTTGTAATTCTGCCGTGCCTCACAAGGCGCGAGTTTTTCGAAGGGGTTCGCTCGGAATATTTCTCCAAAATTCAACATGCCAGAGCTCTTCGGAACTATGTGGACTTAGCTGACACATGAACTCTACAGACTCGTTGGAGGTAGCGGAACTGCTGCAACAGCGCCAAAAACTGGGGCTGCGAATGGCGTCAATGGAGTTAACGGTGCTAGCGAGGATATCGCTAAGGCTGATGTCGCTGCTCAAGTTGCTGATACAGCTGAGAAACTTGACAGCAACGAAGCCAAGCCAGTGGCAGCTTGAGAGCGCTCTTTGTGGGACGGGCATGATTTCATGTATTTGGAGACGCTAAAACGGGAAATGGAAAAGAACGAAAAGCGTTGGAAATAATCAATCGGAGTTAATGACTATAGTCATGTTCAAGGATTGTAGCCCGAAATGGGAGGGGAGGGGAGGGGAGGGGTTATACACGGATGGAACTTCTTTAATCGCTTCTTTCCTGGATCTGAAGTAATTGAGCATTTTGATATCTCCTGCCCATGATTCTTCATCCACGCACTGCACACTGAAAGTTAGAAGTGAGAACCTACCTCTAAGCTCACAAAAGTAAACTGCCCACACGTACAATATCAGGAATCACAGGCAGAGAGCAAAAAGATAACGCACAAGGCGAGAAGTAGCGCGGATGAAAGTAGATCCAGCTACGTGCACGGGCCAATTATTTTAACGACAACCGCTCTGCAAGAGCTCACATCAATCTTCAAACCTCACACGCCTCGAGCGCCTTCGAATTGCCAACGAGTCAATTGAAAACTCGTTGCATGTAGGAAGCTCAACATGTCTTCTCACACTGCAGCCAAAGCTGCACAAGCTGGTAGCAGAGTCATTGGCGTCAATAAGGTGAGTTCTGTCCTCCTCGCCTCAACTCTCTCCAAGGGAAACACATACTCTCAATACTCCTTTGAATTTTCACCCCTCAGAATCTGACACCTTTCGCAGAAATATACCGTCCAATCCACCGGAATCTGGGAACGAATCCGCCGCCTACTAGCCGTCGACCCCTCCCGCTCGAACGGCGTCCCCTTGAACGCCCAATTCCGCAACCCACCCCCGGGATCTAACGATCCCTTCTCCTTCGTGGACCCCGTCACCATCCCCGCAGGCGATATCGCCGACAACCCATACTGGAAACGCGATTCCCGGCGTTCATACCCCCGTTTATCGGTTGTGTCCCAAGGCGACGTTGTGGGACTATTGACGGTTGGAAGTAAGAGTGCGCCGAGGAAGGAATTGATTGGGGAGGCGGGGACGAAGGAACTGGTGCAGGTAAAGGAGGAGGGGAGTGGTGGGTTGGCGAAGTACTTTGAGGGGGGAAAGGGAAGGGCGTTGGAGAGTTTGGGGAAGGATGGACTGCCGCCGTTGCCGAGTGGAGTGAGTTTGAAGGCTGGCGCTGATAAGTATCATTTGACGGCGGAGAATGCGTATCCTGAGCAGTAAGTGAAATGATTCTAGACTGTGGTTGCAGATACTAATCAGATTACAGATATCCATGCCGGACATTCCAATAGAGCTAGAGGTAGAGAGGACAATGAATTGTACATATTGCATCAACAAATTTCTTTGGTTCTTTTGCTTTCAAGTGAGACCCTTTTGATCATTATATTGTAATGTCTTCTCTTGCTCCATGTTTATTCCTGGACTGCTACAGCGCAGAGAAGGACAATAAATAACCTTGAGCCCTAAAAGAGGAGTTATTGATGCTGCCATGCATGATGCAGGAGTTCCTAATCTCTGAAATTTATTGAAGCCTGTAATTTTGGCGGCCCTAGAGTTGGGAGAACACTATTGAGGTCAGGTTAAACAGTATAGTGTATTTTGTTGCAAGTCAAGAAACCTTTCAAATTCTACCTGTATATCATGTAATGAAGCATTTCCGCATTTTCATTCACGCTCATGCTCATGCTCATCTAGAGTCTTTCCATCGCGGCTTCGAAATTTACGCCTTACCAACCCAAAATTCACCTCTCCTATCGCGCCATCCTTCCAAATCTAGCACGCACTTCCCCCAAATCCAAAACCGCGCACAACTACTCACACGCGATCTTCACACCAAAACACGGAACCAACGAATTCGTTGCATCGCGAATCCCAACCCTTCACGTCCAAACCCGCAATTGCAATAACACCCCCAGATCAACCCCTTAAAAGCCCACCATGTGCGTCACAGCAACAGAACGCACCCCTTTCTGCTACTGCACCACAACCCGGCACTTCATCTGCATTACACATATCAACCACACCCGCACCCAAAAAGATAATCTTCCGTGCCCGGACCTTAATATCCGCGTTGTGGAGACGAAAGAGAGTCCATGTGGGAGGGATCCTAATGTTGATTGTCGGAAGAAGGAGACTTGGACTGTATGTACTTCTTACTTCTTACTTCCCCCTTTCTCCCTCTCTCCCCTCTGACCCATCCATCTGAGTTCTTGAGTTTCGTGGTGTTTTTCTTCAAGGGGTTGGTTTGAGGAGCGTTTTATTGATTGATTTATTGGTATTAGTTTGAGAGTTGGGGAAAATGGAAAATCAAGAAGGACACGAGACGTTTCTGCGAGGTAGTGGGTGAGATAGAGGGAATGGAGGAGGAGAGGGATGAGTGTTGGAAGGGAGGATGGTGGAGACCGCATTCGTGTGGGGTGGGGGTCGGGGTTAGGGAGGCGTGGAGACATGTTGTTGAGAATGGGAAGGTTTGTCTTTCTCGTTCTTTCTTCTTTCTTTCTTTTTTGGTTGGGGTTGAGTTTGTGTTTGGGGAATATGATGGGCTAATGGACACAGGAGATTGGTATCATGGAGAAGGCAACAAAGAAAATTCCGATTAAGCTTGAGCATCCGGATGTCGAAATGGAAGGTCTAGACGTGGAAGTAAAGCAGAAACTAGTCCTCGAAGACCAGGAAATGGCGGATACTGGAGTAGTAATCAAGAACGAGATCAATGATGATGGTAAGGATATGGTGAAGATTAAGCAGGATATCGAAGAGTGGCAATCGTCTTAGAGATGTGGTGTTTTGGTAGAGGCTCAAGGGGATGCTTGTGGTATCTGGAATCTTGTAGATTATGTTAAGATTTGCATAGCATGAGGGAGGTTTTTCTCGTGGATTGAAAGTGGCTGTGCTATTCGTGGAGTGATGGTGATATAAGAAGAGCTCACCCGTGCGAGAATGTGACCCAGCACGCCGAGATTCTTTCCTCTCTGAAATTTTCGAAGTATTACGACTTGACTTCTCCTTAGATGTGTGTCTGGAGACCAAAATCACCTACAAGTTCCGCAAATGTAGCGAGAAAACGTACAGGATCTGCAACAAACACATCCAGCGTACTCACAAACAACTAGATGATGCAACTCGCCCCGACTATAAGAAATGGGTTGAGAAGTTGGCGGTTGTGCGTCGCCACAGTCTTAGTCAGATGATCCCAACGAGTGCGAAGGATTGTTTTAAGAAAACGACATATGTGTTTGAAGGCGATGTTGGTGGTACGACGGTGGAGGAGGTATCGAAATAGGCTAGAAGCTAGAAGGGTACGGAGGAAGCTGTTGTTGTCAACTTAGAGGATGAATTATGAGGTAAAGAGGTTAACGGAGAAGCAGTCAAAATAAAGTTTGAGAACGATGTATGAAAGGATGGGGAAGACAAAAAGTATAAGGAATAACTATACGACAATGAAGTCGACGGACTCATAAGAGAATTTTCAAGTGAAGGGAAGAGTTCTTAATGTAATGCATTTTTGTTAGGTTCTAATATATATCTACCGACATTGAGCAACGCCTCCCTCATTCCGTATCATTTTCGCAACTGCCTGCACCAAACTGATTCCCATAACTGCGAAGCCAAATATTACGCAGGTGATCGCGGGGATGGTTTTCCAGCTTCTGGTGCTTAGTTTTATATAGCATAATGGTGGCAAGATATATGCGAGGGCACAAGCACTCGTCGCGCCTATCAGTTCAAAAACTGCTCCTAAGTCGCAGGTTATGAGACTTAATGTCATAGCACTGACTACTAAACTTGTGGAGAAGATCATGTGTAGGTTCATGTTGAAAGGCTCGCCTGGGAACCAGTAGTTGAACATGACTTCTCGGCAGACGAAGGCTTCTAGTGGGAGAGTGGTGAGCATGTTTAGGCCGAAGCAGAGGCGGGCTATGTTGACCATGGTGTTGTCTGGTGGGAAGTTGTTAAGGACGTTTCCTTCTGTTTTAGACCCGAAGGTCAGGAAGCCGGCGAGAGCCATTAGGAGGCAGGCGACCATAGAGATGCTGGTGCTAAAGTGGGTGACGCGTGCGAAACGGTCTATGGTGGGCGTTTTTAGGGATCCATAAATTAGGAGTGAGTTATGATGGCAGACGAAAGCTGAGAGATATTAGTATTGACTAGGAAGTGAAAGAAAATTACGTACCAAATGAGATAACCCCAATAGCTTGGAAGACACCATCGTTGATGGTCAAGAGAGGGGTATCAAATGTGCCCCTCGATTCAGCTGGGACCATGAATCCTTGCGTGACAACCGTAAACAGGATGATCATCATACTGATCAGAGCTAGTGTACTTGCTTTCGCCAACTATTTTCATCAGTCATGTTTCCTCAAGCATTTGGGGTTTTTACCTTCGCAATATCTCTATAAAGACTTAGAGGATAGCTGATTCCCAATATGAAAATGATAATAACAGCCCTTCTATTAACCAGCAGATGCAACACCGGTATATCCCCCAACCCCGGCCACACAGCAGCTAAAACATGCGGTATCGAATCCCCCACAATAATACCAAACGCCACCATGCCCCCAAATGCGAAAGCCCATTGTGCAATCGAAATAGCAATCAAGCCCGTCTTCCCAAAACAATGTTCCACCGTCCCCTGAAAGCTATTACTCCCACTCAACTTACTATTTACAACAATAAGTCTTATCGTCCAATCTACCGTAACCGTAAGCACGAGCAGAAGAATAATACCAGTCAGAAGACCAGCTTGCCGAAATGCATAAGGTTGACCGATTATGCCGGCCCCGATTATGGAATTCGCCATGTTCATGAATGCAGATCGCAGCCCTGACTTCGGACGCGAACGCTCTCGTTCTGCCCACTCGTGGACATCTTCGTCGCCACCCCAGGGACTGGCTGCTAGTGTAACGGAGGGGGCTTCGATGTCCGTGAGGAGGGGAACGAAAACTTGGGGACGAGGATCGCGGCGCCCGGAGAGAGGGGAGTCATTGTAAGGGGGAAGAGCGCTACCATTGGCTGTCTCGGTGTTTATGGATGGAGGGAGGTCGAAACGCACACGATTGGGGGTTCGGGGTGTGCGAGGTTCGTCGTCTGGTGGGGTGTCACCAGGGTGGACAACGATGTCTTCGTCGTCTTCGTCGTCTGAGGAATTGCTTGAGAGGAGTCCTCTATCTTCTTCATATGTGGGAGCTTCTAAGCTCTCTTCATCCTTTCGGATGCCGTTTGTTTTGGCCTTAGCCATGCTGTTATCGTGGAAGCATTGTGCTAGAGTATATTGGTTTGAGCGAAGCTTATGCTGCCGTTTTCGAGGTTCCCAAGGACCCCTGCTCGCTTAGGCTTTGCATTGCGTACCATTTCAGGGGTCGAAGCACCATCACAAAGGAAGGTCTTAAATTCTATTGTCTGATCTGGGTCGAGAGAATGGCCTTGATCACAATTCCAAGTGGGTCTGGTATGCACAGGTTTGTGAGGTTTTTTTTTTTTTTCATTTCTGGAATTGAGCAGCACAAGCAAGCGAGAAGTGAGGTCAGAGTTTTGACAAATTTCGTGGTCTATTACGTTTATGTGACCTTCAGAATGTACAATTACAAGCAGCTATATGCTGTATGCTTTTATGGTCTGCAAGTCTCACTTGCTCCCAGCCCGCTATGCCGTGCAAGTATCGCTAATTACAAAAGGAGTCATCCAACTGGATACTCTATGAGCATTGCAAGGTATGTAGCCTTTTGCTGACGCCTTCTGGATATAAAGACGTTGGGCAATTAGTGCCGAAGCGGAGCTCTGTAGAAAATGAAATGGGTATCATGAAGTGGTTGCCTCGTATGTGGAAGAAAGGGTTCGCCAATGGCTTTCAAGTGACGAATCTAAGGATGGTGAGTGATAGGACCAGTGCTGCGAAGAGATCTGTGTCCAGCCGTGCCGCGTTTGACTTTTGGGTAGTTACGGGTGTAGCCGATGAGGCAGCTGGCGATGATTCTGCCACGGCTGTATTCGCAGACGTTTGATGCCCGTTGAGTCCTCCAGGTCCAGTAGGCTTGGAAGTACTAGCTGTGCCCGTAGTGGATGCAGCGGTTGACGATGCCGAAACTGAAGTACCAGTTGATGACGATCCTGTAGGGCTAATGTTAGATTCTGTTTCCATTGTTGTAGAAGTTACTCCAGAACTAGTGGATCCTCCAGCACTGGCAGAAGAGCTCGGAAGAGCTGTTGAAGATGGAGTGGATAGAGAGGATGGCCCACCAGAAGAAGACGTTGTCGCCGAGGTAACGGAAGAAGACGAAGGGCCATTCTCTGCCAAACCTGTTTCTAAATTAATTGTACTCCAAGAGACAGAAATCAAGGTCCACCTACCGACACGATTCTGGTCGACATCAAAGACAATATAAACGTTCTTCAAGAAAGTGTCGCCAAGTAGCCAGGCGCCGGCAACAACCGGGGTACCGTAAATATTGCTTGTGCATTGACCGTTGACCATTGGTCCAACCCAGTCTTTGGAAGATACTTGGTAGGTGACATCTGAGAAGGTGAAGAAGGCGGAATCGGTTGTTGTGCAAGGCACATAATACGTAATACCATCCGTTGAACTAGAACCAGGTATCAATGAATGGAAAGTCTTTGCATCAGCTGGCGGGCAGAAAATGAACGACGTTCCAGTGTCAATATAACCTAATGTCCCAGTGATACCACTCTGCTTAGTACCAACTCCTAGGTTGTCCATTGGAAGCGCCCAATCCTTCTCTGAATTGCTTGAAACTGGTGTATAGCTCAAGCTACCTGAGAACCTCGAAGTATCGGGCTGTCCAAAATTGATCTCGCCTGTGTTGGTCCCATCTTTAGCACGATTGATACTGATTCCGAAGATATTAGATTTCAGAACCTTAGAGCTTACGAGGCTATCCACAAAGTTTGGATAGTCGGATTCAACTCTGTTAAGGCCAATAATACCATCAATCGGAAAGTTGTTGAAATCATCAGACGTTTGGTTCGCAATCCCGAAGGTCATACTGAGCTTGAGACCTGCGATGTCGAGAGTATCAGTAGCCTGCAACCCACTGACCTGTCCCGTACCATAGCCAATTGTGAATACATCCGATACAGGTTTATATGTTGTCGAGTCTGACGGGCCAAATGTGTTATGAAGCTTGCATGGACCAGAAGTGCAAGTTGAGCCCATTACCCAAGTTTGTCCAGCACCACTGTCGAGAAGCATGTTGTACGGCGTACTCTTGGTTCCCAAATACACTTGTGCAAAGTACGAGAAATCCGTTCCATCCTGGTCAATTCCGGCGCTATTTGTTTGTGAGGGCGTGGCTGCGGACATAATAGAGTATGTATTGGCTCTCTTAGCAACACCATCTTCATTGACCTGTTGGACAGGAGTTCCTCGCTGGTATTTTCGAGTCAATCGACCTGCCAAATTGCGGATTTGAACATCATGTGGTACATCATTCTGCGAAGCCAAATTAGCAAAGTAATGGAAGGTAAGAGTCTGCCGGACGTAATTACCTTGGGTACTCTTTGGACCAAAGGAAGGACAAGATTTGCATTCTCACTAACCTCCGAGCGCTTGGATGAGATACAAGTATGGTCTAGAATGCATCTGTACTCTGGATAATAGGGAAAGAAACCGTGCGCGGTCTGGCAGAGTGCCAGGACGGCAATTAGAGGGGTGTAGATCAACATGTTGAAAGATGTGGATCAAAGATCGAGCACGAAGCCAGCATTGAAAGAAAGATGCAAATTATCTAGAGCTTCGAATATCTGCAAGTGAAACTGGAATTGGCGAGAAGGTTGCAAGACGTTTTCGGGTGAAGGTTTGGACAATTCTCCGCTTCAACAGACGCCTTTTTTGAAGCAATCCTTTTGGGCCAGTCGAACGGTTCGGGAACAGTTATATTAAGTAACAAGGCAGATCCGGGTCACTTCAGTTGAATCGACAGGCCAGAGATTCTTAAGTCGAATTCGTAGGACAGAGGCCGGGGATTGGGAGACCACTGAGGCGAGTACCAGACTCTTGGATAGTTTAGGTATTAAGATTATTATTGCGGAAACATGAAGGACGTTAAATGTACAAGCAGGCCGAAGACAATTAAGTCGTCGACTTTGCTTAATTACAGTAAAACTCGAGGTTGGAAAAAGGCCTGGGGTTTCCGGAGGTCGGCGGAGAGTATCTGAACTAAAACCAGGAATAAGGAGAAAGCAGAAGATGCAATTATTCAACTTTTTAGTCGGTAAAAAAGGAAAACCACCTGATGATAGACGAGGATGGAGAAGTTGAGGTGGAGAGGAGGGGGAGGTAAAGAGGAGGATGAGGAGGATGAGGAGGAGGAAAAGAGAACAATGGAGATGCTGCACGCAGGAGAGAGGTTGGATGGATGATCCGTTTTCTGCTTGGCTTGTCCTGTTCCTGGGCAAGCATAACGCTAGACCGAATTTGTTCTCGCTTCAATCTTGGGAGATCATCTAAAATCAGCCAGCAACAGGGGTCAAATGAACCACCATCGAAATGTGGGAGCGAACCCATGGGAGCCACGGGAACTTCCATTTTTTAAGACCCAAATCTATTATCTCTTTTCATTTGATACTAAAATTTTACCTCAATTGTGAGCACGTTGGCCTGTTCAAAAAAGAAAACTTCATAATAAAATATATGATATATAATATATAATATATAATATCAGAAGACCAGAAAGAAAAAGAAAAAAAAAATGCAAATGGGTTCGGGAACGAGGTTGTATTGGATGAATGCATTTTTCAGATGGGGTCTTGGTCATCAGCCGCCAGATGCACTCTGCGACCACATTCGGCCAGACTCCAACGCTCGAGATCCAATCAAGCGTCACCCGTAAGACGCCCAGCCCAGGATTGAGATTACCCAACCTGACCCCAGCTGCTTCAGTCAGTGCGCCTTCTCTTCCAGGCTCAGTACAGCCACTTTCTCCTGATGATATGCATATCAAAGAACCGCCATCCAAAAAGTCTGTTTTATTAATAAAATGAGATGCAAGCGCAGATGCCGCGCTTGTTATGATTTCTCGGCAGTATTGGTCCAAGCATTGGAAGATTATGATCGTCGACGCGATTGAACTTTCCCAGCGTCTGTTTGCGGAACTCTGCATGACATGAGCCCCCAGATTCTCTGTGCCTTACTCGTTCCCAAAAAGACCTTTTGGCCCTGTTGTTCAGGGGGAAAAGATTGTTCTGCACCATGCTCAAAGCAAATTTAGAGGCGCGCAGTACGGCTCCGGATTCGTGCAGTCGTTTATCCCTAGAAATGTTTCAAAGCAGGGGTTCCAAGATGGGAAACTCGAGCATCTCTCTGAACGTTGCATCTGAAAATCTGGAGTCGACGTTTTGTTTTCGACTAGTTTGGAAGGATTGAGACCATCATCTCTCTTGGCTCGTTTCGAGATGTCTCCGTTATCTCCAATTGAAGCTACAAGATCCAATCTAGTAGGAACCCCTGGACGATCACTTGGGCCAGCCAAGTCTGGGAACACCACACGTGTTCGTAAGTAATCTCCCAGCCGCTGGCGAATGGAGGTGTAGCCAACCAGCAAAAAGTCAGGTGATATCGTTCTTTAGGTACCTACCTTACCTACCTTATACGATGAATCCCGAGATCACTCTTCATGCCAGGCATGACTGCTTGCTTACCCTCGTAAAACCTAGGCGGTTTGCGGTTTGCGGTTTGCAAGATGTCTACGAAGTGAAGCGCTCAATTTGACTTCGGAAAATCTCACATCATTTTTATGTACTGCCACTTTCAAGTCTTCATGCCAATCCATGCAATTAGCCATCCTTCCTTCATCGACTAGCTAATTGCTCTGCGTGCTTCCATTTATTCCACTCAACTCTTACCAATGATGAAGTTGCAGCCCATTTTGTCTAGTCCCTCCACAATTTCTTATACTCAGCGGTGCCACCAATCCAATACTAGAATCAGAAGCAAAGGTAGACACAGAATTCTGTTCACTAGATCTCATACCTCTCCTCTACCACCTTCAATACTGGCCCTCCTCCATTTTCCCCTTCTTTACCTTTCCTCTCAGCCTTTCTCCACCTCAGTTCCACCACTCACAAAACACAAACCTTCGCCTTATCATACCTACACGTCATCAGCAAACCCAAACACTCACCCTCTCTCACCGCCAAAAGCTCACAAACTATCCGCATTCGCTCCCATCCTACAATACCACTCCGGCTCAGGCAGCATGAAATAATCCTGTTCATCATACGGACCACCCATCCTACACGCCTGCACCTGTCGCGTATTATTCCAATCATACAATCGCATAGTCTTGTAAGCCGGATATTCAGGCCGGATACCGCAGCCGCTACCGCCGACAACCTAGTAGTCGACTTTACTTAGGAGCATGCTACAGTTGCGGTTTGAGCACATGGCGTAGATTGCGTAGCCGTCGGAACGCGTGGGGATGGTGAGGGCTAGGAGGGTGAGGAGAGTAGGGAGATGGGGGCGCGTGATGGTTCTCATGAATGATGAAAATAATGAATTTATTGAAGAATAATGTGGTTTGATAGAAGAATTCCGGAACGGTAGAAGCCCTGTCCTGAGGGTGGACTATTTGTACTGTGTTGACAGTCATTTCTGTATCACTGGTTCTCAGCTATTCTTAAGAAACTCGAGCTCCTTAAGTTGCTACAAGTACGGCTACTTGTATCGTAGCGTCACTCCTCTCAGTTGAATCCCCAAAAACCTAATCCTTCACCTCATCCTAAGGTACACTACGACACAACATCTAAACCTCGAGCCACAACTAAAGCCCACAACTCTCCTTCAAAACTCCACTCTTCTGCATCGTTTCATTCACAATCAGACATTAGAGCCTTTATCCCCACTTCACGTCAACTCTGATCTCGTGGTTCGCTCATGTTCATCTGATTATCAATTTCTAGGCCTGTAGATTTCCATGATTGTGCTTCCAAGTGTTGGGCTCTTCGCGAATTCATAAGCTTATATTTTGGACGGCTGAATCTCAACTTCTCGGGGAACTTCCTTAAATTGGCAGGGCAGAGGAATAACCGGTTGGATCTATCTTCATGCTAAATAAAATCTTTGCGGCTCTGCTGTTCCTTGTGGGATGGATTTGGAGGGGGATTTGGGACTTTGGAATATTGAGGATGAAAGATTACTGGCAAGAAAAGCTGGAAGAAAATAGGATTTGGAATTGCTCTTGGCTTTAGTTGATTTCCATTGTTTATATGGAGAGATATTGTTTTCATTGTCCATGATAGAAGCAGGTCTATTTCTTGCACCTTCAAGTTCCTCGATTAGTTGTCGAAAGTGCTGATATCCACATCCTCAATTCTCCACATATACCACATAAACACACTCCTACCGAACATCAGCTTTCAACACCGCACAATCAGAAAAGAAAATACGAGAACATACCTATAAGGTCTAAACCTCTCCGCAATCTCCACCATCTCATTTTCACTCATATACTTCCATTTCCCTCCCTTCCCATTCTTCAACTTCCCTACATCCTTCCCCACAAACGCCGCCATGCCTCTCTGAACCCCTAAATCCCCAGTCGAGAAAACATCCAAGCGCTTTAACCCGAAACAGGCAAACATCTCTACGCTCCACTTCCCTAACCCCCTCACTTTAATCAATTCTTCTAGTACCTCTTCGTAAGTAGCTTCAAACAACATCTGCGTCGTCAATTCCCCAGCATGGAATTTTTGGGCTAGTCCTTGCACGTACTCTGCTTTTCTTTGCGAGAGCCCCGCCGTACGTAGTGTCTCAATAGTAGAAGAGCAGACTTGTGAGGGCGTAGGAAATGCGTGAGAGCTAGCATCTTCCACGTCGGCGTTGAATAAAGTAACGAATTTCTTCTGAATACTTTTTGCAGCGGCGCCAGAAACTTGCTGGGAAATGATCCCGCTGACGAGGGCTTTGAAGGGGTCGATTTCTTCGGCTAGGCCGGAGGGCGAGAAGACACGGCAGTGATGTTTTTCTATTACAGGTTTGAGTTTAGGTTCCGTTTTAATGCTAGGTGATTGTTTAGTGTTTGTACAATTGAGTTGAGTGGGGTGGAATGAGTTGGTTGGAGACTTTTTTGGAATAGAAAGGGATGACGGGAGACTTGGGGACAGGAAGAAAACAAGAAATATGTACGGACAGGTGTGCTAAAGCTTCATCGAGGATGTTGCCGCTAGTGGTTTTGACGTTGGGTCTCTTGGAGGGCGAGACTTGGGAGAGAGGTTTATTGGTCACAAGACGGTGGGTTTCGGGGGATATGAGGGGAGCGTTGGTTCCGTTTGGGACGGCGAGGCGGTTGATGGCTGGGGCCGGGGCGGAGTCGTCGTTGTTGCCAGTGGAGTAAGGGTCTGACATTAATCCTGCGGCTGCTGGAGTGGGCGTCACTGGAGGGGGGATGGCTTTTGTTGATCTTTTTCTCTTGGGAGTTGATGCGCTGGTATCAGTTCCGTTGGGATGGACCTCGCTCTTCCTCTTCCGCCCCTGAGTTGATGCAGGAAATGTAGTTGCCACATCTTCTTCGATCGTGGGTACTCCAGCACTCAAACGAGCTGACCTTCGCAAAGACATCGTTATTGATCTTGATCCCGGAAAAGAGAGCCAATTAAATGTTGTTGATCGAGTAAATTTGAGAGCAAGAGGCCGTGGGAGCCTGTTGCTTGAGAAGAGAATGGCTGCCGTTTTAAGTCTGTAAGTGAAAGTGCGTCAGGCGTTTGTGAAATGGCAGGAAGGACCAGCACCATTAAGTGAGACGGAAATATGAATTCGATATGAAAAAGAAACATGAGAGACAGTACAACTATGTGTAAGCCGGGAAAATTATCGAAAGCTGTTATATCCACGTGACATCGCCTCCTTTTATTCCGCTCCCTTTACCTTTACCCTCCTGTGCCTAAGGTTGAAGGTTGAGGGTTCCAGGGACTGATCCTCGCGTGCTTGCGTGCCCTTCTCTACAATGTACTTACCCGAATTATATATTGGAATGAAATAAATTAACAGATTCGAGTACTGACTGTAACCATTGCTCGGTATCACATTGATTATATATGAATTTATCTCACAAAACAACCATCAAATATTATATTCTCCTTCGTCCGACTATATTGAGAGAGAGGAAGAAAAAGTCTTGGCGGGGTGGATTCGTACTCTTCCCGCCCAATCAAGCTCGCTAATCAGTTCTGGATTGGTCGCAATTTCTACATACATCTCCCTGCCACTAGAACTCGCGCATCTCAACTTTCTCTCCATCCAACGTCTCAACCGTTAGCGTCCTGAGCTTGCGATCACGTCGCATTTTCTTTCTACGATATCCACGACGGCGCATCCTTCTCTCTCGGTCGAATTGATAGCATCCCTTAAGCTGGTGGTGCTGCGGCCACGGAGGTTTCGTCGTCATGCTACTCCCTAAAGGCGGCGTTACGTGGAAGTCTGCAAAGGCAAATTTACCCCCAGCGAGAGCGATATGGGTTTTCCTCACGCGGACGCGATTCTTAATGCTCGTAGCGCTGGCAGGAATAATTTTGCTGTTATGGAGAGGAGTTAGCACATCAGCGTCAGAAATGCAAAGGTCTGTTCTCCTGAGTTGGACCCTTAACCGCTCCCATATATACAAGCTGTCCAGACTGACACGAACCGGCAGATTCTACTGTTGGGGACCCTCAAAACCACCAATGCAGATGACAATAAACGAAGCAGTAGATTGGCACGCGCATATGCAGACACCGGTCATTTTTAACCATCATGAACCCCTGGTGGTAAATTCTTCAACGATTAAAAGGGTGGACCTCAACACCATCCAATCGACCCCTAAAGCCGTCACAAACGAAGAGAAAGTCCTGATATTAACCCCACTGCGAGATGCTGCAGCTTATCTACCAAAATACTTCGACCTTTTGTCCGAATTAACTTATCCTCACCACCTGATTGACCTTGGATTCTTGGTTGGCGATTCGACTGATGATACCCTAGCTGTACTTTCAGCAGAGCTTGACCGAATACAAAAGCAAACGGACACCTTACCATTCAACAGCGTCTTGATAGTAGAAAAGGATTTTGGGGCAATCAGTGGCCAGAGTGTGGAGCAACGGCACAGCTTCGAGGCTCAAGCACCAAGGAGGAAGATAATGGCCCGAGCTCGGAATTACCTCCTTTCGGCTGCGTTGAAACCTGAACACTCATGGGTATATTGGAGGGACTCGGATATCGTCGATAGTCCCACCAAGATTCTTGAAGACTTCATTGCCCACAACCGGGATATAGTTGTTCCTAGTATGTGGTCCATCCTCGTTTCTAAGGACCCGCTGACTTTACTAGATGTATGGTTCCACCGCTACGAAAATGGAAAAGATATTGAGGGTAGATGTAAGTTAGAGATGTACGCTGTGATTTGGCAAATGTTAATTAGTTCCAGTTGATTACAATTCGTGGATCGAATCGGATAAGGCTCTTCGACTGGCGTCCCGTCTTCCTAAAGACACTGTCATTGTAGAAGGTCAGTTTCACGGACCTCAAATACAAGAGGGCTTTACTAATACTGTATAGGTTACAAGCAATTCGACACTGGGCGTACATACATGGCTACAATGGGAGACTGGCGGCATAATAAGGACGAGGAGGTCGAGCTAGATGGTATTGGGGGAGTGAACATTGTTGTCAAGGCAGATGTCCACAGATCAGGTATTTCCCTACAAACCTAATCTGCGTTCAACCGAAATGCTAACCAAATTTTAGGAATTAATTTCCCTTGTTATGCATTTGAGAATCAAGCAGAGACCGAGGGATTTGCTAAAATGGCGAAACGAGCTGGGTATGAAGTTGTTGGCTTACCGAACTACGTGGTATGGCATGTAGATACGGAGGAGAAGGCCGGCAACGTCTAAACGAAGTCATTGTACGAATTCGACCATGTTTTCACGCATATACGGCGTTCAGTGAGAGGGGAGCTTTGGACCCGGTGCAATATCGATGAAGGAAAAGACATCCTTTATCCGAAGCCTTGTACTGAATTTCTTCTGGGATCGAATTTTTTGCCAGGAGTTGAGCCAGGTTTCTAACAAGTCTTTTGTGATCCTCAAGACTATGGGCAAAGGGTGCATGTCAGCCATCACTGTAATAGAATGATTTTTGTCTCCTTAAGGATGGATGATTGCCGAGATGCCAGTGGCATTGGGTGGGGGATTGCAAGACACTGTATGGATACCAATCGGGAAGCTAATACAAACCATATGGTCTCGTTTCAATGTGGCGCTTGGAAACTTAGACAGAGTTCAATATGCACGCTGCCTTTGCTTGTTCAGGCTGTCTATATTGGAGTGTGATCTCCTTCTTTCTCGAACGCCGATGTTCATTTCCTGTATATAAGATCGTTTCCAGCAGCATAGGAATCACACATATTCATACGTAACGCATTTTAACCTAGAGTGAGTTGAGGAGAAGCTACTCCATAGGTAATTGAGCACATGCCCAACGGAGACGCTGGAGCCAAATCTCATGATAATGTAGGCATCAACAGTTCTATGCTTGCATAACTTCTTGATTCAAATCGACTGATCACCCTTATAAGTACAGATCGCGGCCCTCAATCCTCGACCTTTCTAATTCTTCCCGGCTCCATTTTTACAAGTCTTGAACCTCCCATCCCTTATTTCTTCTTGCCGATCGATAACGACTCCAAATCCGCGCGCTCTCTTGCCTCTGCCTCAATCTCCTTTATGATAGGTGAAAGGTATGCGTAGTCCTAAAGTCAATTAGTCAACCACGGCTATTTATCCTCGTATTGAAGCTCGACGTACCTCCTCGGGCTTTGTGTGCTGCTCCTTCGGAAGAAGTTGATGTGCGAGCGAGCACTGCAAACAATTAGCACCATGTGTTAGTTCTGCTGACACCTCAATAATTTCTAAGACCCACCTGGAAAGCTCGTCGAAGACGGAAAACACGGTCGTATGCCTCCTTCTCTGGTAAACGCTTGAGGGCGAGTAGGACAGTCTCGGACTCTTCCGGGATCAGGTCATCTGCTCTATAATAACCCAATTGTCAGCTTCAAGCTCCTTCGAATACCATGAGACCAAATAGCACAATCCTGAGGTCCCAAATCGAAATTTCATCCTTCGTGGAATGATGCGCATACCTCAACCCGAGCTTCCTGTATCCAGCAGCATTTGCGTACCAATTGGCCAATGGCGTCATCCATCTTTTCAACCATGGCCGCTTTATGATGTAGCTGGCTAACGATGGTTGAGACATTGTTTTGTCGCGAAGTCGAGTCGTTCTGAAGCTGTTCGCTGCGGAAGAAATCGTCGTCGTCGAGAAAATTAGACGTTGACCCGATTACCTAAATATAATCACGTGATTATATTTTTTATAGACACCAAGAGCCTCCTATATACCCGATCTTTTGCTAATCAGAAATATTCAAAATTGGATCCAGAAATATAATAGAAAAGTTTCTATTGTTTACTATGATTTTGAACAATTAGGAATATTTTCAGGCTCGTTGTATTCTTGTGAAGTTGAGCCATATGTCATGTCTAATAAGCAGGGAACGAGGAGCTCTCGCCGATTCCCGTGTCTGCAGAACCCGAGTTTCGTAGCCAATCATAAAGCCTGGATCATATAATTTATAGTGATATTGGCTTCCCCCACTCTGCACGTTTACAAGCTTTGCATTCGCATCCATTCAGTTCTAACCTACTGTGACATTTTGATCCCGTGTTCACCTTCATTCAAACCAGACTGCACATCTTCTATTCCAGGATTCTAGATCTGGAAATAACCCCTTGTTTTAATAAGTACCACACCATCGACGAGCTATTCTTTCAGGTAGCGGGCCATTATCGCAAGCGAAAAACCAAGCTTGATAATTCATCAACAAATTCAGACAATTCGACTCCACTTCTTACGAGGAGACCAAAGTGCCCTGCAAATCCCACGACAGTCCCCGCCTCGCTTTCTTTCATCTCTTTGAATATCTGTGATTTTGGGCAATCGTCAATGGCCTGCGACAATCGCTAGCTACAGTGTCGCTGGCGTGCTGCGTGGGTTCTTCCCCGCACACCGGGACACGAGATTGCAAAGGACGGGCGACAACCAGAAGCTTGCTTGCTCGCAGAGCGGCTACCCGCTGCTTCTCTGCTCTGGCTGGGGTAGTTAAGCATATACTCGCGCCAAATCATTACAATGTCGCATGAACGCAGCACGCCATCATCTTCCGGAACTGGGGGATTTACACCCTCACCGCCCACCACTCAACAGTTTGCACGATCACATTCAGGGTTTCCAAGCAATAATGCTCCTCTTACGGGCTTGGAGAATTTCTGCGCGGGAAGGTCGGACTCGACGTTTAATGCTTTGGCTGGCGCTGCTGGAGGGTTTACCTCTGGGGTGGTAACTTGTCCGTTAGATGTAATAAAGACAAAGTTACAGGCACAAGGAGGCTTTAGGGCACAACAAGCAAACACAAGTAAAATTCCTACGAACATCGTGTATCAGGGTATGTTAGGGACTGCTAGAGTCATCTGGAGGGAAGAGGGTATTCGGGGGATGTATAGAGGACTAGGACCAATTATCTTGGGGTACCTACCGACTTGGGCAGTCTGGTTTACGGTGTATGGGAAGTCAAAGGAATTTTTCCAGCCATACAGTAGTAAGAAACCAGATTTCCGTTGACTAGGGAAACCTGTTGCTAACATATCACCCAGACAACAAGAACGTCGTCAATTTCTGGTCATCAATTGTAGCAGGGGGTTCATCTACCATGGTCACCAACCCAATATGGGTCATAAAGACTCGTCTTATGTCACAAGTGAGCCGAAAGTCAACGACAAGTGGAGTACGGCCTCCCTGGCATTACAGATCCACGCTTGATGCCGCCAAAAAGATGTATAAGACCGAAGGGGTCCTATCTTTCTATTCTGGTTTGACCCCGGCACTTCTCGGTCTGACCCATGTTGCCGTCCAATTTCCTGCCTATGAATATCTCAAAACAAAATTCACGGGCCAAGGAATGGGCATGTCAGCTGAAGGCGACACTGGCTCCAACTGGGTTGGCGTATTATCAGCAAGTGTGCTCAGCAAGATTATGGCCAGCTCCGCTACATATCCTCACGAAGTAATTAGGACAAGGTTACAGACCCAGCAAAGATCAATGCCTTCCTCTTCATCTGAATATACAGCATTCCGAGGCGGACTCGAAGGGTCTGAACATGGGCCAGCTGCAATAATCGCCAAAACTAGAGTAGCAATTCCTCGATATAAAGGAATCGTCACAACTTTCAAGACCATATTACGGGAAGAGGGCTGGCGAGCGTTCTACGCTGGAATGGGCACCAATATGATGCGTGCCGTTCCGGCAGCAACAACGACGATGCTCACATATGAGTTTATAATGAAGCACCTCCATCACGCCAAAGTCGAAGGGATCAAAAAGTCTGATCCGGATTGGTGAAAAGAAAGTGACATTTTTTGAGCAGGAGTACCGTGGAAGAAATGTATAGATCTCTCCAGGAGGCATAATTTGCCCCTAAAATCGGGGCACGGAAGTTAGGCAACAAGTTCTGCATTCTACGGCATTTCGTTTCGTTTGGCGTTTGGTCTACGCTATGGGAGCAATGGGTTTGCCACTGCATTTGGGCTCTAAGTTTCGCGTTATACAGACGTTTATATCTGGATGATACCTCTTACCACCACCAGGTTAGGGGTGTGTAACTATAGATATGGAATTGGCCGTCAAGGCATTCTTCTTAGGCTCTCTTTTGCAGACATTGTAGCAGATGTTTATGCCATACCCATGACGTTTTGTACTCAGTGATCCATGTTGTGCAGACCTCCAACTCCTTCCCAAAACACCCAGACTCCACCCAATGCATACTTTAACTCCCCTTTCCTTTCCAACTCAAGCCCCCCTCCCCCTCCCAGCTCTCTCCCTAATCTTTCTCTCCTCCTCCGTCTCCTTTCCCCTTCCCTTCCCAAACCCCACCTTCTCTTTCGCAATCCCTACCAACTGCTTAATCGGTTCCTGTTCCACCGGCGGCTCCAATCTCCCATGCCGCCTCAAAGTCTCATTATGCCAATTTATCTGCCCGCCATCCGCTTCCCGATGTTTTTGTGCGTTAGATTTAGCGGCTTGAATTGCGGTTCGGGAATAGACGAAGAGGATGCAGGCCATAGTTGCGGCTGCTAAGGGCATAGTTATTGTCTTTCCACGGTTGTGTAAGCCTTAAAGGATTTAGAGAATTGGGAGGGAATGGGAAGCAGGGGAGTTACTTTCGCATTGATATTAAATTTAGGAGCCATTTTGAAGGTATTGACTGATGTTGTGAAGCTGCATTATTTTTGTTTTATGGAGATGTCCAGCTAGAGCTTGCAGGTGGGCTTGGATCATGCGATGCCGACAGGGATTAGGTTGTTGAGCCGGCGACATCATCATTTTGTCGCCGAGGATCTTTTTATTTTTCGTCCCATGTTTTATCCAGACCTCACTAATTTCCCTCTATTGAAGCCGCACCTAGAACAATGATTTTATAACACGATACCTAGGCCCGCATACAACTGACTGTGAGAATGAAGGGATTTAATCTTACGAAACCGATTGGGTTGGGACTAGTAGGCACGTCCAGTTCGTGGACTTGTAGGAGATGTGCCTTGCAGGCGCAAAGGGGGTTGAGGACCGTAGGGCAAGCAAAGGGATATGCGACAAGGTTGAGAAGGATACCGAGACCTAGGAGGAAGGGAAGGATTCTGCTTGCTGCTACGGGGGGTGCCTTGGGGGTGACGACTTTGGCGTTTACGGATGAGATTAGGCATTCTTATGAGGCTGTTGAGAGGACGGGGAGGGTTGTGAGTACTTTGGCTTTGTGTATAAACGAGTAAGGTTCCAAAATTCCTCCAAGAGGGTGGATTGAACTAATTGAGACATAGTTATCGAGTAACCTTGAATCAAAATGAGAAGACGGAGGATGAAGACGAGCAGGCAAGGACGTTAAAGGATTGTCACCAAAGATGTGCAGATCGAACTTTGAAAGTCCTGGAGAAGAATGGCAGTATATTTATAAAACTGGGACAACACTTGGTGAGTATTGGTCTCTGCATATGGAAGCAATTGCTAATTGGAAGGTAGAGCGCTATGAATTATCTACTACCCTTAGAATGGACTACGACTTTCATACCCCTGCAGGACAAATGTCCAGTTTCTTCCTACGAATCCATAGAGACGATGTTCTTGAACGATACAGGCCAACAAATATCAGATTATTTCTCGGAGTTTGCACATGAGCCAATAGGTGCGGCATCACTAGCTCAAGTACATTTAGCTACTATCAAGGAGAGTGGACAGAAGGTTGCCGTGAAAGTGCAACATCCCTCTTTAGCAGAGTGGGCGCCTCTGGATTTAGCGTTGACAAAGTTCACATTCTCGTCACTGAAGAGATTCTTCCCCGAATACGACCTTGAATGGCTATCTAAAGAAATGGAATTTTCTCTTCCTCAAGAACTGGACTTTGAGCTGGAAGGGCAAAACGCTCTTCGAGCTAAGGAATATTTTTCACATAGACCAGAGCTACCATTGGTTATTCCAGATGTTCTATGGGCCAAGAAACGGATTTTAGTCATGGAGAATGTGTCTGGTCACCGGCCAGACGACCTCGAGTTCCTTGACGCAAATGGGATTGATCGAGACGAGGTCTCTGCAGCCTTAGCTCGAATCTTCAACGAGATGATTTTCGGGACAGACGCCCCTTTGCACTGTGATCCGCATGGGGGGAATATAGCCATACGCAAGAATCCCAACCGCCGAGGAGCTAACTTTGATGTTGTCCTTTATGACCATGGTCTCTACAGAGATATCCCAGTTGATCTCCGCCGTTCATATGCCAAGCTCTGGTTGGCGGTAATTGATGCGGATGAGAAAGGAATGCGTAAATATGCCAAAGAAGTGGCTGGCATCAACGACGAGCAATTCCCGCTTTTCGCATCAGCCATTACGGGGCGTGATTACAGCGTTCTCACCAAGTCCGTAGCCATGGCAAGGTCTGACGAAGAGAAGAAGAATATCAATGATGCATTGGGAGAAGGAATGCTTCAACAGCTTGTACAGCTTTTAGGCCAAGTCCCAAGAATTATTTTGCTGATTTTGAAAACGAATGACTTGACGAGGAGTCTAGATGAGAATTTGCACACAAGACAAGGTCCCGTAAGAACCTTTTTGATACTGGCAAGGTACTGCTCGAGAACAGTCTTTGAAGAGCAGGTGGAGGAGCTCAAAAATAGAGGGAGTCTGCTATGGCCAAGAAACATGATTGGGCTTTTGGCAGCTTGGCTAGGATATTTCAGAGTTGAAGCTAAGCTAGAGGCTTTTGAGTTGTGGTTGAGCATGAAGCGAATTGTAAGTTCGACGTTGAGTTTTGGACCGGAACTTAGATTTTTCTCATACTCAGATGTTGGAAATAGAGAGGAGAGGTCATGAGAGACCTTTCATTAGACAGTAGAATGTATAGACCTTCAAAGCGGCCGGAATTTCCATCATTTATGCAAAAATTGAACTCTTCTCAATTCATTCCCTTCCTCGCCCTACCTTCATCGACCAGCAACCAACTGAGCACGAATGTGTCTTGTAGCGCCCAGGCCCACCATATTCCTCCATGAGTTATAGTTGAGCTCATCAAACCAATTTTACTTCCCTAACGGCTTGATTTCTTCAAGACTAGATGATGCATCGTCTCCCAGCATCAACAGAGTCGCTTTCTCAATCAATTCCGTATCTTTTCCATCCGAATAACTCTCCACCGCGCCTGTAAACACCATATTCATATGTTTCAGCAGTACTTTCCAGGCAACTGCCCGCTTCTCGCCACCCCAATATCTGTACCAAAGGTGGGTCTTCAGAACAGCAAGGATCACAGACCTTAGGCGCTTCAAAGGCCTAGCAAAAGACAGAGTTTCTGTCGAGATATCTAGGACTTTAAATTTGATTGTCTAGGTTATTCTCACACAGGCGTGTAGGGTTCTGTCAGGGTGCCTAGGACAGCAGGACTTCAATGTTTTGGACCGTGTAAGACATTCAGAGCTTTCTCAATGTGTTGGATAATCTCAGGCATTCAAGACTTGTTCAATGTGCCAGATAATATCAAATATTCAACCTTGCTTAATGTGTCACACAATCGCGGACTACAAATGCTTGTTAAGTATGGCATCTCAATTACAGTAGAACTTTCGTAGCTACACTCAAAAGCCATGCCGCATCTTGCCATCCTCCAGCTTCATCATCTCTTGGTGGAGGTATCTTCCCATCTGCAGCGGGATCTGCGATCCCATCTAAAGTCCGCCTCGATGGCCCAGAAGATAGTTCTGAGTCCTCTGTTTTCTCATCCGAAACCTCAAGTTCTGTTTCTTCTGTCTCCTCACCGTCCTCGTCCACAGCAAATAAACTCCATCCAAGCATTCTTTCAACCCATGATCCTAATCCTAGCCGACTAGCCCTGGCTAACTTCCGAACAACAGCCTCATCCTCCTTCGCGTCCTCTTCGTTCTCATCTCCCTCCTCCTCTACGTCCACAAAATCAGGCTCAGCCATGTAATCCTCCTGGGCAAAATCTCTGTGATCGAAATAGCTCTCTCTTTCCGGGCCACTTAAAGGTGTAAATAATTGTGCTCTGCTGCCTCTTCGACTATTTCCCCGACTACCAAATCGACTCATTGGGCGACTCCCACCTCCAGTTACAGGCTCAAAACTCAAACTCCTCCGTGTCGTCATTGGTGAGAACTCATCATCAGCATCAAATGCAGCGGCGACACTCCCTCTCCTACTCCCTCCTCGGCTGGTCCGTTCTCTCTCCCGTGCAAGCTGTTGCTGCAACTCCTCCTCATCTTCATCTTGTTGTGTTAAACTGGTAGAACTTGCCCTCGATACAAGCCAAGCCTGCCCTTTGGACTCCCTCGTAGATGACGAGATTGCTGCCCCTGCTCGAAGAAGCCAATCCGAATCATTTCTATCTTTCGCAGATAATGTGCTGAGGCTTAATGCATCTCTCGTGACACCTTTTTGCAACTTCGTTCCACCTGGTGTTGCGCCCGACCGAGGCTGTCGAGTAACTAGTAGATGTGTGCTCGATTTGCTTTTTGGGAAGGCTGCACCGGGAGATTTCCGCAGGGAGACGCGGGACGAAGAACGTGAGAGGATTGATGGCGTGGTAGGAGCAGATCGCCCTTCAATGTAGGAGATATGATGAGACGGATCAGGTAGTGAGTCGTGATCTGCGAACGGAAGTCGAGTCGTTAAAGGTGCGAGAGTAAGATGATTAAGGTTGGTAGAGGAGCGGCCACGATGGTATCGCGAATGGGGAGAGTGTTGATTATATGCTACGTCCATATTGTCAAATTGATTTCCTCCTGCTGTAAAAGAGTGAGAGTGAGGTGATCCTAGGAAGTGGCTGGAGGCGCTGCTAGTATTTGAGAATCTGGGGAAGAGCAAGCGAGATCGCTTGAAATAAATTTCCTCGTGAACAAGCAGGGATTGAAATTTTGGGGTGCGATATCAAGCAAAATGAAAAAATGATATTGAGCCCAAAACAACTTTTCTAAAACTGTAAAGATGCGCAATCTTAGAAATGTTCGGTATGAGCAATGGCGTCCTCCAGGTCAACTTGAGGGAAGACCCGTGACCTCAGCAACTTGGGATCTTGCGAATGACTCTGTGCTGTGCTCAGTTGGGCCAACCGAAGATAATGCTTTAATAGAGCTTGTAAGGGTTGACACGAAATCAAAAACTCTGTAAACATCCCAAACCCCACTCATCGGATTTAACTAACTTTTTCTTAGGTCACATACAACCATTACGTCTTGGGATGCCCCTTGCCCAAACCCTGATTTGGCTTGCGATTTGGTTCTAAGCCTTCACTACTTCGCAGATAGTCTTACAGCATGTCTTGTACTTGCTGGGGGCGATATCGTGGTTGTAAGGGAGGAGCCCTTGCCGGGGGAAGATCGTATAGAGATCGTGGGATCAGTCGATGCAGGCATAACTGCAGCAAGATGGTCACCGGATGAAGAACTTCTTGCAATTGCAACAAAAGCCAATACTTTGGTGTTTATGAGCAGAATTTTTGAAGGTATTACAGATGTCACCATGAACTCTGAGGATCTGAAAGCCTCAAACCACGTTTCCGTTGGCTGGGGGAAAAAAGAGACTCAATTCAAAGGCAAGGGCGCGAAGGCTCTCAGAGATCCAACTATGCCCGAGAAGACCGACGAGGGGATTCTCAGCCCAAATGATGATTCTAGATCATGCATCAGCTGGAGAGGAGACGGGGCTTATGTGGCTGTTTGTGCTATTGAGGGGGGAGCAAGGCGGGTCATTCGCGTCTACTCCAGAGAAGGCATTCTAGACAGCGCGAGTGAGCCTGTCGATGGCTTGGAGGGTGCTCTCAGTTGGAGACCCGCTGGTAATCTTATAGCTGGAATCCAACGCTTCGATGATCGGGTTGATGTTGTCTTTTTTGAGCGGAATGGGTTAAGACATGGGCAATTCAGTCTTCGTCTAACGCTAGATCAAAGGTGTCTTCCTGAAAACCATATCAGCCTAGCATGGAATTCTGATTCAACGGTATTGGCAGTAACCATGGCCGACTGCATTCAATTATGGACTATGGGAAATTACCACTGGTATCTGAAACAGGAAGTAAAAACGGGAAACGCTTCTTTGATACCATCTCAACCCCTAAACTGGCATTCTGAGAAGGCACTGCGTTTCATTATATCTGCATCAAGTAGGTTATCTTCTCTAGCCAAACACCATGACTAATTATGATTATAGATTCTGTCAACATTTTAGAATATGTATTTACGACTTCTCAAGGATCGATGGCACCGCCTCACGACCACGGAGTAGTTGCTGTGGTTGATGGCCAGATAGTAAAAGTCACACCATTCCGGGCCGCCAATATCCCTCCTCCCATGGCGTTGCATGAAATATCAGTGCACTCAAATGTGTTAGATGTTGCGTTCAACGCAGATGCGTCTGAAATTGCAGTCTTGCATCAGCAGGGCATTTCTATCTTTGAATGGAAGAATCTCTCGGCTTCTTCCCCAGCCCCAGAACTCACTGGTAGATACACTTTTGAGAAAATAGAGAGCTCCGAGGGCAACTTTCTGCAGATCTCGTTCTCTGAAAACAGCGACGTGCTCGTTTTGAATCGACACGGCCCTGACTCCGCGATCATACGATATGGTTTTGAGGAAGATACTGGCAGATTGGAAAGAAAAATAGACACAAAAGGCCCAGCTTCGTCCATAGCAACTTTGTCAAGCTTCGTTGAAAATGGCGTTATCCACTCGTTCGTCCAAGATAAGTCAGGCGGTCTCCATAGTCTCCTATTTGGGGATCACTCACTATCGCATTGTAACTTGCCTATGCAGCTGCCATGGATTCAGATCATATCCAAGGGCGAATGGCAGATAGCTTTTGGCATGTCTAGCAATGGCTACTTATATGCAAACTCGCGATTACTAGCAAAAAATTGCACCTCCTTTCTAGTCACACCCGCACATCTCATCTTTACGACCACAATGCATCTAATTAAATTCGTACACCTTACAGATGTGAATGGTATGTACCTTTGCCCAGAGTCTTGCTTTTCACTAACTCTTTAAAGATCTAGAAGTACCCCCGGATGATCCAGAAAAAGATGAAAGATGCCGTAGCATTGAGCGTGGAGCTCGACTTGTTACAGCTATACCCAGCTCTGCCAGTGTGATATTGCAGATGCCTCGGGGCAACCTGGAGACAATATTCCCTCGTGCAATGGTTGTTGCCGGGATTAGAGCACTTATCGAGCAGAAGAGTTACAAGAAGGCATTTTCAAACTGCAGAACTCAAAGAGTGGATATGAATATTCTCTACGACCACGCACCAGAGCAATTTCTAGCCAATGTTCCACTTTTCATAGACCAAGTAAAGAAAATCACGTACATTGATCTCTTCCTCTCTTCCTTGAGGTAGGTTCTCTGAAATCTCATGATTAACTGGCTAATTCTTTGCGCTAGAGAAGAAGACGTGACCCAGATAATGTATAAAGAGACAAGAGTTGCACCAGAACTTCAAAATGGCACGACTCTCGTCAACGGATCGAACGCCATAACCACTCAGGAAATGGGCCTTGCAGCCCCATCTAAAGTAAATAGAATCTGCGATGCTTTCCTCGATGTTCTTAAAGCACGTACTGCAACAAACCTTCAAAATATTATCACAGCGAATGTATGCAAGTCACCACCGGCTCTCAACGATGGGTTGTTAGTTGTTGCACAATTGATGAAGGAGGACGCACCCATCGCCGACAAGGCTGTGGAGCATATCTGTTTCCTCGCGGACGTTAACCGACTATACGAAAATGCACTTGGTCTTTATGACCTAGATCTTGCCCTCCTTGTTGCTCAGCAATCCCAGAAGGATCCGAGAGAATACCTACCATTTATGCAGAGTCTGCAAGAAATGACTGAGCTCCGACGACGCTTCACCATCGACGACTACCTTGGCCGACACACCAAAGCCCTCACTCATCTTCATGCCCTTGACGCTTTCACCGAATTGCAAAACTACATCCAAAAGCATTCTCTTTACCAATCAGCCCTCTCACTCTACCGCTACAATCCTGCTCAACATTCAACCCTCACCGAACTCTACGCCCAACACTTAGAATCCAAATCTCAATTCAAAG
>Ga0182030_10004211_pt1 | contig 30674 bp, 32 predicted proteins | sample 812S3MmetaG_FD_121299 | JGI IMG/M metagenome (GOLD analysis project Ga0182030, IMG submission 121299) | Permafrost microbial communities from Stordalen Mire, Sweden - 812S3M metaG (Illumina Assembly) | ecosystem: Environmental > Terrestrial > Soil > Wetlands > Permafrost | place: Sweden...
GGTGCTGGGCGTGGTCGCGATGACGGTGAATACGCTCACCGGCCTCGACCGGATTCCGCGCGTCTATCTGAAGACGGCGAAAGCGATGCGGATGTCGCGCACGAGCACGGTGCTGCTGGTGCAGCTGCCCGCCGCGACGCCGCACCTAGTCACCGGAGTGAAGCTGGCGGTGAGTTATTCGATCGTCGGCACGATCGCCGGCGAGTTCATCTTGTCGGTGGCCGGGCTCGGGCGAGCGATTTCCCTAGCCTACAACAACCTCGACAACAACACGATGTACGGGTTGCTGCTGATCTTGCTCGTCACAGTCACGCTGGTCAACTTGGCCATCTACGAGTGGGAGCGCGCGATTCACCGCCGTTGGGGCCTGCGGTGAGCCGGCGCTTCGACGGCGTGCTGTTCACGATCGCGCTGCTGCTGGCGTGGCAAGTGATGGCGCGCGTCGTCGGCTCGTCCGGACTCTCTACACCGCTCGCGACGCTGGGTGCGCTCGAGCGGTTGTTCGGCCGCGCGTCGTTCTGGCAAAACGTCGCGGCGACCGCCGACGCGTTTGCGCTCGCGGTGCTGTTCTCGCTCGTGGGCGGCCTGGCGATCGGCTTGCTGCTCGGGCTCTCGCGCTTCGCGGGCGACGTCTTCGATCCGATCGTCAACGCGATCACCGCCATTCCGAAGATCACGCTCTATCCGGTGATCCTGTTGTTCTTCGGCCTCGGGATGTCGGCCAAGGTCGCGTTCGGAACGATCCACGGTATCTTTCCGGTCATCATCCTGACCATGAACGGCGTGCGCAACATCCGTCCGGTCGTGCGCAAGGCGGCGCGCGTGATGCGTTTGACGCCGCTGCAAACCCTGCGCAGCGTGCTGCTGCCCGCCGCGCTGCCCGAGATCTTTTCCGGAATGCGCATCGGCGTTTCGCTGGCGCTGCTCGGGACGCTGGTCGGCGAACTCTTCGCGTCGGATCGCGGGGTAGGGTTCATGCTGATCCAAAGCGTGGAGCACAGCGACGTTCCCACCGTCATGGCGCTGACGCTGTTGCTCTTCGTGGTCGCGATCGCCGGCGGCACGATCATGCTGCACATCGACCGGCGTCTGCACCAGGAGGGTTGAGTGGCGGCCGAACTCGAGCTGAGCGGAGTCTCGCACACGTTTGTTTCGGAGAACGGCGGTACGTCCGTGCGCGCGCTGGACGGTATCGACTTGCGGCTGGCACCTGGCGAGTTCTTCAGCGTCATCGGCCCCTCGGGGTGCGGCAAGTCGACGCTGCTCGAGATCGTCGCGGGTTTGACGCGCGCGAGCGAAGGGCGCGTCGTCTTCGACGGCCGCGAGGTGGCGGGCGAGGTTCCCGACGGTGTCGGGATGGTGTTCCAAGAGGATGCCAGTTTTCCGTGGCTCACGGTGTGGGACAACGTGGCGTTCGGTTTGCGCCGGCGCGGAACCGGGGCGGCCGAGATCCGGCGGCGGGTCGATTACGCGCTGCGGTTCGTCGGCCTGGCGGACTTCGCGCGCCACCATCCGCGCCAGCTCTCGGGCGGCATGCGGCAGCGCGTGTGCATCGCGCGCACGCTGGTGCTCGAACCGCGGCTGATTTTACTGGATGAACCGTTCGGCGCGCTCGACCAGCAGACGCGGCTGGTCATGGGAGAAGAACTTTTGCGGCTGTGGCGGGAAACGGGAGCCACCGTGCTGCTGATCACGCATAGCCTCGACGAAGCCGCCATGCTCTCGGAACGGATCGGCGTGATGTCGGCGCGGCCGGGACGCTTTATCGCGACCCTCTCGACCGGCTGGCCGCGCGAGCGGGATTCGCAGGTGGTCAACGATCCGCGCTTCGGCGCGCTCACGGGAGAGATGTGGACGTATTTGCGCGCCGAGTCCCTGCGCTCGATCGGCGCATAAACGGGTAGAAAGGTCGTATGGCATCAGTGATCTCCGCGGTACCCACGCGCCGGTTGGGACGGACCAACGAGAACGTATCGATGCTGGCGATGGGCGGAGGACATCTCGGCACGAGCGTCCTCAGCGACGTCGAGGCGGTGCATCTCATCCATCGGGGGATCGATCAAGGCGTCACGTTCCTCGACAACAGTTGGGATTATAACGACGGGCGCAGTGAGGAGCGGATGGGCGCCGCGATCGGACACGGCGGATATCGCCGGCGCGTTTTCCTCGCCACGAAGTTCGACGGCCGCGATCGCCAGACGGCGACGAAGCAGCTCGACGAGTCGTTGCGGCGCTTGCAAACCGATCACGTCGACCTGTGGCAGTTTCACGAGAACATCCGGCCCGACGACGCCGATCGCGCCTTCGCGCCCCGCGGCGCGATCGAAGCGATGATCGCGGCCAAAGAAGCCGGTAAAGTGCGCTTCCTCGGCTTCACCGGTCACAAGCATCCGGACTATCACGTGCACATGTTCGAGGTCGCGGCGCAGAACGGGTTCGTGTTCGACACGGTCCAGATGCCGCTCAATATCATGGACCCGCACTTCCGCAGTTTCGAGCGCGGCGTCATCCCGCTCGCGCAGCAAACCGACACCGGGATCATCGCGATGAAGACGTTCGGCGATCGCGCGATTCTCGATACGCGCATCGCGACGCCGTTGCAGATGCTGCACTACAGCATGAGCCTGCCCGTCGCGAGCGTCGTGAACGGCGTCAACTCGATCTACACGCTCGACGAAGCCGTAACGGCGGCGGTGTCGTTCCGGCCGCTCTCGGAAGCGCAAATCGCGGCGCTGCTCGCGCGCAGCGCGGCGCAATCCGCCGCCGGCGCGCTCGAACGCTACAAGATCAGCGACGACTTCGACGCCACCGTGCAGCACCCGGAATGGATGGGTTCGTAGGTTCATCATGGCGAATCTTAAGCGAGTTCGCTGCCTATGGCGTGCTTGCCGCGTGAGGGCATGAGCGCGAGCGCGAGGGCGATCGCCAGCAACCCGCTCGCGATGTAACCGCTCGGCGCGATCGTTTCGTGCAACAGCACGATCGCCCCGATCCCGCCCAGTATCAGGGATCCGTAGGACGCGATGAAGCTGACCGTCGCGGCATCGAGGTAGCGCAAGCAGAACGCCTGCGCGATCTGACCGTAGATCGAGAGCCCGATGACGATCTCGACGAAGAACCACCAGAACGTCGTGCTGCTCGGTACGAGGCTGCGCGCGATCGACGGCTCCAACCGGCCCGTCGCGAGACCGAAAAGCAACAGTAGCCCCATGCCGACCGTCCCATAGACGCCGCCGACGAAGAGCGCCGAGAAGCGTTTTCCGAGCTTGCGCGTGAACACGAACATCACCCCGAGCGAGACGACTTGCACGAGTTCGAGCAGGTCGCCGAAAAGCGTCGAGCCGGTCGCCGAACGGGTGAACGTGAGCAGCACCGCACCGGCGATGCCGACGCCGAGCGCGGCGATGCGAAGCGCATCGATGCGCTCGCGCAGCAGTGGGGCGGCAAGGACGGCCGTCACCGACGGCGTCAGGCTCATCAGCAACACGACGTGCGCGCCGCTAGTGTATTGGGCCGAAAGCGCCAGAAAGCCGCAGGCGCCCGGACCGAACGCAATACCGATCCCGATGAGATAGAGCCAGTCGGCGCGGCTCGGCGCCCGCTTCGGGCGCGCGAGGACGGCGATGAGCAGAAAGACCGGCAGCGTCCAGGCGGCCCGGGCCACGAAGAGGCCGGGTGCGTCGAAGTGCGCGCCCCCGGGCTCGTAGAGGATCTTTGAGGCGATTGCATTGCCCGCCCAAAACACCGTCGCCGAGAAGATCGCGAGGTAGGCAAAGGTCGTGCGCAGCGCCGTCGAATTTCGCACGGTCATGGATTTACGCGCCGAAGTCGAGAATCGCCGGACGTTTGCGATCATCTCGCACCCCGACGCCGGCAAGACGACGCTCACCGAGAAGCTGCTGCTCTACGGCGGAGCGATCGTGACCGCCGGTCAAGTCGCGGCGCGCAAGCGGGCTCGCTCGGCGACCTCCGACTGGATGGAATTGGAGCGGGAACGGGGCATTTCGATCACGTCAACGGTCCTCCAGTTCCCCTATCACGGCCGGACCATCAATCTCCTCGATACGCCGGGTCATCAAGATTTCGGCGAGGACACCTACCGGACGCTCCTGGCGGCCGACAGTGCGGTCATGCTGATCGACGCGGCCAAGGGCGTAGAACCGCAGACCCGCAAGTTGTTTGCGATCTGCCGCGCGCGGCGCATTCCGCTCTTCACGTTCATCAACAAGATGGACCGGCCGACGCGCGACCCGCTCGAGCTGCTCGATGAGCTCGAGAACGTGCTCGGTATCGGCGCCTACCCGGTGAACTGGCCGCTCGGCGGCGGCGAGACGTTCCGCGGCGTGTACGACCGCGAGACGCACGAGCTGCACACCTTCGAGCGCACCGAGCACGGCGCGAAGCGCGCGCCGGTGTCGGTGGCCGGAGTGCACGACGAGAAGATCCGGGCACTCGTCGACGAGGGGACCTACCGCGAGTTTCTCGACGGGATCGAGCTGCTCGAGGGCGCGGGCGCGCCGTTCGATCCGGCCGCGATGCTGCGCGGCGACGTGACGCCGGTCTTCTTCGGCAGCGCGATGACGAATTTCGGGGTCGAGCTCTTCCTCGACCGGTTCGTGAAGATGGGCCCCGCTCCGAGCGCGCGGCTCGACGCCGCCGGCACGGCGATCGAACCGACGGACGAACACTTCTCGGCGTTCATCTTCAAGATTCAAGCGAACATGGATCCGCGCCATCGCGATCGCGTCGCCTTCGCGCGCATCTGCTCGGGTAAGTTCGAACGCGACATGACGGTGCGCAACGTACGAACCGGCAAGGAAGTGCGCTTGACGCGCGCGATGAAGCTCTTCGCAAACGATCGCGAATCGATCGAGGTCGCGTTTGCCGGCGACGTCGTGGGCCTCGCCAATCCGGGAACGTTCGCGATCGGTGATACGCTCGCCGATTCCAGCGACGTGCGCTTCGATCCGATTCCGGCTTTCGAGCCGGAACATTTCGCTCTGGTGCGGAGTATCGATACCGCGAGCTACAAGTCGTTTCAGAAGGGGATCGCTCAGTTGCGTGAAGAGGGCGCGATTCAAGTACTCTACCCGTTCGGCCAGACGCGCATCGAGCCGATCCTCGCGGCCGTCGGCGCGCTGCAGTTCGAAGTGGTGAAATACCGCCTCGAATCGGAGTACAACGTGAAGACGCAGATGACCACCTTGCCGTTCACGCTGGCGCGTAACGTCAGCGGCGACGCCGAGGCCGTCGCGGCAGCGCAGTTGCCGTCGAACGCGAAGCTGGTCGAGGATTGGGACGGCGCGCCGCTGGGACTCTTCGAGAGCGCGTGGAGCATGCGGCTCGCGGCCGAGTGGAATCCGCGCCTGACGTTCGAACCCTTCGGCGTCCGCGGGCTCGCCGCGGTGGTGTCCTCATGAGTACGCCGGCGATCGCCGGTTCCACCGCCGCCCGCGGCCCGGTCAACAAGACCACGCGCTGGCTGTTGATCGCGGTCGTGCTGATCATCGTCTTCGGGCTCGTGCGCGGCCTCTTCGCGCATCACGAGAACACCTACGAACGTATCGCGCGCGAGATGACCATCGATCTGCAGAACAACGATCTGGCCGGCGTGCAGAGTTTCCAGAACGCCGAGACGGCCACGCTCGTGACGCATGCGGTCGTGGGCCGCGACGCCGACGCGTTCGCGCCGTTGGGCAAATTGCAACGCGTGCTCGAAACGCCGGGAACGCCGGAAGAAGCCACGCGCCGCGTGCACGAGTTCGACGCCTCGTTCGACAAGGGCGTCGTTCACGAGACGATCCGCTTCGACCCCGACAACAAAGTCGTCGGCTTCAAGTACGATCTGCCGCAGTCGAAGTAGATGCCCGCGCTAGCAGTGACGTTCGACGACGTCGCGCGGGCCGCCGAGCGCCTGCGCGGCGTAGCTCATCGCACGCCTGCGATCACCTCGGCCACGCTCGACGAGCGCACCGGTGCGCAGGTCTTCCTCAAAGCCGAGAACTTGCAGCGTATGGGCGCGTTCAAATTTCGCGGCGCCTACAACCGGCTCGTCCAGCTCGATCCGGCGGCGCGCGCGCGCGGCGTGGTGGCGTTCTCGAGCGGCAACCACGCGCAAGGCGTGGCGCTGGCGGCAAAACTGCTCGGCATCCCGGCGGCGATCGTGATGCCTACCGATGCGCCGGCCGCCAAGCTCGCGGCGACGCGCGGGTACGGCGCGGAGGTCGTGCTCTACGATCGCTTCACGATGAACCGGGCCGAGATCGCGCAGACACTCGCGGCCGAGCGCGGCGCGACGCTTGTCCCGCCGTTCGACGATCCCGCGATCATTGCCGGGCAAGGAACGGCGGCCCTCGAGTTGATCGAGGACGTTGGACCGCTCGACGTGCTGCTCGTGTGCACCGGCGGCGGCGGCCTCCTCTCCGGCTGCGCGCTCGCCGCAACGAAGCTCTCGCCGGGCATCGCCGTGTACGGCGTCGAGCCGGAAGCGGGCGACGATTGGGTGCAGTCGCTCGCGCGCAACGAACGGGTGACGATCCCCGTCCCCGATACGATCGCCGACGGCATGCAAACGCAGTCGCCGGGCGAGCTGACGTTCCCGATCGTGCAGGCGCTCTGCGCCGGCGTGGTCACCGTTAGTGATGAGGAGCTGCGCGACGCGATGCGTTTTGCCTTCGAGCGTCTCAAACTCGTGATCGAACCGAGCGGCGTCGCCGGCCTTGCGGCCGCGCTCACCGGCCGCGTGGACGTGCGCGGAAAACGCGTCGGCGTGACGCTCAGCGGCGGCAACATCGACGCCGCCACGTTCGCGCGTTTGATCGCATGATCGCCGGGCTGCGCGAACGCTTCGCGCGCGACGGGTTCGCCGAGGTGTCGGCGTTGATCCCGCCGGACGTGCGGGCCCGCATCAGTGCCGAGGTGACGGCCGCGCTCGATGCGCATTCCGTGCGGCGCGACGTGCGCATCGCGGTCACGGGCGGAAGCCCGCGCCGCTATCGCATCGTCGACCGCGACACGCTCGCGTCGGCGTGCCCGGCAACGGCGGAGTTCTACCGGTCCGCGGATTTGCTGCGCCTCGTCGGCGCGATTGCGGGTCAACCGGTCGCTCCGGTGCCGTACGAAGCAGAAGAACTGATCGCGACGCGTCTGGAAAACGCCGGCGATACGCACGGCTGGCATTGGGACGACTACGCCTTCGCGCTGGTATGGGTGCTTTGCGCGCCCGCCGCGCGTGACGGCGCGACCCTCGAATACATCACCGGCGTTCCGTGGTGCAAGGCCGCCCCGAACGTCGAGGCCGTTCTCGCGCAGCACGAACCCGTTCGCGCGCACATCGCATCCGGCGCGCTCTACCTGCTGCGCACCGACACGACGCTGCACCGGGTCACGCCGCTACAGCGCGACGTCCGTCGCGACGCCCTCTGCTTCAGCTACGCCGCAACCGCCGACATCCACCGCAACGTCACCCACGAATCGTTAGAAACGATCCTCACCGGAACGCAGTCGCGATCTTATGTCATCCCGAGCGGAGCGCCGCAGGGCGCGTAGTCGAGGGACAGCGAGCATCGTGCTAATTCAGCAGTGCAATTCCACTAACGCTCGCGGTCCAGCTGGTCCCTCGACTACGCGCCCTGCGGCGCTCCGCTCGGGATGACATTGCGGTTTATTTCAGCTTGGGGATGTTGCCGCAGGCGTAGTAGGTGGGGACGTCGGCCGTCGAGTGGTGGATGTTGATCGCGAATCCGCCGGTCATCAGATCGGCGAGCTGCATGTTCTTGAGGGTCGTAGTCGACGTGCCTTTTTGCAGCGTGACCAACGGATAGGTCGGTTTGGGATCGAGCGTATCGCAGGTGCCCTTGTGGATGTGGATCGGCTGTGCCAGGTCGGGCGCGTACTGCGTGGTGACGTCCACGACCACGTTGTCGCCGTCTTGGGTCATGACGACGTTACCGATTTCGCCCGAACCGTTCTGCGGATGGAGCGTGAACTTCACCGGCCCGAGAGCGAGGGCGAACGTCGAGGTCGCGAGGATGAATGCGGCCGTTGCGGCCGCGATGCGAAAAGACATAGAGACACCTCCGGAACGAGTGAAAAGGCGCCTTCGGAAGAAAGCGCCCGCTGTCATCCTCTGTGTGAAGCCTGAAGACTTCCTAACGCGGCGTCGGCGATGGCGGCTTGGGCGGCGCGACGGCCGGGGAAGCCGCTGACGCAGCCGCCGGGATGCGTCCCCGAACCGCACAGATAGAGCCCGTCGATGCCGGTTCGCACGCCGAAGCGCTGGTCGTAGATCTGGCCGGGCAGCAGCTCGCCGTGGAAGATGTGGCCGCCGGCGAGGCCGAGCGTCGCTTCGAGATCGGGCGGCGCCAGCACCTGACGATGCTCGATCGCGTTCGGCAGGTTCGGCGCGTAGGCGGCGAGCTGGGCAACGACGCGATCCGCAATCGCGTCGCGATCGCCGGCTTCCCACGGGCGGTCGCTGCGATCGTACGGGAAGTACTGCGCGAAGATCGAGAGGATGTGTTTTCCCGGCGGCGCGAGTGACGGATCGGTCGGCGTTTGCATGAAGCACTCGAGCATCGGTTCGCGCGACGTCCCGAGCGTGCGCGCATCGTCGTAAGCCTGCTGCAAGAACGCGATTGAGGGCGCGACGTGAATCGTTGCGCGGTGGTGCGGCTGCTCGTTCGAGCCCGGGCGTGCGCGAAAATCCGGCAACTCGCCGAGGCCCAAGTTGATCTTCAGCGAGACGCCGTTGGAACGCCACGCCGCGGCGCGCGCATGGAGCTCGGACGGCACGTCGTCGCGTTCGAGCAGCTGCAGAAAGAGCGTTTTCGGATCGGCGTTGACGAGGATCGCCGCGGCGTCGATCGTCGTGCCGTCGCGCAGCTCGATGCGTCCCGCGCGGCCGTTGCGCAACGCGATGCGTTCGACGGTGCTGCCGGTGCGCAGCTCGGCACCGGCAGCGCGCGCGGCGGCGGCAGCGGCTGCCGAGACGGCGCCCATGCCCCCGCGCACGAATCCCCACGCGCCCTGCACGCCGAGCGCGCGGCCGGCATAGTGGTGCGCGAGCACGTAGGCGGTGCCGGGATCGCGCGGCCCGGCGCCCGTGCCGATCAGCCCGTCGGTCGCGAGCGTGGCCTGCAGCACCGGCGTGCGCACGTAGCGCTCGACGAGATCCGCGACGGAGCCCTCGAGCGTCGCGCGCGTCGGAGCGTCGAAACATGACCACGACGGCGCTTCGTCGGCGAACGAATCGAACAGCGCCGTTCCCAGACGCAACGCCTCGGCTTCAAAGGCCGCGAAACCGGCGACGTCGCGTTCATCGAAGGCCGCGATTTCGCGGGCATTCGCTGTATCGTCCGAACCGAGCAAGAGCGATCGCCCGTCGCCGAGCGGCGTGAACGACGCCGGATCCTTACGATAGGCGTGGTAGCCGTGAGCGCCGAGGCCGAGGTCGGCGATGACCTGCGGGTCGAGCAGGCTGCAGACGTACGCCGCGAGCGACACGCGGTAGCCGGGCCACACCGGCTCCGTAACCGCCGCGCCGCCGAGCACGTCGCGCCGTTCGAGCACGATCGTCCGCAAACCGGCGCGCGCGCAATACGCGGCGGCGATCAGCCCGTTGTGACCACCCCCGACGATCGCGACGTCGGCCGTCAGCGTTTCTTGGCTCTCCGCTTCGGCTTGAACGGATCGCCGACCACGTACTTCCCGCGTTTGGAGAGGTCTGCGTCGACATCGTCGCAGCCGATGGGCGTGAACGCACCGCAGTCGTGCGGCCGCGCCTCGTAGATGCCGCAGTAGTAGTGGCCGGACTTTCCGCCCTTGAGAAAGACGCACTTGGACGCGATGTCTTCGTCGACTTTCTTCAACCAGCCGACGTTGTATCCGTCGGCCGATTCGCGCGCGTTCACGTACTCTTTCATCACCTCGTCGTACGTCCAGCCGAAGTGATCGGCGATGCGTTGCACGTCGGCTTTGTTGACGAAGGGTTCGTAACCACCGCAGCATTCCGCACATCCCGGCGGGCACGCGACGTTGTCGGGCAGATCGTAGAGATGCTTGCGCGCAAGCTCGATCACACCGCGCACGGCCTGGACCATCTCGGGATCGTCGTTGTACTTGTACACCCACTCACGATGCGTGATCGTGTTGGCGTTATAGTAGCGCTCGATCTTTTCGTCGTACTTGATCGTGATGTGTTCTTCATCGATCTCGATGTTTTGAACCATGTTCATGGTCTCGAGATCGAGTTGGTTGATGGAGGTCGGTTGCCCGGTGTCGCGCGTGAATTTCTTAAGATTACGCAGTTCACGGTGGGCGATCAGATCGATCGTCTCTTGCATAGGTGTCCCTTTCGCGGGTTACGGCGGATCGACCCGGCCCCGGCGCGAAAGGGCTGCCGCATGGGGCAAGCAATCGGCGTAGATTTGGGCGGATCGCACGTCATGGCGACCGTCGTCGACGAATCCGGCGAGACCAAAGCCAAGCACGAGCGCGACATCGTCGATCACTCGCCGGCGGCGGTGTTCGCGAGCGTCGAGAAAGTCGTGGCCGAAGCGCTCGCCGACGCCAAGGAGAAGCAGGTCGTCGGCATCGGCATCGGGGCACCGGGCAACATCGACCTCGAAACCGGCACGATCCGCTACTCGCCCAACTTCGGCTGGAAGGACGTCGCGCTCGGCGATCACATCCGGAGCGCGTTCAAGTTCCCGGTGTTCGTCGGCAACGATGCGCGCTGTGCGACGCTCGGCGAGCACACCTTCGGTGCCGGCAAAGGCGTGCCGGACTTCGTCCTGCTCACGCTAGGTACGGGGATCGGCGGCGGGATCGTTTCCGGCGGCCGGCTCGTGGTCGGGGGACGGGCCAGCGCCGGCGAGGTCGGCCACCACCAGATCCGGCCGCACGACGGTTTCGTATGCGGCTGCGGGAAGATCGGCTGCTTCGAAGCGCAATGTTCGGGCACGGGCTTGATCCGTCATGCGCTCGCGCTTGCGCCGTCGTTTCCACGCAGCACGCTGCTCGATGCACCCAAAGAGAAACTCGGCTCGAAGGCGATCCGCCGCGCGGCACAAGCCGGCGACGGTCACGGCGTGGCCGCCTGGAACAACTGGATCGACGACTTGGGCTATGGCCTCGCCAACATCGTGGCATTCGTGAATCCCACGATAATCGCGCTCGGCGGCGGTGTGGCCAGCGCCGGCGCGTTTATCACCGATAAGGTGGGACCGCTGGTCGAAGCGCGCTCGACGATGGTTCCGCCCGGCTCGATCACGATCGTCACCGCCACACTCGGCAACGACGCCGGCGCCATCGGTGCCGCCATCATGGCCATTCGCGGCGGCCTCACCACGTAAAGCTCACTCGTCGATCGAGATGCCGTCCAGCGGGGCTGCGTAGATCGTGTCGATGTCGACGAGCGGAATGAGTTCTTCATCGATCTTCAGACCGAGGCGTGAAACGGCTTGGCCGGGGAGGCCCGACGGCAGCTTCGGCGAGAGCGAGAACGGCTGCAGATAGAGATACGTGTGGTCGACGCGCAGCACGCGGCCGCCGCTGTTGGTCGGGCGCTTCGTGAGCCCTTCGGCCGGCGCGGTTTTCCAATCCAGGACGACGAATTTTCCGATCCACGGGGCGGCGTCGCTTTGGTAAATCATTCAGGGTGCCATTTCCGGCGCGTTGAGCGCCAGCGCCGTCATCATGCGGACGCCGGTTTCGAGCGCTCGTTCGTCGATGTCGAATTTTGCGTGATGGTGCGGAAACGACGTCGCCGGGCCGCCGTTGCAGCCGACCGAGTAGAAACACGCCGGCACGCGTTCCGCGAAGAACGAGAAGTCTTCCGCGCCCATCAGCTTCGGCGCTTCGATCACGCGCGTCGCCCCGATCTCAGCTGCGGCCAGCGCGCGCACCCAGCGCGTTTGCTCGGCATCGTTCGAAGTCACCGGATAGCGGCGCAGATAGTCGAACGTGTAGGTTGCGCCGGAGCTCTCGCATACGCCGCGCAGCACGCGCTCGATCCGCTCGGCGAGCGCGTTGCGCACGTCGGCGTCGAACGCGCGCACGGTGCCGAGCAGCGTCGCGCGTGAAGGGATGACGTTGTGGATCGTGCCCGCATGGACGGCGCCGATCGTGACGACGGCCGGCGCGAGCGGATCGATCTGGCGCGCGACGATTTGCTGCACGGCAACGATGAACGCGCCCGCAACGTAGATCGGATCGATCGAGAGGTGCGGCGCGGCGCCGTGTCCGCCGGCACCCTCGATCGTGATCTCGATCGAATCGCTCGATGCGTAGAACGCCCCTTCGCGCAAGCCCACGATGCCGGTGGGGAATGCCGATGCGAGGTGCAGTCCATAGGCGCGTTCGATGCCGAACCGTTCGAGCAGGCCGTCTTCGACCATCGCCTTCGCGCCGCCGCGGCCTTCTTCGGCGGGCTGGAAACACAGCACGATCGTGCCTGCCAGTTCGGCTCGCCGGCGGGCGATCAGCGTTGCGGCGCCGAGCAGCATCGCGACGTGGCCATCGTGTCCGCAGGCGTGCATCGTGCCGCGCGTTTGCGAGGCGTAGGCGACGTCGTTCTCTTCCTCGATCGGCAGCGCATCCATGTCGGCACGCAACATGATCGTTTTGCCGGGACGCGTTCCGCGCATCACGCCGGCCACGCCGGTGACGCCGATCCCTTCGGTCACGTCGTAGTCGAGCGCGCGCAAACGCGCGGCGACGAGCGCGGCGGTGCGCCGTTCTTCAAATCCGAGTTCGGGATGCTGGTGCAGATCGCGCCTGATCGCGATGACGTCGGCGATGACGTCGTCGGGCAGCGGCGCGAGCGCGGTCAAACGGCGGCGGCGGAAACCGGGACGCGCGGCGTCGGTTTGCGCCCGTCCTGTGCGACCTGCGCGATCAGTTCGGCGATGCGGCGCGACGAACCGCGCGGCGCGATGCCCGTCAATTGCGCGCGCATGGTGGCCAAACGTTCGCTGTTCTCGACGATGCGCTTCACCGATTGGACGACTTCGGCCGTCGTCAACGCGACGACGCCTATACCGTTGGTCCGCACCCAATCGAGGTTGCCGCGTTCTTGGCCGGGCACGTAATCGTAAACCACGACCGGCACTTCGGCGACGCTGGCTTCGGCGAGCGTTCCCGGTCCGGCTTTGGTGACGAGCAGATCGGCGGCGCGCATGAGTTCCGGAACGTCGTTGCGGAAGCCGAGGACCGTCATCGACGTCGGCAGCGTGGGCGCGAGCTCTTCGAGTTTCGCCTTGAGCGCGGCGTTGCGTCCGGTGACGACGACCAAGTGAAACGGGAGGTTCGTCTTCGCGAGAGCGAGCGTGGTGGGCAGCAGCTTGCCGCCGCCTTCACCGCCGGCCATCAGCAACGCGATCGTCTTTTCTTGCGGCAATCCGAGTTTGCTGCGGATCTCGCTCTTGGTCGCCGACACGTCCTCGAACTTCGGATGAATCGGATGACCGATCAGGCGCAACCGGCTCGGCGGGACGCCGCGTTCGATCGCGCGGTTGTAGACCTCTTGCGCCGGAACGATCGTGAGATCGGCCTCGGGCAACAGCCAGCCTTCGTGCACGCGTCCGAGATCGGTGATCACGGTGACGATCGGCACGTGATCCATGCCGGCGTCGGCCCGGGCGCGCAGCGCCGCGTGGTTGAGCAGCGGGTGGACCGAGACGATCACGTCGGGCTTGTATTGCGTGAAGACGTCCTTGAGCCGTTCGCGATAGAGCGGTTCGCAGAAGCGCACGATCGTGCGGTAGCGGCGGCGTCCGTTGGTTGCGTGATAGAGCGCGCCGTAAATCGGCGGGGCAAAGCGGAGGGCCGCGCTATAGGCCGGCCCCAGTTTGGAGAGCGGGAACGTGCAGTGGGCAGCGATGTCGTCGATGCGCCACTCGAGCCGCGTCCCCTTATCGATCTCATCCAGCGCGGCGCCGATGGCCATCGCTCCGGCGCGATGACCGCCGCCGGTATCGGAGATGAGGAAGAGGACGCGTTTGGTCATCCGGTGGGTGACTTTCGTTGCTTCAAGGCACGCAAGGCAGTGGCACTCCGGCGATTACGGGCTCGCATCACGCGCAGTGCCACAGCGCGACGGCGCCGAGGCGAGATCGCGCGTAGCCACGCGATCGAAGAGCGAGCCGGCACGTCGTAAAAACGGAAGATGTCGCCGAACTCGATCTCAGGATTTACGTGGTGGCCGTTATGGTCCTCCGGCAGAACTAGGCCGGTCAACCGGGCAATACGGACGAGCCAAGCCGGGCTCTTCCAGCCCAGCTCCGACGTATGTCGCCACCAAACGTGCAACTGCCCCAGCACGAGCCCGACGGCCGCGCCGGCCACCGAAAGTCGCGTGCAGAGAACGGCGATCGCGATATACGGCAATGCTCCGAGGAGGCCGTCGAGCAGCACTTGCGGGCTGCGCGAAAGAACCGCGTGATCCCAGTACGATCGCTTACGATCGTGATGTGTCCGCAGGTGCAGCTTGCCCCACACATGCTGTGGAACGTGATAAAAGAAGGTGGAAGCGAAATCTCCAACCACGAGGACGATGAGCGTCGCCACAATTCCTGAGATCAGCGGCGAGCCCAGCACGATCGAATTCACGCGTATCCTTCGTTTGACGTACGGCCGTTAACGGAGCGTTGGGTTTGCGCGCACGAAAACCTCTCCAGGCGAGCTTGCTGGCTGCCTCCATGGTGTTCAACCCGGGAATGGTCCGGATCGATGCTCTGCGCGACGCCGCGCTATCGTGGCATATACCCGCACCGGCGCCGCTTACGCGTGGTGCCCGGATGTATATGGATGCCCCGCTCCGGAGCGGCCAGTTGAGCGCCACGGTACGGAGCATCATGCGCACGAACCCCCGCTTGTCGGCGTTCGACGCCCTGCTCCTGGCCGACCGTACCTTGCGGGCTGCGGCCGAGAACCGGATCGATCCCGGCTTCCTGGCCGCGACGCTGCTCCAGGAGTCGGCCTTCGACCCGCAGGCCATCTCATGGGCGGGTGCCGCCGGCATCGGCCAGTTCATGGTCGACACGGCCGACGGCTACGGCATCGACCCGTTCGACCCCGAGCCTGCCATCGACGCGACGGCCCGCCTGCTTGGGGCCTACGTGGCGCGCTATCGCGCCCAGGGGGCGGCCGACCCGTTTGCGTTGGCGCTGGCCGCCTACAACGCTGGACCGGCGGCGGTCGAGCACTATGGCGGGATCCCGCCGTATGCGGAGACCATCGAATACATCAGCGATATCCGCGAACGCTGGTCCCGGATCGTCCGCGACCGCTGAGGGGGCCGGTTCGAAGGCGCGCCGGGCGGGTATGCGCCCCAGGCGATGATTGAAAACATTCCCCGTCGGCGCGCGGTTCGTGGCCGCATAATGGGTCCCACGAATCCCGTCGCCGGCGCGGGGAGATTTGCGCTCCACCGCGATCCGCATCCGGCCCGGGTGGCGACGTTTGCGGAAGACGTGGGACGCGGGTTGAGCATGCGCCCGTACACGCTGATGCCGAAGTATTTTTACGACGACTTGGGCTCGGCGCTGTTTGAAGCGATCACGTATTTGCCCGAGTACTACCTCACGCGCGTCGAGCGCGATCTGCTCGCTACATACAGTGCGCAGATCGTCGCGGCGTTCGACGAACCGCTCGAGCTGGTCGAACTCGGCAGCGGCAGCGCGACGAAGACGCGCCTGATCATCGACGCGATTCTCGAACGCCAGGACACGCTGACGTTTCACCCGATCGACATCTCCCCCGACGCGCTGATCGAGTCGTCGCATGCGCTCGTTGCCGCGCTCGATACGTTACACGTGCGCGCCTATGCCGGCGACTATTTCACGCTGCTGCGCGCGAAGCGCGTCGAGACGCGTGACCGCGTGCTCGCCCTCTATCTTGGATCGAACATCGGCAACTTCGAACCGGCGCAGGCGCGCGAACTCTTCGGATTGCTGGGCGAAATGCTCGCGCCGGGCGACGGTCTGCTCATGGGTTACGATCTGAAAAAAGAAGCTTCCGTTTTGGAGCTGGCCTACAACGATCCGACCGGCGTAACGGCGGCCTTCAACAAGAATTTGCTGGCGCGTATCAATCGCGAACTCGGCGGTGATTTCGATCTGAACGACTTCTCGTTTTTCGCGCGTTACGACGATCGTGACGGCGTCGTGCGTTCGTATCTGCGCGCGGAGCGGGCGCTCACGGTGCACATTCCCGGAGCCGGGATCGAGGCCGACTTCGACGCCGGTGAGACGATCCACATGGAATCCTCGTACAAGTTCCAGCGCGAGGAGATGATCGCGCTCGTGATGCCGTTCGGGTTCACGGAACACCGCACGTTCAGCGACGCCGCCGGCCGCTACGCCCTCTCCCTCCTGCTCCGCTCCTAACGCCGCAGGGCGCCCTATCTCGTTATAAAGCAGAGCGTACGCCCTGATATTTTGTCATTGCTAGTGGAGCGCCGAAGGCGCGAGCAGTGAATGTTTTTTCTTTTTTTACTCTACTGCTCGCGCCTTCGCGCTCGCACGCTAATCGCCGAGATTTTCTCGCGTTCCTCGACGACGCGCCTTCGGCGCTGCTCGGAATGACAAGGGGCCGAGCGCTACGCTCTCTTGCTCTCCCTCCTGATCCGTTTCTAGCGCCGCAAGGCGCGTATTTGGGCTAAGACGTCGGCGCGCGGGTGGCCGGCCAGCGTGCCGGGCTGAATGCGCTCGCGCGACGCCGTGGGGCGCACGTAGACGAACGCCGCTACGGGGCCGGTCGCGTCGTGGGCTTCGATGCGCAGGCGTTGGTAGTCGACGTCTTCCCAGGCGTCGGCGCGTGCGAGTTGCTCGTCGTTTAGCGTTACGAGATCGCCGCTCACCGTTTCGCCCGGCGCACGGACGATCGTGAAGTAGCCGCTCTCAGCCACGACGGCGAGCCAGCCGGTCAACGTCGCCGGGCGTGTCGGCACTTCGCATCCGAACAGCGCGCGCTGGTACTCCATATCGCGCAGCGTTCCGTACACGAACACGTCGTTCACCCTTCGACTTCGCTCAGGGCAGCCTGGGCGGTCCAGCGTTCGGCGGCGCGCAAGACGGCGTCGGCGACGAGCGCGAGCACGACGGCGGCAAGGCTGCCCGCGACGATCTTGTCGGGATCGTCTTGGTGCAGGCCTTCGAACACGAGCGCCCCGAGGCCGCCGGCATCGATCCATGCGGCGACCGTCGCGATCCCGATCAGCGAGACCGTCGCGATGCGAATGCCGCCGATGATCGCCGGCAGCGCGAGCGGGATCTCGACGCGCACGAGCCGGCCGAACGGCGTGAAGCCGAGACCGTCGGCGGCATCGAGTGCGGCCGGAGAAACGCCGCGCAAGCCTTCGGCGACGTTGCGCACCAGGATCATCTGCGCGTAGGCCACGAGCGCGACGATCGCGGTCGGCGTGCCGAGGCCGAAGATCGCGACCAGAATACCGAGCAGCGCGAGGCTCGGAATCGTGTAGATCACGTTGAGAATGCCGAGCGTGATCGCGCCGGCGCGCGGCCGGCGAGCCGCCAGCACGCCGAGCGGAAACGCAATCGCGAGCGCGATCGCCAGCGAGACGAACGTCAACAGCAGATGTTCGCCGAAACGCACCGCCACGATGTCGGGATGGCGGAAGATGTAGCTCATCGCGGTTCGCGGTCGAGCAGCGGCCGTGCGACGGCGAAGCCGCGGCTCTCCGCATCGATGCCGACCAGCGATCGCACCGTCTCGTTTGCCGGTGCCGCGAGCACGCGCGCGGGCGTATCGGCCTGCGCGATCTCGCCGCCGGCGATGACCACTACGCGGTCGGCGAGACGCAGGGCCTCGTCGACGTCGTGGGTGACGAACACGATCGTCGTGCCGAGATCGCGGTGGATGCGCCGGATCTCGTCTTGTAGCGACGCGCGCACGATCGCGTCGACCGCGCCGAACGGTTCGTCCATCAGCAGCACGCGCGGCTCCGCAGCCAGCGCGCGCGCCACTCCGGCGCGCTGCTGTTCGCCGCCGGAGAGCTGGCGCGGATAGCGGTCGCGATACGTGGCGGGATCGAGGCGCACGAGCGCCAGCAACTCGTCGACGCGTCGCGCGATCCGTGCCCGGTCCCAGCCCAAGAGCGCCGGCACCACGCCGACGTTCGTGCCGATCGTCAGGTGCGCAAAGAGTCCCACGGCCTGGATGACGTAGCCGATGCCGCGCCGCAGCGTCACTGCGTCGAGCGTGCGCACGTCGACGCCGTCGATCAGCACCGTTCCGGAGGTGGGTTCGATCAAACGATTGATCGTGCGCAGCAGCGTGCTCTTCCCCGAACCCGACGGCCCGAGGAAGACCGCGAACTCACCCGCCGCGATGTCGAGGTCGACGTCGCGCACGGCCGTCGTTCCGCCGGCGTAGGTGACGCCGACGCCGCGCAGTTCGATCCGCGCGCCCCCCGTCGGCGACGGGATGTTAGAGGCTGACGAGGCCATGCGCCTTGATGAAGTCGCGCGCGACGTCGGCCGGCTCGCGCTTCTGCGGCCCGTCGATCTCGTTGTTGAGCGTGCGCATCGTGGTGTCGGTCAGCAGCGGTGCGGCGCGGTTGAGAATGTCGGCGAGTTCCGGCCGTGCCTTGAGCGCGTCCAGGCGAACGACCGGCGCGACTTGATAGGGCGGAAAGAGATGCCGGTCGTCGATCATCACGACGAGGTTGTCGGCGACGATCGCACCGTCGGTACCGAACGCGACGACGATGTCGACGTCGCCGTCGAGCAGCGCCTTGTACTTCAACCCGAAGTCGACCAGGCTGATCTTCTGGAAGTTGAAGCCCCCGTAGACGCGCTGCAGGCCCGGCAGACCGTCGCTGCGTTTGACGAATTCCGGCACCGCGCCCAGCCGCAATTGTGGGGCCTTCCTCGCAACGTCGCTGAGCGTGCGCAAGCCGAAGCGCGCGGCGATCGCGCGCGTGGTGGCCAGCGCTTGCGTGTTGTTCATCGGCGCCGGATCGAGCCACGTCGCGGCATAGAGCCGTTCGTACTCGCTCTTGACGTAGTCGAACGTCTGCACGGCATCGCCCTGAGGCTGGGCTTTGAGCACGACCAAGAGTGCGGTGCCCGTGTACTCCGGATAGAGATCGATCTCACCGCGGCGCAGCGCGGCCATCGCGATATCGGTGCCGCCGAGATCGAGCCGGCGGCGCACGGGATGGTTGTTGTCTTCGATCAGCTGCGCGTAGAGTTCGCCGAGCAACAGCGCTTCGGTGAAGTTCTTCGAGCCGACGGCGACGGCATCGTGGTACGTGCTGCAAGCCGGCAATGCGAGTCCGGCGGCGAGCAGTCCGAGCGCGTGGGCGCGGGTCGACACTTAGGCGAGTCCTTTCGGGCGAATGCGGCGATCGATACGGCCGAGCGCGGCATCGACGGCGAGGGCGAGCAGCGCGACCGAACATGCTCCGAGGAAGAGTTCGCCCACGTCGTCGGTGGCCAAACCATCGACGATGAAATCGCCGAGTCCGCCCCCGCCGATGAACGAGGCCAGGGTGGCGCTGGCGATCACCTCGATCGAGGCCGTCCGGAAGCCCGCGAAGACGAGCGGCACGGCAAGCGGCCATTCGACCTGGTACCGGATCTGCCGGGCGGTCATCCCCATCCCGGCGGCAGCGTCGATGGCCGCCGGCGGCGTCGCCCGCAGCCCGAGCTCCGTATTGATGATGATCGGCGGCAGCCCGAGCGCGATCAGGGCCAGCAGCGCTGGCCGGAACCCGAGGCCGAGATAGGGCAACGTTAACGTAAGCACGGCTATACTCGGAACGACGCGGAGCGCGCCGGCCCCGAAGAGTGTCAGGGCGCGTGCGATCGGACGGCCCGCGGAAAACCCCGCCAGCGGAACGCCGATCGCGACCGCCGCAAGCAGAGCCGAGAGCGAGAGGCCGACGTGCGTACCGAGATGAGCGAAGAAGGTTGGGATCATCCGCCGAACTCAGGCACGATGATCACCGATTCGGAGGCCGCCGATCAGGTCCGCCCCGAAGCGCCCGTGTCGCTCGACGATCCTGCGCTCTACATCAACCGCGAACTCTCGTGGCTGGCCTTCAACGACCGGGTCCTCGAAGAGGCGCTTGATCCGCGCAACCCGCTGCTCGAGCGGCTCAAGTTCATCGCAATTTACGGAACCAACCTCGACGAGTTCTTCATGATCCGGGTCGCGGGTCTCAAGCAACTGATCGAGGCCGAGGTCCACACGCGGTCGGAGGACGGCTTCCTGCCCGAAGAACAGCTCGAAGCGGTCGCCGCCCGGCTCCGCCCCTCGCTCCAGGTGATGGCCAGTTGTCTCGCCGACGAGCTGCTGCCGGCGTTGGCCGGGCACGGTATCAAGATCCTCGACTACGAGCAACTCGAAACCCCGACCCGCCTCGCGATGGAACAGTACTTCAACGAGCGTGTGTTTCCGGTGCTCACGCCGCTGGCGATCGATGCCGGCCATCCGTTCCCCTACATCTCGACGCTCTCGTTATCGCTCGCGGTCGAGCTGCGCGAGCGGCGTTCCACGGGCGACGTCGACTACGTGGCCCGCGTGAAGGTGCCGCCGAGCTTGCCGCGCTTCGTGCCGATCGACGCGCCGGCCGGCCAGCACTGGTTCGTGCTGCTCGAAGATCTGATCGCGCACAATCTGCAATCGCTCTTCCCCGGCATGATCATCGTCGGCTCGTACGAGTTCCGCGTCACGCGCGACGCCGACCTCGATCTGCAAGAAGATGAAGCCGACGATCTGCTGCGCGCGATCGAATCGGAGTTGCGCAAGCGCCGCTTCGGCGAGCCGGTACGGCTCGAGTGCGAGAGCGGGATGCCGGAGGGCCTGCGCACGATGCTGCGCGATGCACTCGCGCTGACCGACTTCGACGTGTACGACATCGACGGCATGATGGCGACCTCCGCGCTCTGGACGCTCGTCGGCATCGACGAGCCGGCGCTGCACGATCCGCCGTTCACGCCGTCGATTCCGCGGCGCCTGCGCGGCGCGACCGATCTCTTCGCCGTGATTCGCGAAGGCGATCTGCTGCTGCACCATCCGTATCAGTCGTTCGATCCGGTGGTGCAGTTCGTGCGCCAAGCTGCCGCCGATCCCGATGTGCTCGCGATCAAGCAAACGCTCTACCGCACGTCGGGGAACTCGCCCGTGGTCGGCGCGCTCATCGACGCCGCGGAAGCGGGCAAGCAAGTCGCGACGCTGATCGAGCTGAAAGCGCGATTCGACGAAGAGAACAACATCCTGTGGGCGCGTAACTTGGAGCGCGTGGGCGCGCACGTCGTGTACGGTTTGGCCGGTCTCAAGACGCACGCCAAGGTCACGCTGGTCGTGCGCAACGAGCCCGAAGGCATCCGGCGCTACATGCACTTCGGCACCGGCAACTACAACGACAAGACCGCCAAGCTCTACACCGACTTGAGCCTGTTCACGTGCCGGGCCGACCTCGGCGCCGACGTCACGCAGCTGTTCAATTCGCTGACCGGCTTTTCCAAAGCGGAGATCTATGCGCGGCTGCTGGTTGCGCCGACCGGTTTGCGTACCGGCTTCATGAACCTAATCGAGCGCGAAACCGAACACGCGCGCGCCGGGCGGCCCAGCGGTATCACGGCGAAGCTCAACGCCATCAACGATCAGCGGATCGCCGCGGCCCTCTACCGCGCCTCGCAAGCCGGTGTGCCGATCGAACTGGTCGTGCGCGGCATGTGCGTTTTACGGCCGGGGATTCCGGGCGTGAGCGAGACGATTCGCGTCAGCAGCATCGTGAGCAGTTTCCTCGAGCACTCACGCATCTTCGTCTTCACCAACGCCGGCGAACGCGAGGTCTACATCGGCAGCGCGGACTGGATGGGCCGCAATCTCGACCGGCGCGTCGAGACGGTGGTGCCGGTGCTCGACCCGGTGCTGCAAGAGGTCATCTGCGATGACATCCTCGACGTCTACGTTCGCGACAACGTGAAAGCGCGCGTACTCCACGCCGACGGAACCTACGAACGGCGCACGCCGCGCGGCGGCGAACCGCGCATCGACGCCCAGCAGATCTTTCTCGGCCGCTACCGCGCGGTTTGAAGGATCGCGTTCCAATAGCGCTCTTCGACCGGCTGCACGCTGAGGCGGCCGCGGCTTAGGAGCGTCATGCCCTCGAGTTCGGGCCGTTTCCGAAGCTCCTCGAGTGTGATGATGGCGGGGAATTTCTCGACGAATCCGACATCGACCATCTTCCACTTCGGCCGTTCCGGGTTGGACGTGGGATCGTAGTAGTCGCTCTTGGGATCGAACTGCGTGAAGTCCGGATAGGCCTCGCGCAGGACCTTGCAGATTCCCACGATCCCGGGCGGCTTCGTGCTCGAGTGGTAAAAAAATCCAAGATCGCCGGCCTTCATTGCAACCATGTTGTTTCGCGCTTGGAAGTTCCGCACGCCCGACCACTCGGTCTTGCCTTCGCGCTCGAGACGATCGATACCGTACGCATCGGGCTCGCTCTTGAACAGCCAATATTGCATGGTATTCCTTTCGGCGGTCCCCGCCATCGCCGCCCGCTAAGATTAACGGCTCTTTAACTTATTCATATTATTCATAAATCTGTGTACAGGTATTAACAAAACTTGAGCGAGTCAGGCAGGCACCCTCAGTGTTTTTTAATAAGCCTGAGCCTGGCTCTCTCGTCTTTTCGAGAAGCCCCGGACGCGTCTTATCGCCCGCGGCTTTGCCATATTTTCCACTAGGAGCATCACACAACGTGCGCACATTTATCCGTGCTGCGCTCGCCTCGATGATCGCGGTGGCCTTTTTCGTCGGACCCGTTAGCGCGGCGACGACAACGGCCATCACGGTTGCCCAGGCGACGGATACCGGCACGATCACGGGACACGTCGTCGCAGATAGCGGCGGCGACATCAGCGCGGCGTCCATCACGATCCAGGGAGCCGGTCAGCGGCAAACCGTTACGACCGACGACTCGGGCGATTTCACGGCAACGCTGCCCCCCGGACTCTACGCGGTTACGATCGTTAAGGCCGGTTTCCAAACAGGTACGAACGACGTGACCGTCACCGCTGATACGTCGGTGAACGTCGACGTAACCTTGACGGCGGCTTCGCTCAATAACCTGAACGTCATCGGCAAAACGTCGTCCAGCGGGAGCGGCAACGCTGCGAAGTTCAACATCTCCTCATCCACCGTATCGTCGTTGAACCAGCAGCAAATCTCGGAACGCGCCGAGCCGGAGCTGACCGAAGCGGTCAACGAGCTCCCGGGTATCACCATCGTTCACTCGACTTCCAACATCAATCAAGACTTCATCATCCGCGGCATGAAGTACGAGACAAAGGTTACGCTGGACGGCCATCCGATTTCCGGTGGTACGGCGGGCCTCTTTCTGACCAATTACGCGAACTCTGCAATATTCAGCGGGGTCGACGTCGTTCAGGGTGGTGGCCTCAACGGTCCGCTGTCCGCCGAGGCGGGCGCCGGCATCGTCAACTTGCACACGCCCGACTTCACGGCAAATGACTCGGGATTCGTCCAAGGCGGCATCGATAATTTTGGCGGGTCGAACTACGACGTGTTGGCCGACCTGAATTTTCTGAAGGACAACAAGCTCTCATTCATCTTCGCGAAAACGTTCAGCGGCTATCGCGGCCCGACATTCGGGCTTCAGGAGCCCGATTATGCGGGTGCGTCGATCCCGACAACGGGAACGTACTCTCCGCCTGCGCTAGGCGCCGGCATCGTCCAGTATATTGCCGATTTCAGCGACACCAATAGTTTGAGCGCCGAACTCGCGAAAATGCGTTTCAAATTCTCCGATTCCACATCGTTGTCGTTGGAGTTTCTCGGCTTGGAGGGTCGCTACGATCCTCAAGGCGGAGCGTACGGCCAATACGACGGAATGCTGACGGTCCCGCAATGTATCAACGGCAGCACGGCGGGAAGCGGTGCTGCGTGTACCGTTACTTCGAAGTATAACGCACCGAACGCGCAGGGATTGATCGGTCAAACGATCCCGATCTATGCATTCTATCCCGGTTCGGACGTCCGCTACAACCAACCGAACTTCAACGCCGAATTCAGGACCACCATCGGCAACGATACGGTCCTGTTCCGGCCGTATACCGCAGCCATCAACCGGCTCATCGACGGTACGCAAGAGGTTCTCACCCCGGGGCAGGATACATCGCCCTCCACCGTCTCGGGCTGGAATCAAGTCACCAATAGCGCTAATTGCCAGGTAACCTGGGTAGCGCCGGTGGCAGGAGTGGGGGCCAAGGGCCCGTGCTTTGCTGCCGGCCAGACTCCGGGGGCGGCGTACGTCACGGATCCGAGTACTCCCCACGTCTTTTCCACAACCACCACGCCTCTCGTCTGCACGGTGGCAGCGCCCTGTTACACGGCAGCGACCAACATCAACAATTCCGGTCAGCAAGGATACGGTTCGCCGTACACGACCCTCGAATTGGACCATCTGTTCGGATATACGTTTAGTTACATCCATCCGTTCGGTCCCAATACACTCAATGTAACGTTCGATCACTATTTCGACGACACCACGGCACTCATCAATGACACAACGCCACTAGCACCGGGATGTTCGTTCACCTACGCGGGCGGCAACAATCCGGCTCCGGGAACGCTGGGCAACCAGCCCGGCTGCTCCATCGGCGTTTCTTCCGCGGCTCCGAACGGGTTACTGCGGCCGACACCGGTAAGTGTGCCGGAAACGTTTGCTTCGGTCAGCTCGCTCGGCTTTGCGGCGCAGCTGCAACTCACCGCGAAACTCGAAACAGATCTCGGCGGCTATTTCACACATTACCTGATCGATGCGCAAGAAGAAAATCCCGCACTGCTGCTGCAGTATGCAGCGGCCGGCGTGCAGAGCGTCGCGCCGATCGACTTCATACCGAGCTACAACTCGTCAGCGCATTTCGATCCGCGGTTCGGCCTCGTTTTCCGGCCCGAAAGCAATTGGGCGGTGCGGTTCAGCGCGGGTTCGGCCATGACCATTCCGTATGCCTCGTTGGTTTCCGGCTCGTTGTCCTACGCGCAAAGCGTAAACAGCACAACGGAGTCCACCCCGAATTACGGTCTCTTGCCCGAAGAAACGGTTACCCTCGATCTCGGTTCGGACTTGCGTCTGCCGGACGGCACGGTGCTCTCGGGTGATGTTTATAACACCGTCATCCACAACCCATGGATCTCGACCAAGGTCTTGCTGTGCAACTGTGTCCCGGCCGGTCTTGAGGGCACGCAATTCTACCAATCGGCGACGATCAACGGAGCACAACAGTACGTTCAAGGCATCGAGGCTTCGATCACCAACGAACCGCTCATCGGCTTCGGTTATCGCGTGAACGCGTCGTTCGAACGCGACTATTTCCTGGATGTGAATCCCGCGTTTCTCCAAAGCCCGGGCGTCTTCTACAATGGCGCTCAACTCGTAACGTCGGGCGCATTCACGGCGGTCCCTTACGCTAAGGGCTACGGCGAAATTCAGTATGCCGGCGCAAAGCAACTGCTGTTCCGTCTGGGTGTCGACTACGAAGGGTCGAACAACTCCTACAACGCACCGGCATTCTTCAATTTCGATGCGGGTTTCCGACTCAATACCGGATTTCACGACGTCCTTTTCAATGCGAGCTTCGAGAACTTGTTCAACCTGAACTGGAATTCGATGCTGGCGAAAGGCGTGAACTACCAAGGTCTTGCGCCGACTGCCGCGACGGCGACGGCGACCGGATATACGTATTCGACACTCGGATACAATGGTCTGGTGGCGCCGCTACCGTTCACGGTGCGACTGAGTCTTTCGAAGCGATTCTAATCCTCAGCCCGGTTATATAAGAAGGCCTGCCGTCATTGCGACGGCAGGCCTCTTTTTGTTTCTATTCGCCGGCGTTAGTGAAGCTGGATCGTCGGCTTGACGCTCGTGCCGGAGAAGGCTTCATCGAGGACCGTTTGCAACTCGCCGTTCTGTGCCATCGGGGCGAGGATGTCGGTGTCGCCGAAAAACTGGCCTTTGATGAACACCTTCGGCAGCGTCGGCCAGTCGGTCATTTCCGCGAGCACGGCGCGCTTGGGCATGTTCTCGAGGACGTTCACCACTTCGAACGGGTAGCCGAAGTGGTTGAAGAACTGGATCGTCTCGAGCGTGAAGCCGCACAGGGGCGCGTCTTTGGTGCCTTTGCCGTAGACGAGAATGGTGTTGTCGGCGATTTCACGTTCGATCTCGCTGCGGATCGGGTCGGACATTTAGGTCTCCAGAAGGTCGGTGCGAATGGCCAAGGCGTGGATGCGCCCGTCGTCGCGTGCCGGTTTGAGCGTCTTTTCGACTAGCCGGTGCCGGTCGAGGAGCGATTTCCCCGCAAACGCGTTCGAGCGTATCAACACATCGAAATGGTCCATGGTGCCGGTCCGGTCCCAGATCTGGACCTCGGCGTCGGGCAGGGCTGCGCGGATCATGGCGACCATCGTCGCTTCCTCGATCATGACCCCTAAGGTTTGAGGGTCCGGGCGTCGCGACCCGCATCGACGAGATTCTTGAGCTCGCGGATCGTCTCCGGAAGCATGGGGGCGATCGTCCGGAACGAGCGGGCGACGCCCGCGGCCATCACGATGCCGGCCACGCCGATCAGGATCGCCGGAAGGCCCATGGCGCGGACGCGCCCGATCCGCAGGCGAGAGGCGCGCATCACGCGCGCGGCATCGAATTCCATAGCGGCGGGTGCGTCGGGGCGGCCTGCGAATCCTCGCGCATGACGAAAACGGATGCTTTCCGATGGGACGTGCCGGCGGCATTCAATTTCGCGCGCGACGTGATCGACAAACTGGCAGCGAGCGATCGGCGCGGCTTGCTTTTCGTCGATGCGGCCGGCGTGCGGCACGAGTACTCGTTCGCTCAGATCGCCGACCTGTCGGGGCGTTGGGCGGCAGCGCTGCGCGATCTCGGCATCGGTCACGGCGATCACGTCATCGTCGTGCTGCCGAAGACGCCGCAGTGGCTGTTCGCCATGACCGCGCTGCTGCGCTTGGGTGCGGTCGCGATTCCGGGCGCGGAACAACTGCGGGCCAAGGACTTGCTGTATCGGGCCGTTCACGGCGACGCGACGGCCGTGATCGCGCAGCTCGCCAACGCCGAAGAGGTCGACGCGATCCGCGCCGGGGCGCCGAACCTCACGCGCTATTTGCTCGTCGGCGGCGAACGCGACGGCTGGACCGCGATGCACCCGCTCGTGGCGAGCGCGCAACCCTTCGCCGGCAATCCGACGGCTCCGACCGATAACGCCTACATCGTCTACACCAGCGGCACGACGAAAGACCCCAAGGGTGTGGTACACCGCGTTGCCTACACGTTTGCGAAGCGCTCGCAAGCGGCGATCTGGTTCGATTGTACGCCCGACGATCTGGTGTGGAGCACGGCCGGTACCGGTTGGGCGAAGTCGCTGTGGAACGTGCTGCTCGGCCCGTGGTCGTGCGGTTCGTGCATCGTGCTGCACGAAGGTGCCTTCGTGCCAGAAGAGCGGATGGACCTGATTCGCGACCTCGGGGTGACGGTGCTGTGTCAAGCGCCGACCGAGTACCGGCTCGAAGCGAAGCTGCCCGATCTCGGCACGCGCTGGGTGCTGCCGAAGCTGCGCCACTGCGTCTCGGCCGGCGAGCCGCTCAATCCGGAAGTGCTCGCGCGCTGGCGCGACGCGTTCGGCCTCACGATTCTCGACGGCTACGGTCAAACCGAGAACTCGCTGCTCGTCGCTAACGTGCGCGGCATGGACGTGCGGCCGGGCTCGATGGGCAAGCCGACACCCGGCCACGACGTTGCCGTGATCGATGCGGACGGCAACCCGTGTGAGATCGGCGTGGTCGGCGACATCGCGCTCCGTGGTGCCCCGCCGACGCTGTTCACCGGCTACTACAAGAACGACGACGAGACGAACGCATCGCGCCGTGGCGAGTGGTATCTGACCGGCGATCGCGCGCAGCTCGACGACGACGGCTACTTCTGGTTCGTCGGCCGTTCCGACGACGTGATCTCGTCGGGCGCGTATCGCATCGGACCCTTCGAGGTCGAGAGCGCGCTACTCGAACACCCGGCGGTGCTCGAATCGGCCGTCGTCGGATCGCCCGACGCCGATCGCGGCAACATCGTCAAGGCATTCGTCGTCTTGCGGCCCGGCTATACCGGCGATGCTTCGCTGGTGCGTGAACTGCAAGAACACTGCAAGCGCGTGACCGCACCGTATAAGTACCCGCGCGAGATCGAGTTCATCGGCGAACTTCCGAAGACGCGCTCCGGCAAAATCCGGCGCGTCGAACTGCGCCAAGCCGAACTCTTAAAAAAAGGCGCCACCGCCGCCAGCGGTTTCGTGTAGGAGGCCGTATGCAAGCGATCGTTTTGCGCGAAACCGGTGGCCCATCGAAGTTGCATCTCGAAGAGTTCGAGACGCCGGTGGCCGGGCCCGGTGAGATGCTGATCGCGGTGCACTTCGCGGCGTTCAACCGGCGCGACGTGTTCATCACGCAAGGTCTGTATCCGGGCATCGTGTTTCCGGTGATTCCGGGATCCGATGGTTGCGGCGTCGTGGCCGCGCACGGCCCGGGTGCGAGCGGTCCCGCCGTCGGCGCGAGCGTGGTGATCAACCCGATGTTCGGCTGGGGCGATAATCCGCGCGTGTGGCGTTCCGACAGCACGCTGCTCGGTATGCCGCGGCACGGGACGTTTGCGGAGTACGTGACCGTGCCGGCGGAAAACGTGCACCCAAAGCCGGCGCGATTGAGCGAGCAGCAGGCGGCGGCGATCCCGCTCGGCGGTTTGACCGCGTATCGCGCGGTGTTCACGCGCGGTCAGTGCACGCAGGACGACGTGGTATTGTTGCCCGGCATCGGCGGCGGCGTGCAAACGCTCGCGCTGTTATTTGCGAAGTCGGCGGGCGCGCGGGTGATCGTCACGTCTTCCAGCGATGCGAAGCTCGAACGCGCGAAGGCGCTCGGCGCCGACGTTGCGATCAACTACAAGACGAGCGAGAACTGGTCGAAGGACGTACGCGCCGCGAGCGGCGGCGGCCCGACGCTGATCGTCGATTCGGTTGGCGGAGAAACGTTCGCCAAAGCATTGGACATCGCACGCCCCGGCGCGCGCGTCGTGGTGTACGGCGGCACGACCGGCGATGCGAAAATCCGCCCGTTCTCGATCTTCTGGAAACAGATCGACATCCTCGGCACATCGATGGGCACCCCCGCCGACTTCGCCGCCATGCTGAAGTTGTTTGCAGAAAGCACAATCGAACCAGCCATCGACGAAGTCGTCCCCCTCGCCGAAGTCCCAGCCGCCGCCCAACGCATCCTCGACGGCAACCAGTTCGGAAAAGTCGTCGTCGCCATTCGCTAAGCGACGTTATTTTCTGAGCGACTGCTCCCCCTATGTCATCCCGAGCAGAGCGCCGGAGGCGCGGCGTCGAGGGACGCGCCACAATCTACACTACCGAGTGCGAGCGCGAAGGCGCGAGCAGTGGAGTATAAAAGAAAAAAAAGTAACTACTGCTCGCGCCTTCGCGCTCGCACGCTAGTCGCCGAGATTTACTCGCGTTCCTGACTAGGTGCCTTCGGCACTCCGCTCGGAATGACAGGCGGGTTTACGAGCGGAGTGCGTACTCGACGAGGCGGGGGGGTTCGTCGGTGAAGCCGAGTTCGGCTCGGACGACGGCGAGTTCGCGTTCGTGGACGATGCGGCGCAGATCGGGGGCGAGGAGCGCGTGTTGTTCGGGGGTGAGTTCGACGTTGAGGGGCGTTGCTGTGATGCGGCCTTCGCGTTCGAGCGCGATCAGGTACGCGAGGACTTGCCGGGCGGCGGCGGGCCAAAGGCGGTGGTCGACGTCGCGGTAGATCGTTGCCACCATGTCGGGAATGTTGGCCGGGCCGGCGGTGAGGATCGCGAGGATCTCGGCTTCGCGGCGCTCGCGGTGCGCGATGTACTCGTCGATTTTCGCGCGCGCGTCGTGCATTTCGGGCCCGTGGCCGCCGTAGATCGCCGATGCGTCGGAGTACTCGTCGCGCAGGCGGTGCAGCGTGCGCTGGTAGACGCGCATGTCGCCGTTCGGCGGCGCGATCGCGACCGTCCCGACGCCGATGATCACATCCCCGGTGAACAGCGCGCGTTCGCCTTCGAGCACGTAGACGAGGTGATCGCGCGCGTGTCCGGGCGTGTGCAGCGCGAGCAGCGACGCGTTGCCGGCCCGCACGCGATCGCCTTCGGCGAGTTTGCGATCGTGCGGAAAGAGCGCGCTCGTATGCGCATACACCGGCGCGCCGGTGGCGCGCGAAAGCGGTGCGGCGGCAGGGTAGTGGTCGGGATGACCGTGCGTGATCAGGATCGCGTCGTAGTGGGCGCCCGCCGCGTTCGCCGCGTCGACGAATGCGGCGATGTGTTCGGGCGCGTCGGGTCCGGGATCGATCGCGATCCACGCGCCGTCGCCGCCGTCGACGATGTAGCCGTTGGTTCCGTCGAGCGTCATGGCCGACGGGTTGGGCGCGCGCAGCCGCGAGACGCGCGGGCCGACTGCTACCACGTATTCTCGAAATGCGGCGGCAAGGCGTAGGTTGGTCCGGGACGGATTTCCGGCGTCACTGGAATCGTCTTTTTCGTTTCGGTGTAGGTCAGCAGATCGTAGACGTTCGCAAAC
>Ga0182030_10004213_pt1 | contig 30661 bp, 29 predicted proteins | sample 812S3MmetaG_FD_121299 | JGI IMG/M metagenome (GOLD analysis project Ga0182030, IMG submission 121299) | Permafrost microbial communities from Stordalen Mire, Sweden - 812S3M metaG (Illumina Assembly) | ecosystem: Environmental > Terrestrial > Soil > Wetlands > Permafrost | place: Sweden...
GCCCATCCAGTCGCAGCACGGCTCGCCATCGGGGGTGCGGGCGCAGATGGCCTGGAAGATGTCCTTCACCAGGGGCCAGGCCGCGGGGCTGCCGCCGGGCATCATGGACGGTCCGAAACGGGCTCCTTCTTCGCCGCCGGAGACGCCCGTGCCGACATACATCATGCCCTTGCTCTCCAGGTATTTGGCGCGGCGGATGGTGTCCGGGAAGTGCGAATTGCCTCCGTCGATGATGACGTCGCCGGCTTCCAGGTGGGGCAGCACCAGCTCGATGAATTCGTCGACCGCCCGGCCGGCTTTGACCATCAGCATGACTTTGCGGGGCCGTTTCAGCAGGCCGGCCATCTCCTCGATGGAGTGGGCGCCAATGACGTTCTTGTGGCCTTTGGCGGCGTCCTTCAGGAAGTCGTCGACCTTGGAAACGGTGCGGTTGAAGGCCACCACGCGGTACCCGTGGTCGCTCATATTGAGGATCAGGTTCTGGCCCATGACGGCCAGTCCGATCAATGCGATGTCGGCAGTTGGTTCCATGATGTTCAGCTCACAGGGAGGCGGATTAAAGATGACAGTCTCCGTTATAGCACGTGGCTGCCGGGGGCTCAAACGGGGCGGGGGACTCCTGATGTCGCCCGCAATTTCGGTTGGCCCGGGGAAATAAGGTGAGCCACTTCGGGCCGCGAGCGTTTCGGAGGTGGGGCAGTTCAGTCTGCGGCGGGCTTCAGCCCGCCCTCCTGCCAACAATGTGAGACCTGCGACGGGCGGACTGAAGTCCGCCGCAGACTAAAGTCTGCCCCACCCCCCGGCTCAGCCTAATTCCATGAGATCAGGAGTCCAGGGGCTGGGGTGCGTGACCGATCTTGGGATTGGGTGCCCGCAGGTGGGGCAGGCGGTGCTCGCCTGCCCCACCTGCGAAGCTCTCGCCACCGAAAGGAATGGCTCAGCCCATTTCCCCCGCCAGGCTGAAATTGCGGGGCGGAGCCGGGCACAGAGGGACACCCCGTTAGGGAGCGTTCACCGGTGATGGACCTTCCCCAGATCGATGTACAGCCTCAGGGGCGCTGAAAGCTTTCTTCCTACACGCCCCAAAGGTCGTCGTCGCAAACCGGCAGTGGCTCTTTGCGGACCTCGTCCTGCCCCAACTGGAGCGCGAGCAGATCCAGATCCAGGTATTTCTTGTTCTTGACCAGGGCACGCAGGGCGCTGACGATCTGTTCCGGCTCCAGCAGACCGGTGGCTTCCAGAAGCGCCCCCAGCATGACCACATTGCCCACTTTCGGGTCGCCGAGCTTGTCGGCCAAGCCGGAAAAGTGCCTGGCGACGATGCGGAGATCGCTGCGCATGCAGTCCGCCGGCAGGGTATCGCTATTGTAGAGCACGATGCCTCCGGGCTCCACGTCGGGGAGGAACTTGCGGAGGGACGGCTCATTGAGAGCCAGCAGGACGTTGGGACGCGAGACCAGGGGCGACGAAATCGGTTCGTTCGACAAGCGCACATGGCAGTTCGACGTCCCGGAGCGCATCTCGGGACCGTAAGAGGGTAGCCAGGAAACCTCGTAGCCGGCCTCCATCCCGGCCTCGGCCAGCACATAACCGAGGGTGAGCACGCCTTGCCCGCCGAAACCGGCCACCCGCATGCGAAGGTCGAGGGGCCGCTCCGGACGAGGGCGTAGCGCACCGTCGTCCTCGGCAACCAGGCCCAGCAGCGCGGGAATCTCCGCGATGGCGGGCGGTGGGGGAGCGGCAGGGCGCGCCGTGGCATCCCGCGTGCGGTCGCGGAAGTTGGCCACGGGGAAGACCTTGGCCATCTCCTCGCGCACGAAGCGCTGGGCGTCCACGGGCTCGAATTTCCAGATGGTGGGGCAGGGCGAGAGCACTTCCACGAAGGAAAATCCCAGGCCTTTGACCTGATTCTCCACCGCGCGGCGGATCACCTTGGCGGCGGCCATGATGTGCTTGGTGGATCCCAGCGAAACGCGTTCGATATAGACCGGCGCTTCCAGGGTATTCAGCAGTTCGCAGACGTGCAGCGGATAGCCCTCGGTCATGGCGTTCCGGCCGAGCGGCGTGGTGGTGGTCTTCTTGCCGAGCGGCGTGGTGGGGGCCATCTGGCCGCCGGTCATGCCGTAGATTCCGTTATTGACGAAGATGATGGTAATGGGCTCGCCGCGGTTGGCCGCGTGAATGATTTCCGCGGTACCGATGGCGGCCAGGTCGCCATCGCCCTGGTAGCCGATCACGATGCTATCCGGCCGGCTGCGCTTGACGGCCGTCGCCACGGCGGGCGCGCGTCCGTGGGCCGCCTGGATGTTGCCGACGTCGAAATAGTAATAAGCGAACACCGAGCAGCCCACCGGGCTGACCAGTACGGTGCGGTCCTGTAGACCGAGGTCGTCAAGCGCCTGGGCCAGCAACTTGTGGGTGATGCCGTGGCCGCATCCGGGGCAGTAGTGCGTCTGGTGCCGCAGCTCGCCTTTGCGGGCGAACTGGTCATAAAAAACCGAAGCTTTCTCGTGGGTGACGGTGAGGCTAGCCATGGACCAGGACCTCCTGCAGTGCGAACTTCCGTTCCAGCGCTTCCAATACTTCCTCGGCGGTGGGCACCACGCCGCCGACGCGGCTGAAGAACTCCACCGGCTTGCGGCCTTCGAGCGCCAGGCGGACATCGTCCACCAACTGGCCGACGCTGAGTTCGGCCACCAGGAAACCCTTGACCTGTGGGGCCAGCCGGCGTATCGCTTCCACGGGGAATGGATACAGCGTGAGCGGGCGGAGCAGGCCGATTTTGTGCCCGCGCTGGCGGCCGAGATCGACCACGGCCTTCAGAATACGGCCCACGATGCCATACCCGATAACGACGATTTCGGCATCGCCGGTGCGGTAGCTTTCCGAACGCACGGCGTGGAGTTCGGCGTCGTGGTACTTGGCTTCCAGCTTGCGCACGTGGCGCTCCATCTTTTCGGGCTCGAGGAAGATGGAAGCGATCAGGTTGGGACGGGTGGCGGCGGTGCCGAGAACGGCCCACGCCGGCGGCGCGGGGACTTCGATGGGATCGGCGAAGCGGACCGGCTCCATCATCTGGCCGATATTGCCGTCGGTCAGGACCACCACGGGATTGCGGTATTGGTCGGCGAGGTCGAAGGCCAGAGCGGTGAAGTCGGCCATTTCCTGCACGGAGGCCGGCGCCAGCACCAGAGTGCGGTAATTGCCGTGCCCGCCGCCCTTGACGATCTGGTTGTAGTCGCCCTGCTCGGGGGCGATATTGCCGAGCCCGGGGCCGCCGCGCATGATGTCGGCGATGACGCAGGGCAGTTCCGCGCCGGCCAGGTAGCTCATCCCCTCCTGCATCAGGCTGATGCCCGGCCCGCTGGAGCCGGACATGCAGCGCACGCCGGCGGATGCGCCGCCGTACAGCATGTTGACGGAGGCAGTTTCGCTTTCCGCCTGGATGAAGACGCCACCCACTCGCGGCAGGTAGAGCGCGGCCGCCTCGGCGATTTCGCTGGCCGGAGTGATGGGGTATCCATAATAAGCGCGGCACCCCGCCAGGACGGCAGCCTTGACAATGGCTTCGTTACCCTTGGTGAGTTCTGGTTTCATGGGCATCTCCTTGCTCTAGACCACGCCCGCCATTTCGGCGACTGTCGACGCGGCCCGGCGCCGTACCTGAATACCGCCCGGTTCGGGACAGGCGAAGTAGCAGATACCGCAGCCGGTGCAGCCATGGCCAAGGTAGATGGCAGGGTGGTAGCCGTAGCGATTCAATGCCTCGGCAAGGCGGAGCACCTTGGGAGGGCAGGCCTCCACGCAAAGGCCGCAACCCTTGCATTCCTCGGCGTTCATTTCGACGGAACCGCGGTCAGGCTTGGCGTTTGGCGACATTTCGATGCCTCCCGAGCGGATAGACCCACCTAAAGTTGGTGCTTGCTCCACCCACTGTTATTATAATTCCAGATTAGCAGGTCTACAACACCCATTTTGAGAGGTGGAGTGTTCTGAGAGGAAAACATTATTCACCACGGAGACACAGAGACACAGAGAAGAACCAAGAAACTACAAAGGTCGTCCGGTGACATTGCGGCGCGGTGCCGGTCCTGGTGATTTTGAGGGCACAGAGGATACAGAGGCCACAGAGGTTTGGGGGAAGCCGGCACATCAAGCTCAGAACTCCTGATGTCGGCCGGGGATTTCGGATAGTTGGGAAAATTGACCCGAGCCATGACGTGGCGCAGACACTCGTGTCTGCGGCGCCGAGACTCTTCTCGGCGCTCCGGGACGGTGAATGCCGCTCGCGAAGAGGGTCGAGATGAGTCTAAGCTGGGGGGAACAGGGCGCGGCCCCGGTTCTGGTGATTTTGAGAGCACAGAGGAGGCAGAGGCCAAGACTTCAGCCCATCCCCACACTTTGTGACGTAGTGATAATCCTAAGCGTCCGGGGAGGCGGCGACGCCCACCAAAACATGGCCGTTGCTGTCGCCGTCGTCACCACCGGCAAGCTCGGGTTGGACCGGCCGGAACACGCGCCTGAGGTTCTCCTGCGCCATCAATAACAGCTCGATGCCCTTGGCGGCGGATTGGCGCTCTTCCTGGAGGGTGAGGTCGAAGTGGGATCTTTCGGATTCCATTTCGGCAATCCGGCTGGCCAGAGACCGGGAGTGCTCGTGCTCGGCGCTGAGCTGGGTCTCCAAAGTCATCCGGATCTTCGTCTCCTCGTCGAGGTCGCTCCTGAGTCGATTCGACTCGGCGGTCAGGCGAGCCACCTGCCCGTTGAGTTCCTGGAGCTGGCGGTCGTCGGCGTCGATCTGGGATTCGTAGGAAGCGAGCTGCCGGCTGGCCGTTTCAGCTACCGACCTGGTAGCATCCTGCACCTTGGTCTCCTGGTCGCCCACTTGCAGACGGAGATTGGCGGTCTCGGCTTCGGCCAGGCGGACTTTTTCCTCGGCCGCGGAAAGCTGCCGCTCGCGCTCCGCCAACTGCTTCCGGAGGTTCTCCAGGTTGGCCGTCATAGAGGACAGAGAGAACTCGGTAGAACGCAGTTTCCCTCTTGTCAGGTCCAGTTCAGCACCGGTGATGGGGCGAAGTTTGCGATACAGCAGAAAGATGCCGACGGAGGTCCCAATGAGGGCTCCGCCTATCGACGCCAGGAGGGTCACGATTAGTTCCATAGCTGCTCCACTTCGTATCTATGGTATGGGTTCCAGTAAGAATTTGACATTCCCAAAAGGTTAGTGGAGAGAATGATAACCGAAGGGTTGGAGCCCGCCCTTATTTTGCGTACATGCGGATCACCCGTTCGATGGCCCGCCGGCACACCGCGCAAAAGCCGGTCTCATCGCGCGTAAACATGATGCAATCCTGTTGCGGACGGTAATAGCCGCGGCCCTCGTACATGGCGCCCTCGAAGGCCCCCACTTTGCCCGCGTTGGGGCCGGACGCGAGCAGTTTGGTGTCGCGGGCGCGCTCCTCGCGAAACAGGGCTTCCATTTCCTCTTCGGGACGGTGTGCGGCGCGGATCTCATGGCGTCGGCTCTGGATCTCCTGCTGCATCTGCTCGAATTCCTGCTTGGGCCAGGGCGAAGGCAGCGGGACTCCGCCGCTCAGCAGTTCCTTCCACTTGGCGGCGGTGCGGTCGGCCGTGGCATTGGGCTCCCAGGGCTCGGGCCGCTCGGTAGTGCTGCCGTAAGAGACGTCGGACGTGTAATACTCGTCGGCCAAGCCGGCGAAATGGTGCCCGAATTCGTGGACGAAAACGTAGGGCGTGAAGGCGTTGTCGGCCGAGACGGTGGCGAACAGATTGAAAATGCCGCCGCCGCCGTACTTGCGGTCGTTGACCACGATTTCGATGAACTCATACGGCGCGGCCGAGGCGATCTCGCGCAGGCGCCGGTTGTCGAAGGTGAGCACATAGCGCTCCGAGCCGAAGGCATCGTAAGCGGCACCGAGGGGGGAGCGGCGATAGACGCCATCGGAGGGGCGCGAGACGCCGCTCTCCTCGGCCGGCGTGTCGATGGCCCAGACGTTGAAATCGGCGCGGTGTTCCTTGAAGGGCGAGACGGCGAAGAGGGTGTCGGCGGTGCGGCGGGCGTCGCGATGCCACTTGTCCATTTCGGCGGCGGTATAGCCATCGCCGAGCAGCAGCAGGTCGACCTTATCGCGCGGGGGGCCGTTCTCGATCACGGCCCAGACGTTGAGCTTGGGCGCGGCGCTGCGGTCGATGGCGGGGTCCGCCGGATCGACCACGGTGGACCAGACTTCGCGGAATTCGTTATTGGGCCCGCGTTTCTTGAGGACCACCTGGACGGGCGCCGCGGGTGCGGGGAAGCGGACGCTTTCGTGAAAGGCGCGGCGTTGTTGTTTGGCCTCGTCGGTGGTTTCCCACTCGCCGAAGATGCTGGCGAAGCCGCGCGAGTAGAGCAGGCGATTGGTCGAGCGGTCGAGCACCTGAAAGTAGTAGCGGCCGAGGTTGGATTCGTCGATCCAGCGGTCCAGCGGCCCCGGCCAGGCGCCTTCCAGGACGATGGCGTCCAGGGCGAAGTATTCCTCGGAAGCGGCGCCGGTGTGGACGTAGTCGACGCGCATGGTGCGCGGCGTCTGCGCGGTGGCGATGGCGGCGAAAAGAAGGAGGAGAAGGAATTCGTGTTTCATGGCGGACTGATTCAGGATAGTCCGTGGCGCGGGGGAGTGGGGGAAAGGCTCTTACCAATCCGTCGTGGACTATTTCAGCCCTGGCCCGTTCAAAGTATCCGCTCGTCAGCGCTTGCCGGCTTTGGCATAGTCGCCATTAAAGCACGCAGAATACTGTTCACCGATTCCGCGTTCTTGAACACTCGCGCTACATCCGGGTCCAGCAGGATCGTGACCGGTCCCGGCGGCATCTGTTGCGCGAATCGGTTGGGTTTTGCCTTGGTGTAGTCGAAACGGTACTCGGTCCGCAACTCGCCGGCTCGTTTCGCTTTGGGCTTAGTCTGTGACGGAGCTTTCATAGTCATGCTGTTCCTTTCTCGTCTCCGCATGGCACCTTCAGACTGTCAGCAGCAGCGACTCGATTCTATCCAGCACGCATCTACAGCGCATAGTCTGGTGCTCCAGGTCGTGCTCCCACAATCGGATCACACGGATACCGCTCCGATTGAGCATGCGTCGAATTCGTCTATCGCGTCGAATGTTCTTGGTCAACTTCTCGTTCCAGAACGTGCGATTCTGAGTCGGCATCTTAGAACACTTGGGGCACTGGTGCCAGAAGCACCCGTCGATGAATAGCGCGAGATGGAGCTCCTGGAAATAGAAATCCGGCGTGCCCGGTATGTCCCTCCGATGCATTTGCCACCCGGAGATCGCCCTGGCTCGCAACATCGCGGCCATCCGCCGTTCCGTCGAGCGGTTCCCTTTCCCCCGTATCTTGGACATCACCTCAGATCGCTTGCCGCTCGAGAAGACGTCCATAAATTCACTATCGCAAGAGGAGCATTCCAGGCCGTGCGGCATGGCTGCCGAAACAGACCTGCAACGTAGCAAATGCTTGGCTCCGAATGCGGAACATCGCCGTCTCCTTCTGAAGCACACCCAAGGCGCAGCTGCTGACAAGGAGGCAGTTGACGAGAAGTGCGTAGGCGGCCAAGTCACCACCGTCAACGGAAAGCCAGACCGGGGCCAGCTTCCAGACTGACTGGGGCGGCAGCTTGTACTTGAGCCTCTTTTTCGCGGCATCGACGGGCACAAGGCAGCCAGCCGTAAGCCGAGCCACGATCAGATTGCCCTGCACGTGATCACACGCAGGGCTTGTCTCAACCGCAATTGGAAACACATGCTTCGCAGCTTCCTCTACCTGTTTCAGGAAGTCTGCGTCGGCCGTTTTCTTGTCCCTGTCGACCAGGGACTTGATCATGGTCGCGACGTCCGGAAACAACGGAGCCAGACTTTGAGATCTCAGGGAATAGACACTTCCGGGCCGGCTTGCCTGGAGGTCATCGAAAGAACAGTGCAACATCGAATTGATCCGCGCCTTCGCCTCAATCCCGCAATCTGCCCTGGAATCATCCACAAGGAGTTCCTTGGTGGTTTCATCAAGATCGGGATACGGCACCGCCACACGTCCCTCGAGCTTGTCGCCGTGGAGTGGGATCATCGAATGGCAGAACGCCTTGAAGGCCGCTGGGCCAGAGGACATGCCGCTGTCGCCAACAGATTCCTTTCCACAGCTATGCATGATCCGGAGCATCGCTTTGCCCCACGCCTCCCGCCACTTTGCGGGCTCAGCCTCCGAACCAGACGCGATTGAGGCAAGCTCGCCCACAACCTCGCTACCAGCGTCTGTCGACGCAGCCTCCCATGTTTGAAGCATCCGCACCGGTCCGCGCTTTTGGAGTTCCTCGTCGATTCGCGCGGACAGGGCAGAAATGTCTTGGCATTCTTCTTTGCCGATGGTCACGAAAGCATAGGGACGAGCGATTTCCGCGTTACGAAAAACATAGCTGTCGAGATCTTCAACCAGCTCCGGGTGCTTCGTAAATGCCACCGCGACGTAAGGACCGTTGTCTTTGCTGATGACACGTCGAATACAATTCGCGAGAGCTGCGACTTTCGACTTCGCGTCTGCCCCAGCACCAACAATGTCCATATCCAGGAATGCAACGCGAATCCCGGACAGCGGTTTGCACGCATCTTCGCGCTCCAGGGTGGCCGGATCGATGTAAAGAGGCGCGGCGCCTATTCTCCATAAGCCCCGGACCAAATCGAGGATTTCGGATTCGACATCGTCGATGATAACGACCCGGACACCATTCAGGCCAGCCACTTCGCACCTCCAAACACGAGGGCGACCACTGCACCGTCGAATTCGGCCGGCAGTGTGACGTCGTCCCGCTCCGGGAACAGCAACTTGCCACCTTGAACCTTCATAACTTGGTCGGCCAAGTGAAGCCCGAGCCCCATACCATCCGGCTTGCGGCTCATAAACGGCTCGACCAAGTACTCTGGCGGATCATTGAATCCGGGACCATTGTCCGCGACCACGATAGCCGGGCCCTCCGCGAAATCGCGGCTCGTTCCGATGTAGAGCTTCTTCTCGCCTGACTTGTTCTTCGGTCCCCATTTGTTGTCGAGCCACCAGATGGAGTTGTCGATGAGGTTCATGATGGTAGCCACGAGAAGACGCTTGCTGCACTTGGCCTCGAAGTCGGCTGTGAGTTTCCGCGTCACCGTGACGCCGTGGGCCTGCAGGCGAAGTTCGGTGTTGAACAATGGCGCTCGCACGAGAGACGTGGCCTGCTCGCGTGAATCACCAGACCGTCGCGCCAGTGCGCCAAGCCCTTCGACGAGTTCCGCCAGGTGCCTGGCCATCGATACCACCTGTGGCGCGGCGCCGTACTCGTCGGCCGCCTTAACAAGATTTGTGATCCCTTTCTCCACCCTCATGGATCACAATAGTCAGGCTCAATCCGGCGCTGGCTGAGGTCAGAAAACGGTCGCGGATCGCGGTGAAGTCCGTTTCAATACGATCAAGGAACGGAGTCAATTCTTTCAGGTGCTTTCGCTCGACCACTTCGCGCACCGCGGTCAGGTCCGCAAGCACTGGCTCCCGGAACCTGCCCTTCGAGTAGGCCTGTCTGATTCGTGCCTTGTCCTGGTTGCGCTCGGCCTCGATCTGCTCGATCGCCCGCAGGACCGCCTCCCGAAAGAGCGAAAACGCCTGATTGTCAACGAAACCTTCGCGGTTGGTCTTTTCAACGAGGTCACGACTCTGTGTGAGATCGAGCGACACCGCACCGATCACCAAATTGTTGCTGATCCGGCCCGTGGGGGTGTTGACGCGTCTTCCTCCCAGGCCAAGCCAGTCATCGCCGGGTTCGCCGTAGTTGTAGACCCGAATTCCGTCACGATAAACACGGATGCCGCCGACGCTGTCGAGGTAGTCTTTCAGGCCCTTCTTGTCGGTTACGCCAAGGGCGAGGATCTGTGGCTCACGATCGAAGATTGAGAGGCGGATTTCGACAGGCCCTATGCCGTATTGCCGCAAGTCGAGGTATTTGTTCTGACTACCCCACCTGCGGGCTCACTGCAAATTCCACGACATCAGGAGTTCTGAACGTACGCATGAGATCGGTTTGCGGATCGCGCTGGGGGCCGGGCGAATCCACGTCCTCCCGATGGTGGTGGGAGAGGGTCTTCGCCTGGCGGTAATCGGACTGGCCGGAGCGTGGCTGGTGGGACGCAGCATGCCAAACATGCTGTACGGTGTGAAGTCCATCGACCTGGTTGCATTCGGCGTGGTTGCCGCGGTGCTGGTAGCTTCCGCTGTCCTGGCGTGCTCGATCCCGGCGCGGCGCGCGGCGTGGGTGGACCCGGTGGTAGCATTGCGAGAGGATTAGGGACGAAAGACATTTCGTTATAGTCTCTGGCTTGCCATCGAGCGGGAAGACCACGCTGGCGCGCCGACTCGCGCCCTCGCTGGGTCTCCCTCTCATCGATAAGGATGCGATCCTGGAGAATCTCTTCGACTCCAGGGGGGTGGGCGACGCTGCCTGGCGGCGCCGGTTGAGCCGCGAGAGCGACGCCATATTCCAGGCTGAAGCAAAGGCTTCGGCGGGCGCGATTCTGGTTTCCTTCTGGCGACTGCCCGGCATGCCCTCGGATTCGGGGACACCCACGGGGTGGCTCACGGAACTCGCCGGCCGGGTGGTGCACGTTCATTGCGCCTGCGCGCCTGAAGTGGCGGGCCAGCGGTTCTTCCAGCGGAATCGCCACCCGGGACATCTGGACGGCGAGTCGTCTCATGCGGAGGCACTGGAAAGTCTGCGAGCGGTTTCACGCTTGGGGGTGCTCGAAATCGGACCGAGAGTCACCGTCGATACGTCGCACGAACCTGATTTGGCGGCTGTGCTGCGCGAGATTCAGCAGGCCCTGGCGACGTAGACACGACCTGCACACCCGGGCGCCGTTGTAAGCGATCATGCCCCGTGATACCTTCAGATTCGGACGACCACGTCTCGAAAGCGAGGGCACGACGAATGAACCGCGACACACGCATTTTCTGTTTTCTCGCATTTACGCTTGCCGCACTGGGCGGTTGCTCCAGCCCGTCAACAGGCAAAGATTCCAAGAAGGCCGGGACCGCGCCGGACAAAATCCAGGGAAAGGCCCAGGTTCTGGTGGAATCGGGCGGGGCGACCGATGCCGCTCTGAACGCGGGTGGGTCTTCTGTGTACCTTTGGGAAGGCACGCATCGCTACCGCCTGTTCTTGAGGACGCCCGTTGAGGTAGTCCACGGGGACGAGTATATTGCCGAGGGCATCTACGCTCAAAAGGCCATTGACGATATTGGCGATCCCGACCAGGGCAAGCACGGCTACCCGCTCCAATCAAGCTGCGAAAGCGTCGTCGAGAAGGCCTGGAGCGGCCTGCCCTTCGATGAAAGCGAGGCGGATGCCACGGTTTTGCGCACCAGGATTCAACGATATCCCGCCAGACCCGTTTTCCTGGTCACGCGGCTACGGGCCGTTACACCGGATTCCGCGGCGAAGAAAGACACCGCGGCGGAGGACAAGAACATCCCCGAAGTCCCTGTTCCGGCGGATAAACAACGCGCTCTTCTGATTGAGGGTCCGACCGTTCAACCCGCACCCCTTTGGCAGCCCGAGGGGGGAACGGTTCGCTGCAAAATCATTATCGACAAGGAGGGGAAGATCTCCGACCTCGAAACCGGCGCGCAGCTCTGTGAGAGTGTGCCGTGGTCTCAGTTCCGTTATCAGCCCCCGGTCCAGGGCGGCCACCCCGTCAAAGTGAGCACCGAAGTTGAAGTGCGCTTCGAACCGCGAAAGTGAAAGCCGCGACGTACCGGTCCCAATTGGCGAAGTACGATCCGGGGAATTTCTTCCGTGAGCCCCAAAATGTCCGGCCGAATGGGGCATAGCGCCACTGTGGGCTCACAGTACACTTGACAACGGGAGACGCCAGGGCTTATCGTCGGAAAAACCACCTTCAAGGTGGTCTCCACATAGCGGCCCTGGCACCCCGGAGTTGCTCCCAGTCGAGCTCTAACGTTTCTTAAAGGAGCTTCGCCATGTCTCTCTTCCGCATACACAGCAATCCGACCCCGAGAAAGGGCCCTTCTGGCCGCGATTTGGAAAGAATCCCGACTTAAGCGGCTTCGGACAACGGGCCATGCAGTTTTCCTCGTACGACACCCAAGGCTTTTTCGATGAGATGTTCGAAGAGAATGGCAAACCCCGGCCGCACGCGGGGCTGTTGCTCGAGACCGTCGAGTCTCTCTCGGAGGGCCATCTCCTGCGCTATAAGCACGCCGCCGAGCGGCTGCTGCTCCAGATGGGCATCACTTTCAATGTCTATGGAGACACCGCCGGCACGGAGCGCATCTTTCCCTTCGACCTGATTCCGCGCATCATCGCGGCGGACGAGTGGGACCACATCGAGCGCGGGCTCAAGCAGCGGGTGCACGCGCTCAACTGCTTCATCGACGACATTTATCACGACCGGAAAATCCTCAAGAACGGCGTCATCCCGAGCGAGGTGGTGCTTTCCGCGGCTTCCTACCGGAAGCAATGCCATGGGTTGAATCCGCCGCGGGGGGTGTGGTGCCACGTCACCGGAACCGATCTGGTGCGCGGCGGCGACGGCCGGTATTACGTGCTGGAGGACAACCTGCGCGTGCCGTCGGGTGTCTCCTACGTCCTGGAAAACCGCGAGGTGCTGAAGCGCATTTTCCCGGCGGTTTTCGAGGGGCTCTCGGTGCGGCCGGTGGCGGAGTATCCCAGCCGCCTGCTGGAGACGCTGGAATCCATGGCGCCAAATCCATCGTCAAGCCCGCGCGTGGTGCTGCTCACGCCCGGCATCTACAATTCCGCCTACTTCGAGCACAGCTTTCTGGCGCAACAGATGGGGGTGCAACTGGTGGAGGGCCGGGACCTGGTAGTGGATGGCGGCGACGTCTTCATGCGCACCACCAAAGGCATGGAGCGGGTGGACGTGATCTACCGGCGGATCGATGACGATTTTCTGGATCCGGAGGCCTTTCGCGCCGACTCCCTGCTGGGCGTGCCGGGTCTGATGTCGGCCTACCGGCAGGGGCGTGTGGCGCTGGCCAACGCTCCCGGCAACGGCGTGGCTGACGACAAGGTGATCTACGCCTACGTGCCCGACATGATCCGCTACTACGAAGGCGAAGACGCCATCCTGCCGAATGTGCCGACGTATCTCTGCTGGCGCGACGACGACCGGGCGTACGTGCTGGAGCACCTGGCGGAACTGGTGGTGAAGGCCGCCAACGAATCGGGCGGATACGGCATGCTGGTAGGGCCGCATTCCACGCGGGCTCAATGCGACGAGTTCGCCCTCAAGATCCAGGCGCACCCCCGCAACTACATCGCCCAGCCCACGCTGGCGCTGTCGCGCGTGCCCACAATTGTCGACGACCATTTCGAAGGGCGGCACGTGGACCTGCGCCCTTATATTCTGTACGGCAAAGATATCTACGTGGTGCCCGGCGGCCTGACGCGCGTGGCCATGAAGAAGGGTTCGCTGGTGGTGAACTCATCGCAGGGCGGCGGCAGTAAAGACACCTGGGTGCTTTCCCACGGCCCGATGGCGCAGGAGCAGCGGCAATGAACACCGGTTATCGCACGCGCCCCCTGCTCAGCCGAGTGGCGGAAGCCGTCTATTGGATGGGCCGCTATATGGAGCGCGCCGAAAACGTGGCCCGCTTCATCGACGTCAACCAGAACCTGATGCTCGACCTGCCCCGCGGATTTGGAGAACAGTGGCAGCCGATTGTGGACACTACCGGCGACCGTGCGGCCTTCCTGGAGCGATACGGAGAGGCCACGCTCGCCAACGTGGTCGAGTTCCTGGGCTTCGACGTGCGCAATCCCAATTCCATCTACTCGTGCGTGACGGCGGCGCGCGAAAACGCCCGTTCGGTGCGCGAGACCATTTCGTCGGAGATGTGGGAACAGATCAACAGCCTGTACCTGCTGATCGCCACGCAGAGCCGCAAGCCGCTTTCCGAGGGACTGCCGCAGTTCTGCCGGGATGTGCGCATGGCCTGCCATCTGTTCCAGGGCATCCAACACTCCACCATGAGCCACAACGAGGCCTGGCACTTCATCCGCCTGGGCACATCGCTCGAACGCGCCGACAAGACCACGCGCATTTTGGACGTGAAGTATTTCATCCTGCTGCCCTCGGTGAGCGACGTGGGTACGCCGTACGACGACATTCAATGGGGCGCGGTGTTGAAATCGGTGAGCGGTTTCGAAATGTACCGTAAGTGTTTCGGGCGCATTTCGCCGGATCGGGTGGTGGAATTTCTGCTGCTCGACGGCGAATTCCCGCGCGCCGTGCGATATTGCATCGGGCTGGCCGACAATTCGCTGCACGCCATTACGGGCACGCGGTTGGGGGCCTTCTCATGCCCCACGGAGCAGCGCCTGGGACTGTTGCGGTCGGAGCTGGATTATGCGCAGGTGGAACCCATCCTGCAAGCGGGACTGCACGAGTTTTTCGATGGGTTGCAGGCCAGAATGAATACCATCGATGAATGCGTCCGCGGGGACTTCTTCGCCCAGAAAGTGGCCTTTCAAGTGGGCACCAGCGGGCAAAGCGCCTGACGCCGGGAGGCTAAGTCGCGCCGGATAGAAACCTCGGAAGCTGGGGCGACTGCCCGAAAGCGCCGATTACTCGTTCTCACCGATTGGTTTCCGCGACTCCTCGGCCGGCTGCGCTTCTGTCCGGACGGTGGGTGACGGTTGAGCAGAAGCAGGCTCCGCGATCTCCGGCGCGAACTGAAGGGCCTGTTGGGAAGCCGGAACAGGCAGATCGGTCACGCGTTTCACCGCCGAGCCACAGGCCGCCGCGAACTTCGCTACGCCGTCATCATCCGAGTAGAGGACTCTGGCGCCGCAGACGAGCGAGATGGCCACGATCTGCCGGTCGAACTTCATGGCATTTTTTGTGATTGCCGGACCCTCCCGCCGATCGCCCGCTTTCCGGGCGTCCCGCAGGCGGAATTTCACTTTCTGTTTCCACGACAACGAGGAGATCGGACCGATCGCGCTGGCCAAGATAGCCAAAGATACGGGACTGCGTCCGGAAGATCTCTGAGAGGGAGCGATCCCCACAGCAACAGCGGCCTGTCGATGAAAAAGCCGTTCGATCACGCACCCGATCACCGTTGGTAGCGGGCTGTTAGCCACAGGGATCCAGCGCGGGTCAACGGCGTCAGTCTCCCGTTGAGCGGACCATAAAGCCATGCGGATCAAGCTCACGCTGGCACCGACGGAATACTACCTCTCCCCGAGTGGGGGACGATACGCCCGATGCGCACGCGTCCGCGGCCATATGCAATGTGCCCGCACCGTGCCAAACCAGTTACTACCGCGGGGTCGGAGCCCCTTTTCGTGGGACGGCGTTTCACGGGAGGAATCCGGTTGCGGGGATGTCCGACCAAAGCCGACATGTGGGGAGTAATAGTCCGGAGAGCCTCCGTGGCTTGGTGATATCCTCGAAGCATGACTTCCCGCATCGTGATCGAGCCCGGCAAACGCTCTGGCCAACCGTGTATACGAGGACTGCGCATCACGGTGTGGGACGTGTTGAATTGGCTCGCCGCCGGTATGACCGAACAGGAAATCCTCGATGATTACCCGGAGCTGGAGCGCGATGACTTTCGGGCGGTGTATGAATTTGCCGCCAAACTCGGTAGGCGTGTGGCTCTGTGAAACTGCTGCTCGACGAGAACCTCTCGCGCAAACTTGTGGTCCGGCTTGCAGAGTTGTATCCGGAGTCGGCTCACGTTGTTGAGCTTGACTTGCCCGAACGCCCGGATCGTGAGATCTGGGAGGTTGCCAAGTCCAGGGATTTCGTTATCGTGAGCACTGACCGCGACTTCTACGAACTTGCCACAACAATCGGGCCGCCTCCCAAAGTCGCATGGCTCCGGCGCTGGACGCACCCGGCGAGGGACGCCGAAATGGTGTTGCGCCGCGAGGCCATTCGGACGGAATTCTCGGCCGATCCGGAACTCGGCGTATTGGTCCTGGATCGTAACTAGCGATTCCAGGACCGCTCGCGTGATGCCGCTCGCCAGAAACATCACGTAGTCCAGGCTGACCCGTTCTTCCCTGCCCTGACACTTACGTTCAAGCCTGTCTTCCTGTCGCCATCGCCGGCAGTGTGTCATCCCCGCGTGGGTGGGCGACCCGCCTGCGGGTTGGCCGCCGATAGGCCTCGCGACGGTCACGTTCTGAGGTGCATGAGACGCAAACCTTACGCCGCGAAGCGGGTTTGCCCCAGTCTCCCGGCAAGATCTATTGGGCTGACCAAGATATCTTCATCAAATCGGACACTTACAGTCAACGACATCCTAATCTCGGCTGCGCGCCTCTTCGCCACGCGGTAGATTAGAGCCTGTCCCGTGTTTTCCTAGCACGAGCGGGGCGGTGGCGTAGCGCTGTCAACAGCGCAAACATAAATGTACGATTTTGTTTGATTAGGGCAAATTCCGTGTCTATGATGGGGAATGCCCACCCAGCCTGGAGTTCTCCCGCTCCCCGAATTGGTTCCCGAACAAGAGCACCTGGTGGGCTACATCCCCACCGTCATGGGCCCAGTCGAGTTTCGGGAGTGGAAGCAGCAGTTGGAGCGAATCGACGAGATTCTCGAAGCCGGCGGGGTGGAGGAGACGTTTCAGCGTCTGTCGCTGGCACGGCGGAACGAGGAGGAGCAGCGCAGGGCAGATGCGGAGAAACGACCGTTCCGGAGTCTGAGTGTCGTTGAGCAAGCCAGTTACCAACGGTTGTCCTCGCAAGCGTTGCGCTGCAATGTGGCGCGGACCTTGACGGGAGAGAGCTTCCGGGACTTCGGATGCCGGTTAGCGGAGTCGATGCTGCTGCAGCGGTTTTGCAAGTTGGATCGAATCGACGCGGTGCGGATTCCTGGCAAGAGCGCGCTGCAACGCTACAGCCAGTGGCTGACGGACGAAGAGATGCGGAAGGTGATCGACATGCTGACTGGGGCGGCGAGCGGAGTGGAAGAAGGCGGCAGGCAACCGCTGGAGTTAAACGAGGCGTTGAGTCTGGAGGCGTACTTTTCTGGACACCACGTGCGTGAAACTGCACATTCACTTTCCGGTGGACTGGGTGTTATTGCGAGATGCGGCGCGCACGTTGATGAAAGCGACGATGCTGATCCGCAAGCGCGGTCTGAAAGTGCGGATGGAGGAGCCGGAGGAATTCCTTAAGCGAATGAATCAGTTGTGCATGAAGATGACGCATGCGCGGCGGAAGAAGGACGGCAAGCGGGCGCGCAAGGCGGTGCTGCGGGAGATGAAGAAGTTGAGCCAAGCGATCGCCGGACATGCGCAAAGGCACCACGATCTGTTGGAGCAGCATTGGCAGGAGACGGATCTGAAGGAAGGCGAAGCGCGACAGATCCTGGGGCGGATCGAGGTGATTCTGGAACGGTTGCCGCACGCCGTGAAGCAGGCCCACGAACGGATCATCGGGGAGCGGCAGGTGAGCAATGAAGAGAAGATTCTGAGTTTGTATGAGGGGCACGCGGCGGTGTACGTGCGGGGCAAGGCGGGGGCGGAAGTGGAATTTGGGAGCCAGTTGTTGTTAGGGGAAAGCGAGAGCGGTGTGATCGTGGATTGGGAACTGGTGTGCGGGAATCCGAGAGCGGACACGAAGATGCTGGGCCGCAGCTTGGAGCGATTGAAGCAGACCAGCGGGGGAGGCTCGATCCAGCAAGTAGGCGGAGACCGCGGATTCGACAGCAAAGCGAATCGGGAGTTGGTGGAAAAAGAAGGGATCTACAATGCGATCTGCCCGAAGGCACCGAGCGAACTGAAAAAGAGAATGAAGGAGCCGCAGTTCGTAGAGATGCAACGGAGGCGGTCGCAAACCGAGGCGCGGATCGCGATCTTCAAGAATGGATTTCTGGGCAGTCCATTGTTGAGCAAAGGGTATGGGAATCAGCAGCGCGAGGTTGCCTGGAGCGTGCTGGCGCACAACTTGTGGGTGATCGCGCGACTGCCGCGCGCCGCGGTGCAAAAGGTGGCACGAGCCAGCTAAGCGGGGCGACATCAAAGACAAACATAGAGATCGGATTGGCGAGCCTGGGAGAGGTGCGTCAGCAAGTAGGGAAAAAGAGTGCGGCAATCGACCCTCCCGGTGAAACCAGGAGCGAAACGGTGCAACCACGAGCGAAACTCTGCCGCCAATAAGAAGTACTTTACACTGCAAAGTCGCCTTGACGCTGAAACTCATGGGAAACGGGACAAGCTCTAGATTAGGCGCGGCCCGCCCGAGCCCGCAATTGGACGCGCCAGAGATCCGCCCCCCGGCGCGCCATACCAATGCTCCTATCGCTGGTTGATCGCCTAGTGACTTAACGGGAGGGGCACGAGCCGGTGCTGCTCGGCGGCCCGGCGAAACTGTACGTGCTGCCGCTATAGATATTGCCCGGATAGTTACTACCGAACGTCACACTCGTGGTGAATCCAGTCCCGGACGTATAGTTAAATGATATACCACCGATTCCAAACGGCGCGCTGTAGTAATACGGAGTGCTCGGGTCACTGCTGTAGCCGGTGTTGCACACGCGTATTTGGTCCAGTGTCACGCCAGACACCCCGTTGGAATAGCTAGTGCCCAAGAAAAACAGTGCAGTCCAGGAGTTATCATTGAAGTACCGGGGGGCATCGCTGCCGTCAAAAGGGTTTGCTCCAGAAATGTAAATGTTATAAGTGTCTCCCGTGGCTTGGCCGAGCGTCATGCCAATGGTCCCCGCGTCGACCTCGTTGTTGTAAAAGTAGTTGTCGTAACCATAGATCTCCATAGGGTAGGGCAACTGTGGCTCGTCCGCAGGAACTGGACAGCCGTTTACCGTTCCGGTGCTACTGTCGGTAAACCAGAAATTCTGATCGATCACATTCGCGGCGACCGTAGCGGCATACGTACCGGGTGCGATGAAGAGATCGCCACCCTGCCCACCGTCGCTCATCTCATAGCGGTTGCTATAGAGGGTGTTACCATAGGCGATCTGGTTATTGCCCCCGTTCAGGTTGATACCCGCAGTGCCAGCGTAGTATATGTGGTTATAGTACGCCCCACTGTGCGTTCCCTCGACCATCATCGCGGTTGCTCTCGCTGCTTGAGCAGAGTCATCCATTGAGCCGAAAGTGGAATAATCCACCGTAGAGGCAGCTGGCGGGCTGGTCGTATATGTAGATCCTCCGAGAATTAAGCCCGCAACCGGATCATTTATGAAGTTCACATACCAGACCGTCGCAATGGTGGCGCTGGCGAGGTTGAGTTCATAATAGCCGGTACTCTGGATAAGGCAGCTGATGTTGGGGGCTGTCGAATACTGGGTGCCGCCGCTTGGAGGAGACCCGAAAGCCCAGCGGTTACCGTCGAGGGTCAGGTACTCTATAGTCAGGCCCTGCGCCGCTGAGGTAAGAGACATGATGGTTTGTAGGCTTCCATCACCGCGCTGGAGCACCGTGTCAGCGGGATCGCTGTCGCCGCCAGATATCGCCGTCAAGCTAGAATTCACGATGTTTATCGTTCCAACTGAGGAACATACAGTGTGTGTGCCGGTTGGCAGAGTGCAAGACGAGGCGCTGCCTCTGAGACAGGCGCGGAAAGAGGTGAGATCAGAGTCCTCTCTGCACTGGGCCCGCGCGGTGGACGATATTAGCGTGAGCGCCGAGAGCGCGGACACGCCCCACCACATACGATGATCGAAGCTGGTCGACATTTCTCAATTTCCTCCGTTAGTCGCATTAGCGACAAGATGGCCCGGCACACGGAGCCGGGCTGCAGTGATTGGCCGAACAGAGTTTAGAATCTGATTCGCCAGCGTCGTTATCATCTGCTCACGTTGTGTTGTGAGGCGGGCAACTGTAACGGCGCCGGTTTGGCCGGACTCTATGGCGGGCAAGGACGTGTGGATTTGCTGCAAAAGGGCGCGCATGGTAACTCCAGCGGCGTCGATGACTGCCACTTCCTGTGGGTTTAGGTCGAACTGTTTTGCCAGCAGCCTTTCGTAGTTGTGGATGCCTGTTGTCGTCTTGAGATGGCCTAACCCAAGGAGAAGGAAGCGGAAGTAAGCCACCTCTCCATTACTAGCAGGGGGTTGCGTCAAAGCAGGTTGGGCATAAGCGCACAACGAGAGGAAAAGCGGTGATAAGATCGCGCACAGAAACTTCATTAACGTCAATACCTTCATGACCCAGAACCCCAACCTCATCAACGCTTGTATTTTGTATCACACCCACTTGAGAGGAGGGGAGGAGGCAGCCGGTCGGTCCGGTTACATTACCGCTGCGGACTGTAGTGGAAGCCGACACGCAGGCAGTCGACGCGCCTGCTGTACGGAAGAAGACACTGCGGCTGTGGCGCCAGACCGCTTACTTATCGCTAAGCTAGGTCTGAGCAGTTAATGACTACTTCCGGCCTCGGAAGCAACGATCGCGCAGGGATTGATGAGGGAGAGCCGGCCGATGCGGCGCCATATGTCGGCGCCCGCCGGAGGATCCAGTGGATGCGGGCATGGTACAATCGCCGTACACACTTAACCGCATGGCTAGCAAGGACAGTCCCAAGCATTTTCCGTTCCTTATTGGCTCGGCCGTCTTCGCCTTCCTCTGGACCGTGGCGCGCGCCTCGATCCAGTCCGTGACCATCGACGAAGCCGATACCTACCTCCAGTGGGTGTCGCCGGCCGATCCTGCACACTGGGGCGCCAACGCCAACAATCACGTGTTGAATTCGCTGCTCATGCGGCTGGTGACGTCGATCTTCGGCGGGTCGGCCATCACGCTGCGGGCGCCGGCGCTCGTCGGCGCGGCGTTGTATATCGGCGCGGTCTATTGTCTGGTGCGGCTCATCTCACCGCGACGCATCCTGCAGTGGGCGCTGTTCATGTGCCTTACCTACAGTCCGTTCGTGATGGATTACCTTGTTGCGGCGCGGGGATATGGCATGGCGTCGGCCTTCCTGCTGTGGATGATTGCGCTCGCGGGGCGCCAGCAAGCGCGGGATCCACTGACGCGGCCGGGGGAACTGCGCCGCACCTGCGTATTAATTTCGCTTTGCGCGGCCCTGTGCGTGAGCGCCAATTTTTCCTTTGCGATCGCAGACGCGCTTACGGCGTTGGCGCTGTTTCTGTGGATTAGCCGAGACAATCGACGCGATTACCTGCGCATTCTCGCTGGCTTCACGCTGCCGGGGCTGGCGGTGGGTTACTTTCTGGTAGGGTCGGTTGTTCTCTCATGGCCCAAGGGTCAATTCACGTGGGGAGTCAATTCGCTCGCCAAGTTGCTTCGAAGTGTGGTGAGTGCATGCCTTTTCGAGCCGAACGAGTATCTGGTGAATCCGCGTCTGCTCCATTATTTCGCTGGATTTGGCCCGTTCCTTTACCCGGCTCTTGCGGTTTTCGTCATATGGCGGGCGGCGGTGCTGTTCTTCGAACACCCGGCGATCGAGAACGCTTGCGGGCGCCGGGCGACGGCGTTGGCGGCGATTTGCGGGGCGGCACTGCTCATGGCGCTGGCCGGCCATGAGTTCCTCCTTCTTGCGTACAAGATCCCCCTGCCGTTCAATCGCACGGCGATGTGGGTAGTGCTGCTGTTCCTGGCGGCGGCGGGTTCACTGGCCGCGGCGCCCCTGCCGTCCCGCGTTGGCCGGATCTCCGGAAGAACGCTCACTGCGATCCTGGTCGTCATTGCGTGTTATAACATCGGTTGCCTGCGTCTGACTTACTTCGAGCAGTGGCAGTTCGATGCGGACATGGAGAATGTCTACGCCGTTTTGGCATACTACAACCACAAGTACGGCGTGACCAAGGTCTCGACTAACTGGCGGTACGTTGCGGCGCTGAATTGCTACCGTGAGATGTCCGGCCACGAGACTATTGAAGAGATCCCCGATGGTCCGCCCGTCGTGAACTCCTACCCGGCAGGCTATCAGGCGTACGTGTTTTACTACCCCTGGGACGAAGGCTTTTCCAAGCGGGAGAGCCTCAAGCTGGTCTACCACGATCATTTCACAGAAGTGGCAATCGGTATCAGGCCGGAGGCCCTGGGTGCCAGCCAGTCCGTCCCATAAACCGACAGCCCGAATCGAAGCTCCCTCACGCGGCTTCGCGTATCGTCGAGCCGATCTCGTTCCGGGCCGGTACGCGAGGTTGTTCGCTGCCAAGTCCGCGCCTATTGCCATCCGGGACCTCCCAATGGCACGCCTCTACCGCACCACCGGGCGCTGTTCCGGCGACGAAACCGGCGGGCCTCCAGCGTCCCGCGTAGCCGGGTCCGTCGCTGCCGGGTCATGCTGGACTAACGCGCGAAAAGCCGGTCGTAACCGCCCCTCAAGCCGTCGCACGCGCCGGGCAATCGCCTTTTCCGCAATCCGAACCTTTAGAGTCAACGACATCGCAATCTCGGTTGCGCGCTGATCCGCCACGCGGTAGATTAGAGCTTGGTGCGGAAATTCTCCAGTGCGGCAATGGTGGTCCTCGCGTTGCTCGCGATGCTCTGGGGGAACTGCCTCTCCTGCCCGGAGATCATGGCGGGCCATCAGCCGGCGCATAGCTGTTGCCACAAGCCGCAACCCGCTTCGACGTCGTGCCATACGCAGGGCTTGCAGCATTTCGTCAAAGCGGAGACTCCCGCGCCCGTCGTCCCGCATGTAGCCGTTCTGGCCGAAATTCCCGCGCCGCCTGTGCTCGCGGACCGGCGGACGCCCGCTCCACTTGTGAACATGCGCACTCCCTCCGGCGAATCGAACGCTCCCCTCGCTCTGCGTATCTAGATTTCTCTTTACCCATTTGTCCCCTCAAATTGTCGCGCGGCCCTTTGTCCAGCCGCATTGGTAAAAGGAAATGACTCTTCGAAATTGGCTTTGTTTCTTGACCTTGCCCGCTCTGGCCGCGGCGCAACCGCTCTCTTCCCTGGTGGACGAAGCGCTACACAACAATCGCGAGGTTCTGGCCGCCCAGAAGAAGTACGAGGCCGCCCGCCAGCGGCCCAGCCAGGCCGGCAGTCTGCCGCCGCCTACCGTCTCGCTGGGCTACTCGTCGAATGGCGCGCCCTACCCGGTGGACGGCATCGGGCGCGACGCCACCAGCAACGCCGGCGTCATGATCTCGCAGGACATGCCGTTTCCCGGCAAACAGAGACTACGCGCCGAGATCGCCGCCCGGCAGGCGGACGCCGAATTCCAGGACTACCTCACGGTGCGGCTGAACGTGGTCGCGCGCTTGAAGCAGGCCTACTTCGAACTGCACCACGCCCTTGAGGGAATCGCCGCCACCACGCGGTCGCAGGAACTGCTGCAAGGGATCCTGCGGGTATCCGAAGCGCGTTACGCCGCCGGCCGCGCGGCCCAGCAGGATATCTTCAAAGCGCAGACGCAGTTCTCTATTTTCCAGGCACAGTTGCTGCGCTACCAGCAGGAGCAGCGCAGCCGGCAAATCGAAATCGCCGCGCTGCTCGACCGGCCCATGAGCGGGACCATCGAAGTCCCGCTGGATATCGCGCTGGGCGACATGCCGGGAACGCTGCCGCAGATGCTGGCGCAGGCGCGCACCACCGCCCCCACCCTGGCGCGCGAACAGAAGAACGTGGAGGGCCGCGAACTGGCAGCCAACCTGGCGCGCAAGGACGATTATCCGGACTACACACTCTCCGGCGGCTATTTCAACCAGGGCTCCATGCCGCCCATGTGGCAATTCCGCGTGGATGTGAAGTTGCCGCCGCGGAGCCGGCGCGCCGCGGTTAGCGAACGGGAATTCGCCGCCGCCGAGGCCCGCCACGCCTATGAGGGCGCCAGCGTGGCCGTGGAAGCGCGCCTCCGCGAAGACTATACCGTGGCGGAAACGGCGCACCAGCTAGCCGAACTCTATGAGAACTCGGTGCTTCCCGAAGCCCGGCTGGCGCTGGAATCGTCGTTGGCCGCCTACCAGACGGGATCGCTCGACTTTCTTTCCGTGTTTTCCAACCTGATGAACGTGGTGGACAACGAATTCATGTTCCACGACGAGGTGATGCAGTTTCACATGGCGCTGGCCCGTTTGGAAGAGATGACCGGCGGGGCGATCAAGCCATGAAAAAGCTAGCGATTGTTGTGCTGATTGCGGCGGCTTTCATCGGCGGCTACGGCTACGGACGATGGTACGGCAAGCCGGCGCCGGTAGCCGCCGGCGGCGGAACTCCCCGCAAGATTCTGTACTGGCAGGATCCCATGCATCCGCAGTACAAGTCGGACAAGCCCGGGATCGCGCCCGATTGCGGAATGAAGCTGGAGCCGGTATACGCCAATGGCGCCCCGGCGGAAGCGCAGGCTCCCGGCACCGTCGAAATCACGCCCGAGAAGCAGCAACTCATCGGCGTCGAGTTCAGCACGGTGGAGTACGAGACCATGCGCGATTCCATCCGCGCCGCGGCGCGCGTCACGCTCGACGAAACGCGCATCGCCAAGGTGCAGCCCAAGCTCGAAGGCTGGATCGACCACGTCTTCGTCGACTTCATCGGTAAGGCCGTCCACGAAGGCGACCCGCTGCTCACGGTCTACAGTCCCGAAGCGCTGGCCACCCAGCAGGAGTACCTGCTGGCCCTCAAAGCGCAGCGCACCATGCATGAGAACCCGCTCCACGAAATCAAGGAGAGCACCGACAACCTGGTGGCCGCGGCCCGCAAGCGCCTGGAGCTGTGGGATATTCCGGACCGCCAGATCGACGAGATCGAACGCACCGGCGAAACCGTCAAAAACCTCACCTTGGATTCGCCCATCTCCGGCTTCGTGATGGAGCGCAGCGCATATCCCAAACAGCACGTCACGCCCGAAACCGTGCTCTACACCGTGGCCGACCTTTCCACCGTGTGGGTGATCGCCGACGTGTTCGAATATGAGGCCTCCAACGTGCGCCTCAATCAGGCGGCGTCGTTGACGCTGGTGTCTTCTCCCGGGCGCGTGTTCCACGGGCGCGTCAGCTACATTCTGCCGCAGGTGGACCCCACCACGCGCACGCTCAAAGTGCGCCTGCAGTTCGACAATCCGGGCTTCGCGCTCAAGCCCGACATGTACGGCGACGTGGAACTCCAGACCGGCGGCGCGCGCAAACTGGTGGCGCCGGAAACCGCCGTGCTGAATTCCGGCGACCGCCAGGTGGTGTTCCTCGACCGCGGCAACGGCCGGTTCGAACCGCGCGCGGTGACCATCGGCGCACAGTCCGGCGGCCTCATCGAGATTCTCAGCGGATTGCAGGAAGGCGACCGCATCGTCACATCGGGCAACTTCCTGATCGATTCCGAGAGCCAGCTCAAGACGGCAGGCAAATGATCGACGGCATCGTTGAATTCTCGGGGCGCAACACCAGCCTGGTCCATGCCACTCTTCAGAAGGCGCGGGCCAGCGGCGTGGCGCAGGCACTCCTGCCCGCCCACGCTGAACCCGGCGCACCGGCCGAACAGGATCGAGCGAAGGCGAGCACCGCCTGCCCCACCTCCGGGCTCATCCCGAATTCCACGAGATCGGGAGTTCGGAGACTCATCTCCGAAGTTGTCGATTTCGAGAGACAAATCAAGGCGGCCGCCAAATGATCGACGGCATCATTGAATTCTCGGCGCGCAACCGGTTTCTGGTCTTCCTGTTCGTGATCGCCGCCACGCTGGCCGGCTGGTGGGCCATGCGAACCATTCCGCTCGATGCCATCCCGGACCTCAGCGACACGCAGGTGATCGTCTATTCGCGTTGGGACCGCAGCCCCGACATCATGGAGGACCAGGTCACTTACCCCATCGTGAGTGCCATGCTGGGCGCGCCCAGGGTGAAGGACGTGCGCGGCTTCTCCGATTTCGGCTACTCCTATGTCTACATCATCTTCGAAGACGGCACCGACATCTACTGGGCGCGCTCCCGTACGCTCGAATACCTCTCAAAGATTTTGCCGCGTCTGCCACCGGACGTGAAGACCGAGATGGGGCCGGACGCCACGGGAGTCGGCTGGGTGTTTCAGTATGCGCTGGTCAGCAACAGCCACAACCTGGCCGATCTACGCTCTACGCAAGATTGGTTTCTGCGCTACCAACTCCAGGCCGTGCCCGGAGTGGCGGAAGTGGCGCCGCTGGGCGGTTTCGTGCGCCAATACCAGGTGAACGTCGACCCCAACCGCCTGGCGGCCTATGGCGTTCCGATCTCCAAAGTGGTGGAGGCGGTGCGCTCCGGCAATAACGACGTGGGCGGACGCCTGGTGGAACTCACCGGCCGCGAGTACATGGTGCGCGGCCGCGGCTATGCGCGCTCCACGGACGACCTGGCCAACATCGCGCTGGCCACCACGTCTACAGGCGTGCCCATCCTGGTGCGCGATGTGGGCACCGTGACGCTGGGGCCCGACATGCGCCGCGGCATCGCCGATCTCGACGGCAAGGGCGAAGTGGTCAGCGGCATCGTGGTGATCCGCCAGAACGAGAACGCCCTGCGCGTGATCGAGCGCGTGAAGGCCAAGCTGAAAGAAATTCAGCCGGGCCTGCCGAAGGACGTGAAACTGGTGACGGTCTACGACCGCTCCGAGCTGATCCTCGCCTCCATCGACAACCTCAAGCACACGCTGCTGGAAGAGTTGCTGGTGGTAGGCATCGTGATCCTTATCTTCTTGTGGCACGTGCCCAGCGCCGTCATCCCGATCCTCACCATTCCGGTGGCGGTGATGATCGCCTTCGTGCCCATGCGGCTGATGGGGATGAGCTCCAACATCATGTCGCTGGGCGGAATCGCCATCGCGGTGGGCGCCATGGTGGACGCCGCCATCGTGGTGGTGGAGCAGACTCACAAGAAGCTCGAAGGCGCATCGCCGAGTTGGACCACGGCCGATTACCGGCGCGCAATTGTCGACGCTGTGAAGGAAGTGGGCGGCCCGAGCTTCTTCGCGCTGCTGGTGATCGCCGTATCGTTCCTGCCGGTGCTCACGCTGGAGGCGCAGGAAGGCCGCCTTTTTAAGCCGCTGGCGTATACCAAGAACTTCGCCATGATTGTGGCCGCGGTGCTGGCCATCACGCTTGACCCGGCTCTGCGCCTGCTGTTCTTCCGCAAAGACCGATTCGGCATTCGCCCGCGCTGGCTCAGTTTCATCGTCAACGGCGTGCTGGTGGGGACGATTCACTCCGAAGAGAAGCACCCCATCAGCCGCGTGCTGATGCGGCTGTACCATCCGGTGGTGGCGTGGAGTTTGCGGTGGAAGTGGGCCGTTATCGGCGGCGCGGTGGCCGTGATCGCGCTCACCGTGCCGGTTTATCAGCGGCTGGGCTCGGAGTTCATGCCGCCGCTCGATGAGGGTGTCGTGCTGTTCATGCCGAGCACGCTGCCTGGTATCTCGGTGGCGGAGGCGCAGAAGCTGATGCAGGTGCAAGACCGCATTCTGATGACCTTCCCGGAAGTGGCGCGCGTGCTGGGCAAGGCTGGCCGCGCCGAAACGTCCACCGACCCGGCGCCCTTCTCCATGATGGAGACGGTGGTCGAGCTCAAGCCCAAGTCCGAGTGGCGGAAGGTCCCCACCTGGTACGACAACTGGCCGCGGTGGACCAAACGCATCTGCGCCCGCATCACGCCCGACCACATTTCCACCGAAGGCCTGATTGACAAGATGAACGAAGCGCTGCGGCTTCCGGGCGTCTCCAACGCGTGGACCATGCCCATCAAGAACCGCATCGACATGCTGACCACCGGAGTGCGCACGCCGGTAGGAGTGAAGGTGTATGGGCCGGACCTGGGGCAGATCGAGCGCATCGGCGCGCAGATCGAACGCGTATTGCCGCAGGTGGCCGGCACGCGCAGCGCTTTCGCCGAGCGCGTGGGCGGCGGCTACTTCCTGGATTTCGACCTCAAGCGCGATCGACTGGCGCGCTACGGCCTCAGCGTGGACGACGCGCAGACGGTGGTGATGAACGCCATCGGCGGCGACAACGTGAGCACCGCCATCGAAGGCCGCGAGCGCTACCCCATCAACGTGCGCTACTACCGCGACTCGCGCAGCGATCTGCAGCGCCTGGGCCGCGCGCTGGTCCCGGTGATGGATGGCAAGATGCAGATCCCCATGGCGGAGATCGCCACGCTCAAGCTGACCTCCGGCCCTTCGATGCTGCGCAATGAAAACGGCATGCTGAACGGGTACGTGTACGTCGACGTGGCCGGCCGCGATGTGGGCAGTTACGTGGCGGAGGCCAAGCGCGTGGTGGCGGAACAGGTGACGCTGCCGCCCGGCTATACGCTGGCGTGGAGCGGTCAATACGAGGCCATGCAGCGGGTGCGCGAGCGCCTCAAGGTGGTGTTGCCGCTGACGCTGTTCCTGATTTTCCTGCTGCTGTATCTGAACACTAAGTCGACTGCCAAAACGGTGCTGATCCTGATGGCCGTGCCGTTCTCGGCGGTAGGCGCCATCTGGTTGCTGTACGGGCTCGGTTACAACATGAGTATCGGAGTATGGGTGGGGCTGATCGCGCTGATGGGCGTGGACGCCGAGACGGGCGTCTTCATGCTGCTGTATCTCGATCTGGCGTATAACGAGCGGCGGCTGGCCGGCAGGATGCACACGCTCGCCGACCTGCGGGAAGCCATTGTCGAGGGCGCCGTGAAGCGCATCCGTCCGAAGTTCATGACGGTGGCGACGATGTTTGTGGGGCTGGCGCCGATCATGTGGTCGGTGGGCGCCGGGGCGGATGTGATGAAGCGCATCGCGGCCCCGATGATCGGTGGAATCTTCACTTCTTTTTTACTGGAGCTGGTGGTGTATCCGGCTCTCTACGAGGTTTGGAAATGGCATTCGGTAAAACGGCAGGTTGCCTGATTCTGGCTGGAGCCGCGGTGGCGTCGGCCGCGCAGTTCACGATGCGGCATGAGCATTGGCAGGACCACTGCAACGGAGTCCTGACGGTGGATGAGAAGGGCGTAAGCTTCGCTGGTCCGAAGAAACACGTCTGGAGTTGGAAGTATCGGGACATCCAGCAATTGACTTTGTCTCCCGATGAGGTCTTAGTGGTGACTTATAAGGGCGATAAGTTACTGTTTGGCCGAGACCGAAGCTATCGATTCACCGGCAAGGCGCCGGCCGGGGAGTTGTACGCTCTATTGAAGGACCGGCTGGACCAGCGCTTTGTAGCGGCCCTGGAGCAGGACGCGAGCCTGCCCGCGTGGACGTTCCCGGTGAAACATCTGGGCCGCATCGCGGGCTCCGAGGGCACTCTGATATTCGACTCGAATGCGGTGATCTATTCCACCCCGGCCAAAGACGGGTCGCGCACCTGGCGCTATGGCGATATCGATAACATCAGCAGCTCGGGCCCGTTTCAATTGACGGTTACGACGTTTGAACGCGAGGGGGCCGGCGACCGCAGGGCGTTCCAATTCGCGCTGAAGGAGCGCATTACCGAAGCGACGTACAATGCGATCTGGCTGCAGATTCAGCAGAAGACCGGAAAGATACAACTTACTCCAGCGGAGCGCGTGGGCCACTAAAGATCGCCACGGGCTATGGTTAGGACCGCATCCCGCGGGAAGTCCCGTTCGGAAACATATGTCGTTCAATGAATCCGTTTTTCCATCTCAGCGCGCCAGCGACAATGGCCATTCGCCGTTCCATGTGCTAAGTGAACTGTAGTCTTAAGCCACGCCACTATTCCTTCGTCGTTCGCCGCGGCTGGCACTCCCCCGCCGTCGGCTTCCGTTTTGCCTTCTCCTCCCGCGCCTCGCCCGGCGCCATATCGAGACCGAAAATCGCCGAGAGATCTTCGTCCGCCAGTCGTTTGCGGGCGGCCGGACCCCGCTTCGCCAGAGGAGCCGCCTGACCCGCGCTCACGATCAATTCCGTCTCATCCACGCCACGCAGACGAAAGAGCAGTTCGGGATGGTTGTCGAAGCGCGCGCCAATGCCATACAGCACCGCCGCGACGTGCTTGCACATGTCGGCCCAGTTGGGGCAACTGCACGAAAGGAGACCGGAGATGTCACGGCTACTCGGGACCGCGCTCCACAGTTCGCGGGTGAACGGGCGTGATTCCCGGGTACCGCACAAAGTCCCGCGTGTTGAAGGTGAGCAACTGCGTGATTTGGTGGACGACCATGGCCGCGACCAGGCGCGCATCGTGCACCTGTGCGCCCGAAACAGAGTGGGCAACTAGCAGACTCCGCCACACCCAGGTGTTCAAGTGCCCTGGACGTTTTTAGCTCTGCATGCCCCAAGCTCTGCATGGCCAAATCCTAGCGGGAGTTTCCCAGGAAACTCGCGCTAGCACCGCGCGTGGGTGAGAGGCATTCGCCTCCGCAAGGGCATCCCGGAACCGGGCATCTGCCGCGGCCTTCGCAGACATTCTCAGAAAAGCATTGCGAGAACGCATCAGCCAGCTCAGTCGTCGTTTGTCCGGCCGCGCAGTTTCTTGGAGGAGGATCGTTGCGATTTTGCCGTGAGCCGACGGACCTTGGAGCCGAGCGTGGGCCGACTGGGGCGGCGGATTTTCGGCACGACTTGCGCGCGGGCGATCAGTTCGTTCAGTCGCGCCCGGGCTTCGGCTCGATTGGCCTCCTGCGTCCGGTGCACGCGGGACGTGATGATCAACACGCCGTCTTGCGTGGCGCGATTGCCGGCTAACGCGAGGAGGC
>Ga0182030_10004214_pt1 | contig 30659 bp, 29 predicted proteins | sample 812S3MmetaG_FD_121299 | JGI IMG/M metagenome (GOLD analysis project Ga0182030, IMG submission 121299) | Permafrost microbial communities from Stordalen Mire, Sweden - 812S3M metaG (Illumina Assembly) | ecosystem: Environmental > Terrestrial > Soil > Wetlands > Permafrost | place: Sweden...
GCAAAGGTTCAAGATATTTTAAATAATCGTCCAAGAAAAAAATTAAATTTCTTAACACCAAATGAATATTTTTTCCTAAATTTGTTAAATCAAAAAGTTGCATTTGCGGCTTGAATTCAGCATATGCCATCTCAGGAAAATTTTATTTTTGGATTCAGAGCCATTATTGAAGCCATAAAAGCTGGAAAAAATGTTGATAAAGTAATTATTAAAAAAGATCTTTCCGGAGAATTATTCAACGAATTCTTTTCAATAATCAGACAACATAATATTCCATACCAGTTTGTACCCATTGAAAAAATAAATCGCGTTACACAAAAAAATCATCAGGGCGTGATTGCCCTAATTTCACTGATTGAATATCAGAAAATAGAGAATATCTTACCAATGGTTTATGAGGAAAGCAAAATTCCTCTGGTGCTGGTATTGGATCATATTACAGATGTACGTAACTTTGGAGCTATTGCCCGTGCAGCCGAATGTGCAGGCGTTCACGCCATCATAATACCTGAGCAGGGAGCCGCGCAAATTAATTCAGATGCCATGAAAACTTCTTCCGGAGCTTTAAATTTCATACCTGTTTGCCGGGTTAAGAGTTTAAACGATACATTGAACTTTTTATCGGCGAGCGGATTAACGCTTGTTGCAACTACCGAAAAAGCGACTGATGAATATACAAAAGCTGATTATACAACACCTACTGCTATTGTTTTTGGAGCAGAAGATATCGGTATATCAAATGAATTATTAAATCTTTGCGGGAAATGGGTTAAAATTCCAGTATTTGGAAAAATTGAATCGTTAAACGTTTCGGTTGTCACTGCCGTGATGGCTTATGAAGTAGTAAGACAAAGAACATTTACCAAACATTAAATAACAGGTAAATGCCTGTTAAATGATTGCTCCAACAGAATAAAAGTTTCTGTTCTTGAAATTCCACTTATGGACTGAAGTTTATCAGTCAGAATAAGTTTTAAATGCTCATTGTCGTGAGCATAAAGTTTAATTAAAATAGAATAGTTACCGGTTGTATAATAACATTCCGTTACTTCCGGAATCAACATTAACTCCTGAGCTACCTGCTTATACATGCTGGCTTTTTCAAGAAAGATACCAATATACGCGCAGGTGTGATAACCAATCTTTTTTGCATCTAATAAAAATTCAGAACCTTTGATTACTCCCAGACTTACTAATTTATTGACTCTTTGATGAATCGCAGCACCAGATACACCACATTCACGTGCAACTTCAAGAAAAGGCACCCGAGCGTTACTTTGTATGATAGTAAGAATTTTTTTATCCAGCTGATCAAGTTGATTCAAGTTATTTTCCATTTTATTAGAAATTAAATTGTTTTAAATAGATAAAAAAGATCATTCTATCAGAATGATCTTTTTTAAAGATATAAAAATTTCTTTATTTCTTTTATGCAGCAGTCCTTTTACTTAATCTTAACTTGTGGTTGAGTTGATGGAGATGAAGCGCCAATCGATAATAATTCCATTTCAAAAATCAAAACCGAATTTGGTTTAATTTTACTTCTTGGATCAGGATGTTCGCCATATCCTAATTCAGAAGGAACATAAATTTTATATTTAGATCCGACTTTCATAAGCTGTAATGCTTCCTGCCATCCTCTGATAACCCCGTTCACCGGAAACTGAGCAGGTTGATTTCTTTCTTTTGAACTGTCAAAGACAGTACCATCAATCAATGTACCTGAATAGTGAACCTGAACAGTCTCAGTTTCCTTTGGAATAGGACCTGTTCCTTCAGTCAGTACTTCATATTGAAGCCCACTGGCTGTAGTTTTGATACCTGGTTTTTTCTTATTTTCTTCAAGAAAAGCTTTGCCTTCTTTAAGATTTTTCTCACCTATTCTTATTTGCAAACCTTCAAAATAGGTCTGAAGAAATTTTTGGGATTCTTCAAGTGTTAATTTAGTTTTCCCTTTATTCATCATTTCAGACACTCCTTTAGCCATGAGTTCAGAATTAAAACCTTCAATATCTGCTTCTTTTAACTGATTTCCATAAAATACACCCAGGCAATAACTAACTGAATCCCCTGAAGTTTTCATATTGTCACTGCTCAACATACTATGTTTACATGATGATATCATTACAGCACCTGCTATAATCACGAAACTTATTAAATTTTTAATTTTCATTTTAATGTTTTTTAAAATTTTGAAACTATTAACTATTAATTATTATCTATCGAGATCAATTCTACTTCAAAAATAAGAACACTGTTGGCAGCTATCTTCCCCATTGCCCTTTCACCGTATGCCAGATCAGATGGAATATATAAAGTCCATTTTGAACCTACTTTCATCATTTGCAAAGCTTCTGTCCATCCTTTGATTACATTGCCGACAGATACCTGAATGGGTTCGCCACGATCAACGGAACTGTCAAATACAGTACTATCAATCAATGTACCATGATAATTAACTGTAACCTTATCACTTGCCTGTGGTCTCTCTCCTGTTCCTTCTTTTATTATTTTATATTGCAAACCACTAGGAAGAACAATAACTCCTGGTTTTTTAGCATTTTCTTCCAGAAATTTCTTTCCTTTTTCAATATTTCCCTGTCCTAATAATTTCTGTTCCTTTGTTACAAATGCTCTTACAATAGAATCTGCCATTTTTGAATCGAAAATGGATTTTGCACCAGTGAGTTGATCGTTTAAAGCATTCATGAATATCTTTTCATTCAATTCTTTAATACCTCCGCTTTTAAGACTGCCGCCAATCAATGTTCCAATGGCATACGAAAGAGTGTCTTTACTGTTTACAAAAACATTTGTTTTATTTGTTTGAGCAGCCATTTTCTTTGAACAGGACTGTGTCAACAACAACATCATCATGAAAGTAATAATTGACAGGTATGTTACTATTTTTCTCATATTTCAAATTATTTTTTACTTTAAAAATGGCGAAGTTAAAACTTTTTCTTAAATATCCATTATTATTTTAAAATTTATTCAGATTAATTTGACATGTAGCATGATACAATAAATTATTTTGATATTTTTTATTGATTTCTGAGTTCTCCGGTAGAAAGCATTCCGCAAGCTGCCTGAATATCCAAACCTCTGGAAGTTCGCACCGTAGTATAAATTCCTTTGTCATTAAGAGCCCTTTCAAAAAGTTTAATGGTATGTTCATCTGATGACGTAAATTCAACCCCGGGAATCGAATGAAAATGAATCAGGTTCACGCGACAGCTGAATCCATGTAAAATCCTTATCAGTTCATTAACATGCATAGATGTATCATTGACTCCTTTAAACATAATATATTCAAAAGACACCCTGCGTTGACCACTGAAATCATATTTTCTTATTTCATTTAAGACTTCTTTTAAAGGATTCGTTTTCTGAACTGGCATGATTCGGTCACGTTCTTCATCAAAAGGGGAATGCAAGCTTATTGCAAGATGACATTTACTCATTTTCAGAAACCGTTTTAAGCCAGACACAATGCCAATCGTAGAAACTGTTATTCTCTTAGGACTCATTGCATAGCCATACGATGAAGTTAATATTTCCAGACTTTTCAATACTTCTTCAATGTTATCAAAGGGCTCACCCATGCCCATGAAAACAATATTTGAAATCTTTTCACTTTCATCCATGCTGCGGATCTGATTTAATATTTCATTTGCCGAAAGATTGCCCTGAAAGCCCTGTTTACCTGTCATACAAAACTTGCAACCCATTTTACATCCAACCTGCGAAGACACACAAATCGTGTTTCCATAATCTTCAGGAATAAAGGCTGATTCAATAAACTTGCTTTCTTGTACGGGAAAAAGATATTTTTTAGTTCCGTCCTTGGATAACCACACTTTGCTATAAGCTGTCAAACCGACATCGAATTTCTCTTTTAAATTTTGGCGGGTTTTTTGTGACAGATTGGTCATTTCATCAATTGTTGAAGCTCTGTTAAAATACAACCATTCTGCTATTTGCTTTGCATTATAAGCAGGTAAAGACTGATCGGTTATGATTGAATCAAGTTCTTTTAATGTTTTTCCAAACAGGTGTTTTTTATCCATGATAACTAAAGAATGTCAAAATAAGAAGTTAACTTTTTACGGCCCTCAACATTTCTCTTTTACCGGGAGCGCCGGGTAATCTCTCTACATTAAAACCAACATCTTTCAATATTCTGCGAACAGCACCTTTAGCGCAATAGGTGGTTAAAATACCTCCCTGAACAGTTGATTGAAATAATTTTTGAAAAATATCTTTAGTCCACAAGTCAGGCTGAACATCGGGAGAAAAAGCGTCAAAATAAATAAGATTATATTGTGTATCGAAATTTATTTTCAAAAGATCCTCCTGAATTTTCTTCAAAATAAAAGATTCGTTTAGCTGAACTTCCCTCTCCCACTCTGTTTTATGAATAATCTGGAACCATCGTCCCGCTGTGTCGGCAGGAACGGTATATTTCAATAAATTCAGAATGTCACCAGAGAGTGGAAACCATTCCAAACCGTGATAAATAATTTTTCTCTTTTCTTTCAATGATTCTATTAGTGTCAGGTAGGCATTTAATCCTGTTCCAAAACCAACTTCCAAAACTTTGATAGGATCAGAAGGAACAGCATGATAGCCATTTTTAATAAAAACATGCATGGACTCTGAAAAAGCGCCGTTAATTGAATGATAATGTTCCTTCAGATCAGGAGCATACAATGTTCCGGAGCCATCAGAAGTTAGGACAAATTCTAATTTAGACATACAAACTTTCGTGAAAGAAGTTTGTAAATTTATGAAACAATTAATTTAAAATAAAACCGGAAGGCATCATTTCATCAACGGGTGATTTACCATGGTGCATATGATGTTCAACACGCTTACAATTATGAACGTCACTACCTTTACAATACAAACTCATAATGTTTTTACAAATCGCTTCATTTGTACTTTTGTACTTGGCAATGAACCCGCATGTTTCAAAATACATACATTCCATAAATCTGACCCTTCTTTTTCAAAAAAAATTAACTGTTATAACAACAGGGCAAATATAAAATATTTATAGATCACTAAAAATCGGTACAAATACTCATTTTTTAGTGTAAAAAGATGTATCTTTACAATTAAAATAAATGGGGCTGACCGGTTTTGACAGCAGGGTAAATGGACAGGTAAGCATGTCGGGCCACGTAACAACGCCCGTAAATAAGGGTTACAAAATTTTAAACGGCGAAACAAACTTCGCGCTTGCAGCTTAATTCACTAAGTGAAGTTAAGTATTTCCCAAAACTAGGTTTTGCGGACAAGCCATCTCTCAGAGACCTCGCCTGACGGAATCTGAAACTGAGGTGTCGTATGTTTGGGCTAGTTTGGTAAAGTCCCGATTACCGGACGAAAAAAAAGGGACTAAGGACCAGTAAGGCTGCTAATTGCCATTCTGGTTTCGAAAACCAATAATCAGCTAAGCATGTAGAAAGCACATCTGTTTCTTGTTTGGACCAGGGTTCGACTCCCTGCAGCTCCACTAACTGAAAAATCAAATTTCATCAAAAAGTCTCACGAACATATGATTTGTGAGACTTTTTTATTATACTGCATTTAATATAAGCGTAGAATTAAAATTAACATCATTAAGATGTGATCATTTCAGTTGTTATCTTTGCTAAGATTGTTATTTTTTGAACCAGCAGCAGGTTTTACATAACACTTATTAATAAAATATAAGATGTACCCAAAAAGAACCGTTGCCAATCCCAAGACTGACTCAGTGGTATTCTGATACAGCAGATAACCTATCACCACCAGAATGATAAATAAAAAGAGGATGGGAACCACAGGATATCCCCATGTTTTATAAGGTCGTTCAACATCTTTATATTTTATCCTGTGTATAAATACACCCAGAACTGTAAGAAAAGTAAACAGATTCAGGGTAAATCCCGAATATATAAGTACTTTGTCAAAAGAAGATGTTATTACCAAAATAAAACTGATACAGAATTGTAGCAGGATAGCATACAAAGGTATTCCACTATTTGTTTTGTAGGATAGAAAATGCAGAATGGATATATCCTCACCCATCACCTGGGAAACCCTGGGACCTACAAAAATCATAGAACTGATTGTTGAAATAAGTAAAACTGAAATAAATAATCCCATGATATTTCCACCAGTTGATCCGAAAATTTTCCCTGCAGATATAAACCCTACCTCCACCTGTCCCGTTAATTCAGATACAGGCGTTGTGAGCAGAAAAATAAAATTCAATAATAAATATAATATCGTTACCAATAATGTACTTAAAAATAAGGACCTGGGGATATTTCGTTGTGGATCTTTGATTTCATTAGCAATATAAGCTGATGCATTCCAACCTGAAAATGCATAAGTAACATAAACCATTGAAACCACATAACCCGGACTGAGTAATGACTTGAAAGTAAATCCTTTTATTGAACCCGACAAATCCTGAAGAGATGGTGTTAAAACAAAACCACAAATGATAAAAGTAAGAATGAGTAATACTTTAAATGTGGTAAAAACCGTTTGAAAAGCACTTCCGAACTTCACATTATAACAATGAATCACTGTGATAACTGAAATCGCGCAAAGCGCTATACCAGTATGTGAAACACCTTGAAAAACTCTCGCGGTATATCTTCCCAACGCCATACTCGCCAATGCAACAGGCGCAGCAAAACCTACTGTCATCGAAACCCAGCCTGATAGGAATCCTATTGCAGGATGATAAATTTTTGACAGATAATGGTATTCTCCACCTGAACGTGGCATTGCCGCTCCCAGTTCACCATAAACCAATGATCCGCATAATGCAATGACGCCACCAATTACCCACAATGACAAAACTGCAACTATATTGTTAATTCCCTTTAATTGAAACCCCAGCGATGTGAATACCCCCGTACCTATCATATTGGCCACAACAAAAGCTGAAGTTGAAATTAATCCTAACTGTTGGAAATTTTTAATTTGTTTCATTAAAATTATATTTACACTTTTGCAGACCGCCAAATGTAACCTTTTTTTAATTTCATAAGAATAAAATTTTATTTTTCAATGGCCTTATGGAACCCTAAAAAATAGCATCTTCGCTATCACAAACAGTACAGCCAGATTTTATTAACACGCGTTTGTGTATCCGAGCTATCCATGGGGGTTTCAGATTAATAATAATTGTGTTTGCTTAAAAATTAGGTTTTTTGAAAATCAAACAATACTTTTGTATTAAACAAAAATACCAAAAAAGTGAAGCAGGTAAAAACAATTTTAGGATTAACAGGTATCATATGCAGTATGATACTGATATCGTGTAATAACACTCCGACCGTTTCAAATAAAGAAGAGTTCAGTAAACCGGATACAATTAAGAAAACAGATAGTGTTAAGCCTGTAATAGATGAAAAAGCTGTAAGGTTAAATGATATAGCCAAAATCATCGCCGGGTTACCTGTTGACAGCATCAGCGATTTATTTAATATTACTCAAACAACTGAATGGAAAAAATATAATGAAGATGCTACTAAGGTTTGGGGGAAATTCTTTGAAATGTCTGAAAAAATTAAGACTTGGGCAGGAAAGGAAATACCCGCCGCTACGGACACTGTTAAGACAGTTTTCTATCCATTTGGGGGGCCTGATTTTCTCTTTGCCAATATTTTCTTCCCCACAGCAATCAAATATATTATGATTGGGCTTGAAGATGCCGGAAGCATACCTGTTTTAGATACGATCAGAAAAGAAAATCTCAAAAGTACCTGGTCATTATATAAAAGCGCTATTGAAGATGTAATTCAACTAAGCTTTTTCAGGACGAATGACATGAAAAATGATTTGGATAGTAATCACATTGATGGCACTACACCTATAATTATGCTGTTTCTGGCTCGTTCGGGGAAGAATATACTCGAAGTAAACCCAATGAGATTATCAGATGACGGAAAGCTTGTTTATATTGATAAAAACATAAAAGACTTTAAATCGGTTAAAAATCATGCCATGGAAATTGTCTTTAAAGACGACTCTGGTTCAATAGTGAAAAGGATTTATTACCTATCTACAAATCTTTCGGATGTTGGATTAAAAGCAAATTTACCTTTTAAAGCCTATTTAAATAATGCCGGGGATCATGTGATCACTTTTTTGAAGTCAGCAACGTATCTTATGCATAAGTCCTATTTCTCAATTATCAGGAATACCTGCCTGAACAAATCTGTTTTAATTTTACAGGATGATTCAGGTATCGGGTATAAATTTTTCAAGAAAGACAAATGGGATATTTCCCTGTATGGCGTATATAACAAACCAATTCCATTGTTTGAAGAATTTTATGAAGAAGATTTATTCAATGCTTTTAAAGAACATTCAAAACATCTGAATTTCAGGATTGGATATAATAACAAGTCAAACCTGCTAATAGCAAAACGAATTAAATAGTGTATTGAAATATTCAAAAAAAATAATCTTTATTGTTTCAGGAATAATTGTATTTGGAATAGTTTGCGCATTCATCTTCCCTGATTTCAAAATAAAAACATTAACTTCTTATTTTAAAAATGAGACTGTACAGAATGATTTTATTGAAAAAGATTCAACCTCATCATTGATTATTGATTTGATGAAAATGCACCCGGGATGGTTTTCAAATATTCTGGATTCGCTCTCTACATACGAAGTACAGATTATTTACACTCAGATTAATCGTGATGAAGACAATAAACCTCATTTTAAAGAATATAGTTTCAGACTGAACGATAAAGCTTATTTCAATCCTGCAAGTCTTGTAAAACTGCCGGTTTCGCTGATGTCCTTGGAAAAATTGAATCTGTTGAAAGTCCCGGGATTAAATAAAGATTGCAGAATAAAATTTGATTCGGCATATAATTGCCAGTTGAAATATGAAACAGATACAAATGTAATTGATAAAATTCCTACTATTTCTCATTACATTGAAGAGATCATGCTCGTAAGCGACAATGATGCATATTGCCGCTTGTATGAATTTCTTGGACAACAATATCTGAATGAACATTTATGGGACATGGGATACAAGAAAACCTTGATCCTTCAGCGATTTAACTATTGTTGTTATGATTGTAACAAATATACCAATCCTGTTTGTTTGTATAATGATAAAGATGAAATTATCTATCAACAACCTTTGGTTATAAATCCGGAAAATTATAAGAATCCACTCGGTGAAATAAAAAAAGGACATGCATATTATGACGGGCATAACAGATATATTGAAAAGCCTAAGGATTTTTCATATTCAAATAATCTTCCGCTACAGGATGTTCATGATATTCTATTATCATTAATCTTCCCGGAAGATGTTCCGGAAAATAAAAGTTTTAAACTAACAAAAAAAGATCGTGATTTTATAATCCGCTTTATGGCTATGTATCCGCGCGAATCTGATTTCTTAGCATATCATAATGTAAATCTCTATCCGGATAATTTTAAAAAATATTTTCTTTGGGGAAATACTGGAAAAAGTATTACAGATACGAGTAAAAGAAGTATAAATATAGTTGGTCAATCTTTCGGTTATCTTGCTGACTGCGCCTATATAGTAGATTTTAAAAATCAGCTTGAGTTTATTTTAACAGCTGTCATATTTACCAATAAAGATGGAATATTTCATCCAACCCATTATCAATATACGTCTATAGGTCTCCCATTTCTGGAAAATCTTGGAAATACCTTTTATAACTACGAATTAACGAGGGTTAAAAAATTTAAGCCAAATCTGACAGAATTAGAACAAAATTTAAAAGCGATTAATAACAAACATAAGTGAGTTGATGCATAAAAAAATTATTTTGATTGCGACAGGTGTGATTGGGTTCGCATTTTTATCTTATTCCCGGCAACAGGAGAATTCGGCTAAAGATACTATAATTATAGCTGCTGATAGTATTCCCGGGAATAGTATTGCATCTGATAGTATCCCTGCCGATAGTATTCCCGAAGATGACAGACAGGAGGATGCTTTTCAGAATTCAATAGATACTTTCACCCGGATTAATACTTTTGATGTTGATACTTTTGGATGGGACAATATCATGATTAATGCCGGCAGATTTGATTCAAAAAACTGGAACGATACAACTCGTATCGTATTGATTGATTCCGCAAGAAAAGAATTTTTTGTTATGCCCATGAAGAATTATATATCCTGTAATTTCGGATACAGACGTTTTCTTTTTCATTATGGAATGGATATTAAATTAAATAAAGGGGATTCTGTAAGAGCTGCTTTTGATGGAGTAATCCGTGTAACAAAATATGATAAGAATGGCTTCGGAAAAGCCATCGTGATTCGTCATAAGAAAGGTCTGGAAACCATATACGGACATTTGTCTAAAATCCTTGTAGAACCCAACCAAAAAGTAAAAGCAGGAGATGTGATTGGTCTGGGAGGAAATACCGGTCGTTCAACCGGCACACACCTTCATTTTGAAATGCGGTATTATGGCGAACCTTTTGACCCAAATGTTATAATTGACTTTAATAATTGTAAATTGGTGCATGATACACTGGTTTTGACAAAAGCTAATTTCGAATATCTGATTGATTTAAGAAAAGCAAAATATCACACCATTCGCAGTGGAGATACGCTGGGTGGCATTGCTTTGAGATATGGAAGCACCGTTACAAAATTATGCCAGTTGAATCGTATCAAACGGACAACTGTGTTGCGCCTAGGATGGAAATTAAGATATCAGTAACAACGATAAAAATACCTTTTTTCATGGTTAACAGAAAATTATTATCTTTGATGAGAAGTATCGTGCAGGTATAGAATCAGTTAAATTCATGCCATCGTGCATTGACATGGCCTGGAAGGTTGATGATTGGAGAAATTAGGTCATTCATGGTTAAAATACAATTATGCTGATAAAAGAAATAACATCTGCTATTGAAGAATATGCTCCTGTTTCGTTTCAGGAGAGTTATGACAATTCGGGCCTTATTATTGGCAATCCTGAGCAGGAAACAGCCGGAGTACTCCTTGCCATTGATGTAACCGAAGATGTCATTCAGGAAGCCATCAATAATCAAATAAAACTGATCATCTCCCATCATCCATTGATATTTAACGGGTTAAAAAAAATATCCGGGATCAATTATTTAGATAAAGCCATTATTCTCGCTATTAAAAATGACATTGCCATTTATGCCGCCCATACCAATATGGATAATGTCTCCGGCGGGGTAAATAATAAAATTTGCGATTTGCTCGGTATTCAGAATCCTCAGATTCTTCTTCCGGTAAAACATAAACTGCAAAAATTAGTTACATTTGTACCTTCAGATCATGCAGATATCGTTAGACAAGCTTTATTTGATGCTGGCGCCGGAAATATCGGAAATTATGATAATTGCAGTTTTAATGTTGAAGGCAAAGGTACTTTCAGGGGAAACGACTATACGAATCCATTTGTAGGAGAGAAAGGAAAACTTCACGTTGAAAAGGAAGTAAGAATTGAAACGGCTTTCCCCGTTCATTTTCAAAGTAAAGTTTTAAAAGCATTAATCCAGTCTCATCCTTACGAAGAGGTAGCTTACGATATCTATAACCTGGAAAATGATTATTCTTTTGCAGGTGCGGGGATGATTGGTGATTTGTCAGAACCAGTGACAGAAATAACTTTCCTTACACGCGTTAAAGAGATTTTTAAAACAGGATGCATCAGACATACCCGTTTATTGAACAAAAAAATATCTAAAATTGCAGTGTGCGGCGGTAGCGGCAGCTTTCTAGTAAGCGAAGCTATCAGAAAGCATGCTGATGTGTTCATCACAGCGGATATGAAATACCACCAGTTTTTTGATGCTGATAACAGAATTTTAGTAATGGATATCGGGCATTTTGAAAGTGAACAATTTACGAAGAATATTTTTTATGACATTCTTGTGAAAAAATTCCCTAAATTCGCGGTTCGTTTTTCAGAGATTAATACTAATCCAATAAATTATTTTTAATTATGGCAGCAAAAACTAAAGCACCTGAAGCAACAGAGGCATCTATAGAAGAAAAATTAAAAGCTTTATTTGAAATGCAACACGTTGATTCAGAAGTTGATAAAATAAAGATCCTGAGGGGTGAATTACCTCTTGAAGTTCAAGATCTTGAAGATGAAATTGAAGGTCTTGATACAAGAATAAAAAATCTTGAAGATGAGATTAAAAGTCTGGATGTGGCAGTTGCTAATAAGAAAAATGAAATAGTTAATTCTACTTCTTTAATTAAAAAGTATAAAGAACAACAAAACAATGTTCGTAACAACCGTGAATTTGATTCTTTGTCTAAGGAAGTTGAATTTCAGACATTGGAAATTGAGCTTTGCGAAAAAAGAATTAAAGAATTTACCACCCAGGTCAAATCAAAACAGGAAAATATAAAATCTTCCAAAGAAACTTTAGATGAAAGAAAAAGCGATTTAAAGATCAAACGTAAAGATCTGGAGGATATTATAAGCGATACAAAGAAGGAAGAAGAAACTCTTATTAAAAAATCCAAAGACTATGAAACAATCATTGAACCCCGGTTAATGACTGCTTATAAGAGAATTCGTTCAAATGCCCGTAACGGATTGGCTGTGGTTGGCGTTGAACGCGACGCCTGTGGCGGATGCTTTAATAAAATACCACCACAGAGACAGTTAGATATTAAATCCCGTAAGAAAATTATCGTTTGCGAATATTGCGGCCGCATCCTGGTTGATCCTGAAGCTTCAAAGTAGATAGATTGTCTACTCTTTAACGGTAGTATAAAAGAAATTTTCAGGAATGTTATTTAATAACTTTCTGGTGTCATCATTGAATTGTTCGAGTTTAGTACGATCCTCTGAACTAATTGGAAATATTTCAGGATTTTCATGATAGTAGGGAACAGGAATGAGATAATAATTATATTTATTATGAAGAACCCCTTTCAGAACCCATATTGGCAGATAGTTAAAATCTTTTACAATGATTTTATTGGTTCTCTCAAAAGATATTTCAAATGCCAAACCTCCATCACGATACCTGTCGCGCTGATTTGAAATGAAGTTGCCTACAGAATAAACAACAGGTACTATTCTGGTACTATCCAAAGTGTCAGGATAAAAAATCTCTATAGGTTGAATGACATGGGGATGTGACCCAACAACCAAATAACAACCTTGTTTGACCAAAAAGGCAGCCATTTTTTTCTGATCTTCATTGGCAGATCTTTCATATTCAGTCCCCCAATGCATGGTTGCTATTATGATATCTGCATTTTTCTTTTTGGCAGTCAGAATATCTGCTTTTATTTGTGAAGTATCAATATAATTTATTTTTACAGGTTCATCCGGAATAAATCCATTGGTTCCATATGTATAGTTCAATAATGCTATTCTGAATTTGTTTTTTTCAATGATTAAGGGATAAACACTGTCTCTTTCTGCCTGGTTCCTAAATGACCCGGTGTGTACAATCTTGATACTGTCCAACGCATTCAGTGTTCCTGTTAAGCCTTTTTTACCTTTGTCAAGACAATGATTATTGGCTGTGATCAGAATATTAAATCCGGCATTTTTTACTCCTGCCGCCAGATCATCAGGACTGGAAAATTGCGGATACCCTGAATAGGGTTTCCCGGCAAGGGGAACCTCAAGGTTCGCAATAGCTATGTCAGCATGAGAGATAAACGGTTTTAAATATTGATAACAGGCATCAAAATTATAAATATCGTGACCTGAATCATAGGATGCTTTCAGAACAGGCATATGCCCAAGAACATCTCCGACAAAAATGATCCTGACTTCTGAGGTGTCACATGATTGGGATTGAATGTTACCTGTTAAAGCAAAAAAGAATAAAACAATATATATTCTACCAACTTCCACTGGCGCCACCTCCTCCAAAGCTTCCTCCTCCAAATCCTCCGAAACCGCCGCTTCCTGATGAAAAATCACCCCAGCTTCCGCTTCCGCCGGAGCCAATAAATCCAACCCCACCTCCCCTGCCAATGGTGTGATGCCTTGAGTTTTTATTGTTATTTGCTCCGGTAAAAATAAAAACGATCATGACAATTATAAAAGAAATTAAATACCCGAAAGATCCTTTCCTCTTAGGTTCTTTATAATATGATTCAGCTGTAAATTCTTTTCTGGCAAGCGCCATCAAAATATCTACAGATGCATCAATTCCTTTGTAGTTATAATTCTCCTTAAAGTACGGGATCATTTCCTTTTCAACAATACGTTTAGCAATAGCATCCGGTATTACAGGCTCTAACCCGTATCCAACTTGTATTACAGCTTCTCCTCCTGAACCGGGAATCTTGGGTTTGATCAGGATAACAATACCATTGTTCTTTCCTTTTTGTCCAACACCCCATTTTTCACCTATGGTTGCTGCATAATGGTTGGGATCATCATCTATCTCTTTTACTATAACTACAGCGATTTGGGTTGAAGTGGAATCATCAAATGAATCTAATTTCTGTTCAAGTTTTGCTGTTTCTGCTGCTGAAAGAAAACCGGTAAAGTCATTCACCAATCTTGAAGGACTGGGCCTTTCAGGAATATTCTGAGAATAACAATTAAAAATAAAAGAGATGATTATTGAAACCAATAAGAGTATTCTTTTCATTTTTTTAAGTATTTTTTTTACTTTCTGAATTCAGATACTATTTATTTATCAAATGATATCTGATCAGGCAATTCATTAATATCATTATCCTGTCTGGGAAAATGTGTTTTTAATTTTTCTGCAGCCATCAGTATTCCTTCAATCAAACCTTTCGTAAATTCTTCTTTCTGAAAATGAAGCTGCATAGTATGTTTTATTTCATCCCAGAAGTCTGATCCTACTTCTTTGTGGATGCCAACATCTCCAATTACTGCAAATTTCTTATTCTTTATCGCTACATAAAAAAGAACCCCATTTCTATGGACCGTTTTATGCATTTTTAATTTAGAAAAAATGTGAGCAGCCCTGTCAAGCACATCTTTTTTGCAATCCGTCTCAATATGTACTCTTATCTCGCCGGAAGTTTCAAGTTCGGCTTGTTTCACAGCAGCCTCAATGGAAGTTTTTTGTTCCTTAGTAAAGAATTCTGATGCCTTCATATTTTTATATTAAAATTTTACTTCAGGGGCTTTCTCCGCTCCCTGAGTGGCTTCGAAATAACCTTTTTCATTAAAACCAAACATGTTTGCCCAGAAACGCTGAATAAAACCTTTTATATATGTATTGTATTCCCGTGTCACTTCATTGAACTTCTGCCGTTCAATAGAAATACGATTTTCAGTACCTTCTAATTGAGCCTGTAATTCTAAAAAATTCTGATTGGCTTTCAGATCCGGATATTTTTCAACTACAACCATGAGTCTTGATAGCGCACTGCTCAATCCATCCTGGGATTGCTGGAATGTTTTTAAATTTGCAGGTGTTAATTTACTGGCGTCAATATTAACCGATGTTGCTTTGGATCTGGCTTCAATGACTTGTGTAAGCGTCTCCTTTTCAAAATTTGCATATCCTTTCACCGTATTTACAAGGTTCGGAATAAGATCCAAACGCCGCTGATACACGTTTTGAACTTGTGCCCATTGTCCTTTTACACTTTCATCAAGACTTACCATCTTATTATAACCGCAACTTGAAAGAAAGGGAATAATGAAAATTGATACCCATTGACATTTGGAAAATAGTTTTTTCATAAAATTTAATTTTTTAATGAATATATATGCTCGGTTCATACGAGAACTGTTTAAGTTTTTTACATTTATATAAAATATAGTGAATTCAAAGATACAATAATTATTTCTTTTCAATCAACACGACGGCATAGGCGGCAATACCTTTTTCTTTACCAACAAATCCTAAGCTTTCAGTGGTAGTAGCTTTTATTGAGATATTATCTATGTCGGTTAACAATACTTTTGATAATGCTTTTTGCATGTCAGGAATATATTCTTTGAGTTTTGGTTTTTGCAGACAAATAGTTGAATCAATATTGATTATTGAATAGCCTTTATCCTGAATCAATTCCAGGGTTTTTTTCAAAATAACTTTGCTGTCTATTCCTCTATATTCCTGAGATGTATCAGGAAAATGATTCCCGATATCCCGCATGTTTGCAGCTCCCAAAAGCGCATCACAGATGGCATGGATTAAGGCATCCCCATCAGAATGTCCTAAAGAACCTTTTGAATGTGCAATTTGAATACCCCCTAACCAAAACGGGTGATCTAATCTTAATTGATGTACATCATAACCAAAACCAATACGGATACTCATTTTGTGTTATTTGGAAAAATCAAAATGGAAATTATCTTTTTGCAGGAGGTCCGAGATTATAACAAAGCGTAAAACGCATGGTGTTGGCAAGCGGACTGATATTTCCTGAAGAAGGAACCAGATAAGCAAAATCAATACTAAGAACATTTAATTTAACACCCACACCTATTTCGTAATATTGCCTGTTACCCTGATCCGGACTTTCGTGAAAATAACCGGTACGTAAAGCAAATTGATTATAATACCAGTATTCTACCCCTACTGACCATTGTATTTCCTGTAACTCTTCTTTAAATCCGCCTGGCGCATCATAAAAAGAATGTATCATACCTGTCGGTACGGAAACATTCGGATCCATGCCTAATAATATATGTGTTCCTGTACTATCATAAATTGGCGGCGTGGGTACCAGTAATTTATTTAAATCAAGAGCAAAAGTAAAAGAGTTATATTTGTCAGCATTGATAGTAAGTGCAGAACCCAATCTCAGATTTGTTGGTATAAATTCTTTAGCCTCAGCCTGTGTATAAGATATTTTTGACCCCATATTAGAAATATTCAAACCAAAAGAAAGCTTGGCTTCTTTACTTTGAATTTCTATAGGTTTTCGATAATATACGGATACGTCTGCAGCAAATGAAATACCCGCTTGAGTTTCTCCCACTGATTGAACATAAGCTTTTCCAAAATCGGAATAAATAAACCGGAAAGCCATACCCCCCGATAAATTATCGGCTAATAATCTTGAATAAGCAGCATCTATAGAAAATTCATTGGGATTAAATTGTCCCATATCATTATTGCCTGCATCTTTGAAAATGACTTGCCCTAAAGAGAAATATAATAACGATGCACTGATGGTCTGCCTCTGATCTAACTTATAAAAACCTGCGAGATAAGCCAGATTAATATCCGGAACAAGATTGCGTAACCAGGGAATATATGATATTTCAACACCTTCTTTATCCTGAATGAAAGCATATTTTGCCGGATTCCAATGCATGGAAGCAATATCAGGTGTTGTGGCAACCCCAAGATCTCCCATACCTCCGGCTCTTGAGTCCGGCGCTATGGTCAGAAAGGGAACCGCGGTCTGCACAATATCAGGACCTACCGCTCCTACCGACTGCTGGGCGTCCTTCAGAAGCTGACCTTGTAAACCATTAGTAAGAAAACATGTAATTAATAAGAACGAAAAGGATTTAAATGAAATATTCATAACTAACCAAGTATTTTTATAATTATATTTTTATATCCATACTTAAACGGATGACAAATATAAATATTTTATCGGATGATAATTAATTTACCGTATTTTTCTGCTGATTGCCCTTCGCTGTCGGTTATTCTCAAACTATAAATATAGATTCCGGAGCTTACAGGCCCGCTATTATCAGCTGTTCCATCCCATTGAATGGGTGGAGAAGTGAACCCATAGGAATTTATATTAGTGAGCAGGGTCTTAATTAACAAACCTGAAAGACTATAAATGTTTATTGATACACTTATATTTTCACCTGGTTTATTAAAACTAAATGTGAAATTGGTATAACTGCTGAATGGATTTGGATAGTTTGACAGATTGTTCAGAATAATATTATTACTTATGACTACAAAGTTAATCTCTGCTACTGATGAGTTATTGTTACCATCCCATATGGTGAATAGAATTGTATGACTGCCGGGAGCCAGGTTATATAATGGATATGTAACAACACCTGCCTGGAAATTATTTATCGAACTTTGATAGTAATCATTCAGAACTTGTATATTTTGTGCATCTCCATCAATTTCTATTGTTATGTCATGTCCGATACCATCACCTGTAGTATTAATTCCACATATGTCCCATGCATACGCCAGAAATATTGGATTTGCATCAGTTATACCTCCATTTTGAAAAGTAGTATCATTCATATAAAGCTTAATCTGAGGACCGGTAGTATCACTACCATAATTATTGTTATAATCAACACCGCCTATTGTAATACTATCATTGTACCCGGCCAGCTCTAATGATTCATTATTAGAATAATACACTATTTTCCCTTTACCAAAATCATAATTAATGTCTTTCGGAACAAGAAAATTAAATTTGAAATCGCCATTTTTAACACTATCTAATCCTCTGAAAATTATGCTATTCTGAACATTAAAAGTAAAAGGAGGGTACCCATAATTAGTGGTGGTTGTTTGCTGTGCCACTTTATCAAGAACTGTAGGATTGATAATACCGTTATAATTATTTCCGTACTGATCAATAACATGTCCGCTAAAACTTGCATTGCCCAATGCCTCTAAAGTATCAACAGTAATTTTAATTGATTTCCCATTCATTGAATCTGTGATTACCGTGTTTCGCTCAGGAACCGCCAAACGCAAGGAAGGATCGCCAAAGTAGTTATAACAACGATTATTATAAAAATCTCCTGATAAAGACGCTGTGGCATTCTTTGCAGCCATTACAATATCGCCCATTCTATAATTGGTATCTGCCGTATTGATTAAATTATTATAAAAATTTAAATTAAGCTCATAATTTGAAGATGCATATACCACTCTGCTGGCAGATATAAGTCCAATAGCACCTCCTATTTTACTCAACAGGCAATTAACAGCGCTACAAGTTATCTTACTGTATGAAGTCCCATTTAAAGTTACCTGATCAAATCTACCGAAATCACAGGTGGCTGTAAAGAAGAAGAATAACTTATTTATGTTAGTCCATTCTGAAATAACCTGATTGGTTACCAAAGCTTCACTGGCCAATTGACTTGTACTTCCATGTCCTGTCCAATTAATAATAAGTGCACCCTGATTGATAACGTTATTTAAAGCAAGATTCGCATCAGGACAAGTTTCACCGGTAGCAGACATGTACTCTATATAATTAGCAATATAAATCTTTGGCGTAATAAAGTCAGGATAGGTTGCATTAATATAAGTTGCTAAATCATCGGCCTCACCCTCATGTAAACTTCCATCTCCGCCGGACCCATCTGACCCATCACTGTCATCAGCAGTAAAGCAAATGACATTTCTCCAGTCACCCATATTCCCCGGATTTTGATAACTCTTTATTTTACTGAGCACCAGATCAGCATCTTCAGTAGTTTCCACGGGAAGTCTACCGATACCGACATCAACAGGGCCTATACAATCATCTTCATTATATTCAAGTATACCAAAGTAATCATCCGTCACAAAAGTTCCACTTTGATTAAGAGACTCTAATGATTCATATGTTAAAATATAATTTGTATTTCCTTGTGAAATAGGTGTTTTATTATCATAGGATCCATCTCCAAAAAGCAAGAGATATTTTGGTGACAGATTACCAGCCTGTGACCTGTCATAATATAGTTTTACAAAGTCTCTTATGGCAGATACATCAGGCATACCACTTGAGAACTCATTAAATATCTGATCCTGAGTAGCAACAATGACATTCATTCCTTCTTTTGAACGTATGGCCGCCAGTTCCTGAGCCTGAGTCATAAAATTAGGATGGGTGACAATAATTAAATCAGGTTGTCCAAGACCATGCAAATCCTGATTTGGAACAGCTGAATAGGTGGGTTGAAATGGAGCAATCGCGGACGGATTTAAAGCAATAAAATTATGTAAAGAATCTGTCTGTATATTAAAGTTAATAGAATTGCCGGAATTATTACCCTGTATTTGAGTGATATTATAAATATTTGTAATATCCCAAACCTGCGTTTCATTTTGAGTATTTGAAATCTGAAAGTTAGCAACATTTCCTGTGCCCACAGAATTAACATCTCTGAATGGCATCTGACTTCCTGTCATTATTAAATTTCGTCTGGCAAAGACTTCTAAATAATTCAGATATCCAATTGCTCCACTATAGTTGTTTGCATTGTAGTTTATATTAATATTTAAATTATCAGATGGCGTCAGGTTCATCGTTCCATTTGATTCTGAAGCATATTCATCAGTTGAGCTGAACACGCCTACTGTATCCATGGGTACAGTAAGATTATCATTTCCACTTGTTATTTGAAAATTACTGGGAGCAGCCGACCGGCCAATTAAATCATAATGCAGCGATGCCGCTGAACTAATATCAACATTAGGAAAACTAAATGGAAAACTATAAGTCAGTTGATAACTAAATTCCTCACCAAACCATTCTGATCCTGAACTAAGAAGGTTATATAGATCCAACTCATGATAGGCATAATCGTTAAATGTTGTGACAGTATCTGTAGCCGTTTGTGTCGAAGAAGCAACTGGCGGCGCGATGGTTTTCCCTCTTCCCATATCAGATGTAATAAAATAATAATTATTATCAGAATATTTGTGAACCTGATGTGTAAATGTTTCATTTACAGGGTTATAAGTCCATTTATAAGATCCTTGCGCGAAGAATAACACGTAGCTGCCAGCATCATCAAACTCAATAGCATTTTCAACAAGATCATCAGGTCTTGAAACATTATTTAAAGAGGGAAGCATGCCTCCACCATTACCAAAGATTCTTATACTATCCGGTACAGCAATTCCCATACTTTGCAACTCGGAATAGGTTAATTTATAGATACCATCTTGCGGTATGGCTATTTTAATCCAGTTTCCACTTTTGAGAACAGAATGGGCAGGCTGCTGATTTTGTGTAGGACTATCTAATACCAAAGCGTCCTTTAAAACGACAGGCTGTAAAGTAAAATTTACCAGGCGTTCGATTTTTCCGGTTTGACTATTTTTTCGCAAGGGAAGAATGGTAACCGAAACAATTGGTTTTTTTCGTACATATCCCACATTTGACTTAATAATAAAATCAGAAGGAATCTTGTCTAAATGATCAACTTTTAACAACATTTCAGAGGGAACTTCCTCTATCTCAGTAGAGGACAAAATAAATTTGTTCGTGTGAACAGCTGAATAGGAAAAATTTTCAACAAAATAGGGTAAATTGGTTGATCTGTCCGGAAAAAGAGCATCCTTGAAAAGTAAAATTTCAAATTTATTATTATTATCGTTGATAATATTAGCTTTCCAAGCTATATGACGGGTAATATTTTCCTGAGCAAAGGCAAATGCCAAACTATAAAATAGTGTAATGATAAAGACTTGAAAACGTAACTTTTTACACATATATTGCATATTTTACAAATATAACAAATTTTAAAATAAATTGTTTGTGCTATTCGTTTCTTTATTAATTTAACAAACGTTTTTTTATTTATTATATTGCAAAAATTATATTATCCACATCTTATATTTTTGAAAATTCTGAAAAAACATATTATCTTTTATAGTTATTTATTTAGTTTAGTTTTAATTTTTCATTTTGTTAATGGAAATTCTCAGGATCCTATTTTTTCTCAGTTTTACAACAATTTCCTGCAAATAAATCCGGCATTTGCTGGTTCTCAGGATTATAACAGAGCCTATATACAATATCGCAATCAATGGCCGGCCATGGGCGATGCATATGTAACCTATTGCAGCGGCTATGATCAATATGTAGAGAAACTGCATGGCGGAATTGGTTTTAATATTATGAGAGATGTTATAGCCAATGGATTAATGAGCAGTTTATCAGCTGATTTCATTTATTCATTTCACTTCAGAGTGACAAAATCTATCGAAGCAAAAACAGCTTTACAGACTTCATATATAAACCGGGGATTGAATCTGTCATCAGCAGTATATCCTGATATTCAGGAAAATATCCCCTCCGGTAGTATTTCAACCATTGATTTTTCAGCAGGAACATTGATTACTTTCAATAAATCCTTAGTGATTGGTATGGCTTTCAGTCATTTACCAAATAATTTTTTCATTTCAGATCCGGCTTTAAGAATCCCCATGAAAATTACTCTTCACGCGGCAAAAGAAATTATACCTAAATCTAATGCATTTACTATCAACCCAAGCATAATTTTTCAAAAACAAGGGAATACTGCCCAAACAAATTATGGACTTTATCTGGATAAGAAACCAATTTGTGTTGGAATATGGATAAGACAAAATAGTTTTTTGTATTTTAGCGCTCTGATTTTTTCACTTGGATATAGTGTTGAAGCCTTTAAAATTGATTATAGTTATGATTTTAACCTATTTAGATCACTTAACTTATTTAATTTCGGAGCACAGGAAATAAGCTTTATATATAAATTCGGATACAAAAACACCCCGAAAAAAAGAATGCAGGCAATAAAATGTACAAAAATATAGTTAAAATTTAGTGTTTAAGTATTGTTTAAAATTAGAAAATGTTTTATATTTGAAAGTTCAATAATAAATATTTCTCCCTATGAAAGTAAGAAACGTTTTTTTCGTGTTAATAGGATTTGCAATAATTTCCTCATGTGGTGGCGGTGGTGGTAAGAATATGTCAACCGCAACTGGTTGGAATTATAATGACAGATCCAATGGAGGTTTTGAAGTTAATACAGACTGGGAACAGATGACGGGTCCGGGATTGGTATTAATTGAAGGTGGGTCGTTTACCATGGGTCGTGTTGAACAGGACCTGACTTATGACTGGAATAATACACCAAGAAGAGTGACGGTATCATCATTCTATCTTGATGAAACCGAAGTTAAGAATGTTGACTACCGGGAATATTTATATTGGATCAGCAGAGTTTTCAGTACTTTCCCTGAAGTTTACAAAAAAGCCCTTCCCGATACTTTGGTATGGAGAAGTCCGATGTCTTATAACGAACCTTATGTTGAGTATTATTTCCGTCATCCTGCTTATAATGAGTATCCGGTAGTGGGTGTAAACTGGCTACAGGCAAATGATTATTGCCAATGGCGTACAGACCGTGTAAATGAAAAAATGCTTATTGATGAAGGTATCTTAAAATGGGACCCCCAACAGAGCGGTGAAGAAAATTTTAATACCGATGCTTATCTCGCGGGTCAATATGAAGGTATGGTAAAACAGAACCTTCCCAGCCTGGATCCTAACAAAGAAGAAAGAAAAGTGATGATCGAAGATGGTATATTACTACCAAAATACAGACTTCCAACCGAGGCTGAATGGGAATTTGCAGCTTTCGGACTGATGGGAAATTCGATAGATGAAAGAGTTTTTGAACGTAGAATATATCCTTGGAACGGTCATAATTTAAGAAATGATGACAAAAAAGTAATGGGTCAGATGCGGGCTAATTTTGTTCGTGGACGTGGTGATTATATGGGTACTGCAGGGTCATTGAATGATAATGCTGATATTACTTCACCTGTTAAATCATACTGGCCTAATGATTATGGATTGTATAATATGGCAGGGAATGTTAGCGAATGGGTTGAAGATGTTTATCGCACCTTATCATTTGAAGATGTCTCTGAATTCAGACCCTTCCGAGGTAATGTTTTCCAACAACTTAAAAGAGATGCGGAAGGAAATATTCAAAAAAAGGATAGCTTAGGCAGACTTATATATGAAAACGTTCCTACCCAGGAAGCTGCAACCAGAAAAAACTACAAAAAAGCTGACTATAGAAATTACCTTGATGGAGATCTCGAATCCAGCACAAATTTTCAAAATCCCGAAGATAAAGAAGCTGGTTCTCAAAGAATGTACTCTCAGAAAGAAACTGACTTCTCTTCATTGGTAAATGATGATGTAAGAGTTATCAAGGGAGGTTCATGGAAAGACAGAGCTTATTACTTAAGTCCCGGAACAAGAAGATTTTTATTGCAAACTCAATCATCTGATGAAATTGGATTCCGTTGCGCGATGACAAGAGTGGGAAGTCCTAGGGGATATTAATATTTTTTAAAATATATAGAAGCCTCATTAGTAATAATGAGGCTTTTTATTTTATCGCTCCAAAATAGTCTATGCAATGATTGAGCTTGAAAAATTATATCAGATTTTTTTAACATATAATGAAATCGTTACTGATTCAAGAAAAGTCAAAAAAGATGTTTTATTTTTCGCACTTCAGGGAACTCATTTTGATGGTAATACTTTTACTGCTGATGCCATTAAAAATGGAGCTGCTTACGCTATAACAGATGATCCGGAAAATGCATCAGGAGATCAGTATATTTTAGTTGATAATGTCTTGCAAACATTACAACAACTAGCAACATACCACCGCAGAAAGCTTGGGATACCAATCATTGCTATTACTGGTACAAATGGTAAAACAACAACCAAAGAGCTTTTGAAAAATATTCTTATAGAAAAATTCAATACATATGCAACCAAAGGAAACTTGAATAATCATATTGGAGTTCCTTTGACATTACTGGAAATGAATAAAACTACTGAATGGGCCATTGTTGAAATGGGAGCCAATCATCCCGGTGAGATAAAACAACTTTGCGAAATAACTGAACCAACACATGGTATTATTACAAACATTGGAAAAGCTCATCTGGAAGGGTTTGGATCCTTTGAAGGTGTTGTTAAAACAAAATCAGAACTTTATGACTACCTCTCCACAAATAATGGCACCGTTTTTTATAATGGAGATAACCCGATTTTATATTCAAAGTTATCAGAATATAACAATATAAGAAAATTAGCCTACGGACTGTCAGATCATTTTTATTGTAATGGGGTGCTCCATTCATATAACCCTTTCTTAAGTGTTGAATTAATCGAAAAAAATCATAAAGAAATCATAAAAACAAGACTTATAGGTAAGTATAATTTCGAAAATGTAATGGCTGCCGCTTGTGTTGGTAAATATGCGGGATATGATTTAAAAACTATAAGCAAAGCCATATCTGATTATATCCCCCAAAACAACAGATCTCAACTAATGGAAATAAATAGCAATAAAATAATAATGGATTTTTATAATGCAAATCCCACGAGCATGACAGCAGCAATAGAAAATTTTTCCGACCTCGACTCATCACAATTAAAAAAGAAATTGATTCTCGGCGATATGTTTGAACTTGGAAATTATGCCGAGATTGAACATAAAGCGCTAATAGATAAAATTGATACATTAAAATTCACTGAAGTATATCTTATTGGTCCTATTTTTAAATCTGTCAATAACAATTCCACCTATTTAACATTTGAAAATACTGAAGAATTTAAGAAATACCTAATGTCTCATCCGATTAAAGATTCTTTTATTCTTTTAAAAGGTTCGAGAGGAGTTAAACTTGAAAATATTTGCGACCAATTGTAAGAAAATCACCACGGCTTGATATCTGACAATTTATTTTCTCAATACAAAAACAATTCTGTCCGTTTGACCGATTTTAGCGGAACTATCGTAATCACTGAATAGCTTTTCAACAGAGAACTTTGTGTTTTTACTGTATTGAATGATTTCCCGTAAAGTCCAGCATTTCATTATAAAAAAGTTCTCCGAACAAATTTTATTTCCATCTTGAACCAATAGATGAGTTTCTTTTATATTTAATGTTTTATCAGAATCGTTCAGATTCGTTTCGCTTATGAATGTCAAAAGCCCTTTTTCTGTTTCGACTTTCTTCTCTTGTACGGGAAGTAATAATTTTCTCTTTTTTGTTTCTTCCCATTCCCTGACATCCGCTATCAGCATTCCATTTTTCTTTAATGCCTTGTAAAATATTTTAAATATGTCCGACCGTTCCGTGTCTTCTATAAAATCATTTAAAACACCCCTGCAGATAATTATATCAAAGATATTTGTATAATCAGAACTTAAAATATTCTCCACCTCAAAATGTGGATTTATATTTTCATGATCGCGTTTGATGGCCTCGTCTATTAATGCTTCCGAGAGATCCATTCCTGTCATCTCGAACCCTTCGGAAGCGAGAGCCAATGATAAGCTTCCGCTTCCGCATCCGGCATCTAATATTTTTATGACACCGGCATGATTATACTCTTTGATGATCTGTTTTATAAATCTGATTCGCTTCTCAGTTTTGGCATCAATCAACAAATCATACGCCCAGGCATATTCATAATAGAAAGGACGTTTTAAAATCATTTTAATGGTTTACTTTGTATTTAGAAAATTAAAATCTTTACATTCTTTGGCGATTTTTCTGATACCATTATACAAACTGTCATCTGATGAAATATAAATAATTTTTTTTCTTAATTCAGGAGAATAAAAATTGTAAATTTTTTCTTTAAATTTTTCCCAATTTTCAGGTTCTTTTATTGCTAAATTGAGATAGGCATTTTTGATTTTTTCTTTTAACTCTTTCGGCAAATCATTTCTGCATGCTATTGGTGTTCCCACATAAGGTTCCGATTCCCAGATGATGCGGTAATCTTCTTTTTTGATCATTTTTTTATAAATAAGCCTGTTTAATGCTAAAGAAAAAGTACAGGCAAGGTCAACTTTACCTGAAACAGCATTTAAAATGGCCGAAGCGTAATTATTTGCAAAAACTACTGACTTAAATGATTTTTCCGGATTCAGATTGATAGAATTCAAATAATTCCGCGGATATAAGTGCCCGGAGGTAGAGGCAGGATCGCCAAAGGAAAGAGTAAGTTCTTTGGATCTATTCTTTACATCATCAATGCTTTTAATGTCTGATTTCGAACTTGTAAGGATTACACTGCTTGTTAAACGCATTCCGTCTGTCGTACCGGCCATAGCAAATGCTTCGGCTCCGGCACGTTCTACTGCCAGCAGATACGAAAGTTCGCCCAGATGAGCTATATCAACCTTTTTGGCACGCATGGCTTCGATTACAGAAGCATAATCATTCGATACATAAATATCAATTTTTTTAACACCTATTTCTTTCTCAAAATAGGGTTCTAAATTTTTAAAGCAAGTATACATTTCTGAAGGATCTTCACCCCCGGTAACGCCAATGACTAACCTATCTATTTTGGCCGGATCAGAGTTTTGACATGCCGTCACTAACAATAATAGAATGTAAGTAATAAAAAGTAAACGAATCAGTTTTATGTACATTTTATTTAATATTTAATGATTTTATAGTCCTTGCAATAACTCTCAGTGAATTAAAAGAGGAATCGGATATCTCCCTGAAGATTAATGAGTCTCTCATCTTGTCACCTTCAAAAGTATATTTTATATATTGATTAAATGAAGCTGAATCCTTCACAGGCATATTAATAAAAGCCCCGCGTATCTTTTCTTTTAGTTCTGCCGGCAAAGTGCTTTTTACGCAAAATGGATCCCATAACAGGGGAGGTGACTTCCAAAGTATAATAAATTTTGAACTGTCAACTTTACCTCTTGCTATCAATCTGGTATATGACTGGGTATTTGCCGCGCCAACATCCGTATTTCCCGAATAAACGGATAGTAGAGATGCCCCATGGTTTGAAGCAAATGCCACGCTTGCAAAACTTTTATCAGGGTCCAGGCCAATGCTGGTCAGATAACTGCGAGGCACCAGGTGCCCGGAAGTAGATGCTGGATCAGTAAATGTCAGACGAAGTCTGGAAGCGTTCCTTTTTACATCATCCATGTTGTGTAATCCTGACCCTGGATAGGATAGAAGCAAACTGTTATATGAAAAATACCCACCCCCTTTGAATCCAATAGCGACGAGGGCTTCTGCTCCAGCTTTTTCGGAAGCCAGAATATATGAGAACGGTCCAAAAATACAAATCTGACACTTATTAGTACGCATGGCTTCAATAACCGCGGTATAATCCGTGGCTATAAAATATTTTACTTTAATTCCCAGTTCTTTTTCAAGATACTTGCTGAAATTTTCCGTGTATTTGGTCGTCTGCACCATATCTTCGCTCGGAATGGCTGCAAAGGTGAGTTCTTTGATTTTGCCTCCCGAATTGCTACAACTGCATAAAAATAAAAGGACAGATGCTGTCACTAATATAATCTTTTTAATCATAATGCTATTTTTAATTAAAGTCTGTCCATAATTTCCGCGTTCTTCATTATGCTTGAATCGAATATGCCCGGTTCATGTGATTTAATCTCTTTCAAGGAAATCTTTAACAATACTTTTCTATAAAAATCTTTAGATCAAAAAGGTCATTAAACCTGGATTCTAAAGTAGCCCGATCCCATGTCCACCATTCCGATTTTAACAGTTTGCTGATGATATCGTCGTTGAATCTTTTTTTTATCACTTTTGCACTCACTCCAACTGCAATGCAATAGTCGGGTACATCTTTAGAAACAACAGCAGCGGATCCGATAATAGCACCGGTTCCGATTTTAACGCCGGCCAGTATGATAGCGCCATGACCAATCCATACATCATGTCCAATGGTACAGGCATGATCTTTTCTCCATTTAAAAAACTCTTCATCATCTACCGTGTCAAAACCATAATGCTTGCGGCGATAAGTCATGTGATGCTGGGTAACCCGCCATTGCGGATGATTACCGGGATTGATGACTGTCTGGTTGGCGATGCTGCAGAATTTTCCAATGCTTGAATAAATGACCTGACCATTTCCTGCAATATAGCTGTAATCATCAATGGAAGAATCAAGCATCATGGTATTGGCAAACAAATCAACATATTCTCCAATGCGGCTGTTTACAATCCTGCAACTCGGATCTATTGACTGATTAAATTGATTTCGCTCCACTTTATGGTGCGTCACATTTTCGGGAAATTGTTTTACGTATTGTAACATGATTTTCAAATTTTAAGGTTTCATTTTTACTACTTCAACAGGCAAAAACCCGGGCATATCCAAGTAACAAATAAATATTCTCCAGGGGTAAAGCTGTTTTTAAAGATGTTAATAAATATATGGATATAAAAATATAGGTAACATATTAGCTTATATTGAACTTTGTGTTAAGTTTTGATGAAGAATAAGAATCTTATCTTATTTATGTATTTTTATTTAATTTCAACATCTTTCATTCCTTTTACCATTTTTGAAAATTCATCATATATTTTAAGATCCACAGGGATATAACTTAATGAATCTAAGGGCAAGGTGGTCGACATCCTTGTCAACCGGTTTCGTTTAATAGCGTTCCATGCAGCAGTATCTTCTTTTACACTCATGTAAGCCTCTAATACTTTTTTTCTGAACTGCGGATTGATATCGTTGCGGAGGCAGTAAGCCGTTGCCGGAATGGGCGGAGAAACCCATATAAAATTGAAACTGTCAACTGATACGCTCTTAAATCGGTTGTGCATTTGCACGATAACAGGTTTTTCTGCACAGGCAACATCTACTTTTCCGGAAATTAAAGTCAGAATACTCGCGGGATGAGAGCTTGTAAAAACGACTTTTTTAAATTCCCTTTCCGGATCAATACCATTCCGGATTAAATAATTATACGGTATAATATGACCTGAACTTGATGCCGGATCAACAAAAGACAGCGTTAGCTTTGAGATATTAGCTTTGATGTCATCAAGAGTTTTTAAGCCTGATGATTTTCGGGTTATGATGCAGGATTTATAATCACCTGTCTGACTGCCATCTTTTTTCCCCATGCAAAAAAGAGCGGTAACCTGTGCCTTGTCACGCGCCAGAAGATAGGGATAAGGAGACATTTGTGCCATTTGGATTTTTCTGGCTCTTAATGCCTCAATGACGGGAGCATAACCAACTACCTGAATATATCTGACTGGTACGTGAAGCTTTGCTTCAAGATATAAACGCATGGGTTCCATGTTTCTGGTCGCTTCCTGCGGATTGTCTTCGTTCGATGTAGATAAGGCTATTTTAAAAACTTTCGGATTGCCATCTTTATCTAAATCAGTACTGCTACAACCGCCTACCAGAAAAATAACCCATGCACAGACTAACTGAATAATTGAGCTTCTGTATCGCATAATTGATATGTATTTTCCAAAATATTATATCTGGATAAAAATACATACCGATTGTTAGGAATGTTTGATAATTGGGTTATTTGAGAATTAGGTCTTAATTTTTACATAGACTATCCCTTATTATAAGGCTGCAATTATTTTAGCCGCTATCTTTTCAAATTCTTCTTTCTGAAGAGTCAGTTTGGGCCTGGCAAAGTTTAAATCCCCGATATTATTCATAGGAACTAAGTGAATATGTGTATGTGGAACTTCCAAACCTATAACAGCAATGCCAACTCTTTTACAATTCATTGTTTTATCAATGGCTTTTGCTATTCTTTTTGAAAAGATTAAAATTTCAGAAAGAATCACATCCTCCTGATCAAAGATATAATCCACCTCTGCTTTAGGAACCACAAGTGTATGACCTTTTGCAAGAGGACTTATATCAAGAAAGGCAAGAAACCGTTCATTTTCTGCAATTTTATAACACGGTATTTCGCCGTTAATTATTTTAGAAAAAACCGTTGCCATTTTATCTCGAAATTTGCATAATTTCAAAAGTCATTTCGCCGGAAGGCACAGTAACTTTAACTATATCTCCTACCTTCTTTCCCAATAGAGCTTTGGCTATAGGCGTATTAATAGCTATTTTCACTTCTTTAAGA
>Ga0182030_10004215_pt1 | contig 30657 bp, 24 predicted proteins | sample 812S3MmetaG_FD_121299 | JGI IMG/M metagenome (GOLD analysis project Ga0182030, IMG submission 121299) | Permafrost microbial communities from Stordalen Mire, Sweden - 812S3M metaG (Illumina Assembly) | ecosystem: Environmental > Terrestrial > Soil > Wetlands > Permafrost | place: Sweden...
CGTCGACGTTGAATTTCACTTCGCCTTGCACCGTGTCGAAATAGATCTGGTATTTAGGCATATCGATCTAGCGTCCTGGATTGGAAGTCGCTTGAATCATTCGAAGCAACCGCTCCCTGACGGGCGCGGCTCAGCAACAACGCACGGTGGCGGCTCGGTAACAACGGCACGGCTCGGTAACGGACACGGCTCGTAACAGGCGCGGCTCATGAGTTCTCCGGAGGCGCGACGACATATTCTTTCAAAGGGGCGGGCAGATCCGCCACGATCCACTGGCAACGCGAACACTGGCCGTTAGTATAGTCCCAACACGAGCGGCACTGCGGGCGGCCGCACTTGGCGCAGACGCGCAGGTCGGCGGCCTGGGCGGTGGCGGCGCAGACCTGGCAGCGGCCGAGCGGGGAGCGCGCGCCGAAATGGCGGTCCCACCAGCGGCCCTCGGAAGGGAGGATGGGGACGCGGTTCTGCTCGCACAAGCGGCAGCGGCAGCGCTCGAAATCCCAGCATTTGTTTTCACAGACGAGCATGCCGCAGCGGGGGCAGGTGAAGGAGACTTCGCCGCCGAGACGGCGGTTGCAGAGGGAGCAGCGGCGGGCGTCGAGGTTGCGAATGAAGGTGATGGCGCCGGAAGTGATGGCGGCGAGCAGAGGCGCGAACCAGAGGTAGGTCTGCGCGCCGGAGTGCGAGACGAAGAGGATGAGGATGCCGAGCAGGCTCATGGCGGCAGGCAGGACGGTGGGCCACCAGAGGCTGGTGAACTCGACTTCAAAGAAACGGAAAAGGCCGAAGGCGATGAGCGAGATGAGGATGCCGCAGAAGAGGCCGGCAATGGGCACGGTGATGCCGACGACGAGCTGCAGGAAGACGAGCCCGAGGGTGGGGGCGGCGAGAATGGCGAGAGTTCTCGGTTTCATGGTTCAAGGCCGCGGACGGTGACCAGATGATGCTCCGGCACGCCGAGATCGGCTAACGTCAGATCGCACCAGGGCGATGTGGGGCTAATGGCCCGCACGACCGCCAGTTCAAGGATATCGCGAGAAGCGCAGGAGGGACAGAGCGCGTGGCGGCGGAATTTCGCCGAGCGGAGAAAAGGCGCCCAGCGATGGAGGCAGGCGCGGCAGCGGGCATCGACGCAGACGGGCCAGTCGAGCACCAGGCTCGAGCGGGGAGGGGCGCCGGAGTCGAGAAGAAACTGGCGCACGGAGCGGCGGCGGTCGCCGGCGGCGAGGAGCGGGGGCGCGGCAGGGGCGTGGAACGGGCAGGCGGGGCTGAGGGGCAGGCGGAAGGATTGGAGGCGCGGGACGGGGGCGAGTGTGAGCTCGAGGGCCGAGGCGGCGGAGGCGGATCCCAAGAAAAGGCGCAAGCCGGTGTCGGCCTGGAGCGCGCCGATGAGGGCGGCCATGGTGGGCGTGGAGGGATTGGGCGCGACGCCGGGCGGAGCGGCGCAGGGGCGGACGGTGGCATCCCAAAAGGTGAGCAACTCGGCGCGCTTGCGGCGGGACAAAGTGCAGCCATAGCAGGCCGCGGCGCGGCCGGGGAAGAAGCTCACGCGGCCATGGGAGTAGTTGGGGGTGCCGAGGCCGGCGTCGCAGACGGGGCGATCGAGGCGGGTCGAGACATAGGCGAGCTCGAGGCGGGCGAGGTCGCTGTCGACGCAGCCGAAGAGCAGATGGGCCTCTGCGACGAGGCCGAAGCCAACGTCGGCGATCTCGGCGGCGAGGGCGTTGAAGCGGGTATCGGGAAACAAAGCGGCGGCGGAGGCGGCGAGAGAGACGGCCTTGCCGGCGCCGGGAGCGGCGTGGCGCAGAAAAATCGAACGGGTGAGATTGGAGGGCTCGACGAAGTCGGGGTCGACGATGGTGATTGCGCCGACGCCGAGCAGGCCGAGGGCCTTGACGACCTCGTTGCCGAGCGCGCCGGCGCCGACGACGAGGGCATGCAGAGAGCGGACGCTCGCGGGAGCAAAGAGGGTTTGCTCAAGGCGTGAATAATCATTCAGTTGGGAAGGCGGGGCCATGACGATTGACAGCGGTCGCGCCTCTGATACACTTATCAACGCTATAGCAATGGGACTCTATCAAAGTTTATATTACATGAGCCTGGCCGGAGGGTTGGCCGGGCTATTCGCGTGGGCGCTGGCGGCGGTGATTGCGGCGGCGCTTACCAACCAACCCGACGTGCGGATTTCGGACCTGTTGGCGGTGATCCTGTTAGGGGCCTTCATCGGGGGGCTGGGAGTGGCCTTTTCGGACCGTTATTCGGGGCGCCGGATTTCGGCCAAGTGGGTTTTTTTCGGCATGTTGATTGGAATCGTTTGCGGGGGCCTGGCGGCAGTGATCCAAATGCCGATCACGGAGCGGCTGGGTGAGCAGGCGCCGATTCTGACGCGGGTGATCGCGTGGCTGCTGGCGGGGTCGCTGATCGGCCTGGGGCTGGGGCTGAGATGGATCGCGGTGAACCGGACGCGGGCGGCGCACGGATACGTGGGGGGCCTGGTGGGGGGCGCGCTAGGCGGGCTGATGTTCGCCGGGCTGAGCGGGCTGGCGCCGGACCTGGCGCAGGCGCTGGGGTTCATGGTGCTGGGGGCGGGGATCTGCTTCGGGGTGACGCTGGCGCCGATGCTCATGAAGGGCGGCGTGCTGCTGTTCGTTTCGAGCGGCGATCCGCGCGCGCAGGCGAAGTTCGGGCGGGGCAAAAAGGAATGGGAGCTGCGGCAGGGGGATATGTACACGGTGAGCAGCACGAGCCCGGAGGGGACGCTGGCGAAGGCCGGGCCGGGCAGCTGCATCTTCATCCCGGATGCGGCGATCGCGGCGCAGCACGCGGTGCTGTTCGGGAAAGAGGGGCGGTTCTACGTGGCGCGGCACGCGGAGGTCGGGGGGCAGGCGGGGCTGGCGCGATTCGTGCTGCGAGTGCGGGGAAAAACGGTCACAACTTCGCAGGAACTGAGGGATAATGATGACGTTCTGGTGGGGCGAACGGCGTTGAAATTCACGTCGCGGAAGAAGGAGCAGTGAGGGGCATGGCGCTGCGGAACCTGGCGATCGCAATGTGCCTGGGCGGGCTGGGCCTGATGCCGCTGGCCGGGCAGGAGACGCGCGGGCGGCTGGAGTTTGCCGATGAAATCCGGATGGTGAGCTGCGATCCGGCGGCGGGCGTGCCGTGTTTCCGGATCAAGCTGAACATCGTGGATGGGCAAGGCAAGCCGCTGGGGCTGCAACTGCCGGCGCCGGGCAAGCTGGCCGCGAGCATGACGGTCAAGGCCGGCGAACAGGAATTTAGCCCGTTCTACGCCACGATTCCGAGCGACGCGACGGTGGCGATGCGGGGCCGGGTGGCGCTGATTCTGATCGACATCAGCGGGAGCATGAACCGGGTGCTGGCATCGGGGCCGACGCGATTCGACGCGGCCAAGAGCGCGCTGGAGCATTACCTGTCGGGATTCCAGGACGGACTGGACGAGGTGGCGATCGTGGCGTTTGAAAGCCACGGCGTGGTGCAGGGAATCAAGGCGGCGAAGTTCGCGTCGACGAAGGACGAAGCGCTGCAGCAGGTGAGCAACCTGCCGGCTCCGAAGCCGAAAAACAACACGGGGTTGTATTCGGCGGTGGACATGGGACTGGACGTTTTGAAACAAAAACTGGACAGCACGGGCGGCGGCGCGGGCGCGCCGGAAGGGCTGCTGGTGGTGATGACGGACGGCGCCAACGAGGTGTTCAAGGGCGACGACCCGGGTTTGCTGGCGGGCGACGAAGGGCTGAACATCGTGGCGAACCGGGTGACGGGGGCGGGGATCAACGTGGTGGGCGTTGGGTTCGGCGACGTGAGCCAGATCGACGAGAAGGCGCTGAGCCGGCTGAGCACGAAGTATTACATGGCGTCGGACCTGGAGGGGTTGAAGAAGATTTTCACGATGACGCGGACGGTGCTGAGGAACAGGGTACAGGCGACGTTCGCATCGCCGTGGGCGGACCGGGCGTCGCTGGCGGGGCGCAGCATGCACGTGATTGTGAAGCTGAAGCTGCCGACGGGGGAGACGCTGACGAGCGCAGAGAAGATCTGGGAGACGCCGCAGGTGGGCGTGCCGCTGATGGAAGGCAAGTGCGAAGCGCCGGAGTTATTGGCGGCGATCCACCTGGACCCTCCGAGCGGGAGCGGGTGGATGGCGCTGCTACGGCCGGTGCTGGTGTTCGCCGGGCTGGGAGTGCTGCTCCTTATCCTGTGGTTCTGGGTGCCGTGGCTGGTGTGGCCGGAACGGTACATGGGAGTGGCTCCGAGCAGCGCGCGCTGGGCCGAGCAGGCGCAGCCGGGCGCGGGAGCAGGGAAGCCGGCCGGGCCGGCGCCGGCGGGATTTGGAAGAACGGGGCCGGGAGGAGTGAGACCTCCGGCGAGAGCACCGATGGATAAGACCGTGCTTTACCCGAGACCGGACATGACGCGAACGCGGCTGGAAGTGCGGCCGGACAAAGACGCAAAAAGTTAGCAGATTCAGACGAAACAAGTGCAGACTATTGGAGTGCCGGGAACGCCGGCGGGAGAGGAAAGAAGATGCCCCTAGTAAAAGTGATTCGCAAAGGAATCACGCCAACTATCCGCAAAGTACCCACTTCGACTTGCGCAGCGATGCTGCCGATGACGCTGGAGCGCGTAGGCAAGGAAGCGGCCAGCGAAAACGAAGAACTAACCAAGGTGGAGGATCTGAACGACGCGTTCAAGAAGTTCGAGCCGAAGCTGAACTTCAAGGGCAACGCCGGTCCGGAGGAGACGGAGTTCAAAGCCGAGTTCCGGTTCAAGAGCATCAAGGATTTCGATCCGGAGAACCTGCAGAAGCGGCAGGAGATCAAGACCGAGGATGGCGAGACGAAGTATTTGCGTAACGATATCGCGGATCTGAAGTCGAACATCGACCTGCTGTACCGGCTGAAGGACCGGTGGAAGCTGCCGACGGTGCGGCGCGCGTGGTCGAACGAGGCTCAGCGCAAGGAAATCATCACTGCGCTGGGGCAGTTGCGGACGGAGCTGGAGAAAGTTGCCGGAAAGGGAGGTAAAGCGTAATGGCCGAACCAATCTCCGCGACAAAGACCAAGACGACCTCCGAGATACTGGGAGCGGGCGCAGCGCGGGAGCTGCTGCAGGACATATTCGCGGACCTGCATCCGGGGCTAATCGACGAGACGCGGGACATCTCGAGCGTTTTCACGGCGCAGGCGGCAAGCGAGTTCCTCTCTCAGTTGTTGAATTTCGAGCAACTGCTGAGCGATTTGGACAGCTACGACGCGACGGTGAAGAAGCTGCAGGCGCAGATCGACGCGGCGGAAGCGGTGCGGGACGATCTGCTGGCGCAGGTGTTCACGACGATCCGGCCGATCGAGCGCAGCTACCGGCAGATCCAGATGTTTTTCGAAAACAGCAAAGTGCCGGACGGGAAGGTGCGCAAGCCGGTGGAGCTGTTCATCCTGAACGCCGAAGCCAAGGCGATGAAGGACGTATTCAGCATGAGCGTGGCGGCGGTGGACAATTTCGTACGCAAGCGCAACGACAATTTCAACTTCCGCGACGACATCTGCAACCTGGTGGTGCCGGGCTACTATCCGCAGCCGGTGCGGGAGAAGTTCGAGGACATCGCGAACATGTGGGGGATGCTGCTGGTCGGCGACCTAGACGACGAGAAGTCGTTCAAGAACGTCGAGCGGAACTTCCTGCCGGGTGGCAAGTACGAGTTCATGAAGCGGCCGGAAGACCGGGCGGCGGCGGACGTGGTGACGATGGGCTACCTGCAATTGCGGCCGGCGCACTGGTTTGAAAAGAACGTGGAGGGCGGCGACGACCTGTACGTTCCGCCATCTCTGGTGTTCGCGGGAGCAGTGGCGCGGGCGGATGACCAGACGGGCATTGCGCAGGGGCCGGTGGGCTCGCGGTTCGGGCAGATCGCCGGAGCGTCGAGCAGCCGGATCGAGCCGCTGATCGGGGAGATGGAGCACCTGAGCATGGAGCGGCAGTTGATCCCGATCATCCGGGACGCGGACAACCACCTGTGCTTTTTCGGATGCCGAACGCAGGCCGACGATCCGAACGGGGTGCTGAAATTCTTCACGTCGTACCGGATCCTGCGGTACCTGGAGCGGTGCTGCCGGCACTACCTGCTGCAGGTGGCGGGGCAGGTGCTGACGCGCGATTTCATGGATGAGCAGATCGAGAAGCCATTGAAGCGCCTGCTGGACGAACAGGTGGAGCAGGGGACGCTGTCGGGCTACGACCTGTTTGTGGACAAGGACTCCCAAAAGAGGATGCAAGGCATCTGCGACATCACGCTGAACGTGATGCCGACGGGGCCGGCGGAGACGTTCGTGTTAAAGATCGACGTACCCGAATTCTCGAAGGGTGAGACAAAAAACTGAGGGCGCCGCAGGAGGAGGATAACGGCATGAACCGAGGGATCCGAATCGATGCAGGGTCGGCGGCGAAGTCGGCCGAAGAAAGGCGCGAGGCCGACGCCGCCGCGCGCGGGGAGTTCCAGAGGACAGCCGGCATCCGCATGACGCGGGCAGTGGGGCAGAAGTTCGAACTGCCGGGCGGGCCGGCGACGCAGGCGGGAGAAGCGCTTCCGATCCCGGCGCCGGCGGCCCAGGAGCAGGCATTGAAGGAAGCGCCGGCAGCAAGTTCCCCGTCGCTCACGTCGCGAATCAGCGGCGTATTCCGCAGCCTGTTCGGGCGGGGAGCCAGGAAGAGCTAGGGCCTGGTGGCAGAAGTTCCGGTCCCGGCTCTCTAACGGTTGCGGCTCTGAAATCGTTACGGAGCTGCGTGCGCAAACGAGCGGTTTGATACGCCAACCTCTGCAACTCAGTACGAGGGCGTACAGGAGTCCGTATAGAAGAAAGGGAGGATTAGATGGCAGCACCTTACCGATGTACGGTGACGATTGACGGGACGAAGTTTGACGCCGTCTCGACGAGCGTTACGTTCGGAACCGAAAAAGACAAGGCCGGCATGCCGCAGATGGGCAGCCTGACCACCGAGATCCGCGTGTGGGCCGATTTCCACGATGACACGAATATTCCGTTCAGCGCGGTCTCGAAGTTTTTCACGCTGGCGAACGTGGTCACACGCGACAAGATCAAGGACATCAAGATCGAGTTCTGGAGGGACGACAGCCACCAGGATGCGCTGTGCAGCTACGGCTTCAAGGGCTGGGTCAGCCGGTTTGAGACGTCCAACGGCAATGAGTTCACGAGGGGAATGAACCTGGGAGGCGAGGAAGACGACAAGGACTTCCAGGGATTAGTGCCGGAACTGAATCACCTGCTAGTGCTCGATCTCGAGCCCGTGCTAAACCAGGAAAACTTTGCCGAAGTGAAGATGAGCAACTAGAACACAGGAGGAAACCGATATGCCAGCACAACCCTATCGCAGCACGTGCACGATCGACGGGACGAAGTTCGACGCCGTTGAATCGAGTGTCATATTCGAAACCGCCAAGGATCGCGCGGGGATGCCGCAGATGGGCAGTCTGCGGACAACCATCTACGTGGTGGTGGATTTTCACGACGACAAGAACATGCCGTTCTCCACGCTCAGCAAGTTGTTCGGGCTGGCGAACGTGGTGACGCGGGACAAGCTAAAGGACATGAAGATCGAGTTCTGGAAGGACGACTCGCACCAGGACGCGCTGGCGTGCTACAAGTTCAAGGGCTGGATCAGCAGTTTCAAGACTTGCAACCCGGCGGGGGGCGACACGAGCGCGACAACGACCAAGGCGCCGCCGCTGAACCACATGTTGATCCTGTATCTCGAGCCGGTGATGAACCAGCAGAACTTCCAGGAGATCGCGCTGAGCAACTAGTGTCCGGAGTTGGGAGTTGGTAAGTAATTCGAGCAGCGGAGGAGACCGCTCTCTACGGTCACGGCTCGGTTACAACGCGAAGACGGCTCCCTGACGGTCGCGGCTCGGTAACGAGGGTGGTTTTCGAGAGTAGCGAGGAGACCGCTCCCTGTCGGTCGCGGCCCAGAAACGGTCGCGGCCCGGTAAGGGTCGCGGCTCGGTAACGAGGGTGGTTTTCGAGAGTAGCGAGGAGACCGCTCCCTGACGGTCGCGGCTCAGAAACGGTCGCGGCTCAGAAACGGTCGCGGCTTGGTTGCGAGATGCGGTTTTCGAGTTGCGAGCGATGGATGACGTATTGAACGAGTGACCAGCGCATGGCACTAGCGAGGGACGATGGCTTCGTTTACTGCATTTCCTCTGCGATTCCGGGACGCGTTTCTGCGCCGGACGGAGGAAGTCGAAGCGATCGTGCAATTGTTTCGGGTGATGGCGGTGACGCCGCACGGTTCGTGGGCCGGATGCGCGCATTTTGGGTGGCGCGATTTTTTTGAGCGGGCCAGGGTGCGGCCGGAGCTGATCTCGAAGGCCGTGGAAGAGGCCAATAGCGCTTTGCGGGACTTAGGGATCACGCACTACCGCGTCGCCGCCATCACGAAAGCAGGCGACAGCCAGCGCGATATCGATTCGTACGAGGTGAGCATCATCTCGACGGAAGCGGGCGCGGAGGCGATCCGCTTGCAATTGTAAGGCGGGTTCTGGCGGCCGGCCGGCGTGCGGCCGTGGCAGGCCTAGCAGCCTGTGGCGGAAGCGCGGCCGACGGGAGTTCCGCCACAACAGTGTTATGCCCTATAGCAGCGCGAGCGCGATAGAAATCGACAAGAAGCTCCGGGACGACTTCCGCCGCCGGCTGCGGGACTATGGGATCTCGGCGGAGACGACCGATCCGATTCTGGCGGTGCTATTCCGCACGCTGGCGCAGCAACTGGAAAACCTGTACTCCGAAACGGGGCGCATCCGACTGGCGCTGCTGGACGAGCTGATCGCCGGACTGGGCGTGGAACAGAGAATGGCCCGGCCGGCGCAAACGGTGGCGCGGTTCCTGTTGCCCGGCGCCGGGTCGCAGGTGGTGGAAGCGGGCACAGAGCTGATGGGCGAGGCGCAGACCGGCGAGCGCCTGACGTTCACCACCGACGCGACGATCGCGGTCTCGCAGGCGGCGATCGCGATGGCGTTCACCTACCAGGAGGGAGCGCTGCAATTGATGCCGGGCATGGAATTGCCCGAGAGGATTCAGAACGCGCGGCCGGCGCTGGATCCGGTGAAGGTGAATCTGGGTCCGCATCCGGCGGTGATTCTGGCGATCGAAAAGCTGCCGGCGAGCCATCTGAGCCTGCACTCATTTTTCTTCGAACTGGGGCCGGACGCGGCGCGAATTCAGGAAGCGCTGGAGTCGGAGACATGGTGCCTGTTCGGGGCGAGCGGGGAGCTGCACTCGCGCGGCATCCTGCGTCCGCGGACGCTGAATGCGGGCGTGCGCGGCCTGCAATGGCTGGCGAAGAGCGAGACGGCGGAGGCGCCGGCGGCCGATGGAAGATCGATGACGGCGGCGGATGTGCCGGTGCTGCCGCCGGGCTTCTACGGTGAGCGGGTATTCGTAATGCCGCCGGTCGATGCGGCGCGGCGGACGATGTGCGCTGCGCCGCGCGGCATGGAGGCGGCGCTGGGGCGCGTGTTCGGGCGCGAATACGCGAACATTACCGCGGAGAAGCGGGCGTGGGTGCGGATTTCGTTTCCGCGCGAGGTGCCGTCGCTGCACACCGGGATCGGCTCGATTGCGATGCACGCGATTACGGCGTCGAACGTGGAATGCCATAACCAGACGGTGCACTTCGACGAAAAGGGCACGTCGATTCCGATCAGCGTGGAAGCGGGGACGGAGCGCTACCTGGTGGCGCCGCTGTCGGTATTCGGCGAGGCCGGATCGACGTATCTGCCGGGGATGCAAGCGAGCTCCGAGCCGGGCGCGGGCCGGTACACGATCCGCAGCGGGCGCATCGAGCTGCAACCGGCGCGGCGGGTGGACGCGACGCGGGAGGATTACGCCAACGTGCGCGTGTGGGTGACCGCGGGCGCGCTGGGCAACAATGTGGGGCCCGGGCGGGTGGAAACATTTCTGAAGAAAGGCGTGCTGCCGGGCATCCGGCTGACGAATCCGACGTCGGCCGCGGGCGGGACCAACGGGGAGGCGTTCGAACAGGCGCAAGCGCGTTTTGCGGCGGCCCTGCTGGCGCGCGACCGGATCATCACACAAGAAGACCTGACCGCCATCACGCGCGCATTCGATAAACGGATCGTAGGCGCCTACGCGCGCACGAGCGTCGAGCGAACCGGGAACGGGATGCGGCGGCTGCTGAAGGTGACGGTGCAGATGACGCGGGATTCGATGGTGGATCCGGAGGCCGAGGCGCCGATTCTCACGGGCGACCTGACGCGGCATCTCAAGGATCGGATGATGCTGGACACGGAACTGGCAGTGAGCCTGGAGTGGAAGTGATGGGCGAGTACGCGCGCATGCCGGAACTGGCGCACGGCTTCCAGGGCTTTCATCACACTCTGGATTCCGCGCTGGCAATTCTGTGCGATCTGGGCGTGCCGGCGGCGCGGGTGACGCTGCGCATGGCGGGGATGGGCTACCCGACGCGCTGGGTGGTGGAGCAGGATCCGGCGCCGGGAGCGGAGCTCGATCCGGGCACGAGCGTGGCATTGTCGATCGCGGGCACGGGCGTATTCAATGCGCTGCCGATCGGCATGTGGGAGCAGGGTGGAGAAACCGAACCGGGCACACGCGAGATTGTCGAAGTGCTGGACGACCCGCTGCAGAAGGCCGGTTTGTGGCTGAGGGAGGGCGCGCGGCTGTTCGACATACAACCGGGCAATCCCGCGGCCTGCGCGCGGTGGATCGGGCTGTTCGGGCTGAACGCGGAGGACTGGCCCGAGGCGCTGTGGTACAAGCTGGCGCTGATTCTGCCCAGCCTGCACGAGTTGGCGGGGAAGGAGCGGGGGATCCGATTCGCACTGAACTTTCTGCTGGACCTGCCGCTCCAAGAGATCCGGCGGTCGCAGACGTTCCAGTACTTCGAGGCGAACGCGTTGAGCCGGGCGGGCGTTTGTTTCAGCCGTCTGGGCGTGGATGCGATTCTGGGCGCGCGCGTGGAGGACCTGGCGCGGCTGACGCTGCTCACGGGCCCGGTGGAACTGCGGACGTACTACGATTTCACAGGAGCCGAGAAGCGGAAGCTGTTGGAGGCGGTGCTGGACCTGGTGTGCCCGTGCTATCAGCGACGAAAGCTGCAGTGGGTGGTGCTGGATCCGACCAAGCCGCCGCGCCTGGGCGACGAATTGCAGAACGGGCGTCTGGGTATTAACAGCTACTTGGGAGGGGCCGGCGCGCAGGACGGCACTGGGAGCGGGCGCGCGGCAGAGCGGGCGGCGGGCGCGCACGCGCAGAACCGAAGGGCATAGAGCATAGGAAACCAAATGAACCCCGACGATGTGAAATTGAGCTCGGTCAACTGGGAACACGGGATGCTATTGACGCCGGGGCATTTTCTCCGCCAGGAGAAATACTTCGAAGCGGGGCTGCTGTGGGTGCTGCGCTACGCGACCGACGCTTACGGACTGGTCGGCGGCGGACCGCGGCTGGCAGAAGCCGAACTGGGCGCAGTGCGGCACGATCCGATCGTGACGATCGACGAGGACGACCAGACGTTGAAGGTGTCGGTGACACAGTGCCGGGCGCTGACGCCGGCCGGGTGCATTGTGGAGATCGACCCGGAGCATCCGATCCAGCGGCAGTTCGCAAAAGCGGAGCTGGAGGGCATCAACGAAGCACCGATCTACATCGTCTGCGATCCGAACGAAAAGCAGGTCTACGACGGCCCGGTGGACGAATACAATCCGCAAATGCAAACGGAGCGGCGACCGGCGCAGGCGTTGAGTCTGCGGCTGCACGCCGACAACGTGGCGTACAGCGTCGCGGTGGCGCGGCTGCGAAAGCAAAGGTATGGTGCGGGATTCGAGAAGGACCCGGCGTTCATCCCGGCCTGCACGTGCCTGATGAGCCATAGCGAACTGGCGGCGGCGTGGAGGAGAATCGCGGATGTCTTCACGGCGCTGACGGAGCGCTATACCGAGCTGAATCGCGCGATGCGGGAGTTCCTGGTCCTATTCACGGAGCGGGGCATCGAAACGCAAACCGACACCGAGGCGGCGAACTTCGTCGAACGCATGACGGTGGCGCTGCACAACACGGTGTACGACGTGCTGGACCCCGTGCAAAGCCCGAAACAATTTTTCGGCAAGATCCGGCGATTCCTGCACAGCGCGGCCGCGTATTTGGAATTGACGCCGGTGGTGCAGCAGTATTTCGACACGTTGAAGGAGACGGGTGAGACCGAGTTCATCGTGCTGGTGGAACAGCAGAAGAAGATCCTGCAGGCTACGCGCAGCTGGTCGATCCACGAGGACCTGGGAGTCGAGGCGCGCGCGGCGCTGGGCGCGCTGGACGCGCTGCAGCGGCTGGAGCGGGCGCTGGAAGGCAAGTACATCGACTTCCACATGAGCACGGCGCTGGACGCGATGAACTTCATATTCGACCGCGGCGGAAAAGTGCTGTACAAGCTGGCCGCGAAGCCGTCGCGGGTGCAGGGCGTGGCGGACGAGATGACGCTGTACTTCTCGCAGCTGCGGCTGGAGGGGCGCGATAAGTACAGACTGATCCTAGTCGGCGAACGCAATGCGACGTTCGAAAAGGGCACCAAGATCACGGTGGAGATTGCGATCAACGAGGCCAGCGGATTCCGGCGCAAGCCGATCATGCTGGCGTGCGAATCGAAGTCGGCGGAGCAGTGCAATTTCGAATACGATTTCGAAGCGCCGGATGTGCCGACGATTACCGACCTGCAGGTGACGCTTCCGGCGCACCATGCGATCCGGACGGCGCTGCTGTTTACGCGGCACCGGTTCTATGCGCAGCGGATGGAAGAGCCGGTGCGGAACGTGGAGCCGGTGCAGCGGCCCGACGCGGCACGTCCGTCTGTGCCGCCGCAGGCCCCGCCGCCGCCCGCGCCCGAGGCGCCGAGGCCACAGCGCTTCGAGCCGACTCCGCGGCCGGAGCGGCGGCCCGATCCGCGCTACGACCAGCCGCCGGCGGAACCGCGTCAGGAACCGAGGACCGAAGAGAAGCCGGCGCCGTGGGAGGCGCCGAGACGTTTTGAACCGCCGCGCGAGAACCCGGAGCCCAATCCGCCGGCTCCACCGCGGCGGCGGCGCCTGGAATAAGGAGAAGGAGGCACGACGATGGCGATTGATTTGGACAAACTTTCAAGCGAATTGGAAGATGCACTCGAGCGGGCGCGGCTGCTGGCCGAGCAGCGGCAGCAAGCGCAGATCACGCCCGTCCACATGCTGTACGTCCTGCTGGACGGAGAGAGCGCGCTGGCGGCCGTGCTGGAGAAGTCGGGGATCGCGTGCGACGCGCTGCTCGAATCGTTCTCCACGCGGTTGAACAAAGAGGGCACGAACAAACTGGAGCCGGGCAAGCGGCCGGTGGCTTCGCGAGCGCTGCGCGAACTGATCGAGAAGTCGTTCGAGAAGATGACGGCGCGCGGCGTGGAGACGGCCGAGCCGATCGATTTCGTGCTGGCGGCCGTGGACTACGGCGAAGAAGGATTGAAGGGCGAACTGCGCGGAGCCGGCGCAACCAAGCAGGCGCTTGAGAAGACGGCCGAAACGCGCACGGCCACGAACGAGACGCTGGGCCAGCCGGGCGCGGCGGGCGCGGCGGCTAAAACGGCATCGTCGAAAGTCCTCGAACGCTTCGGGCGCGATCTCACCAAGGCCGCCGCGGCGGGAGAACTGATGCCGGTGATCGGCCGCGACGAAGAGATCCGGCGCGTGATCCAGACGCTGCTCAGAAAGAGCAAGAACAACCCGGTTCTGGTCGGCGATCCGGGCACAGGCAAGACGGCGATCGCCGAGGGGCTGGCATTGCGGATCGCGAGCGGCGACGTTCCCGAATCACTCAAGAAATGCAAGGTGATCGCGCTGGACCTGACCTCGATGGTGGCGGGCGCCAAGTACCGCGGTGAATTCGAAGAGCGGCTCAAATCGGTGGTGGACGAGGTGCGGGCGAGGAAGGGAGAGATCATTCTCTTCCTGGACGAGCTGCACACTCTGGTGGGAGCCGGGGGCAATGAAGGCGGCATGGACGCGGCCAACATTCTGAAACCCGCGCTGGCGCGCGGCGAACTGCGCTGCCTGGGCGCGACGACCTTCGACGAATACCGCGAGCGGATCGAAAAAGACGGAGCGCTGGCGCGCCGTTTCGACGTCGTGACCGTGAAGGAACCGACGGACGAAACGATGATGGTGATTCTGCGCGGGATCCGTCCGCGCTACGAGGCGTATCACGGGGTGAGGCTTTCGGACGAAGCGTTGCAGGCGTCCGTGAAATTGTCGCGGCGCTACATTCGCAATCGATTCCTGCCGGACAAAGCGGTGGACGTGATCGACGAAGCGACGGCGCGGATCCGGATGCAAAGGGAGTCGAAGCCGACGCAAATCGACCAGCAGGAGCGGCTGCTGCTGCAGAAACAGGCGCAACTGGAGGCGTTAACAGGTTCGGCCACGACCGCGTCGCAGAAGAAAATCGTGGCCGAGCTGCAGGCCGCGGTTGACGATCTCAAGCCCAAGGTGGAAGCGCTGGTCGGGCAGTGGAACAAGCAGAAGAGCGCGACCGACAATCTGCAAAAGACAAAGCAGGCGATACAGGAACAGAGCGCGCTGCTGGAGGCGGCCGAAACAAAGGGCGACGTGGCAAAGTCGGCCGAGATTCGCTACGGATCGTTGAAGTACCTCGAGCAGCAGCGCGAGGACCTGGAGAAGCAACTCAGTGAAAGCGCCGGGACGCAGATGGTGCCGGACACGGTTCTTCCCGAGCACATCGCGGAAACGATTGCGGAGCGAGTGGGCGTGCCGATTAACCGCATGCTCGAAAGCGAACGCGATCGCCTGGTGAAGATCGAGGAGCGAATCGGAGAGCGCGTGTTCGGACAGGACGAAGCGATCGGGGCCGTCTCCGATGCGGCACGGCGGATGCGCGCCGATCTCCAGCCGGGGCGCAAGCCGAACTCGTTCCTCTTTGTCGGGCCAACCGGAGTCGGCAAAACAGAACTGGCGAAGGCACTGGCCGAAGCGCTGTTCGACGACGAAGCGGCGCTGGTGCGCATTGACATGGGCGAGTACAAGGACAAGTCGTCGGCGGCCGGACTGATCGGATCGCGTCCGGGCCTGGTCGGGTCGGACGAGGGCGGCTTCCTCACCGAGCAAGTCAGGCGCTCGCCTTATTCCATCGTTCTTTTCGACGAGGTCGAAAAGGGACACCCCGAGATTCTGGACCTGCTGCTGGGCGTGCTGGACGAGGGGCGGCTCACGGATGCGAAGGGACGCTTCTGTGACTTTTCAAACACGCTGATCATTTTCACTTCGAACCTGGGCGTCCGCGAATCGCTCGATGCGACGGACGATCCGGACAAGCGCAAGGACATCATCCTCGAGGTGGTGAAAGCCTCGCTGCGCCCGGAATTGTATAATCGGATCTCTCAAGTGATCGCTTTCAATCCGCTGGCGGAACCTGAGCTGGAGAGGATAGTGAACGTCCAGTTGGCAGGTTTGAGGAAGAAGCTGGCGGAAGATCGGGAGATCCAGCTTGAAGTTACTCCGGAAGCTCTGGCCTACCTCGCACAACAGTCGTATGATCCAGCGTACGGCGCCCGGCCAGTGGGGCGAACCATGCAACAACTCGTACTCTCGCCGGTGGCCGCGGCCGTCATCGCCGGGGATGTCCAAGCCGGACAGACCTTGCGAATCGAGCACAGTGAAGCCGAAGGGCTCACATTCAACGTCGTCGAAACAGCGGCGAGCGCCGGGTAATGCTATGCGGGTGCTGGCGTGCCTAGTGCTGAGCGCATGCATCCTCGGCGCCAAAGACAATACTGTGACGCGGGCCGAAGCGCAGGATGGATGGCTGCTGCTGTTCGACGGTGAATCGCTATTCGGCTGGAGTCAGGACGGGAAGAAGTGGAAGGCGGGCGACGGCGTCATGACCTGTGAGGCCGGAGACTGCGGAGAGCTCCGCACAAACGCTCCCTTCTCGGATTACGTCCTGAAATTCGACTATCACGCCGCGCGTGCGGACTCCGATGCGAGCTTGTTATTTCGGTTTGCCAAGGAAGGTTCGCCGGCGGAGAGTGGCTATGATCTGCGGCTGGGCGATTCCGACGGGAAATGGCCGACCGGAAGCATCGCACAACACATCAAGTCCGAAGTTGGGAAGCTTCAGCCGAACCAGTGGCACTCTGTCGAACTGGAGGTAACGGGCGACGAGTTAACAGTCACTATCGACGGCCGGAAGGTAGCCTCGGGGAAAGATAGCAAGTCCCACGCAGGCTACATTGCATTGGCTTGCCAGCACGGCGGAAGGTACGATTTCCGGAACATCAAATTGAAGCCGCTGGGGTTGAAGCCTATTTTCAACGCCACGGACATGTCGGGATGGAAAGCTGTGAATCCATCGCCCCAGAAGCCCGCGGCAGGCGGCGGGGGCGTACTCAAGAAGTTCGGCAAGGTATTCGGTGGCGGTGGCGGAGATAAGAAGCCGCACGAGGCAAGCTGGAGCCTGGCGAGCGGCGCCATTCATGGAGCGAATGGGCCCGGCCAACTGGAGACGCAGGCCGTTTACGACGATTTCCTGCTACAGGTGGATGTCAAGGCGAAGGCTACAGGCAAGAAGGAATCTCCGCACGCCGCGCTGCATTTTCGTGGTGATCCCGGCCAGTTCCAATCGGGCTATGAAGTATCGATCGAGAACGGCGTGTCGACGGGAAACCTGAGTGGACTAAAGATCGCGCGAAAAGTTTTGGGTGAGGATGATCAGTTCTTCACTGCGACGATATTGGCGCGGGGACGGCACGTGGCCATTTGGGTGAACGGGTATCCGGTGAATGAGTTCGACGATATTCGCCCCGAGGGCACAGCGCCAAAAAGGGAGGCGCGCACAGCGGGTGGCGCGATTACCTTGGGGGCGCCGGAAGGCGAAGGCACGATCGACTATCAGAACATCAAGCTCGTGGCGCTGCCTAAGACGCTTGGCGGACAGTCAGCCAAGGCAGTCGCGGCCGCACCGCCGCCAGTTGCGCCTGTAACTCCTGCCCAGGTCGCACAGGCGCCGGCCAACCAGCAACTAGTCGCCCCGGCGATGCAACAGATGGCAGCCGGACAAGCCCGAGACGAGGCGCGGCAAGCGCAGGTTTCAAAGCTAATGCAGGAGGCGCTGAAAACGGACCAGCCCGAGACGCAGAAGGATCTTTATGAGAAGATCCTGGCGCTGGACCCCGGCAATGTCAACGCCGCCACCGGCTACAAAGAAGCTCAACAAAAGATCGAACAGACAAGAGCACAGAAACAGAAAGAGACCGAAGAGGGGGCCAAACAAAAGCAGACCGAAGAGCAGAAGGCGGCCACGCTCGCGCAGTCATTGGAAGATGGCCAGGCGGCATTTCTCGTGGGTAACATCGCCGCGGCGCAAGGTCATCTCGCGATCGCACAAAGGATAGCTCCGAATAATCCACAAGTGCAGAGCCTGAAACAGCGCGTTGACGCGGCGGCCCAGCAACGTGACAGGGTGAAATACCTGTTGCTGGGCGGCGGCGTGCTGGTCCTTCTCAGCGGCGGCGGTTTGTTACTATTCACGCGCGGCAAGAAGGACCCATTTGTCGAAGTGATCGAGGGTCTGCAAAAGGGCGATAAGTTCGCACTGGACCAGGAGATCGTGCATATCGGCGCCGTTGCCCAGGACGGAGGATCGAAGAATGATATCGTGTTGCAGGATGTGGAGCGCATGATTTCGCGGTTCCATTGCGAGATTCACGTCAAGCAAGGCAAGCTGTTCCTGATCGATTGCAACAGCTCAAATGGAACGAAACTCGATGGGCGAAGGGTAGCTCCGGGCACGCCGGTCCGCCTCAAGAGCGGCTCGCGGGTCGAGTTGGGTGGAACTTGCGCGCTACGCGTGGGGTTCGAAAAGCCCAGGAAAACGTGATCCCAGAGCGAATGCGCTGATTCACACGCACCGTGCTGGAGAGTGTCAGCATACCCTGACGCCCTAGGTGGGAGGCGCGTTCGAGTGTGGCCTCCGAAACTATCTGGGCGCGGTGCGGGTAAAGGCGACTTCCCAAGCGACAGGCGACTGCTGCCCATCAAGACGGATCATCAAAGAGTGCCCGACGCGCTTATGCCTGGCCGGGAGCTGGCGCCCTCGCGCCCGGGCCCGCACTTGAAGTATCTCCATCCCGTCAGGGACGTAGAACCAGAGCAGATAGGGGTCTCCGGGTACGGTCTGTGAGGAGCCATGCAACGTGCGCGTAGCTTCATCCCAGGAGATTTCCAGGATGGAGTATGCGCCGCTTATGTGGCGTGAAATGCCGACAAGCTGCGGCCGGTTCGACAAAGGATGGATGAACAACACCCGGGTGTCGTGAGGTTCGATTGTCGTCACCAAATGCTTCTTATAGATCCCCAGCAGCTTCTGGTTCCAGAAATCAAAGACGACATAGCGCCGGTCAGGATCGAGGCCCAACTTTTCCGTAAGGTCAAAATCCCTTTCCACCGTTGCGCTGCGCCAGTTTGTCAGGCCCACAATGTCATACACTCCCGAGGCTCCATTCACCTTGACGTTCAGAATCTCCGGGTAGTTGTGAATATAGAAATCGGGCTGGGTGTGTTTGAATGTGTCCCATTGAACGTCAGTGCCGCGGCTGAAAAGATCCACGGGCAGGATCGGCAGGGTGGGCATTGTCGCCTTCAGCAGCCTGACTCGCTCTTCCGGAAGCTCAGGCATGACGCTCGCCAGTGGGTAGGCAACGCCGGTCAATGAAACATAGGTGACCAGAGTCCGGGCTTCGGCGAGAGTCGTGCCAAAGCCGATCATGGGGCTCTCCCGAGTGCGTGCGGTTTCAACTACGATCGGGGGGCGCTGCTTCATCGCCTGCTCAACCGTCATGGGCGTTCCGAGTTCCAAGCCTTCGCCCGGCATGACGTAGACCGCGATGTGGTTCAGAAATGCGTTGGCGGTTATGGAGCTGAAAAGTGCGTACATTCCTTGCCAGCTGTTATACAGGTCGTGTCCGTTGAAATAGGAGTCGAAGTAGCCAATTCCATTCAGCGGCGTTCCTGCCGGACACCCCTCGATGAAACGGTTCGGACCGATTGTCTCTCGAATCACCCTTAGTCTGTCGCGATAATTGGCCAGTGAATTCACTGTCTTATCCTTGAGCCTCTCGCAATCGATGTTCGGTACATACCGCGTCAATGCATGCTCCCCGTCGAACTTATAGTACTCAAAGCCCCACCCGTCGAGAGTCTGGAATAAGTGTCGAAGGTGGTCGAGTACTTCGGGGTTGGTTGAATCGAGCGCGGGCGTCTGATAGTCCAGAACGAGGTTGCCGTTCTTGAATCGCAAGTACCAGTCAGGGTGCTGTTCCACTGCACTCGCATAGGAATTGGGCACCAACCATATGCCCGCGCGGAGACCCTTGGAGGTGATGTAACTCGTTAGCCATTGGGGACCGTGAGGGAACTTCCGCTTGTCCCAGTTCTCGATCCAGGAGTGCTCGCCGTTGTCGCCGCGATCGTAACCGTCGTCGAGTTGAACGTACTGGAAACCATAGGGCTTGAGGTTGGTGGCGAGCCAATCCGTATTGCGGATGATATCCGCTTCACTGACGGCCTCATAGTAGCTGGTCCAACTGGACCAGACAATCGGCGCCGTCTTGAAGTAGCTATCGTCGAACGGAATGTAGTAGGGTAAGCCCAGGGTGCGCGTGTAATAGTCAGGTGTCAGCCGCACGGCGACGCTACCCGAGACGGGCATGGTCAGATCCAGCAGATCCTGATCACGGGTATTACGTGCGATCCGGGTCTCATCGGGGAAGCTGATGGCGACGTCAGTTCTCCGGTCGAAAAGACCGGTGAAGTTCGGACTCGCGATCTGTCCTAAAGCGAAGTACATGCAATCGGCGTTTTTGCGGGGTAGAAAGGAGGGATTCCTGGTTTCTTTTCCGCCATACCCTTCGGCTACCTCGTTGGTCCCCACCCAATCGGCCGGGACGCCCAGGGGATCTAAAAGACGGGCCGGTATGCGTTCCTTCGAAGCGGGTAGTTGCGCAGTTATCACGCCGTTATGCAAAGTCGTGGAGATTTTCAAGAGGTTGGGGCGCAGCTCAAAGAGCCAGGCCGCCTGAGGCTGAACGGCTTTTAGAATGAGTTGATTGGGGGCGCTGCGCTCGATGGTCCAACTGGCAAAAGGGCGTGAACCATTGGCCTCCCGAACGTGAAGACGGACCTGTCTCATGAGTGCGCCGAGTTGCTCGTGAGTCACATCCAGAGTGCCGGAGCCAGGGTCCGCAGAAATGGTCCAGCCTGCGGCGGTGAGAGAACCTCGAGGCTCGGCGTGTGCCCATAAGACAGCCGCGCCGAGTAGGAGGCAAGTTTTGCAGACGAGCAGCCTTCGATTCATCTTTTCATTACTCCCGATGCAGTCTCGCTTCCATCAGATTACGCGCCGGATGCGAGTGTCAACAGGCATTCAAGCCTGGCAGACGCGTTCGCACTCCCATACAATGAGCACGCCGCAGCCGAAATAAACGCCGTAGCTAGCCATTCACGATTCCGCGAGCATCTCGGGCTGAGATTGCCGGGATCCAAGCGCGATAGACTATGGAGCGCATGGCAGCCGACTGCGGCCGCCCATGCATGGCGATCGGATTAGGTCTCGAAACAAGGAGTTGTCTTTATGGATGCTCTTGGTTTGACATCACGGCGTTACTTTCTCAAGCAGGCCGGGCTCGGCGGCGCGCTGATCACAACGGCGGCTGGTCAAACCCGCGTGTTGGGTGCAAACGACAGGATCAACGTGGCGCTCATTGGCACCGGCGGCCGCGGCAACTGGCTAATGGACCTCGTCCTGAAGCATAGGCAGGCGAAGCCCGACGTCGAGATAGTCGCCGTGTGCGACGTATATCAAAAGCGTCTGCGCGCCGCGTCGCAAAAAGCGGGCGGCGCAAAGATGTACGTGCACCACGAAGAACTGCTGCAGCGTTCTGACATCGATGCGGTCTTCATAGCCACGCCGGACCACTGGCACGCGCCAATTACCCTTCTGGCGATGGAAACCGGCAAAGACGTCTACGTAGAGAAGCCAATGACACACACGGTCGAAGAGGCCAAGCGTGTCTCTCATAGAACACAGGAGCTCAGACGAATCGTGCAGGTGGGCGTTCAAGGCACCTCCTGGACCCGCTGGCACCGGATAAAGGAGATCGTGCAGTCCGGCATGATCGGCAAGGTCGTGGCGGTCCAGGGCACGTACAGTCGCAACGATCCGCAGGGTGACTGGAATTGGCCGATCGACCCGGGCGCAGGTCCCAATGGCAAAGGCGAAGATCACATCGACTGGGTACAATGGCTCGGCGCCGCGGCTGCGAGGTCCTTCGACGCGGACCGTTTCTTCCGTTTTCGCAAGTACTGGGATTACTCGGGCGGCATCGCCACGGATTTGCATTACCACATTGTGGCGCCGTTCCATGTCGCACTTCCCAATGACCATCCCACGCGCGTGGCTGGCATGGGAGGAGCCTGGATTTATAAGGATGGACGTGAAGTTCCTGACACATTCCTTACCGCCGCCGATTACCCGAGCAACTACTCTATGACCATTCAATCTTCGCAGGTGAATGAAAATGGACCGGTGCTGCTTTTGCGCGGGACGGAGGCCACGATTCACCTTGGCGATGAATGGGAAGGTCCGCAGGGCCGCCGGCGCGACTACGCGCAAATCGTGCCTGAATCGCCCTTCGTCGAATCATTCAAAAAGAAATTCGGCAAGGAGGAAGTGCGCATCGACGGTGTCGGAAACGAGGGGGACCTCAAGCATGTCGACAACTTCCTCGACTGCGTGCGATCGAGGCAGCAACCGAACTGTCACGCCGACCTGGGCTTCAAGGTGATGACGACGATCGACCTCTCCGTCCGGTCCTATAGAAATGGCAAAATGTATTACTTTGACGCGGGACGTGAGCAGGTTGTCGAAAAGGAATGACCAATGGCGAACTCGGGAAAAGTGAAGGTCGGAATAATAGGCAGCGGGTTCGAGGCGGATATTCATGCCGCTTCGTTTCAGCTTATGCCGGAGGAAGCCGAGGTCGTTGCAGTCGCATCGCCGACTCCGGGCAATGCGGCCAAACTTGCGGAGCGTTATGGGATTCCGCGCGTGTTCGAAGATTACCGGAAGATGCTGCAGCAGCCAGACCTCGAGATGGTCACGATCACCGCGCCGAACAGGCTCCACGCGCAAATGACGTACGATATTGCGAATACCGGCAAACACGTCATTTGCGAGAAGCCTTTGTGTATCACTCTCGACGAAGCCGACGAGATGATCGACACCTGCAGGCGGAAAGGTGTGCTGCTGCTGTACGCCGAGGAGCTATTCTTCACGCCGAAATACGTCAAAGCTAAAGAGATGGCGGACAACGGTGCCTTCGGTAAAGTGCACCTGGTCAAGCAGAGCGAGAAGCACTTTGGACCGCATGCCAACTGGTTCTGGGATGTTGAGCAATCGGGCGGCGGGGTTTTCATGGACATGGGTTGTCACGGCATAGCGTTCTGCTATTGGTTTCTCGGCCGGCCTGCCATTAAAGACGTTCTCTGTCACATGGGAACGTATGTGCACGCGGACAAGACGGAAGGAGAGGATGAGTCTCTATGCATTCTTGAATTTGTCAATGGAGCGGTTGGCGTTGTCGAAAACAGTTGGGGCCGCCGCGGCGGCATGGACGACCGAATAGAAGTTTACGGTGGAGGAGGCGTGACCTACGCAAACCTTCACATGGGCAACGCGCTTCCGACCTACAGCCAGTACGGCTATGGGTATGCGGTCGAAAAGGCGCCGACCACGAAGGGCTGGACTTACCCAATTTTTGAAGAACTCTGGAACTATGGGTTTCCTCAGGAAATGCGCCATTTCGCACGCTGTGTCCGCGGAAAGGAAGAGCCAGACGCTACGGGCCACGACGGGCGCGTGGTTATGGAAGCGCTCTATGCCGGGTATGCGTCGGCGGGCAGCGGTTCCAAGACACGGCTGCCGTTCCGTCCAGCAGGAGTCAGCCGGCCGATTGATCTGTGGTTGAAAAGATAATGCGCGCGGCCTGTGGGCGCTGCCGGTCCCTGGTTTGATCCACCTCGCAGAATCAGCGACACAATGCCGAGCGGTGCCTCAATCATGCCGAACGCACGAAGCGCATTTCTTGCTTTGTGGGAGTGCCTGCTCGAACTAGACCGCGACCTCTCCATTCACTAGACTTACAGGCAGAGAGAGCCGAATTGGTTAGCGTTACGCGTACAAGGCTCGGACAAGAGGCTGCGGGAGTCAAATGGATCGCGCCGATAGCGGCTGGGTTCCAATTGATTTCGGAGTAGCAGCTCTGAACCGGAAAAGAGGTTTATGTTCAGATCCAGATTGCTTTTGTTGCTCGCATTAGGCCCGCTGTTCGCGCAGGACCCAGTCATCGTTCGTCCGAAGGAGATCGACGACGTCCTGACGAACCCCGGGATGGGATTTATGACATTCCAGCGGTTCAATGGAGACGAGTTGAACCAGGGCCTGAAATGGACCGAGGGTTTCCCGATTGTTTACCAGACATTCAAAGGAAGCCTCGGAAATAAGGACCATCCGGACACATCCATCGCCTACTTCCGTGTGTACTGGAGATACGTCGAAGCGGAGCGCGGCAAGTACGACTGGAAGTTGTTTGACAATGCGCTCAAAACCGCGCACAACCGTGGACAGACACTCATGATCCGCATCGCGCCGTATGGCAGTTCGAATGAAATGAAAGACGATGTGCCCGATTGGTATCGTGCCGAAGTGGGTGAGGAGTCGGGTAAACTTGCAATTCAGAAATGGCGGACCGACCCCGAACGTCCATTGTACGCAGAATGCTTCGGAGGGTTTATCCGCGCGTTTGGGAAACGCTACGACGGTCATCCGGACCTGGAAAGCGTGGACCTGGCGATCGTTGGAGCGTGGGGCGAGGGCGCCGGCGCCGATAAGCTAAGTGATAAGACACGCGCGGCGCTCGTTGACGCCTATCTCGAAGCGTTTTCAAAGACGCCATTGGTGATGTTGCTCACGGACGAAAAAACCAACAAATATGCCCTTTCCAAGAAAGACGTCGGGTGGCGCGTGGACTGTCTGGGAGATATGGGGGGCTTCAACCCGGCGTGGAACCATATGTACGATTACTACCCAGAAGCCATCGTCAACTTCGGGATGCGGGACGCTTGGCAGAAAGCGCCGGTGAGTCTTGAAGTCTGCTGGGTGATGCAGTATTGGAAGGACAAGGGTTGGGATGTGGACTACATTATCGACCAAGCGCTCAAGTGGCACATCTCATCCTTCAATGGGAAGTCTTCGGCCGTTCCGCCCGAATGGAAGCCGCAGGTTGACAGATGGCTGAAGAGGATGGGCTACCGTTTTGTGTTGCGAAGGTTCACCTATCAGCCCGCGGTCAAGGCGCAGGGTAAGCTCGAGTTCGCAACCTGGTGGGAGAACAAGGGTGTAGCGCCGATTTACAAGCAATACCTGCTCGCGCTGAGGCTCAAGAGTGGATCGCAAACCGCGATCCTTCCGACGGACGCGGACATCCGTACCTGGTTGCCCGGCGACACCGTATATGACAACGCGGTGTTCGTTCCGGCCGAACTGCCGGCAGGAGAGTACGATCTCGAAATCGCGCTGCTGGACCCCATTTCGAGGCAGCCGAAGGTGAAACTCGCGATAGCCGGTCTCCAGTCGGACGGGTGGTACGCGCTCGGCAAGATCAGAGTCGTGGAGTAGGGGATGGGAGTCGCATTCGCCCGATGTCACAAAGGCGCATTTCGCCAACGGGGAGAAATGGCGAGGATGAGCGATGAAACGTAGGACCTTTCTATCCACCTCGGGAGGGGCGACCGTAGCGCTGACCGGCGGGGGCGCGCCGGCCGGGGCGGCGAAGAAGCCGTTGCCGGCGCTGATGAAACTGGGTTGCCAGAGCGCGCCGAGCAACGAAGTTCACTTCGGCTTCCTGGCCCGTTATGGCGTGCGCAACGTGTGCGGCTATCCGGAGATCGCCGGAGGGCGCCTGTATGCGACGGTGGACGAACTCAAGCAACTGCGCGATCTCGGCGACAGGTATGGCATCAGTATCGATTGCCTGGCACCGCCGTTCCTTTCCTCGAGCCACATCGACACGGAGAAGCACGGCGCCATTCTGCTGGCGCAGAGCCCGGAGCGGGATCGCGACATCGAGGCCATGCAGACGCTGATCAGGAACTGCGCGGCCGCCGGGATTGCGTCGATCAAGTACAACATGAGCCTCCTGGGCGTATTGCGCACGGGCCGGACGAAGGGCCGTGGCGATGCGCTGTACAGCACCTGGAAACTAAGAGAAGCGCGGCCCGAGAAGGCTCTGACGCGGGCGGGAGTTGTGAATGCCGATCAGTTCTGGGAGCGCATCGCGTATTTTCTCGAGCGCGTGATTCCGGTGGCCAACGAGTACAAAGTCCGCATGGCGTGCCATCCGCACGATCCGGGCGTTCCGCCGGAAGGGTACCAGGGCGTCACTCGCGTGCTGGGCACCGTGGACGGGTTGAAGAAGTTCGTCACGATTCAGGAGAGCCCTTATCACGGGCTGAACTTCTGCCAGGGCACGGTAGCGGAGATGCTGGAGGATCCGGGCAAGGAGATCTACGACGTGATCCGCTATTTCGGGTCACGGAAGAAGATCTTCAACGTGCACTTCCGGAACATACGCGGCAAGCGCGACGACTTCCAGGAAGTGTACCCGGACGAGGGCGACATTGATTTCGTACAGGCGATCAAGGTCTATCGCGAGGTCGGCTATCCTTACCTGCTGATGCCGGACCATGTTCCGCAGGCGCCTGGCGACACGAACGGATTGCAGTCGTTTGCGTTCTGCTACGGCTACATCCGGGCGTTGATCCAGGCCCTCGACCACATGGCCTGAGCGGGCGAGAGTTTGGCCATGTTTTCTCAAATTGGAGGGCGAGGAAACTCGGTGGAGAGCCTTAAACTGGGAGTGGTACGCCCGGCAAGGTTCGAACTTGCGACCTTTTGCTCCGGAGGCAAACGCTCTATCCAGCTGAGCTACGGGCGCGTACCGTTCTCATTGTAACCCAACCTCGGCCATGGTGAACGATTTGGTGCCTGATCTGCGCTCGCGCGACCGGCCAGTTTGCGAAGAGCGTAACGACAAAAAATGAGGAACAAAGCCAATTGTCGACTTTGCTTTTTAGAATAATAGGCTTACGCTGTGGATATTCGCCGATATTTCGCAATTGTCAAAGACCTGGGCCGCCGCGCCCAAAAAAGCGGCCTGCCACCTTGATCATACGCCCGGGTGTCAAGCGCTTCGCGGGCAACCGGCCCTCACGCGGGTGCCAGCGCGGGCACTCCGAGGATGCGACGCAGGTCGGCTGACTCCGGCCCGTCATTTCGCCCATCGCGCAGGCTGGCGCAGACAAGGGTCGGGACATCCCCGCAAGCGGTCTGATATCATGGCTCGCAGATTGGAGGAGGGTCCGGTGCCGACGCCTGCGACCAGCGACATTTCCGTCGTCATTCCTTACTGCAACCGCGAGCAGCATATAGACGAGGCGATTCAATCTTTTCTGGCACAAACCTTCCAACCTCTCGAAATCATTATTGTCAACGATTGTTCCCGCGAATCCTCTCGCAGATACCTCGACCGGTATGCGGGAGTCTGCAGTATCATCGACCTGCCGGTGAACGTAGGGCTTGCGGCGGCCCGCAACGAAGGGATCCCGCGGACGCGGGGCCAGTTCGTTGCTTTCCTGGATGACGACGACGTCTGGCTGCCTGAAAAGCTGGAGCGACAGCGCCAGTACATGGCCGAGCACCCCCGCTGCGTCGCCCGCCGACTTTCCGCACCGCACAGATTAATGAAGAGCCCGTGGAGGCCATTGCCTTGAACCGCGATGCGGCTGACCGGACGGCGGTGGTTGTTCGACCGCCTGGGGTGAGTGCTTTACAGACAGTTCCCCGGGAGCTTAAGTGGGAATCCCGTTTCGATCCACGAAGGGACCAAGTGTCACTATCTGCTTCGCCCGCATTGAACCAGCATCCCGCACAGCCTTTAATTACCGATTTGTGCAAGGCCATTGCAGAACACTCGAAAGCCTATGTGGGCTCGCCGGGCGACTACGCATTGCTTAATTTTCCAAACCACGCGAACGTCGGAGACAGCGCCATCTGGCTTGGAGAGCTTGCTCACCTGAAGGCCACTTTTGGTTCCCGGCCGGCGTTTGTTTGTGAGGAAGGAAACTTTAACGCTGATGATCTAAGAAGAGCCGTGCCGAATGGTCCGATCTTTTTTGAAGGTGGCGGAGATTTTGGTGATCTGTATCCACACTGTCAAGTTTTCAGAGAATTGATCATCGAGCAGTTTCCAGACAGGCACATCATACAGCTTCCTCAGAGCTTGAACTTCACCAACCCGGACCTGATTGAGAAAACGGCCAGAGTTGTTCATCGACATAAGAAGTTCGTTCTCTTCGTCCGCGACAAGCACAGCCTCGAGATAGCACAGTCGTCTTTTGACTGCCCCGTGCATCTTGCTCCCGATATGGCGTTTTGCCTCGGCCCAATACGACGCCCCGTAACTGCAAAACATAAGCTGCTCCTGTTACTCAGGACGGACGGGGAGAGCGCCCGAGTGGGAGAAGCATTGCCGGGCCACCTACCAGAAGGGGTGGTGATTACGGACTGGCTTCGAGACGAGCCGGCGCTTAACCGCAGAATGATATTTCTGACAGCGATGAACGGCCTGCTTTCACTTCAGGCGAGTGCCTTGTGTAAACCGGCGCTGCGGCGGGCGTTGTTTCGAAATCTCGCACAAAATCGCTTAGACCGAGGGGTCAAACTTCTGTCTTCGGCGGAGTTCGTGATTACAGATCGTCTCCACGGTCACATACTCTGCCTATTACTCGGCATTCCCCACATCGCCCTTGACAATTCGTATGGGAAGTTGAGCGGCTTTATCTCAACTTGGACCAAGGATTGCCCCTTTGTCCGGGTCGCTCCCTCGCTGGATGAAGCAATTCGACTATGGGACGCGGTCCAGTGAGTGTTCCCTTAGGGGCTTACGGCGCTGTTGCTCACGTTGACAGACTCGATGGACTAGCGGCCAACCCGGTCTTTTCTTGAAGAATGAGATTCACGCGACGGTTTTCCGCCACTTCAGGAACGATCGGCCACCGACAGCAATACGCGTGCCGACTGGCGTATGGCGACCAGGCATCGTTTGACCTCTCGCTTCCAGGTTCCAGTGCGCGGCGGCAGGCCGGCCTCGTAGCTATGAACGGCTGATTGCACTGCCGCATATAGGGCGGGCGGAAGACCTGGGCAGAGCAGTTCCCGCCAGCACAACACGGAATCGCGGTTGAGTTCATGCTGACGCACCAGTTCTGGCGTGAGGGTGTCTGGAAATACGGCGCAGCGATCGATACCCAGAGCGCGCAACGCCAGCATGGTCCTGATGCACTTTTCACACAGACCGCAGTTGTATTTCCCTATGTTCTCCCAACACACGCGCAGCCGCGCCATGATCTCGGGGTACTGAACCAGGAGGCGCAGTTTCTCAATGCGGGTGTTAGGGCCATCGTGGACGATCTCGACCGCATCACTGGACCAAAGTGGATCCAGCAGGGGATGCGTACCCCACGGTTCCATATCGGCGTACGACGAGTGGGACGATGCGATGTACACCTTCCCGTGATTTGGTGCGAGCGCATAAGCGACGGCCATGAGCACCGCACCGTGGTACATCCTCCAACGGCACGGGATCTTGGCTTGCTCCCAATGCGAATTGGTCCTCACCACAATCAGGCGCTTGCTGAAAAGGCGGGCCGCTGCACGGGCCTGCTCTTCCACCAGCGCAAACGTGGTCGTCTCCGCCAACGGCACGTCAAAGCCGTGAACCAGCACCAAATTGTCGATTTCGTCCTGGTGCCTGATGAGGGAATAATAACTGTCCACCCCGCAGGAGAAGAACAGTGATACGCCACTGTGCGGAGCAGGGCATGGGGGAGACGGCTCAAAGGATAAGGGTACCCGGTGACCGTCAATCCAAGCGGCATAGATATCGCGGATTGTCGCCAGGTTGCTTGCCAGGCGTGGCGAGACACTGCCCAGTTCCGCGGCCTCTCCCGCGGCGACAGCTTGCACCAACCGTAATGGGATCGACCACTCGGGCGTGCCGGCTAAAGGAACATCGGATTCAATCCAGATTCCTTGGTCTGCTACGCGCGTGACGGATGTTGCTGGTCCCATTGCCCGGAATCTCCTTTTTCTGATCTTAACCGGGCATAGTAAACCGTCCGGGCCTCTTCAGGCAAGACCAATGGACTTTCGCTGTCCATACAAAGCTTTTCCGGCTGGATCCGCAGCTGTGAGCCATGGCGAGGTCCACTGCTGCGGTCGCAGCGGAACCGCAGCCTCAGGAACGATCGGCCACCGACATCAAAACGCGCGTAGACCGGCGTATGGCGACCAGGCATCGCTTGACCTCTCGCTTCCATGTTCCAGTGCGCGGCGGCAGGCCGGCGTCGTGGCTATGGACGGCTGATTGCACTGCCGCGTATAGGGCCGGCGGCAGACCAGGGCAGAGCAGTTCCCGCCAATACAACACGGCATCGTCGTTGAGTTCTTGTTGACGCACGAGTTCTGGCGTGAGGGTATCTGGAAATACGGCGCAGTGATCGACGCCGAGCGCGCGCAAGGCCAGCATGGTCCTGATGCACTTTTCGCAGCAACCACAGTTGTATTTGCCCACGTTCTGCCAACACACGCGCAGCCGCGCCAGAACCTCGGGGTATTGAACCAGGAGGCGCAACTTATCTATGCGGGTTTCAAGGTCGTCGTGGACGATCTGGACCGCCTCAGTCGACCAGAGTGGATCCAGCAGCGGGTGCGATCCCCACGGGTGCAGATCGGCATACGAGTAACTCGATGCGATGTACACCTTCCCGTGATTGGGCGCGAGTGCAAGGGCGACGGCCGCGAGCGCCGCACCGTGGTACCTTCCCCAACTGCATGGAATCTTGGGGCGTTCCCAATGCAGATTGGTCCTTGCCAAGATCAGGCGCTTGCCGAAAAGGCGGGCCACATCGCGGGCCTGCGCCTCGACCAGCGCAAACGTTGTCGTGTCCGCCACCGGCACGTCAAAGCCGTGAACCAGAATCAGATTGTCAATCTCGTCCCGGTGCTTGACGAGGGAATAAAAACTGTCCACCCCACAGGCAAAAAACAGCGATACGCCACTGTGCGGAGCAGCGGCATCGGAGGACCGCTCAAACGATAACGGTATCTCGTGACCGGCTATCCAGGCGGCGTAAATATCGCGGATTGTCGCCAGATTGCTTGCCAGACGTGGAGAAACGCCGCCTAGAACTAAGGCCTCTCCCACGGCGACAGCCCGGACCAACCTCAACGGTATCGACCACTGGAGCGTGTCGGCCAAGGGGACGTCGGATTCGATCCAGATTCCCTGGTCTGTTACGCGTGTGACGGATGTCGCTGGTCCCATTGCACTGGATTTCGATCTTGAGATCCCGACCGAGAATGGTATACCGTCTGGGCCTCC
>Ga0182030_10004217_pt1 | contig 30651 bp, 25 predicted proteins | sample 812S3MmetaG_FD_121299 | JGI IMG/M metagenome (GOLD analysis project Ga0182030, IMG submission 121299) | Permafrost microbial communities from Stordalen Mire, Sweden - 812S3M metaG (Illumina Assembly) | ecosystem: Environmental > Terrestrial > Soil > Wetlands > Permafrost | place: Sweden...
AAGCGGCGCTCGGCGGGCTGGTAAGGGTCGGTCGCGGTACCGATGGCGATGCCTTCGTCCTGATTCGGAATGCGGGCCAGTTCCTGGCGGAGAAGGTGGCCGGGGGCGGATTTGGCGTAGATTTTGTCTTCGAAATCGGCGGGGTCGAGTTCCATGAACTCGTGGGCGTAGCGGGCGAAGCAATAGGTGCAGCCGATTTCGCAGCCGCGGTAGGGGTTGATGGTCCAACGGAAGGGCATGTTGGGTTTGGTGCGGTTGAGGATGCTGCGCGCCGGGATTTCGAAATACTGCACGGTGCGTTTGGTTTCGAGCAGTTGGCTTTGGGCAGCGAGCCGGGCGATGCCTACGAGTGCCATGTCCCAGTTTCGCCTTTTATTCGCCTTTTGGCAAGAGGAAAAAGTGGGGGCATGGAGTTTTGGCGGCGAACTGCCGATTAGATTGCATAAGAGGTCGAAATGGACGATAACTGCATCCTGGAACTCTGCGATCCCGATGGTATGCCGGCAGGTCAGGCAATTCGCCTGGCGCGGGCGGTATCGCGCATCGAGCCGAGTCTGGCTCCCAGTCTGGGGGCCTATGTGTGCCACCTGGCGGACTCGGCGGAGTCCGACGTCCGGCTGATGCAGCGTGGGCTGGAGTTGCTTTGCGCGGTGTCCGACGCACGGAGTTTCACTGCCACGTGCGAGCGCGTGAAAGCACTTGGCGACCCGGTAGCGGGCGCCTTGGTGCGCTGGCTGGTGGCGGGAGCCGAACGCCGACTGGGCAGACACAGCGCCCCAATTCCGCCACAATCGGAGGTGCAAAGTGTAGCGGTTTAGCCACAATGTAACTTTGACAAGTCCTTCCGCATCAGATGGTTGTAGTTACGTTGCCAGCTTGGTGTAATAGGAGTTCGAGATGCGGGAGAGAGACTTTGCGGTTTGAGACGACGGTCCAGCGCCCGGTAGAGGTTTCCGGAGTAGGCCTGCACTCCGGGGTGCCGGTAAACATCCGGATTATACCCGCGCCGGTTTCTACCGGTGTGGTCTTCATCCGGACGGATCTCGACCGCTTCCCCATCCCCGCCAGTTGGCGGCATGTGGCGCGCGTCAGCTATGCCACCAGCCTGATGCGCCAGGGCGTCCTGATCTCCACCACCGAGCATCTGCTGAGCGTGCTCTACTCCATGGGCATCGACAACGTCTACGTGGAGATCGACAACCTCGAAGTGCCCATTCTGGACGGCAGCGGGCTACCGTTTGTGCGCCTGATCGAGCAGGCCGGCATCCGCCAGTATCGCCGCAAACGCCGCTATCTGCGCATCCGCCGTCCCATTTCGGTGGAGGACAAGGGCAAGCGCATCAGCATTATTCCAGACGAAGTTTTCCGCCTGACCTGCGATACGGATTATCCCGCGCCGGTAGGCCGGCAGTCGCTCGAACTCGAAGTGACGCCGGAACGGTACGCCTCGGAGCTGGCTTTCGCACGCACCTTCGGCTGGCAGAACGATCTGGACCAGATGCGCCACATGGGGCTGATCCGCGGCGCCAGCCTGGAGAACGCGGTCTGCTTCACCAGCGAGGGTCCGATGAATCCCGGCGGCCTGCGCTCTCCCGACGAATGCTGCCGCCACAAGGCGCTGGATCTCATCGGCGACCTGGCGTTGTTGGGCCGTCCCCTGCTGGGCCACGTGATCGCCGAACGCGCCGGACATGCCATGCACGCCGCCCTGGTGGCCCGCATCATGAGCGACCCTTCGGTCTACGAGATCATCACCTTCGATCAACTGGCGTCGCGCGTCGCCCAGGCGCTGGTATCGTAGCGGACTGGTGGGAAGCTCCGCGTTTGACAGACAAAAGCGTCTGTCCCACCTTGGCGCACAGGGCCCAGCCAGCTTGTACTAAGCTGAAATCATGCACTGGGTTTCCTTGACACTGACACTCGCAATGGCGTATGCACCTCTCGTGGCGGCGGACGCGAAATCGAAAACGGCGGAGCGGCTGGACGATTCCGCCAGCCTCTTTTCCGAAATCATGGGCACGCCGGACCGGTCGATTCCGCAGGATCTCCTGGAAAAGGCGCCCTGCATCGTTCTGGTGCCGGGCCTCAAGAAGGGGGCCTTCGGGATCGGCGGAAAGTACGGGCGCGGGTTCGCGCTGTGCCGCGCGGCCGACGGCAACGGCTGGGGACCGCCCGCCGCCATACGCATTGAAGGCGGCAGCTTCGGGTTACAGATCGGCGTCTCGTCGAGCGACGTGGTGATGCTGGTGATCAACGAACGTGGCATGCAGAAGCTGAGTTCCAGCAAGTTTACGATTGGCGCCGATGCCAACGCGGCGGCCGGTCCGGTGGGGCGCAATGCCACTGCCCAGACCGACGCGTACATGAGCGCCGAAATCCTTTCGTGGTCGCGCTCCAAGGGCCTGTTCGCCGGCGTCTCCCTGGATGGCGCCACGCTGCGCAACGATCTGGATGAGAACGAGGCGCTCTACGGCCAGCGCTGGACCAGTAAACAAATTCTGGGCAGCGGTGCAAAAATGCCGGAAGCGGCATCTAAGCTGATCGCGATACTGAACAAATACTCGATGCGCCAGCGGAAGTAGCGCTCCGCCGCTGCTGGCGTCCGAAGGGGGGAGATGACCGAGAACTTACGCCGTGCGCAGCGCGCGTTGCGCCGCGATCCCATTCTTTGGCTGACGGCCACGCTGACGCTCGCCTTGTGTGTCGGCGCCAATACCACGGTATTCAGCCTGGTCAACTCGATTCTGCTGCGTCCCCTGCCGTTTCCGAATGCCGATCGCGTCTACTGGGTCAGCGAGCGCATGGGCAAGAGTCAGGCGGAGATCGGGACGGGCGCCGATTACTACAGCCTGCGCGAGGCGCATCGCGCGTTCGCCGAAGTGGGCGCGTTCGATACCCTCACGGTGAACTGGAGCGGCCGCGAAAAGCCGGAACAACTGGACGCGGCCCAGGTGACGCATTCCTTTTTTGCCGTGTTGGGCGCGAGGCCCATGATGGGGCGCTATCTGGCGGCGGAGGAGGAAGGGCGGAAGGCGCCGCCGGTGGTGGTGGTGAGTTATCCCTTCTGGCGCGCGCGATTGGGCGGCGATCCCCACGCCGTGGGCCAGACGCTGGCGCTGGACGGCCTGTCGCACACCATCGTCGGGGTGATGCCGCGGGGCTTCGATTATCCCAAGGGTACCCAGATCTGGCGCCCGCTGCCGATGGACGAATCGGGGCAGCGCCCGCGCTCCGTCATGAGCCCCATGCGGTTGGTGAACATGCTGGCGCGGCGGCAACCCGCGCTCACCGGGGAGCAACTGGAGGCACAGATGCCGCAGGTGACGGCGAGCATACGGGCCGAATATCCGGCGGATTTCGAGAATGCCGGATTCCTCGACGGCATGCGCATTCTGGCTACCCCGCTGCAACGGCGCATCACCGGCGACCTGCGCCCGGCGCTGGTGGTGTTGAGCGGCGCCGTGCTCCTGGTGCTGCTCATCGCCTGCGCCAACCTGGCGAATCTTCTGCTGGCGCGGGCGGCGGCGCGCGAACGCGAGATGGCGGTTCGCATGGCGCTCGGTTCGGGCAAGGCGCGGGTGGTGCGGCAGATGCTCAAAGAGAGCCTGCTGCTGGCGGTCCCCGGCGGGCTGGCCGGCATCGCCCTGGCGTGGGTCGCCATCGAGCTGCTCAATGCCTGGCAGCCGCTGGTGCTCAGCCGCTACCCGCCGGTGGCGATGGACCTGCGCACGCTTGGGTTCACCGTGGCGCTGACCCTGATCACCGGCCTGGTGTTCGGCCTCGCGCCGGCCCTGGGAGTCTCCGGCGTTAAAATCCAGGAAGCCCTGAAATCCGCCGGCAGCGGCCACGGCGGCAGCCGCGGATCGGCGCGCGTCCGGCGCCTGCTGGTGGTGGTCGAACTGGGCGTATCGCTGGTGCTGCTGATCGCCTCGGGCCTGCTGGCCAAGAGCTTCCTCAACCTGGCGCGCACCGAACTCGGCTTCCCCGTAGCCAATCTGCTGACTCTGCGGCTCAATCTGACCGGACCCGAATATGCCACCGGGAAGGCGCAGACGCGCTATTATGCGCAGGCGCTGGAACGCGTGCGGCAACTGCCGATGGTGCGCTCGGCGGCGGTCTCGACCGACCTCCCGCTGACCGGCGACCGTCCGTTTTCGTCCACGCCCTTCCAGATCGCGGGCCGCGTGCCGCTACCCATGGCGCAACGGCCGCACGCCAGCCTGACCATCGCCAGCCTGGACTTCTTCCGCACCATGGGGATGCCGCTGCGTAGCGGGCGCCTGATCCAGGTGGCCGAGCAGGAGCCCGACAATGTGGTGGTGAACGAGGCCTTCGCGCGGCAGATTTTTCCCGGCGAAGACCCGCTGGGCCAGCGCATCGTGTTCGGCCGCAATGACGCCACTCGCTGGACCATCGTGGGTGTGGTGGGCAGCATTCGCGGCAGCGAGTTGGGCGCCGAACCGGAGCCGTGTATGTACCGCGCCATCGGCCAGAGCGAGGACCGTTTTCTCTCGCTGATGCGCCTCTTGGTGCGCACCACCGGCGACCCGCTGGCCGTGCGGCGGGCGGTGGAGGGGCAACTCTACGCGGTGGATCGCAGCCAGCCCGTGTTCGATGTGAAGAGCATGGAACAGCGGGTGGCGGACACGCTGGCGCCACAGCGCTTCCAGTTGCTGCTGATCGGCACTTTCGCGGCTATGGCGGTGATTCTGGCGGCGCTCGGCGTGTACGGCGTGATGGCGTACCTGGTAACGCGGCGGACGCGCGAGATCGGTATTCGCATGGCTATCGGCGCCCGCCCGGAGCAGGTGCGCGGGCAGATCCTGCGCGAATCGCTGGCGCTGGCCGCGACGGCGGTAGCGGCGGGGGCGTGGGGGTTGACGCGCTACCTCGGCGCCATGCTGTACGGCGTCACGGCGTTGGATGGCGTGACGTTTTCGGCCGCCGCGCTGGTGCTGGTGGCGGTGGCCCTGGCGGCGTCGCTGGTGCCGGCGCGCAAGGCATCGCGCGTGGACCCGGTGGTGGCGCTGCGCGAAGAGTGAGGGCCGTGGCGGTGCGGAAGCGACTCCCGCGGGCTTGCGCCTGGTTGGCGAGAGGCGGGTCCAGGGGGACCCGCGCGGACCTGGCCGCGGACCTGGGGGTTCGCCCCACAATCATCGTGCCCGTGATTCTGGCCGCGTTTCCGGCGCGCGCGGCCGCACCCGGGGAAGTGCGCATCCCGAGCGGCGCGTAGGTTGCGGCCCCCGCCGTGACGGTGTCCATCCAGGCGACCCGGGTGGAAGTCGGCGTGACCTTAATTAAGCGGCGATGGCGGACGCGGCGCCTACGGGGCGGGCTCGACATGCACCAGCACGTCCGCCACCCAGTTGAGGCGCGCCAGGATGTTCAATTGCACCTGGTGGGCCAGTTGATGGGACTGGCGGACGGTCATTTCCGGGTCGACTTCGAGGTGCAGATCGACGTGGTATTTGAAGCCCGTCTTGCGGGCGAAGCACTTCTCCACGCCGCGGACTCCGGGCACGGCGAAAGCCGCCTGGCGGATCTGCGCGATGAGGCGCGCATCGGGCATGGTGTCCATGAGCTGCATGGCCGTCTCGCGGGTTACGCGAACGCCGGCTAAAACCACAAGGAACCCCACGGCGAAACCGCCGTAGCGATCGGCTTCGGCGAAGCGGACGCTGTCGGAGAGGGTGAGCCCGACGGCGGCGAGCGCGGCGAGCGCGGAGATGGTATCGGTGGCATCGTTCCAGGCATCGGCCTTGAGCGCGTCGCTTTGCAGCTTCCTGCCGAAGCGGAATTTCAGGGTGGCCAGACCGGTCTTGGCGGCGATGGAGAGGCCCAGGGGCCAGATTACGAATGCCGCAAGGGGTTCGTGCGGCTGGCCCACGCGGCGGATGGAGTTCCAGGAGATGAGCGCGCCGCCCACCATCAGCACGAGGCCGATGAGCAGGCCGGTGAGCGTCTCCACGCGGCCGTGGCCGTAGGGATGGTTTTCATCGGCGGGCTTGGCGGCCAGAGTGAGGCCGAAGAGCACAAAACCGGACGCCATCACGTCGGCGGCCGATTCCAGCCCGTCCGCCACCACCGCCGTGGAGTGCCCGGAGAGGCCGGCGGCGATCTTGATCACGGCCAGGGCGCCTGAGACCAACATTCCGGTGACGGCGACCCGTTGCCCGATTTGCATGGATTGATTTTCGCCTCGGTTGGCAGGCGGACCCAAAGGGTACCCCGCCTGCCCCACCCTACCCTATGCCCGAGCGGCGTCGATCTTCTCGGTATCCACGCCGAGTTCGGCGAAGGCGGCGACCGCTTTTTGGGCGTCGAATTTGCCATCGCGCGCCAGGCGCGAAAGGGCGGCGGCGGCGATGGATTCGGCGTTGATTTCGAAGTGGCGGCGCAGGAACTCGCGGTTGTCGCTGCGGCCATAGCCATCGGTGCCCAGCGTCTCCATGCGGCCCCCGAGCCAGGGCGCAATCTGGTCGGCCACCACCTTCATGTAGTCGCTGGCGGCGATGACCGGCCCTTCGGCGCCCTTGAGGGCTCCGAGCAGGTACGGGGTGCGCGGCGGTTGACCGGGATGGAGGCGGTTCCAGCGCTCCACGGCGAGCGCGTCGCGGCGCAGCTCGTTGTAGCTGGTGAGGCTCCACACGTCGGCAGCGACGTCGAACTTCTCCGCCAGAATGAGCTGGGCGCGCAGGGCTTCGTTGAGGATGGGCCCGCTGCCGAAGAGGTGCACCTGCGCAACGCCCGTTTCGGGCGCCTGGAGACGGTAAATGCCGCGCAGCACGCCCTCCGGATCGAGACCTTCGGGCATGGCGGGCATGGGGTAGTTTTCGTTGTACAGGGTCAGGTAGTAGAAGATGGCTTCCTGGTTCTGATACATGCGCCGGATGCCATCCTGCACGATGATGGCGATCTCGTAGGCGTACGCCGGATCGTAGGCGACGCAGTTGGGAACGGTGCTGGCGTGCAGGAGGCTGTGGCCATCCTGGTGCTGCAAGCCTTCGCCGGCGAGGGTGCTGCGTCCGGCGGTGCCGCCGCAGAGGAAGCCCTTGCCACGGGCGTCGCCGAAGGCCCAGATGGAATCGCCGACGCGCTGGAAGCCGAACATGGAGTAGTAGATGAAGAAGGGGATCATCTCCACGCCGTAGTTGGCGTAGGCGGTGCCGGCGGCGGTGAAGGAGGAAATCGATCCCGCCTCGGTGATACCCTCTTCGAGAATCTGGCCGTCCTTGGATTCCTTGTAATAGAGGAACATTTCGGCATCGTGCGGCTTGTAGAGCTGGCCCTGGCTGGCATAGATGCCGAACTGGCGGAAGAGCGACTCCATACCGAAGGTGCGGGCTTCATCGGGGATGATGGGCACGACGCGCTTGCCGATGTCGGGATGCTTCAACAGGAGGGTGAGCACGCGCACCAAGGCCATGGTGCTGGAAACTTCGCGGCCGGCCGAGCCTTCCAGGGACTCCTTCAGATAGCCGAGGCCCGGCGCCACGACGTTGCTGGGGGGGACGGTGCGGCTGGGCAGGTAGCCGCCGAGGAGGCGACGGCGTTCGTGGAGGTAGCTCATCTCGGGGCTGTCGGAAGGCGGCCGGTAGAAGGAAGCGTTGCGCGCGGCTTCGTCGGGGATGGGGATCTCGAAGCGCGAGCGGAAGTGGGCGATTTCGGCCTCGTTGAGTTTCTTCTGCTGGTGAGAGATGTTGCGTCCCTCGCCGGCTTCGCCGAGGCCGTAGCCTTTGACGGTGTGGGCGAGAATCAGGGTGGGGCGGCCCTTGGTGTCGAGGGCCTGCTGGTAGGCGTTGAAGACCTTCTTGGGGTCGTGGCCGCCGCGGCGGAGCTTGAAGATCTCCTCGTCGCTCAAGTGGGAGACCATTTCGAGCAGTTGGGGGTACTTGCCGAAGAAGTGCTGGCGGATGTAAGCGCCGTCCTTGGTGACGTAGGTCTGGAACTCGCCATCGACGACTTCGCCCATGCGTTTTTGGAGGAGTCCGTTGATGTCGCGCGCCAGGAGGGGATCCCAATCGCCGCCCCAGATCACCTTGATGACGTTCCAGCCGGCGCCGCGGAAGGCGGCTTCAAGCTCCTGAATCACCTTGCCATTACCGCGCACGGGACCGTCGAGGCGCTGCAAATTGCAGTTGATGACGAAGGTGAGGTTATCGAGTTTTTCGCGGGAGGCGAGGGTGATGGAGCCCATGGATTCGGGCTCGTCCATTTCGCCATCGCCCAGGTAGGCCCAAATGTGGCGGGGCGTTTCGGGAATAATGCCGCGGTTTTCGAGGTAGCGCATAAAGCGCGCCTGGTAGATGGCATTGATGGGTCCGAGGCCCATGGAGACGGTGGGGAAGCTCCAGAAATCGGGCATCAGCCAGGGGTGCGGGTAAGAGGAGAGGCCGGGGGTGGTGCGCAGTTCGTGGCGGAAATTCTTGAGGTGCTCTTCGCTGAGGCGGCCTTCGAGGAAGGCGCGTCCGTAGACGCCGGGCGAGGCGTGGCCCTGGAAATAGATGAGGTCGCCGGGCTGATCGCCATAGGAGGCGTGGAAAAAATGGTTGAAGCCGACTTCGAGCAGGGTGGCGAGGGAGGCGTAGGTGGAGATGTGGCCGCCGATACCGGCATCGTACTTGTTCTGGCGGACGACCATGGCCATGGCGTTCCAGCGAATGAGGCTTTTGATGCGGCGCTCCATGGCACGGTCGCCGGGGTAGGCGGCCTCATCTTCCGGGCGGATGGTGTTGACGTACGGCGTGTTGAATTGGACGGGCACTTCGGCGCCGGCGGCGCGGGCGCGTTCGTTGAGGTGCTCCAGGAGAAAAGTGGCGCGATCGGGACCGGCTTGATCGATCACCTGGTCCAACGAGTCGACCCACTCGGCAGTTTCCTGTGGATTCAAATCCACAACGCTCTCGGTGCGTTTTTGGTGCATGGATACTTTTCATTATAGTGGGGGAGGGGGGTCACGTTGAGGAGAGAGTCTGGGAGAGGGCGGGGGGCAGTTCAACGCAGAGACGCGGAGACGCTGAGATAAGCGCAGAGAAGACAGTTGACAGGCTGAAGCCTGCCCCACCAAAGCAGGGGGACAGAGATGGGTACAATGTGGTCATGATCCGAGTGGAACACGTTCTCGATTCCTGGCGCACGATCCGCCAGGACACAGCCGCCGCGGTGGAAGATTTCCCGGCCGGCGAATTGGATTACCGGCCGACGCCCGAACTGGCCACCTTCCGGGAGATTGCGCGCCATGTTCTGGACGCGAGCGACGGCCTGACCGGGTTGCTGCTGGAGGGTGACGAAGACCTCACCAGCGGCAATTTCCGCGAGCGCATGAAGCCACACCTGCGGGCGCTACCCGCCGACGCGAGCGCCGCGGATATAGCCAACGCCCTGCGGGAATCGGTGGCGCAACGCACGGCGGAACTGGCCGCGCAGCCGCCGGAGTTCTTCGCGAAGACGATTACGCGCTTCGACGGTCAACAGGTGACGCGGCTGGAGATGGTGCAGACTATCAAGGAGCACGAATTGACGCATCGCTCGCAACTTTTCATGTATCTTCGTTTGAAGGGGATCGTCCCGGCGACGACGCGGCGCCGGCTGGCGAAACAGGCCGGCAAATAGGTTTCGGCGCCAGCGCGAACTTTGGAGTTGCAATCGCGGTTGTCTATCGTATAACAGTAAAGTATCCGGGAGGAATTGAGATGGTCACGTGTCCGGCATGCGAAGGCAATATCGACGTGGATGAAGAAGACGTGGACGAAGGCGACACCATCAGTTGTGATGAGTGTGGCGCGGCGCTCAAAGTGATTGGGATTGCCCCGCTGGAACTGGAATCGGCGGAAGAAGAAGAAGAGGAAGACGAGGAAGACGAAGAAGGGTTCGTCGAGGAAGAGGAGGAGGATGCCGACGAGGACTGGAAATAGCGCGCTCGCGTGCCGGGAACCGAATCCCACTTCCCCGCATCCAAGGAGCGGGAGGATCGCATGACACGAACGTGGATGGGGTGGCTGTCGATGCTTCTGGTTTTGGCCTGCGCGCCGGGTTTCGCCCAGAAAGAGAGCGCGATGCGCAGCGTGCAGGGTTTGGTTTCCAATGCGGACGAAAGCGCCGCGGTGGGCGCGGTGGTGCAACTCAAGAACATGAAGACGCTACAGGTGCGGAGTTTCATCACCCTGGAAGACGGCACGTATCGCTTTTTCGAACTGAGCCCGGACGTGGATTACGAACTCAAGGCGGACTCGAAGGGCGCTTCGAGCGGGGCGAAAACGCTCAGTTCGTTCGATTCCCGGAAAAAAGCCATCATTAATCTGAAATTGAATAAGAAGTAAGAAGCTGGGTGGGCCGTGCCGTATATGCGCCGACTGGGCACGCGCCGTGTAAACCCGTCCTCCGCGATTCCGTCTACACTTCACAGATGGAGCCGGTTGTCACAACCCGGTGGGCGCCGCACGCCGTGGAGCAAACGCCAGAGATCGAGGATTTCGACGCCGTAGTGCGGCTGTACTGGCCCAAAGTGTTTCGCTACGCGCTGGCTTCGCTGCGCGACCGGGATGCCGCCGAATCGGTGGCGCAGGATTGTTTTCTGAAGGCCTACCGGGCACGCGGCGGGTTTCGCGGCGAGGCGAGTCTAAACACGTGGTTGATGCAGATTGCGGTGAATCTGGTGCGCGATTGGATGCGCAACCGGCGGCTCCGTTTTTGGCATCGCACGCGAGCGGCGGCGCCGGATTTCGACCTGGCGAGCCAGTCGCTGGCCGACGGCGGCTCATCGCCCGAAGGGGCGGTTCTAGCCAAGGAACGCGTGGCAGCCGTGTGGAGCGTAGTGGAAACTCTGTCGGAGCGCCAGCGCACGGTCTTCCTGCTGCGATTTGTGGAAGACCTCGATGTGCTGGAAATCGCCGCGGTCACCGGCCTACGGGAAGGGACCGTGAAAGCGCATCTGTTTCGCGCGCTGGAAGGGGTGCGGAAGCGGATGGGAGAAAGCCAATGAACGAACATCTCTCGCCGGAGGATATTTCACGGTGGTTCGCCGGAGAGCGCGGTGCGGAAGTAGAGCGCCACGCCGGTGAGTGCGAAGAATGCGGTGCGCGCCTGGATCGCATGGAAAGCGCGCTGGCGGAGTTCCGCGGCTGGGTGCACGAATGGAGCGCCGCCCAGCCGGCATCGTCCCCGCGCGCCGCCTGGCGTGGGGCCGGCGGCCACGTGGCGCGGCGGTGGATTCTGGCCGCGGCCATGGTGTTGATTCTGGTGTCGGGGCCGGCCTACTGGCAGTCGCGCCGGCAGGCTCGCGCCGCCGAGATGGCGCGTGCCGACGCGTTGCTGGAGCAGGTGGATGCGGAGATCTCGCGCGCGGTCCCGCAGACCATGGAGCCGCTGGTCAATCTGGTAGCGTGGGGCTCCGGCGCCACGGACGAAAGCCAAAATAAGGGAATGCAATGAAACCAAAAACGATCAAACTTGTTCTACCCCTACTCTTCGCCAGTGCAGCTTTGTGGGCGCAACCCGCCAACGATCAGCAGAATCCTCCCCCGCCGCCCGCGCAGGGCGACAACGGTGCGCCTCCCCAGCAAGGCCGTGGCGGCGGTCCTCCTCCGCATGGCCCCGGGCGTGGCGGCGGCGCGCCGCCGGCGCCGCGGGCGGCCCGTCCGCCGATGGAGCGGGCGATGCCCCAGGGCCGCTGGTGGAACAATCCGGAGATGGTGCAGAAGCTCAGCGTCACCGCCGACCAGCAGAAAAAGATGGATGACATCTTCCAGCAGAATCGGCTACGCCTGATCGATCTCAACGCCAGTGTGCAGAGGGAAGAGGTCACCATGGAGCCGCTGATGGCGGCCGACACGCCCGACGAGCCCAAGATCCTGGCGCAGATCGACAAGATCGCGCAGGCGCGCGCGGAGCTGGAAAAGGCTAATGCCCGGTTCCTGCTGGGGATTCGCCGTGTGCTGACGCAGGAGCAGTGGAAGAAGTTGCGGGCCGAAATGCCGCGTCCGGAAGGCGGCCGTGGTCCCGGTCAGGGCGGCCCCGGCGGGCCACCCAATCCGCCCGGCGCGGCGCGGCCGGGGCGGTAGGGCTGAATCGGAGCTGAAGCTCGGATTAGAATTGGACAGGCCAGGAGGCCTGTCCTACGGGCTACGCTACCCGGCCCCACGCAGTTTGCGGATCTCTTCCAGGCGGTCGCGGATTCTTTTTTCGATGCCGCGATCGGTGGGGAAGTAATATTGCCTGCCGGTGAGCGAGGGCGGCAGGCATTCCATATCGGGGATGGCGTTTTGAAACTGGTGGGCGTGCTGGTAGCCCTCGCCGTAGCCCCACTCCTTCATGGATCTGGTGGGCGCGTTGCGCAGGTGCATGGGGACGGGTTCGGCGATGGTCTTCTCCACGTCTTCCTTGACGGCGCCCAGGGCGCGATAGGCGGCGTCGCTTTTGGGCGCGACGGCGAGATAGATGGCCGCCTGGGCGAGGGCCAGGTCGCCTTCGGGAATGCCGAGGAAGTGCACCGCCTCCTTGACGGCAACGCACTGTTCGAGGGCGCGCGGATCGGCAAGGCCGATATCTTCGATGGCCATGCGGACCAGGCGGCGGGCGATGTAGAGGCGGTCTTCGCCGGCTTCGAGCATGCGGGTGAGCCAGTAGAGGGCGGCGTCGGGATCGCTCGATCGCACGGATTTGTGGAGCGCGGAGATGAGGTTGAAGTGCTCTTCGCCGCTTTTATCGTAGAGCAGCACCTTGCGCTGCATGGCGTCCTGCACGGCCGCCTCGGTGAGCTCGCCAGAGGGCGACGCGGCGGCGGCGGCTTCCAGGGTGTTGTAGGCCTGGCGCCCGTCGCCATTGGAGTAGATGCCGATCTGCTCCAGGAGGTCGTCGGAGGCGCGCAGGTTCACCAGCGGCAGGGCGCGTTTGAGCAGGGTGACGATCTCGGGCACGGTGAGCGCGCGCAGGGCGTAGACGCGGGAGCGGGAAAGCAACGCGGCGATGATTTCGAACGACGGATTCTCGGTGGTGGCGCCGATGAGGATGATGTCGCCGCGTTCCACATAGGGCAGGAAGGCGTCCTGCTGGGCCTTGTTGAAGCGGTGGATCTCATCGACGAACAGAATGGTGCGGCGCTCCAGGCGGCGCAGGCGCTCGGCATCGGCCATAACGGCCTTGATTTCCTTGATGCCAGAGAGCACGGCGCTGAAGGGAATGAACTCGCAGCGGGTGACGTGAGCGATGAGGTGGGCGAGGGTGGTTTTGCCGACGCCGGGCGGTCCCCAGAGGATGATGGAGGTCAGTTCGTCGCGTTCGATCTGGCGGCGGAGGGGTTTGCCGGGGCCGAGGATGTGATCCTGTCCGATGAAGTCTTCCAGAATGCGCGGGCGCATGCGTTCGGCGAGGGGACGCTGGGCGGTGGGCGCATCGGGCGGAGTGGAATCGAAGAGGCTCACGGGCGGGACATCCTCTGGCGGCGCGCCTCGTAGAGCAGAATGGCGGCGGCGGTGGCGGCGTTGAGCGATTCCACGCCCACGGTGGGGATGGAGACGGGGGCGGCGGATGTGTGCCATTCGGCCGAGACGCCGCGGGCCTCGTTGCCGACGATCAAGGCGCAGCGGCAGGTAAGATCGGTGGCGGCGAGCGAATCGGCGGGGTCGGCGGGCGAGGGCGGCATGGCGGCAAAGAGTTTGACGCCGTTCTGGCGGAGCGTGGCCACGGCGGTGGCGGTGGCGATGCCGTGCAGGAAGGGAACGCGAAAGAGCGAACCGGCGGAGGCGCGCAGCGTTTTGGGATTGTGGGGGCTCACGGTGCCCTTGAGGAAGAGCACGCCGGTAGAGGCGAAGGCCTCGGCGGCGCGCACCACGGTGCCGGCGTTGCCGGGGTCCTGGATTCCGTCCAACACCACCACTAGAGCCTTGCCGTGCAGCAGTTGGGCGAACTTCCATTGGCGGGGCCGGACCAGCGCCATCACGCCCTGGCTGTTCTCGGTACTGGCGATGGCGGCGAAGAGGGCGTCGGGCAGGAGGACCACCCGCACCCCGTCGAGACGCGATCCGAAGGCAACGACGGCGGCGCGCGCGCTTTCGGCGGCGAGCACGGTTTCCACCTGGCAAGGGCTGCGCAGCGCCTCTTCGAGCAGGTGGAAACTCTCGGCGACGCAACATCCCCCGGCGGTGAGTTCGCCGCGCGCCACGGCGCGGCCCACCTCTTTCAGCAGGGGATTGGAAGAGCTCGCGATGGCTTCCGGGGTTAACATCCGTTTGCAATAATGTTTCTTGACACGATCAGCATAGCGCAGATGAAAAAGCTCCTATGGATGGCGATCGCGCTGGCGGTCATCGGCCTGGTGGCCACCGTCGCCATCCTGGCGGTGCGCATCGAGCGGCAGAGCACGCGCGAGGAAGCGCATGCGGCGGACGTGATTCTGGTGCTGGGCGCGGCGGAATATCGCGGGCGGCCCTCGCCGGTATTGCGGGCGCGGCTGGACCACGCGCTGGAATTGTACAACCGCAAGCTGGCGCCGCGCATCCTGACCACGGGCGGTCCGGGGGGCGACCCGGTGTTCACGGAGGGCGGCGTGGGGCGCTCCTACCTGACGGGCCGGGGGGTGCCGAGCGAAGCCATCATCGTGGAGAACGAGGGGGAGAGCACGGTGCAATCCACGGCGATGGCGGGCGAGATCATGCGGCGGATGGGGCTGCACTCGGTGATTGTGGTGAGCGACGGGTACCACATCTACCGGGTGAAGCAGATGCTGCAATTTCGCGGGCTGGAGGTGTATGGGTCGCCGCGGAGGGAGCTCAATCCGTCGCCGCTGCACGAGCGGTGGAACTATGTGAAGCAGGCCATCGGGTACCTGCTTTGGCGGGTGGGCATGCCGGTATAGGGTTGAGAGACGGCATTGCCGCTGAAGGTCGACAAGATCTACTTGAAGTACTTTTGAATATCCGCCTTGCTGGCAGGCTCCGTACGGGCATGCTCCAAAACGTGGAGCGGCGCATGGCCGAGCGGATCACCTGGCAACATTCGCAGCGTTCCCCAAACCCAGACCAAGCTTCGCTCCGAGAATCGAACCGGGCTGCCCGCCTCTAGGCGCACATCGATCATTTGATCGCCGAACCGGTGTGCCGCATGTAAAAGGGTGCCCGCGTCGGGGAGCAGGACAAAGTTCACAACGCGCTCGCCATCGCGGAGCGGTCGATCGCCGTCCATCATGTAGCCGAGAGCGCGTATTAAGGCGCCCGAAGAGATCGCGCCGGTGTGCAACGCGTGTCTGCCGCGCTCCAGGTCCGGCCAGGCCAGAATCAAGTACTGATCCGAATGCGAGACTACCGGGGCGAGATCAAACAGATCCGGTCCGGCCCTCTGTGTGATCACGATGCCGATGGGAATGATCGGCAGGAAGATCAGGGCCACCAGACCAACTAGCGTCCGAGCCGCGCGGCGTGACAAAACCTCATGTCTACGAGCCCGCTTCGGCCGCTCGCTTGTCGCCTCGCCGTCTCGAACACTATTCATACAGGAATTCCCTGCGAATCAAAAAACCAGGCCGATCCGGACGAAAGCCGTGCGGGGCTGCAGGAAGTGCGTGCCGCTGAACGTCGACAGGAAGTTGTACAGCGCCACTTTGTTGGTCAGGTTGGCGATGTCCACCGATGCCGTGATGCGCGTGTGGCCCTCTTTGTGGAACAGGTTGTCCGTGCCGAGGCCCAGGTTGAACACATTGCGGGGTTTCACGCGATCTGGATTGTGGTCGTCGTTCTCCTGGCTGGGAAAGTCATCGTAGCCGCCCTGAGGCAGCGTGAGCAGCGTCGAGGTTATCTTACCCATAGCGCCACCGGCGCTTAGGCAGTCGGAAATCGGGTTGGCGACGGTGGCAAACACGCCGTTGCAGGCCAGGCCGATTGATACCTGCTGGTTCGGCGACATGCCGGCCGAACCGCCGATCATGGCGGCGCCGGCATCGGGCACGCCGCTCACCACCAGTCCGCTGTCGTAACGCCATGTGAAAGCGACCCACTCGTTGTTCTTGTGCTGATAGCGGAATACTCCGGTGGATTGAAACGCCTGGTCGTGGTCGATCCGAAATACGCCTGCCGCCAACGGCGCTCCCTGGAAGATGAGTCCTCCATCCTCGGGAGGATAGTATCTGGCGCGCGTATGGCCAAACGTCCAGTAGGCCTGAAAGCCTTTCATATTGGTTGTGCTGACGCGGCCCGTAACTCCATCCAGCTTGGAGTTATGCCATACGATCGGAAAGGTGATGGTCGTGGCCCCCAACGTGTTGAAGTCGTACGCACCGTGCGTGTACTTCCAGAAATAGTCGGCGTCAATCAACAGGTACCTGCCGATCGCCTGTTGAAAGCCGGCATTGAATTGATTGCGATTGCCGGGTTGCAGCGGCACTCCTACCGAGCCGAACACATTCTGCGCCAGCCCGCCGAGTCCGGTCGCGCTCGATAGCAGAAGGTTCTCGTTGAATGGGGTCTCCATGGTGCGGGAGTAGGCCACGCGCAGAACCGTTCCGGTGCCTTTGATGTTGTAAGCCGTGCCGAGCCGCGGTTGCGGGCTGGTCGCGGTGGCCGGGCCGCTGTACCTATCAAAACGGAAACCCGGAGTGAAGACAAAATGTCCGACCGTAATCGTATCCTGCACGTAGAACGCGGCTTGATTGACGTTCCCGGTGGCGTGGTAGTTGAACAGTTGCCCGCCACGGCTCAGGTCGAAGGGAATCAGCCCTGCGTTCAAATTCGGGTTTGCGGTAAGCCCGAGAGCGCCACACTGATTCGGGTCAAGCACAGTGGAAGGAGCAGCGGTGTTGCCATCGGCGTCCACGCAGATCGGGTTGAAGGTTGGATCAGTGACGCCGAACTGGAAATTCTCAAGCAAGCGGGTCTGCTTCAAATCCACCCCGTACTTGAGATTGTGATGGCCTCTGGTGGTAGAGACGTCGGCCTTCACGCCCCAGTTCAGAAGTTGCCGCTGCTGGCTCTGGGTGGTGGGCAGATCGTTGAAGACATTAGAACTGGGGAAGTAGTTGAACTGGTCCTTCCGGATGTAGGGGTTGATGGTCACCAGGGTATGCGAACTGACGGTGTGCTGGTAGCCCGGCGCAAGACTCCAGGTGAGCACTCGCTGGCGTTGAGTTTGACCGGCCGCCTGCTGATCGTGGTTATTCGGGATCTCTAGCGCGTTCCGCGCCAGGAACAGGTTGAGATGGAACGCGTCCTGACCGGTGGGCTGAAAGTCCAGACGATCGAACAGAGTTTGATTATTCCCAATGTCGTGGAAGGGCCGGAACTCGGGAGTGTCCAGAAAACGGCCGCTGCGCACTCCATCGACGCCCAGGAAGTTGCCGAATTTGGAGGTGCCATAGCCCAGGCCGAGACTCCCTCCAGCGGTGCCGAACGAACCGTAGTCGGCGTCGAAGTTCCCGAAAACCCGCCCCGAGCCAAGGCCGGAACGCGTCGTGATATTCGCCACCAGACTGGTCTTGTCGCCAAATTCGGCCTGTGGCGATCCGGTGACAATCTCCATGCTCTGGATGGCGCTGGCCGGAAGTTGAGTGGAGAACACTTTGCTTTGCTGGTCGCTGATGGGTTGCCCGTCAATGACAAAGCTGACCTGCGCGTGGTCGCCAAGCGGGTGGAAGAACCCGTTACCGTCGGCGGCAACACCTCCCGCGATGTATACGATCGCCTGGCTCAAACCCGCTCCCGGGTCGACGTTGGGCAGTTTCATGATCAGCGAACGGTCGGCGTCCACATGCGCGGAGGCTTCCACTTCCAGCATGTCCGCTCCTGCCGCCTCTACGTTAATGGTTTCCTTCGATCCGGCAACGTCCAGAGTGGCTTTCACCTGGACTGGTACGGTGCTTCGTATATCGACGTCTTGTGTAAAAACATTGAATCCCCTAACCATCACCTCCAGGTGATATGGATTCTGTGGGATGTTGCCGATCCGGAAAGATCCGTCGGAAGCCGAGATCGCAGACTGCGTGTGGCCCGTCAGGGCATTACGGATCGTGACCGAGGCGCTCGGCAGGGCTGCGCCGGTTGAGTCCAGGACCGTTCCCTGGATCGTCCCCGCATTGCCGAGCGATTGACCGAAGCCTAAAGTGGTGAAGCAGACAGACAGCGAACCGAAAACCGAGACTGCCAGAAATCCCTTCATACGGTCAAGTATCGGGAAGGCATCGGTGCCTGCCTAAGCTAATTTGACAAGTGGACGAAGACTTATGGGGAACGGGCTGGAAATATCCGTGAGCGGACTGCCGGGGCGGCCCCCGCCACACCAATCAGAAAGTGAAGCCGATGCGGGCGACCAAGGTTCGCGGCTGCAGGAAGTGGGTGCCGCTGAAGGTGGACAGGAAGTTATACAGCGCGACCTTGTTGGTCAGGTTGGCCACCTCGAGCGACCCGGTAAATTTTTCGTGCTTCTCCGTGTGGAACAGGTTGTCGCTGCCGACGCCAAGGTTGAAAACGTTGCGCGGCTTCACGCGATCGGGATTGTGGTCGTCGTTCTCCTGGCCGGCTTGCGGCAGCGTGAGGAGCTTCGACGTGACGGTGCCATTGCATGAAGTGATGGGGCTGGAGTAGGTGGCGAACACATTGCCGCAGGCCAGACCGATGGAAGTCTGCTGCGCGGCCGTGAGGGCCAGAGCGGCGGTGGCGTCCGGCACACCGCTGACAACCTGACCGCTATCGAAGCGCCAGGTAAGGGAGATCCACTCGTAGGTTTTGCGCTGGTAGCGGAAGACGCCGGTGGACTGGAATGCCTGGTCGTGATCGATGCGGAACACGCCGCCGGCCAACGGCGACCCCTGGGAGATCAGGCCGCCCACCTCGGGCGGAAAATACCGCGCCCGCGTATGGCCGAACGTCCAGTAGGCCTGAAAACCGTGCATATTGGTGGTGCTCAGCCGGCCAGTGGCGCCATCCAGCTTGGAGTTGTGCCAGGCGATCGGAAACGTCAGGGTGGTGTTGAGCAGCGTGCTGAAGTCGTAGGAGCTGTGGGTGAACTTCCAGAAGTAATCGGCGTCGAGGAGCAGGTACCTGCCGATGGACTGCTGTAATCCGCCATTGAACTGGTTGCGCTGGCCGGGTTGGATGGCCACCGAATTGGCGCCGAAGACGTTCTGGGCCAGCCCGCCGGTGCCGGTGGCGTTAGAGAGAAGCAGGTTCTCGTTGAACGGGGTTTCAAAGGTTCTGGCGTAGGCTACGCGCAAAACCGTTCCCGTCTTCTTGATGTTGTAGGCGATGCCGGCGCGGGGATCGAAGCCGTTGGCGGAGACGAGGCCGTCGTAGTGCTCGCCGCGAAAGCCGATTTTGAAGAGGAAGTTGCCCAACTTGATGGAGTCCTGCACATAGAACGCGGCCTGGTTGATATTGTGGGCCGCGTGGAATGCGAACAAGCTTCCGCCGCGCGTGAGGTCGAATGGGATCAGCCCGAGCGATACATTGGGATTGGCGACGAGTCCGGCGGCGGCGCATTTGGTGGGATCGATGAGGGTGGACGGGCCCGCCGCATCGCCGCTGCCGTTCAGGCAGACCGGGTTGAACGTGGGGTCGGTAATGCCGAAACCGAAATCCTCCAATAGCCGGGTCTGCTTGGCATCGATGCCGATCTTCAGCTCGTGCGGGCCGGATGAGAGGGAAAGATCGCTCTTGACGCCCCAGTTGAGGAGTTGACGCGCCTGGCTCTGCGTGGAGGGCGTGTCGGCGAAGGGATCGCGGCTGGCGTAGTAATTGAACTGGTCTTTGCGGATGTACGGATTGATGGTCAACAGGGCGTGAGCGTTGAAGGTGTGCTGGTAACCGGGAGCCAGGCTCCAGGTCAACACGCGCTGGTGCTGATCCTGACCCAAAGTGTCGTAGGTATTGGGAATCTGGATCCAGTTGCGCGCCGCGAACAGATTCAGGTGGAATACGTTCTGCCCGTTGGGCTGATAATCGAAGCGGTCGAAGACAGTCTCGCTGTTGCCTATGTCGTGGAAGGGGGTGAATTCCGGCGTATCCAGGAAGCGGCCGCTGCGCACGCCTTCCAGCGCGATGAAGTTGCCGACCTTGGCATTGCCGAAGCCGAGCCCCGCCGATCCGCCAGGGGAGCCGAACGAGCCGTAGGTGGAGTCGACGTTGCCAAAAAGCCGCGGCGCGCCCAGGCCGGAGCGCGTAGTGATGTTGGCGACCAGGCTGCTCTTGTCGCCGAACTCGGCATCCGGCGTGCCCGTGACCACCTCCATGCTCTGAATGGCGCTGGTGGGAAGCTGGGTGGAAAAGACTTTGCTCTGCTGGTCGCTAATGGGCTGGCCATCGATGACGAAGGTGCTCTGTGCGTGATCGCCCAGGGGATGGAAGAGACCGTTGCCATCGGCGACCACGCCACCGGTGCTATACGTGATGGCCTGGCTCAAGCCGCCCCCGGGATCGACCGAGGGAAGCTTCATGATGAGCGACCGGTCGGCATCGATGTGAGAGGAGGGATCCACCTCGATGAGGTCCCCGGCGCCCTCCACAGTGACACTGGTCTGAGCCCCGGCCAGGGCCAGTGTGGCCTTGAACCGGATGGGAACGGCGTTGCGGATGCTCACATCCTGAGCGAAGAGCGCAAAGCCCGTTGCTGTCACTTCCACGTGATACGAATTCGGCGGAATATTGCCAAACCGGAACGCGCCGTCTGCGCCAGCCACTGTTGACTGTTTGTAGCCTGTGACCGCATTGTGGATAGTGACCGTGGCATTGGCAATGGCCGCGCCGGAAGGATCGACGACGCTGCCTTCAATGGTGCCCGCGTTTCCCAGCGACTGGCCGAACACTGGGTGGATAACGACTGCACAGAGGAGGAGTAGCGCACCCAGAGCGAGGGTCATCTTCATATTACCCAGTATTGGGAGTCAAAGACGCGGGGCCTAGTCTTATCCCACCACCGGGCGGGATTGGCCATGAGCGGGCTGGAAACTCCCGCGAGCGGGCACGCTTCGCACGAGTGAATTCACCACTGGAGAATCTGCCGGATCTTGTGCGCCTGGCGCTTGCTGACCACTAACTGAAGCCCGTTACTGAGAGTAATGCACCAGCGCTGGCTGCTGAGCGCGGAGAGCTTACGGACGTGGTTCACATTGACGATGGCGTTGCGGTGCACCCGCTGGAACTGAGGCCCGCCCAGGCGATCCTCGATAGCCCGCAGGGACTGCGTGGCGTACAGGCGCTGCTTCGCGGTGACGATCCAGACCAGTTCCCGCTCGGCTTGAAAGGCGAGCACCTCATCGGCATCGAGCAGCACATAGTCGGATCCGCTGCGGCCGACGACCTTGCGGATCCTGGTGGGATGCTCCGGAGTGGCGACAGAAGCGATGCCGGCGACCTGGTTGGCGATCTCGACAGGCCGTTTGAGCAGACTGGCGGCGCGCTCGACCGCCTTCTGCAAGCGCGCTTCGGTGACCGGCTTGAGCAGGTAGTCGATGGCTCCGGCCTCGAAAGCCTGAACGGCATGCTGGTCGAAGGCGGTCACGATCACGATCACCGGCAGAGGGGGTTCGCGGAGGCTCCTGACCACTTCGAACCCACTCATGACCGGCATCTGGAGGTCGAGAAAGACCAGATCGGGCTTGAGTGCGGAGATCTGCTGAAGGGCTTCTCTACCGTTGGCGGCTTCGCCGGTAATCTCGATCGCGGGGATTAACTCCAGGCCCTCGCGCAGGACCTGGCGTGCGATGGGCTCATCGTCCACAATCAGGGTCGTAATCGGCCGATGGTCCATCTTTGTCAGGTCTAAGTCATCCCGTGGCGGATTGACAGTACTAAATTACGAGCGTCCCATATTGGCGCATGAGCGGGCAAGTTTTCGGGGCGGGCGGGCAGATGGACGGGCCGCGGTACCTGGCGCAACGCCGTTCGCGGGCATCCTTCGCAGTACAGTATGAGAGAGGCGACCATGCCGGGACTGAACCAACCTCTGCTGATCAACATTCTCGGGCACGCGGGCGGCGCCTTGATCTTCGCCATATTCCTGGTCCTTCTGTACAGTGGGCGGGGATGGTCCGGTCTGCAGGGGCGCTATTTGTCGGCGCTGGCGGCGGGCCTTTCGCTGGCCTGGAACCTGGGGTCGCTGGTGGTTCTGGCCTGGCCCACTTTGCCCGCGCCGGTGCTGAACCTGGTAGTGGCGACAAGTTTCTCCGTGCTCAGCCTGCTGCCGGCTGTGCTGCTGCAAGTGTCGCTGGAGGGCGCCTGGCCGGCGCTGGTGGGCACAGGCTATGCACTGAGCACGGCGGCGGTCATCATGCACTTTTGGGAAATCCGGGGCAATGGACCGGCACTGCATCAGACCGCCCTGCTGGTGATCACGGTGGGGTTTTTGATCCTGGCCGTGGTGGCTGTGGCGGCGCCGGCGCTGCGCAAGCGGCGGGGCGGAATACGGGTCCTGGCGTCGATGTGTCTGGCCCTGTTCGCCATGTCTTTTGTCCACTTCGGCAATGGGCACGGCAGTCAGGTGTGGTCGAGCGAGCTGGTGGTGCACCACGCGGGTATTCCGCTGGCCCTGTTCGTTCTGCTGCAAGACTACCGGTTTGTGCTGCTGGATGCGTTCGTGCGTTTCCTGGCCAATGCGCTGCTGGCGGCGATTCTGACGGGGCTGGTGATCGCGGCGGCCTTCCGGCTGCTGCTGGTGGAACGTCTAGCGCAACCGCCCCTTCAGGAAGCGCTGCTATTGATCAGCATCTGTCTTTTTCTGGTATTTTTCGCCTGGCTGCGGAATCGGGTGCAGGCATGGCTGACGCAAGCGATCTTCCGCCGCGGCAGCGTAGCGGGCATGGCGAGCCGGGTGAAGGACTGCCCGGAATTATCCAGCGAAGACCGGTACATGGAGTGGGCCGCGGGGTTAATCGCGGCGGCGGTGAAGACCAAAGACTACGCTGTGGTGGCGCAGAACGAATTGGATGGCGCGCGGGACCTGCACGGTCCGGTGCTGGCGAACCTGCTGCCGGCGTCGCGCTCGTCGGAGAAATGGAACTGGGCGGAAGTGGTGGTGCCGGTAAGGTGCGGCCAAGGCGATGTGCAGTTGATTCTGCTGGGACGCCGGCAGGGCGGGCAGCGGTACCTGAGCGAAGATCTGGACGCGCTGGGTCGAACGGGAGTGGAAATCGCCGAGCGGGTGGAAGCGCTGCGGCGGCAGGAAATGAACCGATTGGTGAGCCAGGCGGAGCTGCGCGCCCTGCAATCGCAGATCAATCCGCACTTCCTGTTCAACGCCCTCAATACGCTATACGGAACGATTCCGCGGGAAGCCGGCGGAGCGCGGCGCATGGTCCTCAATCTGGCGGAGATCTTCCGCTACTTCCTGCAATCGGACCGGACCTTCGTGCCGCTGGCGCAGGAGATGCAGATTGTGCGCGCGTATCTGGAAATCGAGCAGCTCAGGCTGGGCGACCGGTTGAAAGTGGAGTTCCACATGGACGAAGCGGCGCTGGACGTGCCGGTTCCGGTGCTGTCGGTGCAACCGCTGGTGGAGAATGCCATCAAGCATGGAATCGCGCAGAGCGCGGAGCCGGGCTACGTTCATGTGCGGATCGAGCTGCGCGGCGAGGAACTTTGCATCGTGGTAGAGAACAGCAGCACCCAGGCCATGGCGGAAGCGGCGGGAGCCGGTGTCGGACTGCAGAATGTGCGGCGGCGTCTGGAGATCTGCTACGGACCGGGCGCCACTCTGCGATTGACGCCCGATGGGCACAAAACGAGCGCTATAATCTCTATCCCGCTGGCCGCGGCGCGCGCCGCCGGCTAGGCCGCTTCGATAGGGCATTCCTCAGTTGAACTTCTTCAACCAGACATTGCGCACCGAGACCTTGGTAGTGGCCTCGATCTCAATGCCGAAGAGGCCGGACTGATTGTTCGACGAGTCCGGATCGTCGTCCACCATCACGGCCATCAACTGGCCGTTGAGGATTTGGATCAAGGTGCCGCCGCGCGCGATGACGGTGTACTCGTTCCAATCGTTCATCTTGACGAGACCGCCCAGGGTTTGGCGGTCGCCGATGTTGCCCATGAGGCGCTTGGCGGCGAGACCGAACCCCTCCACCACCTGGCCGCGCCAGGCGAGGATGCGCATGGGAGTGTTTTCGGAATAGAACTGGCCGGACCAATCGCGCGAGCTGGGCCAGAAGTCGGCCTGCGGGCCGGTCATCATCCAGTTGAGATTCACCGGGCCGACGTTGGCGGTGACATTGTCGGCGATGTTGGCCAGCCAGGGCAGGCCGGTTTTGCTGCGGTACTGGAAGCCGCTGCCGCCGCTGCCTTCCACCTTGATTTCGAACTTGAGCGTGAAGTCCTTGGCCTCGACGTCGCGATAGACCAGGTAGGTGTTCCCGCTGGGGTTTTGCGGAGTGGATTCGCCGACGATTGCCCCGCCCTCGGCACGCCAGAACTTCGGATTGCCGTCCCACCCTTTGAGGCTGACGCCGTCGAAGAGCGGGATGTAGCCTTCGTGCGCGGCGAAGTTCAGCGGATCGGGCTGGGTGAAAGCGATGCCGGCGAACGAACCGCCCATGGCGACGAAGACCGCCACCTGATCGGGGGCGAGCTTGTTGGCCGAGGCTTGAATCCTCGCAAAGGAGTTCGCCCGGGCGTTGGCGACGGCCAGCTCGGCCGCCTGGACGGCATCGGCTTTCGATCGGATTGCCGCATCGTTGCGCGGTACGGAGAGCGCGGCGGCTGCCAGGGCGTTGCGGGCGATAGTGAGAGAGCGCGTCAAGGGCATCAGGTCGGTAGTCAGTTGCGTGAGGGCGGTGGTTTGCCGCTGCCTGATGTTCGGAATGGTGCCGCGGCCCGCTCCGCCGGCCGGTCCGGCGGCGCCAGCTTGAGCGCCGCGAAATGCGCCGCCGGCCGCGATCAACGCCGCGGTTTGATTGGGAGCGAGTTTGGCGGACGAAGCTTGCAGGCCGGCAAAGGCGTCCGCGCGCGCTTTGGCCAGCGCCAGTTCGGCGGCGCCGACGGCCTCGGCTTTGGCATGGATGGCGGCGTCATTGCGCGGCTCGGCGAAGGCGGCCGCGATGAGCGCCGTGCGGGCGGCGGCGACCGCCTGCGCGGGCGGCGCGAGTTCGGCCGTCATGCGGGTGAGGCCGGCGGTTTGCGATTCGGTGAGATCGGGGATGCCGCGGCCCGGTCCCTGGGCGAAAAGACTGATGGCCGTGAGTGCGGCCAGTAAGGTGCGTTTGACCATATTCGATTTTCCTCCCGGAGGATGGCAATGAGGTGGCGTGAAAAGGGGCGAAGTTGTTACCGGTCCAGCGGTCAGGCAGGCAAGGCTTCGAAGGTGAGGCGCAGAAACGAGCGCGGCTGCACCTCGAAGCGGACGGGAATGAGGGAATCGGAAGAATTCTCCAGCCACAGGCGGAAGAGGGTTTCGTAACCGGTGCGCAGGTTGCGGATCTTGCCGCGGACCGGCAGGGGCCCGGAGTTGCGGCCGGTTGGCGACGCGTCGAGCTCCAGCAGGTACTCCTGCTCGCTGTAGACATAGCGGCCCGCGGCGCGGCGGGCGCGCTGGCGCAAGAGAGTGGCCAGTTGAAAAAGAAAGGTGGGCGGCGCCTGGAGCGGCGAACTGGGCCAGGCAGTCTCGCGCCAATCGACGTTCTCGCGAAAAGTGGATTGCGCGTGGTCGATGAGGCCGCGGTCGCTCCAGAGAGCGGCGGCGGAAAACTCGAAATGGGTGACGGCGCTGCGGCTGCGGCCCGGTGTATTGCGGCCGTTGACGGCGGCGAAGGTGCTGCGGCCGGATGGCGAGGCGTCGACCGACTTGCGGGCGTGCTCCAGGCTCTCTTCGGGCGATGAGGTGAGCACTCCGAAGTAGGCGGCTTCGGACGGATTGGAGGCCGGCCCGAGCACCACTTCGCGAATCCAGCCGAGCCGGCTCAACCCGTGGGCGCGCTTGGGGTCGCTTCCGGCGGCGAAGAAGAGCGTGCGGCGCAAAGCGGCGCCTTCGCCGGTCTCCTCGAGCGAGGCCTGGCCGCCGCCGACTCCGGCGCGCCGGAAGATGGGAATCCCGAGGAGGAGAATCACGGCATCGGCGCGATAGTTGCGGGACTGGGTGCGCGATGGGACCGGTGGCGCGCTCTCGCCCGGGCGTGGCGGCGAGGCCACAGGCGCGGCGGGTGTGGATTGGCCATGGAGGCGAAAGAGCGGGGCCAGAAGAAATCCGGCGAATCCGCGCCTGGAGCATTTCGGCATTTGCCACCTCTCCCAATGAGGCTCACGTCTAGTTTAGTATGAGCGGCTCGCGGCCGGCTGCACACATCGCTCACCGCGCTCAACGGGGCGGGGCCGAGTTGTGGGCGTGGAGCGCCTTCCACTTTCCATCGGTGAGAACGAAGAGCACGGTTTGGGCGAAGGGGGTGACGAAGGTGGCGGGCGGATCCTGGGCGGTGCGGATCTCGGATTCCCCGTCGCACACCAGCAGCGCGGTGGTGGGGGAGATCACGGTGCGGACAGATTCGTCCTATTATGCGCGCATTTGCTCCGCTGGCGGCGCCTTGATATCATAAGTAGGTCCCTTGTGGTGGGATTAGCTCAGTTGGTAGAGCGCCAGATTGTGGTTCTGGAAGTCGTGGGTTCAAATCCCACATCCCACCCCACTCCACCCCAGTGAAACCCCGCGCCCCAGTGGCGTGCAGTCGCGAGTTGCCGCGATACACTGAAACCATGACCATCGACGAGCGGCTGGAAAAACTAGTGGAGCGCCACGAAGCCCTGACGCAATCTGTAGAGCTGCTGATGGCCGAAGGCCACGAAACCGGCAAGCGGATTTCCGCGCTGGAGCAACTCGCCCAGCAGGACGGAGAAAACATCCGTGCCCTTGCCCGTATCGCCCAGATGCACGAGTGACGGTTGACCGGGATCGAAGGGGGCGAGTAGCTGGCGCTGATAGCGGACAGGATGGGCGGGGTTGCACGCGTGATATGCTGTCCGCGTGCAGGATCGAAGAGCATTTCTCAAGAGCGCGGCCGCGTCGGCGGTAGCGGCGGGCGGATTCGTGAATCTGAATCCGGCGGCGATGGGGGCCAACGAGAAGGTCACCCTGGCGTTGATCGGCGGGCGCAATCAGGGCAATGGCGACGCGCTGCGGGCCATCCGCGCGGGTGCGCGTTTTAAGACCTTCTGCGATCTCGACCCCAAGGTGCTGGAGAAGACCGGGGCCGATATCGCCAAGGCGCAGGGCGACAAGCCGGGCTTCGAAGACGATTTCCGGCGGGTGCTGGACGACAAGGAAGTCGACGCGGTGATGATCGCCACGCCCGATCACTGGCACGCGCGCATCGCCATCATGGCGTGCCAGGCGGGGAAGGACGTGTACGTCGAAAAGCCCCTCTGCCAGACGATTTACGAGGGCCAACAGATCCGCGATGCGGCGCGCAAGCACAACCGGGTGGTGCAGGTGGGCACGCAGCGCCGCAGCATGGACCACTTCAAGAGCGCGGCGGAATTCGTGGCGTCGGGCAACATCGGCAAAGTCCCGCTGATCAAGGCGTGGATCAACCAGATCCGCATCGACATCGGCAAGCCGGCGGATAGCGCGGCGCCCATGGGAGTGAACTACGACCGCTGGCTGGGTCCCGCGCCGGCGCGCCCCTTCAACGAGAATCGCTTCCACTACATATGGCGGTTTTTCTGGGATTACGGCAACAGCGAGATCGGCAACCAGGGCATTCACGTGCTCGATATCGCCCTCTGGGCGATTCAACTGATGCGTGGATTCGACGCGGCCAAGTGCTTGCCCAAGCGCATCTCCGCCACCGGCGGCATCTACTGGCTGGACGACGCCAAAGAGGTACCGGACACGCAGATGGTGACCTACGACTACGGCGACATGATGCTCAATTTCGAGCTGCGCAGCTTCGCGACCGACTATCTGATGCCGCATGCGGCGCCGCGCATCGGGCCCAAGACCGCGGGCGGTCCCGCCGATTTCGCGACGGCGTATTACGGGACGGACGCTACCGTGCTGGCGCTCAACGACCGGTGGGAGGTGCACTGGAAAGACGGCAAGGTCGCGCAGACGGCGGCGGGTGGCGGGTCGCACGAGGGCAATTTCCTGGAAGCGGTGAAGAGCCGGAAGAAGCCCAACGCGGACGTGGAGATCGGCAGGCTGAGCACCATGCTCTGCCACCTGGGCAACGTATCGTATAAACTGGGGCGCGACGTGCGCTTCGATCCGAAGACGGAGAAGTTCGGCGACGCCGAAGCCAACAAGCTGTTGCGCAAAGAGTATCGCGCCGGGTACGAACTGCCGAGAGTGTAAGGCGCAAAAAGCGATCGGGGTCCCACCTCCGGCACCAGTTCGTTATAGTGAGGTGAGCTTCGTTCCGCATGGGCCGCATTCGCATTCTTCCCGACCAGGTTGCCAACCAGATCGCCGCCGGCGAAGTGGTGGAACGTCCCGCCTCGGTGGTCAAGGAGTTGCTGGAGAACTCGCTCGATGCCGGCGCCACGGATCTGCGCGTGGAAGTGGAAGCCGGCGGGCGGCGGCTGATCCGCATTGTGGACGATGGCTGCGGCATGTTGCGCGACGACGCGCTCTTGGCCTTCGAACGGCACGCCACCAGCAAACTGCGCAACGTCAAGGACCTGCTCTCCATTTCCACGCTGGGGTTTCGCGGCGAGGCGCTGCCCTCCATCGCGTCGGTTTCGCGCCTGCTATTGGAGACGCGGTCGATGGAGGAAGCCACCGGCACGCGCATCGAAATCGCCGGCGGCAAGATGCTGCGCTGCGAAGAAGCGGCGCTGGGCGGCGGCACGGCGATCGCGGTGCGCGACCTGTTCCACAACGTCCCGGCGCGCCGCAAATTTCTGCGCACCGAGCAGACCGAACTGGCGCACATCGCCTCGCTGGTGACGCACTACAGCCTGGCGCATCCCGACAAAAGTTTCCGCTTGAGCACGGGGCCGAACGAACTGCTCGCCGTGACTCCCGTGGCGACCATGAAGGAGCGCGTGTACCAGGTATTCGGCAGCCAGATTCTGGACGAACTGGTGGAAATCGGCGTGCGCGAGCGCGATCTGTTTCTGCCGCCGCCCAGCGTGCCGCCCTCGCAGGCGATCGCGGAATACCGCAGCACGGAGCCGGAAGACCCGCCGATGCGGCGCTTTCGCCTCACCGGATTTTTCTCGCGCCCGCAGGTGCAGAAGGCCAATCGCAACTCGATCTACGTGTTCGTCAACGGGCGGCTGATTCGCGACCGCCTGGTGCTGCACGCCCTCTCCTCCGCCTATTACAACCTGATGCCGCCCTCGGCGTACCCGTTCGCGCTGCTGTTTCTGGAATGCGACGCGGAGGAGGTGGACGTCAACGTGCATCCTTCGAAGACGGAGGTTCGTTTCCGCCACGGCACCTTCGTGCACGATTTCGTGCGCGACACCATACGCGAGCGGCTGATGGAGAGCCGGCCGTCGAACACGTTCTCGCCGGCGCCCTTGCCGGCGCCACCGGCGCAGCCCGCGGTCGGGTTGCCGTACTCCGAATTCAGCCAGATGATGGAGAACGAGCAGCCGGTGGCGGCAGGCCTGGTCGACCCTGCCGCATCGCTCGCGCCCCCGCCTGCCGCCGCGCGCATTACGACGGAGCCGGCGATGCCGGAGTTCACACTGCGCGCGTCCGCCGCACCCACTCCGCGCCTGGATTTCAGCGCGCCGCCCATCGAAGTGACGCCCGGTCCGCCGCCCTCCGGCAAACTCTCGCGCCGGCTCGACATGCATGGCGAGTTCCCGCCGGACGCTATTCCCGCGCCCGAGATGTCGCTTTCGGTATTGAGCGATCTGCGCCCGCTCGGGCAGATTCACGAGAGCTTCATCATCGCCGCCGGGCGCGACGGATTGTGGATCATCGACCAGCACGTCGCCCACGAGCGGATACTCTTCGAGCAGGTGCTGAAACAGCGCGCCGCCGGACGTGTGGAGATGCAGCGCCTGCTGATGCCGATGATCCTGCAACTGACGCCGGAGCAGCAGATCGACTACGCGCGCATTGCCGAGGAACTGCACGCTTCGGGGTTCGAGACCGAGCCCTTCGGCAATCGCACGATCGCGGTGAAAGCGGCGCCGGCCGGCGTGGGGCCGCAGGATCTGGAGCGCATCCTGTTGGAGATTCTGGAGATCGCCGAGAACGAAATGCGCTCCGCGTCGCTGGACGATTTACGGCGCAATATCTGCGCTTCCATCGCCTGCCGCGCCGCCATCAAGATCAATATGCGCCTCGATTTCGCCAAGATGGAGTGGCTCTTGCGCGCCCTCGCCGCCACCGATTGCCCGATGAGTTGTCCGCACGGAAGGCCCATCGCGATGCACTACTCCACGCGAGAGATTTTGAAGGCATTCCACCGGATTTAAGCGACTCAGTAGCCGAGTAGTGCCGCCAGCCGGGCCAGGACTTCGTTCAAGGTGGATGGCGGAATACGGCCGATCCTCTCCGCTTGACGCGCCTTCCAGTCGAGGCTCTTTACGTGATCCGCCAGAAATGCTCCCGTCACACCGCAGTCGGGAGGCGCTGGCACTTCAAACGGGTAGCCTTTCATCTGGTTCGTCACCGGGCAGACTAGATAGGGACTTGCAAAATTCCGGATCCAGAGCCCCTGGTTGGTGGTGTCGGTACAAAACAAAATTGAGAGGAAATGTATTCGGCGGGGCGGCGAGGCAATAGAATATTTGT